>WNFA01003332.1_pt1 | contig 13328 bp, 11 predicted proteins | sample 5400481 | NCBI WGS metagenome assembly WNFA01 (sample SAMN13153340, study PRJNA577476) | soil metagenome | isolation source: 120 cm saprolite under Douglas fir tree site 2 hole 1 replicate 2 | place: USA:California | collected 2015-04-18 | reverse complement strand
CATAGCCGGGTCCGGGTCCGTAGTACCCATATCCCGGGCCGTATCCGTATGAGTCCTAATTTGAAGCCGGTGTCCTAACAGCCCCTCGAAAAGGAAGGGGATTCTGATGCGGGACAAGCGAGACAGTCAACGTCAACATGTCTTGAAAGCCGGAACGATCTTGTTCGACGGCTCTGGCACCGACTGTTTGGTGCGTAAAATGTCGCTTGGGGGCGCGAACCTCGAAGTCGAAAGCCAAACCTGCATTCCCGATTCATTCTTGTCATCGATGTCGAGCACAACAGTCAACACTGTCACGTCGTTTGGCGGAAGGCACGCCGAATAGGCGTTGGATTTGATTAGCTGCTTATTCCCCTATCGAGAGGACGACTCCAGGCTACGCGTTACTGGTTTTCAAGCTTATTCAGTCCTCAAGGTCTGCCTTTAGTTAGCGGCCTCTTTTGCGTATTTCCGCTTGTCGCGAAGGTAATCGACAGTGGTTCGCATTCAGCTCAGCATCAAACGAATTCAGCTATTGCATTGCAACGTGCAGGAACAATTCTGAACGCAGAGGTTTGAAGAGGAACGCGGCGAACGGCGTTACGCAGGTGGCTCCGCGAGGACCATGCGAATTGATTGAAGCTGGCGGCGCGAGAACGCTCAAGATTATTTAGCAGGCAGCGTCCTCAACATGCATCATCAAAAAACGGCCCGCCGAGCGAGCCGTTTGTTGAAATTCCCAAAGCGATGCGACGGGCGTCTTATTTGATTTCTAGCCCCGTGAATCTAACGACACGCCCAGTTGATGCGCCTTGGCTGCGGTAGCGCCAATCGTCCGTTTCAAGGCTTTTGAAATCTTAGCAACACCGGTCCGTTTCTTCGCCAGCGATTTCAGCTCACGCACATCCATTGCAGTCCATGCACGTCTAACCACTTTCTTCTTCCTAGCCATTTCGGTTCCTCTTTTGAGAACCGGGTTTTTATCACCGCACATTCAGTTTGCAATCAGGTGTCGTTCATCGGTGACTTAACTTTTGGAATGGCTATTTAACCCTGCCGTCAGTCGCATGCTTCGGAGCAGATTCAACTAATAAGCAGCGAAGTTCATCGATCTGGCGTGCGAAATCTATTGCATTTGCCTTCAGCACTTCCATCGCATGACCCGAATGACCTTCATTCTCCAATTCTGCGATCCTCTCGTTAAAAGCGTTCAGCTCCTCTTGCAATTTCAGAATTTCGTGTTGAATGGGGAATCGCCGAGCGGGATATTTATCAACGGCTTGTTGCTTCTCTGCACGCGTTGCTGGCAAGCTTTTCCGCTGTGTGGTCATGGCCCCTCCGAATCGCGACGTGCGGACGGACCCGACCCGCTGAAAACCGATAAAGTGATCCGCTGGCTCAAGAGCGAACTACACCCGCCGAAGTAAGGCCGCCTTAGTTGGCGGCCTCTTTCATTGCGGCATTGCCGACCTATGGAAATGCACGATTTGCCAGCCGCGCCCGCCTTGCGTCTGCCACAGGCTGAAGCTGCCGGGCCTTCCTCATTGCTTCGGTACAGACAGGACCATGTGGCAGCTTCCGCGCAGCTTCGAGGGCCTCGTCAGGCTGCGCAAAAGGCCAGTTTGTTCGGCTTGCCTATTACTTCGGGGACGTGAGCAACGGACTTTCGGCCCACTTGGCGCTAGGAGATTTCATTCGGTCAATCGCCGCCGGAACAGCTTTCATCGTGTAGCACTTGCCACACTCGAACACGCGGTTCTCGAATCCTCTGATGCCGGGGTCTATACGTTGCAGGTCCATGCGTATCCGACACGTCGGGCAGCAAGGACGTTCAGTCGGCAACAGCTCCGGCAATCCGCTTGCGCGCATCGATGCACTCCGCGTGAGCTACATCAGCGCCCAAATGTAAATCAAAAACGGTGCCGGCGTCTGCACGGTTGCCGACATGACTCCAATTTCGGAGAACCCATTCAGAACCAGTTCGCCAGCTCATCTCGGGGCCTCTATCCATCGCCTGAGATGTTGAGCGAGGTCCTGTTTCAACTGAACGAGACGTCGCTGCGCCAGCTCCGCCGCGACCGTGAGACCGGCCACTTGGAGCACAAGATCGGCAACGCTTCGAAGTGAGGCCCCTCACATCTTGTCTTCCGGACGATGCCAGCCCTGCGGATCAGCCAAGCATCGTCCCGAATACACGATCCCACAGCGTTGTGCTGACGCCGAAATTTCGAGTTGCAAATCTATGATGGCTTTGGTGATGCTTGAGCAGTCGTGACGGCAATTTATCGGGACCGTGATGCGCGCAGTGATGCACGAATAAATACCAAGCATAGGCGACTAGTGAGCCTGCAACGAAAGCGCCGCCTATGATCAAATAGACCAGCGGGAAACAAATCCATATCTGCCAAAAAATTGTGAGGACCGGGTCGTCAGGATTGGCGTGATGCAGCCGATGTTCGGTTGGTGCGAAACCATGCAGCACAAAGCGATGAACGACATATTCGGCAAGGGTCCATGCAACGACGCCGCCGGCGAAAAGCACAGCGTCAGAACTCATTCTGAGCTGCGAAATTGCTAGCAGGACGATTGCGAGCGAGGACGCTACTAGTATTTCGCCGAAATAGATGATGGCGGTCATGGGGCCCATCCTAGGCGCTGTGCCGTCAGACGCGCCGTCCCTGCGGGCGAATTCCGGCGGCGTGATTCGCAGCGGTCCAACCCTCCATAGCAGGTCGCCCTCCGATAATAATGGTTTTGCGCGGGGCGTCTTCCGCAATCAACCAGGCGTGACCCTCCTCACCTGCATGGCAATTTTCGCTGCCGCACGCTACTTTGCGATGTAAAAGAAGGCGCGCCCTGAATGGCAAAGATCGATGCAAGATTTGCAGGCACGGGCGCCGGCAGAAATCCGGAAGCAACCCGGCTGTTCAAACGTCCGCAACATCGCAATCAATCACGTCACGGATGAGCGCGCTGAGAATAATTGGTCCCTATGTGTGTTGTCCGCAGGCGCTGCTGATGCCAACACCGCGGCTCGCGCCGCACTCCATGTCCAAAGCGTTTTGCGTCGCGATTACGATCTGATGACGGATTGACCGCACGGAACCGCGGAGGAGTGATCCAAAAATTATTGGGTGTCTGCCCGCCCGTCGTGCGACAGTGACAACGGCCAATGACATGATCGACCAACTGACTGAGCATGATCGGATCGAACTGCTGGCACGCGCACAGGAAGCGTGGGACCGCGCGCCGCAAAACACAATGAGAGCGGTTTTCGAATGGCGTGGAAAGAACTACGTCGTCTCCCACTCGTCGTTTCAGCTGCGCATTCACACTGAGGACGGCATCAAGGTCTACTGAACGATAGGGCATGAGCACCGGTCTTGAAAGTCGCCGGGGTCCATACTGGCCCGTATCGTCCCGTCATTTTGTGTAGGTTATTCAGTGTGTCGCGCCGACGGCCGATGGCGTCCAGTGCCGATTGGTTATGACGTGTTCCGCGGTGTTTGGGTCCAAACTTGGGTCCAAGCTCCCGTACCGTCGAATCGGACGCTATAATGATCAAGTGAGCGACGGCCGCGCTGGCTTCGCTGGACCTTCACGGGACCGCCCGCGCCGGGAACCACGGCTCCCTACTCACCCGTCCCGCGCCCACCGAGGTCGTTTTGTCTTTCACGGTGGAGAGAGCGGTTCGATTCCGCCCCGGATCAGACGGCGCGCGAAAGCGTCACGACAGAGGCGCCGGTCGCTGGCTTGCCGCAGAATTCCGCCCAGTCGCTCATGAGGGCGCGCCGTTTCTCGAGCTTGGCTCCGCGTTGATAAGCGGCAACCGTCTCGTTCTTGTATTTGTGCGCAAGCGCGGCCTCGCGTACGCCATCGGGATAATCGGTGCATTCTTCGGCCCAGGTCGCGAATGTGGCGCGGAAGCCGTGCACGGTCACGTGTCCGTAACCCAAGCGATCGAGAACGGCGAGCATCGCGTTTTCCGAGAACTGCCCGCCTTCGGGATTAGGAAAGATCAGTTCACTTTGGCTGCCGTCACGCATCCGATCCAGAATAGCGAGTACAGGATCTGACAGAGGGACAACGTGCTCCTGGTCCATCTTCATTCGTTCGCCGGGAATTCGCCATGCCGATAAAGATCTGTCGATCTCAGACCAGCGCGCTTCTATTGCCTCGGTGGTGCGGCAGGCTGTGAAGATCACGAACCTAAGCATCTCGGCGGCGATGCCCGAGGCGCCCGACAGCTTGGTCATGAACTGCGGTGCATCGGCGTAGGGCAAGGCGGGGTGATGGCGGACGACCCGCTTCGGCCGCCTAGGAAGTTTCTCGCGCAGCTGCTTTGTGAGTTCGGCGGGATTGCGAAACTCATTGTCGTCGATGTCGACATTCTTCGCGATTATCGTTTCGATGCGCCCGCGGACGCGGTTCGAAGTCTCGCGCTTCTCGATCCAGATTGGCTCAAGCAGCTCGAAGATGTGGCTCGGCAAAATCTCCGCGATGCGCAAATGACCAATCGTCGGGTAGGCGTATTGATCGAGCGATGACGGCCATTGCGCGGCGTGCTTTTTGCTCCACTTGGACTCATTGTCCTTGATGTATCTTTCCGCGCACTCCTTGAACGTAGGCGCTGCGGCAACGGCCGCCTCGACTTTTGCGCCCTCCCTGGCCGATCGTTTCACTTGGACGATATCCACGCCGGCGCGCACTTCCTGCCGCGCGGTATCGCGTTTGATGCGCGCGTCTTTCAAGGACACGTCTTGCAGGGAGCCCAGGCCGTGCCAGCGTTCTTTGCCCTTGATCCAGTAGCGATAGGACCAGTTCCTTGACGTCGGACCCGCGACGACGAGATAGAGGCCGTCGCCGTCGGGATACTTCCCGGGCGTGATCTGGCGAGCGACTTCCAGGGGCTTTAGCTTCCCAGCCATGTGTGTTCTCCGATCAAAACCGTCCGCCAAACTCACGGGGAAAAACCACGAACAGTGCGACGATTCTGACGAACTCCGGCGAACGAGTAAATACAACTAGCCGGACAACGCACTGATTTTATTGTGGGTTTCGAATGATGGCGAACAAGGGAGAACACCATACTGGCGGAGAGAGTGGGATTCGAACCCACGGTACGGTTTCCCGCACACACGCTTTCCAAGCGTGCGCCTTAAGCCACTCGGCCATCTCTCCAGATGGCCTGTCTTGAAGGGGCACGGCGACTTTTGCAAGGGACGGCGGACCGCGATCCGGGCTATTTCCCCAACCGATTGAATAGTCTTGATAATTTAACGCCTCTTCGCGGCGCCGGGCCTGCGCATTTAAAGCCTTGAGCCGAAAACCGGTTACAGGCGAAGATTGACGATAGCGACAACCCAACCAACGGAGAGCGGCATGACCATCGATCCGGCGCTTGTGGTCTCGATTCTCATGTCCGCGATCTCCGCGGGCTATGCCGGGCCGGCGCTGGCGCAGGCCTGCACGCGTCAAGGCGTCGACGTCAGCTGCGATGACGGCCGGCGCGGCGTCTGGTCCGGCGATGCGATCATCTGGGCGGACGGCACGCGGTCGAGCCTGGCGTCGCCGCATCCGAGCGTCATCATCGGCAACAAATCGTCTGTGATCGTCGGACCGGGCGTATTCGTCGGCCACGGAAAAGGCATGGTGCCGATGGAGAATCCGAGCGCGCCGAACAAGGCACGCTGTGCCGTTCTCGACGGCGTGTCGTATTGCTACTAGCCTCGTATTAATGATACCGCGCGCGGCCGGTATTGACCGAGCGCAGCGGAACCAGGGCCGGCGGCGCCTCAGCCATCAGCGGCTCGGGCTCGGTCTTATCGAGATGGGTCTCCCGCAGCGCCTCGACGAAATCGGCAAACCATTGCTGGATTGTGCCGGCGCGAAGTTTTGTCATCATCGCTTCCCAGCGCATGCGCCGCTCGGTCAGGGGCATCGAGAGCGCGACCGCGATGGTCCGCGCCATGCCGTCGATATCGTGCGGATTGACCAGCAGCGCGGTGTCCAGTTCGTTCGCAGCACCTGCGAATTTCGACAGCACCAGAACACCGGGATCGGCCGGATTTTGTGCCGCGACATATTCCTTGGCGACGAGATTCATCCCGTCATGCAGCGGCGTCACCACGCCGACCTGGGCGGTGCGATAAAGCCCCGACAGCACGGTCTGGCTAAAACCCTTGTTGAGATAGCGGATCGGGGTCCAGTCGACTTCGCCGTGACGGCCGTTGACATCGCTGACCAGCTTGGCAAGCTCGTTCTGCAGATTGCCGTAGGCTTCGATCGCACCCCGCGACGGCGTTGCGATCTGCAGCAGGGACACCGTCCGCCGCAGCGCCGGCTGCAACGCCCACATGCGGTCGAATGCTTCGATGCGGTTGATCAGCCCCTTGGAGTAGTCCAGCCGATCGACGCCGATCGCCAGCTTCTCGCCATTCAGGCTTCGGCGTAACCGCGACACATCGGGATGCGATACGGCCTTGGCGGCTTGCACCGCGAATCTCTCGGGATCGATTCCGATCGGAAATACCGCGATGCGCGTTGTGCCGTGGCGTGACGTAACGACGCCGTTTTTGACCTCAAGACCAAGATCGAACGAAAGATAACCGAGGAAACTCTCACGGTCGTCCTCGGTCTGGAATCCGATCAAATCATAGGCCAGCATTGCCTCGACCAGTTCGCGATGATGCGGCACCCCCTCGATGATGGCGCGCGCCGGCCACGGCGTATGCAGGAAGAATCCGATCGGCTGGGTGACGCCGAGATCGCGCAGCTCCGCGCCCAGCGCCAGAAAATGATAGTCCTGAATCCAGAACACCGCGTCGGGTTTCTTAAATCGCAGCAGCGCCCGCGCCATGAAGGCGTTGACTTCGCGATAGGACAGATAATCCTGCTGCGAGGCGCGGATCAAATCGGCGCGGGAATGCAGCGCCGGCCACAATGCCGAGTTGGCAAAACCTTCATAATATCCGCCGTAATGCGCGGCCGGCAAATCCAGCATCGCCAGCGCGCCCGCGCCCAACGCCTCGATCTCGGCGAATGGTTCCTTCTGGGCACCGTCGCGGACGCGGCCGCTGGAACCCACCCAAATCGCGCCGGATTTCTCTACCACCGGCAGCAACGCCGCCGCGAGCCCCCCCGTCATGGGTTCATTGACTTTACCGCGCGCAACGCGGTTTGAAACGACGACGAGGTTCACCTAGTCCCCTCCTGGATGTTTCGCTCGCAAGTTAACAACCATTCATCAATATGGTTCCGCGTCACCCTTTCAACGAATTCAAACCAAATTCGGGCGGTGCAAGGGCGGAACTCGGCTGCAGAAAATTTCGCTGTAACGGCTGGCTGCGCGCGAAATCCCCGTGGTTTCGACGATGCCACAAGGCCGCCACAACAAATCCACAACAGATCATGGTCGGACTGCGGCCTTTTCGCCATCGAGCAGACGCGCGAGCCACTCGCGCACGTCGCGCGGTTCGTCGAAATGATCGGCCACGCCCGTCGCGCGCCGGCCCACCGAGAACGCAAGACCGCCAAGATCGGGCATCAGGGCGAACACTGATTCGTCGGTGACATCATCGCCGATAAAAATCGGACGGCGCCCCCTGAAAGGTTCGTGGGCCATCAGTTCCAGCACGCCGGTTGCCTTGTTAAAGCCCGAATGCTTGATCTCGCAGACGCACTTTCCGGGCAGCACTTCGATCGGCGCGTTCGGCAGATCGGCCCTGATCAGGGAAACCGCCTCGTAAATCGCCTTCTCGGCATGCGGGGCCAGCCGATAGTGAAGCGCCAGCGAATAGCCCTTGTCTTCGAGCAGAATGCCCGGACTGAGCTTGGCAATGGCCGCCAGCCGCCGCTTCAATTCCTTGTCCATCGGCGGGGCATGGGTGGCGACGGATTCATTATCCCCGGAGATTCGCATTTCCGCGCCGTGGCCACCAACCGCCGGAAATTGTTCGGGCGCAAAAATCAGATCGATATCGTTTAGCGAACGCCCGCTGACCAGCGCCAGCGCGCCCGCGGTCTTCTCGATCAAGCCGTTAAGGGTTCTTGCCAGACCCGGCGGCACCCAGACCTCGCGTGGCGTCGGCGCCAGATCGAGCAGCGTGCCGTCGATGTCGAGCAGAATTGCACACTCGTCCAACCGGCGCGCAAAATCGCTGGACGTCGAAATCGCGTTCGGCGGCCTTTTTTCCGGTGACGGACCGTCTTCCTGCAATGGCATCTCGGCCAAATCCTTGTCTATCAAGTCGTGATTCATTTCATTCTACTCCACAAAGGCCAGCGGCCGTGCAACCGATTCCAGCGGCTGGCGCTCGGCTGCGATACAATATCGCCACGCGATGATAGCCGCCCCGATCATCAATCCCGCCCCGAGCAGGTAGCCGGCGAAGACGCTGTTGCGCGATCCGGTGTCGATCAAGGCCCCGAACAGCGCCGGGCCGGCGACGCCGCCTATTCCCGTTCCCACCGCATAGAACAGCGCAATCGCAAGCGCGCGGACTTCCAGCGGAAAGGTCTCGCTGACGGTGAGATACGCGCTACTTGCGGCCGGCGAGGCAAAAAAGAAAATCACCATCCAGGCGATGGTCTGGGTCTGCGCGCTCAGCGCGCCGATCGAAAACAGATAGCCCGAAGCCGCGAGCAGAACGCCCGAAATTCCGTAGGTGAACGTGATCATGGCGCGGCGGCCCAGCGTATCGAACAGCCGACCCAGCAGCAAAGGCCCGAGGAAGTTGCCGGCCGCGAACGGGAGAATGTACCATCCGACCTGGTTCGACGCGATCCCGAAGAAGTCGGTCAGGACCAGCGCGAAGGTGAAGAAGATCGCGTTGTAGAAAAACGCCTGCGCGGTCATCAACGCCAGTCCGACCAGCGCGCGCTGGCGATAAAGCGAGAACAGCGTGTGCGCCACCTCGCGCAGCGGCGTGTGATGGCGCATCTGCAATTTGATCTTCGGCCAGGCTTGCCGCCGCGGGTCCTGCACCCTTCCGACAACCGATCGTTCGATATCGTCGACGATCGCATGCGCCTGATCGGGCTTACCGTGAATCATCAGCCACCGCGGGCTTTCCGGGATCCACATCCGCATCACAAACACCACGAGGCCGAGGCAGGCACCGGTGAGGTAGGCCAGCCGCCAGCCCAGATCGGGTCCAATCAGGTGCGGATCCAGCAACACGATCGCGCTCACAGCGCCCATCGCCGCACCGATCCAGAAGCTGCCGTTGATCAAGAGGTCGGTCCATCCGCGATAACGCGCCGGCACCAACTCCTGTATAGTCGAATTGATCGCGGTATATTCGCCGCCGATCCCCGCACCCGTCAGAAATCGAAACAGCGCATAGCTCGCCACGCTCCAGGACAGCGCGGTGGCGGCCGTGGCGGTGAGATAGACCGCCAATGTGATGAAGAACAGTTTCTTGCGTCCGATCCGATCGGTAAGCCAGCCGAATCCGAGCGCGCCGAGCACGGCTCCCGCGAGATAGGCGCTGTTGGAAAATCCGACGTCGAAATTGGTGAAATGCAGCCGCGGGCTTTCTTTCAGCGCACCTGACAGTGCGCCGGCGAGCGTGACTTCCAGTCCATCCAGAATCCAGGTGATGCCGAGGGCCAGCACGACACGGGTGTGGAAGCCGCTCCAGCGCAGACTGTCGAGACGCGAGGGAATACTGGTCTCGATGACGCGATCTTGTTGCCCTCGTGCCGGCGCCATTGCGACGTCGGTCGAAACAATCGTCGCATCGCTCAGGGCAGCCATCCCGCATTGCTCCAATGCTCGCCGTTATCTACACACCACAGCGACTTGACACCACAGCGATTTGGCGCCGCGATTCAATGCCGAACTGCGCTGCAAGTCCATGGACCAAACCCAATGAGGAAACGCCCGGAAATGAACATTCCCGGGCTCTGAGGCAGTAAGGCCAAAAGCGCCGCGCCATCGTACCGGCCGCATCTACTAACGCCTCCGGCAAGTTCGAGTTCCCGCATTCCGGCAAAGGAACCGATCGCGTCGGCACTCGTTTTCGCCAGCAACGGCATGGAGTTGATCATGGCTGAGCATCGGAAGACCGCACCTTCGCGCAAGGCCGCAACCCTTAAAAGCCCTCGCAAGAATACGCGAAAGCCGGCGACGCGGAAGACAAGCACGACACGAAGAAAGGCATCGCCCGAGCTGACGTCTTATATCAACCGTGCCGGCAAGACGCTGCCGAAAACCCAACGCGAACGGCTACAGCGCGCCAAGACCGAGTTGAAGCGGCAGTTTAATCGTGAGTAATCCTCAGCGTCGTCCCGGCGAACGCCGGGACCCATAACCCCCAACGCTGATTGTTACAGAAGGCCTCGATCCCAGTGCCTAAACGAAAATCCTCGACGTATGGGTCCCGGCGTTCGCCGGGACGACGCAGGAGGAATCACGCCGCGCGGATGTTGCCCATGAAGCGGTCGAGTTCCTCGCGCAAGCGCGCGCTTTCGGTCGACAGCGATCGTGCCGAATTCAACACGTCTTCGGACGCCGAGCCGGTTTCCGTGGCGCCGCGATTCACCTGCATGATACTGGCGGCAGCTTCACGGGTTCCCTGGGCGACGCTCTGAACGCTGCGCGCGATTTCCTGGGTTGCGGAGCTTTGTTGCTCCACCGCGCTCGCAATCGACGACGCGATGCTCGATATCTGGGCGATGGTGCCGCCAATCTCCTTGATGGCGGCAACCGATTCCTGTGTCGCGTCCTGCATGCCCGAAATGTGAGACGATATCTCGTCGGTCGCCTTCGCGGTCTGGCCGGCCAGCGATTTGACCTCGGAAGCGACGACGGCGAAACCTCGACCGGCCTCGCCGGCACGTGCGGATTCAATCGTTGCATTCAGCGCCAGCAGATTGGTCTGCTCGGCGATCGCCGTGATCAGTTTGACCACGTCGCCGATCTCCTGCGCCGCGCGCGACAACTTGCCGATGCGCCCATCGGTTTGCTGCGCCTGGAGGACGGCTGCCTCGGCGATCCGGTTGGATTCACGCACCCGCGTGCCGATTTCATCGACGGTTGTGGAAAGCTCCTTCGTGGCGGTGGCGACCGATTGCATGTTGCTGGAGGCCTCTTCCGATGCGCCCGCGACCTGGCTGGACAGGCTCTGCGTGGTTTCCGCGGTCCGCGTCAACGTGCCGGCAGCCTGTTCGAGCTGAACGGCCGATGCCGAAACGTTCGAGACGATCACGCCTACCGCCGCCTCGAAATCGTCCGCAAAGCGAATGAGCTCGCTGCGGCGTGCCGCGCTGCTCGCTTTGTTCTGGGCATCATGGGCCGCGGCATCGCGTTCGGCTTTGGCGATGGCCTGCACCTTGAACTCTTCCACCGCGCTCGCCATCTCGCCAAGTTCATCCCTGCGGCCGAGGCCCGGCAGCACGACATCGAAATTGCCGCCGGCGAGTTCGCGCATGGCCTTGCACATCGCCGTCATCGGGCGGGAAATTCCCTTGCCAAGCATCAGCGCCAGCACGCCGCCGAGCAGGAAGCCGCCGGCCGCGAGCATCACGATCAGCCGCTCGGTCTCGCCGATGGTCGCGTCCGATTCCGATTCGAGTCTTTGTTGATCGGAAAGCAGCGCCGCTTTCATCGCGCCCGAGCCCTGCATGATGGCGGCCGCCGACTCGGTCATTTCGGTTGTCAGCTCATCGATCGATTTCGAATTCTCAATCAGTTTGGTCAGGGCTTGCCGATACTCTTCAAGCAATGTCGAGGCCTCCTTGAGGCCCTGCACGATCTTTTCATCGGTCGACGGTATCGCGTGAAGCGAGTTTTCGACAAACTTGATGCGCGCCAGCGCGCTGGCGGCCACCGTCTGGTCGGAATTGATGACGAAGGTGCTGGCTAGCGCCGTCACTGTTTGAAATTGCGCCGCCACTTTTTTCACGCCGAATTCGATCGCCTGAAGCTCCGTGTCGGCGGCGTTGCTGGGGAGATCATCAAGCTTGTAACGCAGCATGTTGCCGCCACGCGTGAGCTGGTTCTGCGTCACCAGCGCGCTCTCGGCCTTGACCTTGAGAATCTCGGCAAAAATCTTGGTGAAGGCGCGGAATTCGCGGGCGAGGCGCGTGAGCTGATCGAGCCCCGCCGGATTGGTAGTGCCCTTCATCGATTGATCGATGGCGTCCTTGAGACTGGCTTCGGCTGCCAACGCCGCCTTGCCGTCGTCTTCCTTTCCGGTCGCCACGTAATATCGCGCCAGCGCCCGGTACGAGATCAGTTCGCGGTCGATATTGCGCGCCAGATCGGCCTCCGACACGCTGTGTCGGTAGGACGCCACGCCGGCGGAGACGCGCTCAAATCCAAGATAGGCGATGCCCATGCTGGCAGCCGAGATCGCCAGCACGACGGCAAAGCCAAGCATGACTTTCGCGCGAAAGCGCAAGGTCGGGAGTTTTGGCGATATAGATCGCGGCCAGACACGTCCAGACAATCGCACGTCGACCCCCGTCTTCTTTCAACAGCCAGCAGTACCCGGGAACGTGAGTTCCCGGGAGCCGATGCCAAAAATTAGAGCAGAATGGATAAAGGGCCGTAAATTTGCGCCGACTTTTCCCCCGTCATGGCCGGGCATAGCCGTCCGAAGGACGGCGTCGCTTCCGCTCGCCTATGCCCGGCCATCCACGACTTATCCTCGCTGCTAGCCTCTTAAGACGTGGATGCCCGGGACAAGCCCGGGCATGACGAGCATAAGGAGCGCCTACGCCGCGCAGGCCTCGGGGGCCTCCGGCGGCGCCAGGGCCTTCCAATTGGGGGCCAGTTGCAGCTTCGGCTCGGTCAGCGTTTGCAGCTTCTCAACCGTCATGCCCGGAATCATTTCGATCACGACCAATCCGTGCGGGGTCACATCGATCACCGCGAGGTTGGTGTAAATGCGCTTGACGCAGCCGGCCGCGGTGAGCGGATAGGTGCAGTGCATCAGGATACGCGGCTCGCCCGCCTTGCTGGTGTGCTCCATGATGATGCGGATTTCCTTGGCGCCGACCGCGAGATCCATGGCGCCGCCGATGCCGGGCGGGAATGCCGGATCCTCGGTGGTCCAGTTCGCAAGATCGCCCTTTTCGGAGACCTCGAAGGCGCCGAGCAGGCTGACATCGAGATGGCCGCCGCGGATCATCAAAAACGCATCGGCGTGATGGACGAAGCAGCCGCCGGGGACCAGCGTCGTCAGGTTCTTGCCGGCGTCGACCATATAGAGATCTTCCTTGCCGGGCTCCGGCTTTGGACCCATGCCGAGGATGCCGTTCTCGCTGTGGAAGATCACCTCGCGCCCCGGCGGCACAAAGCTCGCCGCCAAGGTCGGAATGCCGATGCCGAGATTGACATA
>WNFA01003331.1_pt1 | contig 13329 bp, 11 predicted proteins | sample 5400481 | NCBI WGS metagenome assembly WNFA01 (sample SAMN13153340, study PRJNA577476) | soil metagenome | isolation source: 120 cm saprolite under Douglas fir tree site 2 hole 1 replicate 2 | place: USA:California | collected 2015-04-18 | reverse complement strand
CCGGGGCGCCGAGCGTCCGGGGCAGCTTGGTCGCCCGGCGGACCACCACCCGCAGGTCGCCTGGGCGGCGGCCCCTGCGAGCGATCGAGTCCGGGCTCATCGGAGCCGAGATTAATCGATCAGGTGTGGATCCATACGAGATCCATTGGGCCGGCGCACTCGCCCAAACGGGGTTCTCACAAGCGGCCGCCTAGCTTGAACTCATGCGCAGCGCCATCCTTCAGTTGCCGGCTCAGCGAACTACGAACGAGCAGCGCCGGGTCCTCCGGGCGGCCATCCGCCAGCTCGATCGCGCCGAGATCTACCTGGCCGCGCTGCGAGCGGGCAGCGACAGTTGAGTCGACTCGTGACTCCGGCCCGCCGGCGGATCAAGGTCCGCGGCGGGAGCCTCGGAGCATTCCTGTGCTGGGCGGTGGTGTTTGCCGACATCGGCACGTCCATCTACTACGTCCCTGGGATCCTCTACGGACCCTTCGGCAACCGCGCGGCCATCTTCGTGCTCATGACCCTGTGCGTTTTCGTGCTTTTGTGCGTCAAGTACGCAGAGGTGACGTGGCGATACCCCGAGGGGGGCGGCGTGGTCAACGTCTCGTCGCAGGCCCTGCACCCATTTGCCGGCTTGCTCGGGGGCTTGTTCATCCTCGTCGATTACTACTTGACTGCCGCCCTGAGCGCGCTGTCGGGAGCCTTCTATCTCTCGGTCATAGTTCCGAGCTTCACGCCTTACGTCATTCCGCTGACCATGGGCGCGCTTGTCTTCCTCGGACTGCTCAATGCAATGGGCATAAGGGAGAGCGCACGGACCACCGCGGTCTTCGTGGTTCTCGCAGCCGGCGGCCAGCTCGCCATCGTGGCCGCGACCGCCATCTACCTGGGGCCTACCGGAATCATCCACAGCTTCGGCGCGATCCGCTCCGGCCCCGTGCTTACGCCGGTGCTGCTGATCACCGGGTACGCCGCCGCATTTCTCGCCTTCTCGGGATTGGAGAGCATCGCCCAGCTCGCCCCCGCCATGCGGGAGCCGCGGCGCAAGGTGGCCTACAGGGCCATGGCCGGAGTCGTGCTCACGATGGCGATCACGAGCCCCCTACTCACCCTGTGGTCGACCACCCTCCTGAACGGGACCAACCCGGACCCAAACCAGTTCATGTCGCTTCTGGCGGCGCACGTGGCAGGCACATTCCTGGCCGACTACGTGGCGATCACAGGGTCTCTGCTGCTCGTCTTCGCCAGCAACACCGCGATCATCGGCGCGTACCACGTCTTCATCGCGCTCGCACGCATGGGATTTCTTCCACGGCTGTTGGAGCATCGCAACCGATGGCGGAAGACGCCGCATTGGGCAATCCTCGCGGCCGTCGCCCTTCCGATCATCATCGTCGTCGCCGTCAATGGCAGCGTGATCCTGCTGGGCGATCTTTACGCATTCGGCTTGCTGGGGACGTTCGTCCTGACCTGCGTGAGCCTGGACGTCGTGCGCTGGCATGAGCGCGAGCACTGGAGCGCCGGCGAGACCGCGCTGTTCGCGATCGGTGTCTTGACCACGGCGCTCGTGCTCGTGGCCTGGCTGGTCAACCTGGTGGCCAAGCCCCTTGCCACAGAGTTCGGCGGCGGGTTGACGGTGATCGGTCTGATCGCCGGTCTGACCACCTATCGCTACTACAGGCGCCGGCAGCCTGCTGTCTTCCCGATTCCGTTCCGACCCCAGCGGGCGAAGGCTTCGATCGCAAGCGTCCTCGGTGGCCGCCGGTCGGCCGGAGAGGTCCTGGTGATCCTTCCCCACGAGCAGCTCGCCGCTGAAGCGGTGCTCAAGGAGGCCGCGCGCGCCGCTGCCGGCCGCGGTGCGGTATTTCTGTACCGGGGCAACCGTCCTCTTTACGACGACACGGAGCTGATGGAGGTGGCCGATCCGTATCTCAAGGATTACGCGGCACATGACGCGTTCGCGCGCGCGGAGACCATGGCGCGGAAGGATGTGCCGAACCGCCGCTACGTCTATGTGCCGGGCACCCTGCATCGGGAGATGGTCGGCGAGGTGTGGAGGGCCCTTTCGCCCAAGGAAACGGTGGTGACCGACGAAGACCAGGAGGTGCTGCCGCCGATGCCGTTCGACCGCATCCGCCGCCACCATTCCGACGGCAACACGGTGCTGCACATGTTCACGGCCAAGACGCACAAGCCCGCGGAGGAGGTCAAGGCCGGTTAGCTCTGGCTACGCCGAGATGATCAGGTCCTTAAGCTCGCGCGGATAGTCGGTCATCACGCGGCAGCCATCCTCGGTGATGACCACGGTGTCCGAGTGGCGGAAGCCGCCCAGCTCCTTCACGTAAACGCCCGGCTCGACCGTGAACACCATCCCCGGCTCGAGCACGGCGTCGTCGCCTCGGTCGAGGAATGGCGCCTCGTGGCCCTCGAGCCCGATCGAGTGGCCGACGTGATGGCGGATAGAACCCTCGACGCCGAGCTCGCGAGCCAGCTGCACGCATGCCAGCTCGACCTCGCCGGCCGGCACTCCCGGCGCCATGACCTCGATGGCGCGCGACTGCAGCGACAGCATCGCGTCGAACGCGCGCTCCTGCTCCGCGGTCGGCGTGCCCACGATCATCGTCCGCTCGAGCTCGCTGTGATAGCCGTCGATGTCGGCTCCGGCGCCGCTCACCAGCACGTCGCCGGCAGCGATTCCATGACCTTTGACAAAGCCATGCGGCATGGCGGTCGACCGCCCGCCGACGAACATCGCCTGCAGTCCGGTGGTGCCATACCCGCGGGGCCGCCAGCCCGGCATCTCGGCCACCATCTCGAACAGAGTCTCCGTGGCGGCGGGCACATAGCACTCCATCTCCGTCTTGCCAGTCCTGATCGCGCCCTGCATCCGGCGATGCCCGCGCGCGGCCCAGTCGCAGCTGAGCTGGATGCAAGCGATCTCGGTGGTCGATTTCACGCGGCGCAGGGACTCCACGAGCATCTCGGCGTCCACGGGTCGTGCGCCGCTGAGGTCGCTGAGCCGCGGCCCTCGGTAACCCCAGTACGGCACATACCCGTCGTGGTCCGCGCCCGTCCGCTTCGGCTTGGCGTTGATGTCGGCGAGATTGGCGGCGACCAGCTCCATCGGGTGCTCGGCGCCGGGGTACTCGAAATACACGCCCACCCGGTCGATGCCGGGCACCGACTCTGCATGCTCCTTCTCGACCGCCGGCACGACCAGGGCCGAGTAACCGTTGGGTCCCAGGATGAGGACGATCGGCCGCTCTGTCGGGATGTGATGGAACCCGGTCAGGTAGGCGATGCGCGCGGGGTAGAAGACCGCCAGTGCGTCGAGGCCTGCCGCCTCCATCCCCGCGCCCACCGCCTCCCGCCTGGCGGCGAACTCCTCGGCTGCGACCTGCGGAAATGACGAAGCACGCTTCTTCCTAGCGCTGGTTTTTGGCGCCGCCGCCTTCTTAGTACGCGGCAAGCTTCCTCATCGCCTCCGCGATCTTGGCCGGATTGGGCATGAAGAACTCCTCCTGCGGGGTGTTGAAAGGCATGGCGGGAATGTCCGGCCCGGCCACGCGCACGACCGGTCCGTCCAGGCTGTCGAAGGCGTGCTCAGAGATGATCGCAGCGACCTCCGCCCCGAAGCCGCCGGTGAGATTGTCCTCGTGGACGATCATCGCCTTGCCCGTCTTGCGCACCGATTCGAGAATGGTGTCTCGGTCGAGGGGCGCGAGGCACCGTAGGTCGACCACCTCGACGCTCAAGCCGTCGGCCGCCAGCTGCTCCGCCGCCTGCAAGCAGTAGTGCGTCATCAGCCCCCACGCAAAGCAGCTGAGCCTGGTCCCTTCGCGCCGAACCAGGGCAGGCCCGATCGGCACCAGGTGGTCCCCGTCCGGCACCTCCTCCGCCACCAGCCGGTACACCTTCTTGTGCTCGAGGAACAGCACCGGGTCAGGGTCGCGGATGGCCGACTTGAGCAGGCCCTTGGCGTCGGCGGGCATGCTCGGCACGACCACCTTCAAGCCGGGAACGTGGGCATAGAACGCCTCGATGGATTGCGAGTGATAAAGGCCTCCATGCACGCCGCCGCCGAAGGGCGCGCGGATCACAATGGGGACGGACCAGTCGCCGTTGGAGCGGTAGCGCGTCCGAGCGGCCTCGCTGACGATCTGGTCGAAGGCGGGGTGGATGAAGTCCGCGAACTGGATCTCGGCGATGGGGATGAGCCCGTTGAGCGCTGCGCCGATGGCGACACCGACGATCCCCGACTCCGCGAGCGGGGTGTCCAGAACGCGCGCCTCGCCGAACTTCGCATAGAGACCGTCGGTGGCGCCGAACACGCCGCCCTTGCGCCCGACATCCTCGCCCATCACGAGCACGCGCTCGTCCCGCTCCATCTCTTCGCTCATGGCGGCTCGCACAGCCTCGATCATCCGCAGCTCAGGCATGCCTCATCCCCTCGAGAACACATTGTCCAGCGCCCGGGGTCCGTCCGGGGAGGGCGCAGCTCGGGCCTCTTCGACCGCCGCCGCCACCACGCTCGCGCAGTCGCGCTGGATCTGATCGTCGTCGGCTGCTTCCAGGACGCCCGCTTGCAGCATGCGGCGCCGCATCCGGTCGATGGGATCCTGGCCCGCGAGGGCTTCGAGCTCTTCCGGCGGACGCAGGCCTCCGCCCGACGCTTTCGAGGTGAGGTCTGCGGCCACGGCGTGGATCACCGTCCCGCCACTCTGTGACCGCGCGCGATCGGCAGCCCGGCCGAACGCAGCGAGGGCGGTATCGAAATCGCCTCCGTCGATGGTCTCGCCGGCCAGGCCATAGCCCTCGGCACGGTCGACCGGCGACCCAAACGAGTGCTGCACGATGGGCCCGTCCGTGCGCGCCCGGTCTTCGATGAGACAGATCAGCGGGAGTGCGTGAGCGCCGGCGAAATTGATGCCTTCGTGCCAGTCCCCCGACTGAATGCCACGCTCGTCCGTGCACACCAACGTGATTTCATCGCGGCCTGTGACCTTGGCGGCGTAGGCGATGCCTGCCGCCTGCACGACATGACGGCCCGCGGTCGCCGATGTCATGACCACCCGCGCGGCCCGAGACCCGAACGCGCCCGGCGTCTGCCTCCCGCCGGAGGCGGGATCGCCGGCGCGTCCGAACACTGCGAGCATGACATCGAGCGGCGACAGGCCCATTGCCAGGCAGAGGGCGAGGTCGGTCGGGCACGGCACGATCCAGTCGCGGCCTGGTCGCAGCGCCGCGGCGGCCGCGACCTGCACTGCTTCTAGCCCCGTACATGCAAAAGTGGGCGTCCCCATCCCCGAGAGGATCGCTTCGCGATCCTGTCGGGACTTCCCCACGTGGTGGGGAAGCCGGGGAGGCATCTGTTCCAAATGATCGAGGACCCACAAACGCCGCTCGATCGCGCGGGCCATCACCATCGTGTGGTAGAGCGCGAGCAGCGTGTGCGGCGCTGTCATACGCTCAGTAGACTGCACCTTCGGGGCGAGGACACCAAGAGTCCCTCTCTGACTCTGACCTTGGGAGGTAGTTGGCATTTCGTTCTCGGCCGATGTCAAGAACGAGATGGCCGGGTTTCTGCCGGCCAGGCCCTGCTGCCAGCTGAGTGAGCTGCTGGGCATCTACTTCGGGTCGCGCGCCCGCCTGATCCGGAATCAGGGGGACAAGGCGGCCTATTTCTCGCTGCTCCGGAACGCGATCGCCCGGAAGGTCGTGAGGCTGGGCAGGTCCCTGGATCACATGGACGCGAAGTACCAGGCGGTCAAGACCAAGAAACGCATGGCCTTCTTCATCGAGCTGGCGCTGCCCCCCGGGATCACGCCGGCGTTCACGCAGGCCGCCGCCCAGGTGATGCCGGACGCGACCTGCGATCGCAAGGCCATGCTGCGCGGTCTTTTCCTGGGCTGCGGTTCTGTCAATGCTCCGTCCTCGCGCTATCACCTCGAATTCGTCGCGCCTTCCGGTGCGTGGGCGACCGCGATCAGCGGGATGGCGGAGTCGGCGGGCGCGAAGGTCGGGGTGATGGAGCGCAGCGGCCAACACGTGGTGTACGTCAAGGAGGGTGATGGCATCGTGCGCCTGCTCTCGTGGATGGGCGCCAGTCGCGCTGTGATGGAGTTCGAAAACGTGCGAGTTGTGCGCGAGGTGAGCGGAGAGGTCAACCGCCGGCTCAACTTCGAGACGGCCAACATCGGCAAGACGATTGGTTCCGGGCTCCGTCAGGCCGCGGCCATCGAGCGGTTGGAAACGACCGGAAAGCTCGATGGGCTGCCGCCCGCCCTGCGCGAGATGGCGCAATGGCGCATCGCCAACCCGGAGCTCAACCTGGGCGAGCTGGCCAAACGGATGAAGCTGTCCAAGTCGGCTGTCAACCACCGCCTGCGCCGGCTCCAGGACGTGGCCGACCACACGAGCGGCGGCCGATCGCCGAATCGCGCGCGCCGCTCCGCATAACATTTACGTCGGCCCATCGGGCCTTTTGCCGATTCTCGTGCCCGCGCACGCATCTAAGGGGTAACCAATGACCAGGGTTGGAATCAATGGGTTCGGCCGCATCGGCCGAAACATTTACCGCGCCGCCGACGCCCTCAAAGCGTCCTTCGAGATCGTGGCCGTCAACGACATCGGCGACGCGCACACTTTCGCCCACCTCCTGAAGCACGACACCGCGCTGGGCACATTTGGGCCCTCGGTAACCGCGGATGGCGACGACATCGTCGTCGGCGGCCGCCGCGTGAAGTTCATGAGCCACAAGGATCCTGCCGAACTGCCCTGGAAAGACCTCGGCGTGGACATCGTCGTCGAGTCCACGGGACTTTTCACCGACGCCGCCAAGGCCCGCGTCCACATCGACAAGGGCGGGGCCAAGAAGGTCATCATCTCGGCGCCCGCGACCAACCAGGACTACACGGTCGTGATGGGCGTCAACCACAAGGGCTACGACCCGAACAAGCACAACGTGATCTCCAACGCGAGCTGCACCACCAACTGCTTCGTTCCGCTGGCGCATGTCCTCCACAGCAGCTATGGGATCGAGCGAGGAATGATGACGACGATCCACGCATACACCGCAGACCAGAAGCTGCAGGACCTTCCGCACAAGGACCTGAGACGCGCGCGCGCGGCCGCCGACAACATCATCCCGACGTCCACCGGTGCGAACCGGGCGGTGTCGGAGGTCCTGCCCGAGCTCAAGGGCAAGTTCGAGGGCATCTCGTTCCGCGTCCCGATACTCGACGTGTCCGTCGTCGACCTCACAGTGCAGCTCAGCAAGACGACCACTGCCGAGGACATCAACGCGGCCTTCGACGAGGCCGCCGGAGGCGACCTCAAGGGCATTCTCTCGGTGAGCAAAGAGCCGCTCGTCTCGTCGGACTTCAAGGGCGACCCACATTCGTCGATCGTCGATGCGCCGCTGACGCAGACGCTGGGCGGTGACTGGGCCAAGGTCGTGAGCTGGTACGACAACGAGTGGGGCTTCAGCTGCCGGATGGTCGACCTGATCAGCTACATGGCGGCGCGACTCTGAAATTCCCGATCACCTCGGTCGACGTCACCGGCAAGAGGGTGCTGGTGCGCGAGGACTTCAACGTCCCCATGGCGGGCGGAGTCATCACGGACGACACCCGCATCAAGGCCGCGATACCGACGCTGCGCGACCTCATGCATCGGGGAGCGACCACGGTCGTCATGTCGCACCTCGGGCGTCCGAACGGCCCTGACCCGGCGCTGTCTCTCCGACCGGTCGCGCGGGAGCTTTCGAAGCATCTGTGGGGCGAAGTGCCGTTCGCGTCCGATTGCGTCGGACCGATGGCGCAGTCCGCGGTCGCCCGGCTTCAGGTCGGGAAGGTGCTCCTCCTGGAGAACGTCAGGTTTCATCCCGAAGAAGAGAAGAACGACCCGGAATTCGCGCGCCAGCTCGCCTCCCACGGTGACATCTTCGTCAACGACGCGTTCGCGGCGTCGCACCGCGCGCACGCATCGGTCGTAGGGGTCGCCAGCTATCTGCCCGCCTACGCCGGCCAGCTGATGACCGCGGAGCTGAATGCACTGAGCGCAGCTATCGACAACCCGAAGCGGCCGCTGTTCGCGGTGATCGGCGGCGCCAAGGTCTCCACCAAGATCAACCTGTTCAACAACCTCATCAAGAGGGTTGATGCGCTGCTGATCGGCGGCGCGATGGCGAACACATTCCTTCGCGCGCAGGGGTTTCAAACCGGGCGGAGCCTGGTCGAGGAGGAGTCGGTCGAGGCCGCCAACGAGATCTGGAAGGTCTTCGGCAACCGCCTGGTCCTGCCGGTCGACCTCGTGTGCGCTCAACAGGTTCAGCCGGGGCAGCAGTTGCGCATCTTTCCCGCCCACGCAGTCGAGCCCGGATGGATCGCCCTCGACATCGGCCCGCAGTCTGTGGCCCTGTTCGCGGAGCGGTTCCGCGGCGCCGGCACCATCGTCTGGAACGGGCCGATGGGGGTCTTCGAGATCCCGGAGTTCGGGTCTGGAACGCGCGGTGTGGGGGAAGCGATCGCGAGTTCGGGCGCTTACACTCTCGTCGGTGGCGGCGACACCGCCGCGGCGATCGACGCGCTCGGGCTGACCGGCCGCTTCTCATGGGTCTCGACTGGCGGCGGAGCCACGCTCGAGTACCTCGAGGGGCGGGACCTGCCTGGAGTCGCGATTCTCAAGGAGGCCTAGTTGTGCCGGCTCGTGTGAGCCCCAAAGCTCTGCTCGCCGCCAACTGGAAGATGAATCCGGTCAATGCGGGCGATGCCCTCGACCTCGTCAAGGGTGTGATGCCCGCCGCCACCAGCCACCCCGAGCTCGTGGAGGTGGCCATCTTTCCTCCCTATCCGTGGCTGCTCGGGATCGCCGAGGTCATCGAGGGCACCACCGTCAAGCTCGGCGCCCAGGACTGCTTCTGGGAGATGTCGGGCGCCTATACGGGTGAGGTATCGCCGGCGATGCTCAAGGGCTGGTGCCAGTGGGTCATCACCGGCCACTCCGAGCGCCGCGCGTACCTGGGCGAGACCGACGACATGGTGGCGCGCAAGACCGCGGCGGCCCTGGCCAACGAGCTCAGCGTGATCATGTGCGTGGGCGAGCTGGACGAGCACTACGAAGCCGGCAAGACCGCCGAGGTGGTCACCGCCCAGGTCAAGGCCGGACTTGCCCTTTGCTCAGCCGACGACTCGGCCCGCCTCGTGATCGCATACGAGCCGGTGTGGGCGATCGGTTCGGGCAAGAGCGCCGACCCCGAGCATGCGTACACGACCATGCGGTCGATCCGACGCATCGTCGGAGAGCTGATCGGCGCCGGCGCGGCCAAGAAGGTGCGCGTGCTGTACGGCGGCAGCGTCAACGCGAGCAACGTCGAGTCTTATGTCGAGCTGCCCTTGTGCGACGGCTGCCTCGTAGGCGGTGCCAGCCTCAACGCCGAGGAGTTCGCCAAGATTGTCGATGTGACCGCGGCGGTGTACCACCATCGCTAAATTTGTGGGCATCCTGGTCCTGCTCCGGCACGGCCAGAGCACATGGAACCTCGAGAACCTGTTCACTGGCTGGCACGACGTCCCCCTCAGCGATCAGGGTAAAGCCGAGGCAAAAGAGGCTGGGCGGCTCATGCATGCGGCCGGCCTCGCGCCCTCCGTCGTCCATACCTCGGTCCTCGTGCGCGCGATCCAGACCGCGGACCTCGCGCTCGCCGAGATGGAGCGTACGTGGATCCCCGTGCGGCGCAGCTGGCGGCTCAACGAGCGGCACTACGGCGCCCTTCAGGGCTTGAACAAGAAAGAGACCGCCGAGAAATTTGGCGAAGACAAGGTGAAGGTCTGGCGGCGCAGCTACGACGTCCGGCCGCCCGCCCTGGAAACGGACGACAAGCGGCACCCATCGCACGATCCGCGATACGCCGGCCTGCCGCCAGAGCTTCTCCCCAGCGCCGAGTGCCTCGAGGACGTGGTCGAGCGGATGCTCCCCTACTGGTACGACAGCATCGTGCCGGACCTGCGCCGCGAGCAATGCGTGCTGGTCTCGGCCCATGGCAACAGCCTGCGGGCGCTGGTCAAACAGCTGGATGGGCTGAGCGATCAGCAGGTGGTGGACCTGGACATTCCGACCGGAGTGCCGAGGGTATACGAGCTCAATCACGACTTCACGCCGCGCTCAAGCGCTTACCTGGGAGACCCCGAGGAGATCAAGCGCCGGGCGGCTGCCGTCCGGAACCAAGCGAGCGGCCCAAAATCCCAAGCTCGCTAGACTGGTTTCACATTCAAGATCACAGCCTGCAGATAAGGGAGAGTACCCGCCATGGCATATGAGCTTCCGCCGCTTCCATACGCGTTCGACGCGCTCGAGCCGCACATCGACGCCAAGACGATGGAGATCCACCACGACAAGCACCATGCGGCTTACGTGAACAACGCCAACGGCGCCCTGGAGAAGCACCCAGAGCTGGCCAAGAAGTCGGTAGAGGATCTGCTGCGCGGGATCAGCTCGGTACCCGAAGACGTGCGCACTGTGCTGCGCAACAACGCCGGCGGGCATTCGAATCACTCCATCTTCTGGACCATCATGTCCACTCACGGCGGCGGCGCCCCGTCAGGACGGCTGGGCGACGCGATCAAGAGCACCTTTGGCAGCTACGACACACTCAAGGAGCAGCTGCAGAAAGCGGGCGTGGGCCAGTTCGGGAGCGGCTGGGCCTGGCTGCTGGCGGACTCGGCCGGCAAGCTTTCGGTCAAGTCCTACCCGAACCAGGACAGCCCTTACATGGAGAACCTGACGCCCATATTCGGCGTTGACGTCTGGGAGCACGCGTACTACCTGAAGTACCAGAACAAGCGCGCGGACTACATCGCCGCCTGGTTCAACACCCTCAATTGGAAGGCCATCGAGGCTCGCTACAAGTAGTCGATGGCACAGGTCAAGAACGCGCTGATCATCATCGAGGTCGTGCTGGCCGTCCTGTTGATGGCCGGAGTCCTCCTCCAGACGCCGAAGGCGACCGGGCTGGGCGGCACCATCGGCGGTGGCGGTGATGGGCTGGGCGGCGGGTACCGCACCCGCCGCGGGTTGGAGCGGCAGATCTACTGGACCACGTGGGTGCTGACCGCCGCGTTCCTTCTGTGCTCGCTGGGCAACATCTGGGTGACGACTCATCCGAAGTAGGTCGTTCCGCCGCGACCTGGTCGCGGGAATCGTGCTGGTGGCGCTGGTGGCATGCCAGCCGGTGGCGACCGTGCCCAAGCCGGCCCGCGGCGGCACCGCCGTGGAGGCCCTGGTCGGCCAGGCCGGCGTGTTGAATCCGCTCTTCGAGGCCGATGACAGCGCCCGCGACGTCGACAGCGTTATCTACCAGGGCCTCACGACCGTGAATGCCGACCAGAACGTGACCGGACTGCTCGCGACCGATTGGCTGATCTCCAACGACCACCTGACCTACACCTTCAACATCCGCAGCGGCGTCAAGTGGGCAGACGGACAGCCTTTCACCCGGGACGATGTGTTGTTCACCTTCCACGTCGTCCAGGACCTCGAGTACACGCTGCCTGGTGCGGTGGACTGGCGCCAGGTGGGGATTGCAGCGGGTGGCCCAAACCAAGTGGTGTTCACGCTGAAGGCGCCGAGCGCGGGCTTTCCCCTTGCGCTCCGCATCGGGATCATCGCCAAGCACCTGTTCGATGGGATGGCCCCGGCCCAGATCGTCGCGAGTCAATTCAGCAACATCCGCGCTCTCGGCACCGGCCCATTCAAGGTCGCCGGCATCAACTCCCTGGCCATCACGCTGGACCGCAATCCATTCGCCGACCCGCAGCCATACCTCGACCATCTGATCCTGCGCACCTACCCCGTTTCCGACCCTCAGATGGCGATCCGCGCTGTACTGCAGGGGGCGGCCGACCTCGTCGGCGGGCTCGAGCCGCAGGAGGTGCTCGCGCTCCAGGGCCGCACCGATGTGAACGTGCAGGACGTGCGGACCTTCACCAACGCGTTCGTGGCATTCAATCCCGAAGGCACGAGCAAGACGTTCTTCGGTGACGTCAAGGTCCGGCTTGCCCTCACTCAGGCGATAGACCGGCAGCGCCTGCTTGCCGACGTGCTCGCAGGCCGGGGCGACCCCGATCCGAGCCCGATCCCAATCGGAAACTGGGCCTACTCGCCGGCGGCGGCGAGCAGTCACCCGTTCGACGTGGTGGCCGCCGCCAAGGCGCTCGACGCCGCGGGCTGGGTGCTCGCCCCGGGTGCGAAAGTGCGGGCGAAGGGCGGACAGCCGTTCAAGTTCGAGCTGGTCGTGGCGAGTCCATTCCCCAACCACGAGATCGCCGACGCGGTGTCACGTCAGCTCCTCGAGATCGGCATCGAAGCCGACGTCAAGCCGGTCACCCCTGCGGACCTCGTCCAGAAGTACCTGATCGGCCGCCACTATCAGGCCGCGTTGGTCGCCCTCGACATCGGTCCCGATCCCGACCTGAGCTCGGTGTGGCATTCGGGCGCCCCAGCCGGCGCCCTCAACTTCGCCTATTCGCGCGGATGGGGCATCATCGACAAGGATCTCGAGGACGGCCGAGCCACAGTCGATCAGCCGGCTCGACTGGCCGCGTACCTCGACTTTCAAACTCAGATCGCTGATGCGGCCCCGGCGATCTTCCTTTACTCACCTCACTACGACTACGCGTTTTCCCAGCGTGTGCATGGCGTGCGCCTTAACTCGGTCATCGAGCCCGGGGATCGTTTCCAACACGTGACACAGTGGTACGTCAACACGAGCTAGGAGGGAGGGTGGGATGGACCTGGGGCTGAAGGGTCGGAACGCACTGGTGACCGCGGCGAGCAAAGGGTTGGGGCGCGCCTGCGCCGAGGCGCTCGTATGGGAGGGAGCGGAGGTCTTCATCAACTCGCGTGACCCGGCCTCTATAGAAGGCACGGCGAAGCAAATCAATGCTGCGGGCTGGCTCGCCTCCGACGTATCAGTGCCTGGCGAGCCCGAAGCGTTGGTCAAAGCCGCGATCACGCGACTGGGCGGTCTCGACATCCTCGTGGTCAACGCCGGCGGGCCGCCGCCGGGCACGTTCCAGAGCACGCCGCTGGAGATGTGGGACGTGGCCTTTCAGCTGACGCTCATGAGCGCCGTGCGTCTGATCAGGGCCGGCCTGCCGCACCTGAAGCGTTCCGAGCAGGGGCGGATCGTGTGCATCACGTCGATCTCGGTCCGCCAGCCGATCCCCAACATCGCGCTGTCGAACTCGGTGCGCGCGGCGGTCACGGGAATGGCCAAGACACTGGCGCGCGAGCTCGCGCCCGACCGCATCACCGTGAATTGCCTCGCCCCCGACGCCATCCTCA
>WNFA01003644.1_pt1 | contig 13331 bp, 12 predicted proteins | sample 5400481 | NCBI WGS metagenome assembly WNFA01 (sample SAMN13153340, study PRJNA577476) | soil metagenome | isolation source: 120 cm saprolite under Douglas fir tree site 2 hole 1 replicate 2 | place: USA:California | collected 2015-04-18 | reverse complement strand
CATCACGCCTGTCAGCACGAACATCGCGCTGATCTTTGTGCGCATCCCGCTTATCCTTGTGCAGGTCGCGAGCATCGTGGCGAAGGTCTCTGCGGTCCTTCGCAGCATCTTTCATGTCGCCGTTCTTGACGTCCCGCCGCAGATCGGCACGGTCCTTTCTCAGGTCGGTCTGATCGTTGCGGATGTCGCGGCGGTCGTGGCGCAGGTCTCGTGTGTCTCTGCGCTTGTCGCGGACATCCCGCCGGACGTCCTCTCGGTCCGCACCTGTGTCGCTGGGCGTCGCGGATTGTCCGAACGCAACCAGAGACGCCATCACAAAAAGAACCGCACCCAATATCCTTCGTCGCATTTTTGTCCTCCAGAAACTACGGATTTATGGACGAGGTGGCCACCTCTCCAGCACGTAGGCGGAAACCCACGGCCTGTCAGAAAGTCGCGACGCCTTCTCTTGAAAAAAGGCCATGTCCCGACGTGTGTTACTACAGGATTTACCTTAAGGAACGGCCGCTTTCGCGAACGCGACCTCGCACAGGGCTTCGGTGGGAAGCTGTTCAAGATGCTGTCGCAGAATGATATTGCGCACGAACTCCATGTACTGTTGCGCATCATCCAACACCGTGAGAGCGGGTTCGAGCGAAGTCTGTACATCCTCAAAGCCCGCGCGGCGCAGCGTCTCGGCGGCACTCTGCGCGTCCTCAAAAAGCCACGGCTCACGAAAACCGGCGAAGAAGTCGGAGAACCTGGAAGTGGCGGCGAGTTCGTCGGCCCGTGTTCGCAGCGAGATCAGGTTGGGCCCGCCGCCGCATTGGGCTTCGAGCCATCCTCCCGGAACGAGCGCGTTGCACAATCCGAGAAACAGACGGTCGTGATCAAGCACCCAATGAAATGCCGCCGTGCTCACGATGCCATCGAAAGCATGTACAAATGGAAGATCAAGCAAGTCTGTGGCGACAAGACTGACTCGCGACCCGCACTGCGCCAGCAAATGCGCCCGCGCCGACTGCAGCATGTTTTGCGAAAGGTCAATTCCAATTACGTGTCCGCGCGGCAGGGCCTCGAGCAGATCCGCCGTCAGGCGGCCCGTGCCGCATCCAGCATCGAGCACAATTTCGTCGCCACGCAGGCGCAGCCGCGACAGGACCTTCTTGCCCCAACTTACCTGTGGACCCGAAAGCCGGTGGTAGATGGCCGAATTCCACTCGCGGGACGTCGATTTCATTGGCCTTGTCAACGGGAAGCCATCATCGCAATCTGCGGCTTAGATCGCGTCCAGCGCCTGGTCGAGGTCGTCGATAATGTCTTCGACATCTTCGATTCCTACCGAGATGCGCACCATGCCGTCGGTGATGCCGATGGCCTTGCGGCCCTTCTCGCCGAGAGCCGCATGTGTCATGGTTGCGGGATGCGAGATCAGCGTTTCGACTCCGCCGAGTGATTCGCCGAGCGAGCAGACGCGCACTCTCTTGAGCATCTTGTTCGCGTTCTTGAGCGAGCCAGTTTCAAACGTGATCATCGATCCGAAGCCGCTCATCTGCTGTTTGGCCAAGGCGTGCTGCGGATGGCTCTTCAATCCGGGATAGAAAACTTGCTTCACCTTCTTGTGTGACGACAGAAAATCCGCGACAATCCTTCCACTGCGATCATGAATTTCCATGCGCGCGGCGAGCGTCTTGACTCCGCGCAACACCAGCCAGCACTCGAAAGGAGAGAGAATCGCTCCCGCAGCTTTCTGCAGGAAGGCCAGCTTTTCGGCTTGCTCAGGCTTGGTGCAAACAACGACGCCGCCCAGTCCATCGCTGTGGCCGTTCAGGAATTTCGTGGTCGAGTGGATCACCATGTCCGCACCCAGCGCGATGGGCTGCTGGAAATAGGGCGACATGAAGGTGTTGTCAACTACGACTTCCACTTTTCTGCGGTGGCAAATGCGGCTGATGGCAGCAATGTCGCTCAGTCGCATCAACGGATTCGTCGGCGTCTCGATATACACCAGCCGCGTGTTCTTGCGAATCGCGCGCTCGACGTTCCCGGCCTCCGAGGTGTCGACGTAGGAGAACTCGACTCCGAATCCCGCTAGCACTTGATTGAACAGGCGCGGCGTCCCTCCATAGAGATCGTTGCCGCAGACTACGTGATCGCCGGACTTCAGCATGCTCGCAACCGCGTTGATTGCCGCCATGCCGCTGGCAAAAACTGGCGCCGCCATGCCCCCTTCGAGCGACGCTAAGTTCTGTTCGAGGCGCGCGCGCGTGGGATTCGAGACGCGAGAATATTCGTAGCCTTTGTGTTCGCCAATTCCCTGCTGGACGTACGTTGAGGTGGGATAGATCGGGACGGTCACGGCACCGGTGAGGGGATCAGGTTCCTGGCCGGCGTGGATGGCACGAGTCGCGAAACCGGGTTGTTTGTTCTTCTTCATCTGCGAAACCGGTGGTCAGAGGTCAGTGGTCAGAGGTCAGTGGCCGGTACTCTCGATAGTGTTTCAGTTCTTACTGACCACTGATCACTGGCCACCGACCACTGGTTCATCCTAAATCCCGCCTTCAAAGATCTTCTTCGACAAGTACCGCTCCGCCGAGTCCGGAATTACGGTGACTACACGCTTGCCTGAGCCCAACCGCTGAGCAACTTGCAAAGCTCCAAAGACCGCGGCGCCTCCGCTCGATCCGGAGAGCACGCCTTCCCGCGCGGCAAGTTGTTTGACCATTTCGAAGGCATCGTGATCACTCACCATGATCACTCCATCGCACACCGAGCGGTCGAATGTCTTGGGCATGAAGCTGGCGCCGATTCCTTCCACCTTGTGCGGACCGGGCTTTCCGCCTCCCAGCACCGAGCCTTGCGTCTCGACAGCGAACGCCAGCACCGGTGAGATGTTGTCTTTCATGAAGCGGCCCACACCCGTGAAGGTTCCCGATGTGCCGCATCCGAGGACGACGGCGTCGATCTTTCCGTCCATCTGTTCGAAGATTTCCCGGGCGGTAGTTTCGTAATGGTAGTCGGGGTTGGCGGGATTCTCGAATTGTCCCGCCATGAAGGCGGTGGGATCAGCGGCGACAAGCTCGTTGGCGCGTCGGATGGCGCCCTGCATGCCCTCGGCGTCAGGGGTGCGGATCACCTCGGCGCCGAGGGCCCGCATGATCGTGACCTTTTCTTCCGAAAAGCGCTCGGGGACAAAGAGCTTCACTTTGTATCCGCGATTCACGCCGATCAGCGCCAGTCCAATGCCGGTATTGCCGGCGGTGGCCTCGACGATGGTTCCACCGGGCGCGAGTTTCCCATCCTGTTCGGCGCGGCGGATGATTCCGATAGCGGCGCGGTCTTTCACGCTGCCGCCTGGATTCAGGTATTCGAGCTTGGCGAACACGTCAGCGGAACCAGGCGGGACCAGGCGCTTCAGCTGCAACATCGGAGTCTCGCCGACCAGTTGGGTAATGTCATCGGCGACGCGCAGGCGGGAGACCTCGGAAGTTTTTGAGCGCACGTTACAGGGTACGAGGTGACCTCTGAATCGTCAATTACCCAAAGACCGAGGTCGCGGGCGAGGCGCTCGCGCCGCAGACATCTACGCGAATTTCCAGCGGGTGGTCTTGCCGATGAACTCCTTTTCCCAGAGACCGAACACAGTCCGCGGCCGCACGGCAAAAACCGGTTCTTTCATCGCCAGAATGTCATCCTTCATCGAGGACATGTCGAACTTGTATTTCCCTTCGTACTTTGCCAGGAGCTTTCGCCGCGCCGGGACGTCCGCAACTTCCGCGATGCCCTCGACGATCACAGCCTCATGCGCATGTTCGGTACACACCACGCAGTTCGGATTTCGAGCCAGATTTTTCGCCTTGCGCGACTTGCTACCGGTGCTGAAGAGCAAGCGGCCATCCAGCCACAGTCCCCAGACGACCATGGTGTGCGGAGAGCCATCGGGCTTCACGGTAGTGATCCAGTAGTTGTGCGATTTTTTTAGCCGCTGTTCCGCCCAAGTCCACGGAAGCAGGCCCTTGTTGCCGGAGGGCAATCCGTATCCCGGCATGTGCGGGCGACCGGCCTTCGGGCTCTTGGATTTGACTCGAGTATTGCGATTCGCCATTAGTAATGATCCGACGGTTCTCTCTGCGGCCTCTGCGGAATTTCTCCGCGAACTCTGCGATCAAGGTTTACCAACCAAAAAACTTGCACGTAGCGGCGGACGCCTTCGTCGCCACGCGGAGCGAAGCGAGCGGCCCTCGGACGAATGCGTCTGGGGCTACGCGATTGTCCTGGTCCAGTGGTCGATCCGTTCCAGGGCCCCCTGCAGATTCTCCAGGGAATTGGCCACGCTGAAGCGCAGATAGCCTTCTCCGAACTCACCGAATGATGTCCCGGAGAGCGCCGCCACGCCCGCCTGTTCCAGCAAAGCATCGGCCAGCGGCTTGGACTTCCATCTCGTCGCTGTCACATTGGGAAACACGTAGAACGCACCTTTCGGCATGCGGCACGAGAAGCCCTTGATCTTGTTCAGGCCAGCCACGAACACGTCCCGCCGGCGCTGGAACTCGTCACGCATACGATCCACAGAGCTCTGGTCGCCGCGGATGGCTTCAATCCCCGCAACTTGCGTGAAGCTCGCTGTGCACGAGTTCGAATTGGTCATCAGACGCGTCAAATGCGCCGCCAGCTCCGGACGCATCACACCATAGCCCAAGCGCCATCCCGTCATGGCGTACGTCTTCGAGAATCCGTCGAGCAGGATAGTGCGTTCCTGCATCCCCGGCACCGACATAATGGAGAAGTGCTGGCCGCCGTCAAAGAGCAGACGGCTGTAAATCTCGTCTGACAACACCAGGATATTGCGATCACCGATGGCATCCGCGATCCGCTCAATGTCGCGGCGATCCAGCACCCCACCGGTAGGATTCTGAGGTGAATTCAAGATGATCAACTTGGTCCGATCGCTGATGAGAGCGGCCAACTCCGTCACATCCAGTGAAAAATCACGCTCCTCCCGCAGTTGGATGGGGACTGCTCTCCCGCCCACGTACTTGATCATCGACTCATAAATCGGAAAGCCGGGATTCGGATAGATGACCTCGTCGCCTTCATCAATCAACGAAAGAATCGTGAAGAAGATGATGGGCTTGCCGCCCGGCACGACCACGACTTCGTCACTCGTGACCTTCACTCCGCGCGTACGGCCGACATATTCGGCCAGCGCCTGCCGCAACTCCGGGAGACCCGCCGAGGGCCCGTAATGCGTCCAACCCTTGCGCAAGGCGTCCACGCCAGCCTCGACCACGTTCGATGGAGTGTCGAAATCCGGTTCGCCAATCTCCAGGTGGATGATGCTCTTTCCCTGACGTTCCAGCGCGCGCGCTTTGTTCAGCACCTCAAAAGCGGTCTCGGTTCCCAGCCGCGACATGCGCTTCGCCAGGCGCAACTCGTACTGAGTGGCTTTTTCCATCACAGGAACTCCTCATACGGCAAACCGCACATTATACGCCCCAACCCGCGGGCAATCCGTGAGTCAGGTTCTCTACACCCCAGAGAAAACCATAAACCACGAAGGACACGAAGTTGCACGAAGGTTTTATGTTCTTCCTTTGTGTACCCTTGTGTCCTTGGTGGTTTCGTGCCTTTGGTGGTTAATCGCGGCAATTATCGGGGCGTACACTGCAAACCACGAATCTTTCCCCCCCGCTTGATGCGCCTTGGAGGAAATTATGAACTCATACCTTGACGAACTCTATCAGCACCAGGAATGGGCCGACGCGAAACACTGGTGCGCCTTCGAAGCACACTCCGCGGCTCTGGCCGACAAAGCGATCCGGGAGCGGGTGCTTCACATCCATCTGGTGCAGCGGGCGTTTCTGTGGGTGGTCGGTCCGCGGACAGCCCAATTCGAGATGCTGAAACTGGAAGACTTCGCCACCATGGCCGACCTGAAAACCAACGCCCAGCAATACCACCTCGAAATTGCCGAGATACTGAAAGGGATGTCTGCAGCACGGATGGAGGAACTCGTCGAAGTGCCCTGGTTCAAAACGCTGAAGATCAGCGTTCGCCACGCCCTGACGCAGTGCGCGATGCACAGCCACTATCATCGCGGACAGAATGCGACCCGCCTGCGGGAACTAGGAGGCACCCCGCCCATGACAGATTTCATCGTGTGGCTACGCGACGGGCAACCCCCAGCACGGTGGAGCTAGTTGTACACATCAACCCGGGTCTCGACGATCGAGACGTAAAAATCCCTTTGCGGTTCGATTTGGGGAGCGGGAAGATTGCGCTAACTCATCTTCTATGTTTCTCGTCTATATGTTTCTCGTCTACCTGATTGCCTCTTTCTCGTCCCGCGGATGCCTCTGGTTTTTCCCAAATTTGCAGCTTGTTGTTTAGCATGGAAGTGATCACTCCCAACAACGGGCGCCAGCCCCTGGGCTATCCAGGGTAGCCAACTGAAGCGCCCTGATCAGATGTCCCACTGTCCCACACTCGCATGGGGTGGTTGCGGGGGCCGGGGGTTTCCTAGGACCGCGCGGCGTTACATCCGGCACCTACAGTTTCAGAGTGAGGGAGGCAGGCTGTGGACGAAAAGGATAGATGTCACAATTCGGGAAAATAGCTGTGGAAAACTACTCAGAGACGCTGTGCTCTTCGTTCTGCGAACGAAGCACACGGTCAATGGAGTACGGAGCCCGTCGGCTGGGCTCGTGGTAGTGGCGAACTTGCATCTCACCCAGCAGTCCGATTGCCAGCAGGTTCAAACCGCCGAGCAGCAGGCCGAGAGCGGTCATCATCAGCGGCCCATGCGACGCCATCACGGGAACGCCCCGCAGGAATTTCTCCACTCCCAGCCAGAGCACGATGCCACTCCCGCCGAAAATGCTGACCATGCCGAACGTCCCGAAAAAGTGGAGGGGCCGCGAGAGATAGCGCAGCAGGAAGCGAATAGTGAGCAGATCAAAGAACACGCGGAAGGTGCGGGTAATGCCGTAATGCGAGACCCCGCGCTCCCGATTCACATTGCGGATGGGCACTTCGCAAATCGTGGCACCGTGCCACGAAGCGAGAGCGGGAATGAAGCGGTGCAACTCGCCATACAACGGCACTTGATCCAGAATGTCGCGCCGGTAGGCCTTGAAGGTGGTGCCGAAGTCGTGGATATCCACGCCGCTCAGCCGGGCCATCATCCAGTTGGCGATGCGTGAAGGAATGCGGCGCATCCAGAAGTTGTCGACGCGCACCTTGCGCCATCCACTCACAATGTCATACCCCGCGGCGATCTTCTCGAGGAACATTGGAATGTCAGCGGGATCATGCTGCAGGTCGCCATCCATGGCGATGATGTATTCCCCGCGAGCATGGTCGAAACCCGCGGCCAGGCCAGCGGTCTGCCCGAAATTGCGGCGCAGCTTCACGACCGTCACACGGCTGTCCACGGCAGCGATTTCGCGCAGCATGGCGAAGGTATGGTCACTGGAACCGTCGTCGACCAGCACAATCTCAAAGCTCTCACCGTGCGCCTCCATCACCACTTTCAGACGGTCGTAGAGGTCGGTGACGTTCTCCTGCTCGTTGTGCAGCGGGACGACAATAGAGTACTTGGGCACGGTATTTTTATTATAGCGTCAAAACCAGTTCTCAGCTCTCAGTTCTCGGTTGCCAGTTGTTTCGGAAGTAACCTCGAATAAGAGCCGCGCGGTTGCCCTTTCAGACCTGTGGCGATACACGCAAGATGCCTCGCTCCGCCTGAAAAAACGGCTGTTCTCAGCATGACGCCCGTGCTGGGTTTGACTAACTGAAAACTGTTTCTTTCTATTCCTTCAGCTTGAGCTTGGACTTGTTCTCTTCCATGAAAGTCTTCAAATCCTCCGCCGCTCCCAGCAGCCGGTTCCATTGCTCGTAATACAGAGTGACGGGAAAGCGGCCCAGCCCGTACACGCTGACGCCACCTTTCTCGCCAATCTTGAAGGCCAGGTCGCCGCTGCGTTTCTTGGTGTCCACTTCCTTTTCCAGTTGTGACAGGCGTGCCTTGAGTTCCTCGTAATTCGGTTCAGCCATGCGTTACCTCTCCTATGAAAGTTTTTCGTGTCGACCAACTCCACCTTGTCTGGTCGGTCTTGCTGCCCGATTCTATAGTAACTTGCCGGTTATGGCCGTGGGCACACAACCGTGCGTGTGCTGGATGTCGTCATCGAGTAACCGCTGTATTCCCCATCCCTGGGTCGCGTCCTACGCTTAGAGGATATTCGGAACAATCCATACTGAAACATTAAGGAGAACGCGCATGAACTGGGAACAGATTCTGGGCCAATGGAAACAACTGAAAGGCAAGCTCAAGATGAAATGGGGCAAGTTGACTGACGATGATCTGGATTTCATTGCAGGACAGAAAGACGTGCTGGTCGGCAAAATTCAGGAACGCTATGGATTAAAGAGGGAAGAAGCCATGCGCCAGGTAGAAGAATGGAATTCGACGCTGGGCCAGGAAGGCGTTGGCGAAACTGCAGCTGAGCGGGATCGCAAGCTGCGGCAGGCCAGCTGACGAACAGAACTTGTGGTAGGAGCCAGCCTCCTACCACACCCATGGCACCAGCCGAAAACGAGTGCGCTCACCGTACTCCAGATAACGCGCGGCGGATCCTGGACAAGAGTTCGCTCTTCAGTAGGATGAGTATGAATCAGCTGAAATACCGGCGGAATGTTGCTGGCGGCGCTCACTGTCCGAACACATACGCCGCCCCCTGCAGCGAACTGGCGCCGGGTGCGCCCACCACGAGCATGTTTCCGGCGATGGACACCGCCCACCCGAACTCGTCATCCTTCGCCCCATCTGACGCCTTTACCTTTGCATCAAAGTGCGAGGTTGTCTTCCAGCCGGTCGACGGTTTCATAAACGTATAGGCCGCACCCTGGCGCGTGGCGTTGGAACCAATGGCGGCAAAGGGTGCCCCTGTCGCAATTCGGTCGCCGCTGATCGCGACAGCATAGCCCAACCAATCTCCTGCGGCGCCGTCGGACGCCGTCAGCGTCGCCGTCGGGATCATGTTGGTCCAGCCAGTTGTGGGCTTGACGAATATATACGCTGCGCCCTGCGCATACTTGGAGTTGATGGTTTCGTACGGGCTCCCGATCACTACAGTGTCGCCGCTAATGCCGAGTGCGGAACCACCGGTTCCCGGGACTAGCCAGGCGGTTTGGGTCATGTCGGCCCAGCCACCCGACGGCTCAACGAACACATAGGTCTTCCCCCGGCCGTTAGCCCCGACCACCACCGTATTGCCGCTGATGACGACAGCGGATCCGAATTGATCGTACCCTTGACCATCGGAGGGCGTTAGCTTGGCGGTTTGAGACATATTGGTCCAGCCCGTCTGAGGCTTCACGAATACATAGGCCGCACCGACCGAGGGGCTGCTGAAGGGATCTGTGGCGCCCACCACTACAGTGTCGCCGCTGATGGTCACGGAGACACCCAGGGCGGAGTACTGGTCGGAGGGGGTCAGCTTTGCCGTCTCAGTCATGTTTGTCCAACCGTTCACGGGCTTGGCAAACACATACGCCCCACCCAGGGAAGTGTGGGCGTTCGGCGCGCCAGCCACTATCGTGTCGCCGTTAATGACCATGGAAGAGCCCAGATCGTCATTTACTGCCCCATCCGAGGCGTGCAGCTTGGCGGTTTGAGTCATGTCGGTCCAGCCGGTCGCTGGTTTTACGAATACGTAGATCCTACCCGGGTGACTAGTGGAGCCCATGCCAACTGCCACCGTATTGCCATCGCCGCTGATCCCCACGGACACGCCAACGAAGCCCAGCCTCACTCCATCGGATGGGGTCAACTTGGCCAGCTGCACGAACGGGTCTAATGCAATCGGATAGCGGGCGCCGGCGTCTTCCACCTTCAGCAACAACTGCCCGCCCTGAATTTCCATCCATGTCCGCAATTGCTTGCCCGAGGCATCGGAGGCCGAGAGTCCCCCATAGCGTAGCTCCGGCTGACCTTGATCGCCCGTCAGGGTTAAACCCATGCCGCTTGGATCGACCGAGGCGGTCAAATCACCGGAGAGAGCCAGGGCGAGGATCACGGGTTTCATCTTCAACCCAGCTTGCAAGCCACGCGTGCCATCGGCATCGCTGGGTCGCTGCCTGAGGGTGAATCCCTGTTCGAGGCCGAGCGGTCCGTTCACGTACCACTCCGTGAGCGGTCCGCGCTGGTATTCCACCCGGTTACCTCTGGCTTGGGGAGCGGCCTTATCCTTATCCATATCCACCGGTTGCACGTCGCTACCACGACCATAGCCGCGCAACGCCATTTTCCAGGTCGTGTTCGAGGTGTGAACCGCAACCCCTGTTGAGGTGAAATCGGCAGTCAGTCTCTGCTGGGCATTCTCAGCCTCTAATCGCGCTCCACGCGCCCGCACGCGGTAACCGGGAAGATCACGTCCCAACGCCGCAGAGATACTGGATTGCGCATCCGCGGGCAGGCTTGCCAGACTGTTACGATTTTGGTCCGCCGCGGTGGCGCGCAAAGATAACGCGAGAAAAAACGAAGAAACAGCAACGACAATCTTTGGCATGGCGAGATCTCCTCCCAGTTGTGATGTTGCTGGAGGGCGGGGTCAAAAATACTGCACTACTCGCCCGGCAGTGTGGCAGTCAATACTCATCGAGCCGCTAGACAGGGTCAAGATTGAAAGAAACTGCATACATCCTAGGTAGTCTCCCTGCGCATCATTACGGCCCAGAAGGCTGAAGAGCGATGTCCGATAGTTTACGTAAAATCGCCAGAGCACTCATCCTATGAGAGAGGATGTCAAGCGAAAACACTTCTCCACTCCTCTCCGTGAGACCTCGATCGGTGCTTGCATCCAGGCCCCTTCTTCTTCGTGGAGAGGATTTTGGTTTTAACGCCTGGAGCGCCACAGAGCACGACAGGGATACGGATCGCAGTTGCTGGTCTCCCTTGAGTGGTTTCATGCAGCGGTCCCGACACCATTCGATGCGAAGCTGCGCAAGCCAACCGTTGGCTTAAATGCCAACCATCATCCTATGTGAGGCTCGAGGCCTACAGCTTTTTTGGGTTATCCGAGGGGGCATAGGATTGACCCGGAGACTGGGTGCTGATGGCAGCACCCGGAACGCCTGATGAGTGCATGGATACTCTCCCTCGAACCCGAGCATCGCCAGAACCGATGGGTCACCACCGAGGCATGAAACCTGGGAGACCACCTGAGTTCTGTGCAACGCTCAAGCTGCTTGCGGCTTCAGTTGTTCGGCGTCGAAACGCTCCTCCTTCTTCCAAAGTGTCAAAGCAATGGCCGCGATCTTTCGGGCTAAGGTCAGACGCGCCATCTCGGGCTTCATTCCCTTCGCCAGCAACGCCACATAGAAGTCGCGCAACGGCCCCACACCACAGCTGGCTCGGGTCGCGGCTCCCTTGAAGATCTCTTTCATCTCGTGGTTGTGATTCTGATTGAGACCACGAATCTGTTGCGGTTTTTTCGTACGTTGCAGTTGTCCGTGCAGGTAGCGATATTGCGCACTGTCGCGGGTCTCGATGCCCAGCCCACTATAGGTCCAGAGTTGCCGTTTGCTACGGAACCGGTGCGGCGTCTGCATCAACGCGATTAAGCGGGCGGCTCGAATCGGACCGATGCAGGGAATCTGACGTAGTAGTTTCGCAGCTTTGTGTTTCCGGCTCTCCGCCAATAACTCGGGGCGCAGGGTTCGCCGCAACCCCTGCAATCCATCCAACTGTTGATAGAGTAGCTCGGCCCGCCGGCGCACCCCGGCATGCTCGATCTTCTGTAGCCACTCTTCCCGATAACGCGGAGCATAGACCTGAGTACCCGCACAGGGGATGCTCCAGCCGCGATACAGAGCTTTGATCCGATTCATCACCCGGTTCAGGTCTTGGCTGAGGGTCTGATAAGTGCGCCCCAACTCGCGCAGCGTCCGCAGTCCATGTTCTCCGTGGTAGACCGGGCGCAGCATTCCCGTGCGCAACAAGTCGGCCAGCTTGCGCGCATCCACCTTGTCGCTCTTGTTGCCTTCCTTTAATAAGGCATTGCGCCGCGGATCGCAGACCAGGACTTGCGCTACCTGGGGTTGCAACAGATCGTAGAGCCAAGCCGCCCAGGTCCCTTCTTCCCAGGTCACATGCAGCTCTCCCCGCAGACCGTGGATAAACTGCAGAATGCTGCTGGCTTTGGTTTCGACGATCGACTCCATCACCAGCTTGCCACTGCCATTCAGGACGGCGATCACAATCGCTTCCTTGTGCACGTCCATGCCGATATACTTGATGTCGCGACTCATGCAGTTGCCTCCTTGAGGGAAAGATCATTCGCGCTCAACGGAGCTCTTTCCCTCAAGGTAAAGTGTCATTCTTCAGCCGATTTGCCTATCTTTTCCTCTGGTTCTTGCCCGTATCCCTGTTTAGTCCTCCCCTCAGGGACGCTCTCTCATAATGCATTGATCCCCGCGAGGGGGTTTGAGTGCTAACGCCTGGTTTCGTCAGCCAACGCATTCCGGTAATATCCTTTCGACCTGCAAAAAGCATCTTCCATGGCGAACTTGCTCGATGTAGTTACCTCATGCAGAATTTGGCCGAAGAGTTCGGACAGTTCAGGCCCGGCCCCAGCCGCGAAGAACTAAACCACATGCTCAACCTGCCTCAATAAAATCCGCAATTTAGACCATCCTTCGTCTCCCCGAAAAATAATTAATTAAATTCCGTTCTCATGTCGATTCGGCCACCCCCCGTTCGACGTATTAGCAGAGAGCCAGTACGAAAGCGAGCAACAGCGATCCAACTGCGCTCTAAATCTGAGTTCACCGGTTAGCCAACAAATAGCTAAACTCGAAAACAAGCCACCCAACCATCGCTCAACCCAAAGGAGATTTCGCAATGCGATTCATGGTCATGGTCAAAGCAACCCCAGAGTCAGAAAAAGAGGGCGCCCTCCCCGATCCACAGCTCATGGCCGAGATGGGCAAGTACAACGAAGAGCTCATCAAGGCTGGCGTCCTGCTCGCCCTCGATGGCCTCCATCCCAGCTCCAAAGGCGCACGCGTCAAATTCTCCGGCAAGTCTCGTACCGTCATCGACGGCCCCTTCACCGAGGCCAAGGAGCTCATCGCCGGCTTCTCGATCTTGCAGGTCAAGTCCCTCGAAGAGGCCATCGAGTGGGTCAAGCGTGGCCCCAACTGCAGCGCCGGCGACTACGAAGTCGAAATCCGCCAGGTCTTTGAGATGGAAGAATTCGCACCCATCCTGTCCGAAGAGCAGATCCAGCACAAAGTACATCTCCGAGCTCAGCTGCCAAATCAGACCGCCAAAAAATAGCCGCTCTTGC
>WNFA01005068.1_pt1 | contig 13334 bp, 8 predicted proteins | sample 5400481 | NCBI WGS metagenome assembly WNFA01 (sample SAMN13153340, study PRJNA577476) | soil metagenome | isolation source: 120 cm saprolite under Douglas fir tree site 2 hole 1 replicate 2 | place: USA:California | collected 2015-04-18 | reverse complement strand
CCGCTGGCCGGGATGCGGCGCCGCCGGGGCCCCGCGATTAGCCAGCGGCGCCGCCCCCGGGGGGGTCGCCGGGTCTGAGGGTCGAAGGCGTCGCGGAGGCCGTCGCCGAACAGGTTGAACCCCAAGACCAGCAGGAAGATCGCCAAGCCGGGGAACAGCATCATTTGGGGGGCCTGACTCAAGTAGGTGCGCCCCTCGGAGAGCATGGCGCCCCATTCCGGGGTGGGGGGGCTCACACCCAACCCGAGGAAGGACAGCCCCGATATCTCGAGCAGGACGATCCCCATGTCCAAAGTAACGAGCACCACGATCGGGGTGAAAATGTTAGGCAGCACGTGGCGGGCCATGACCCGCAACGAGGACGCGCCCGAGGCGCGAGCCGCCTCGACATACTCCTTGTGCCGTTCCACCAGGACGGCGCTGCGCACGATACGGGCGTAGGACGCCCAGGCAACCGCGATGAGCACCAGGGTGAGGTTGCGCAGTCCCGGGCCGAGCAGCCCGAGGATCGCCATGGCCAGCAGGAACGGCGGGAAGGCGAGCAGAAGGTCCACGACCCGACCGACGGCCACGTCGAGCATCCCGCCCCGGTAGCCGACGACCAGCCCGATCAAGGTGCCGATAACGCCGATGAGCACACCGGCCACCACGGCTGTGCCGATCGATATGCGGCCGCCGTAGAGCAGCCGGGACAACACGTCGCGGCCCAGGTTGTCGGTGCCCAGCGGGAAGGCCGCCGAAGGGGGGGCGAACTTTCGGAGGACATCCACGTGGTTGGGGTCGTGAGGGGCCAGCTCGGGAGCCAGCACGGCCCCGACGACGAGCAGAACGACGATGGCGAGGCCGACGACGGCGGTCGTGTCGCGCAGCAGGCAGCCGATGGCAGCGCGCGGCGAGCCCACCTGGCTCGGCAGGGCCGGGTGGGCGACGGCCGGCGACGGGGGGGCGGCGGTGACGGTCACACGCTGCTGCCGGTGGCGATGCGGGGGTCGAAGAACGCGTAGCTGACATCGACGACAAGGTTGAGCAGGGCGAACGACACGCCCGCATAGAGCACGAAACCCTCGATGGTCGGGTAGTCCCGCTGTTGGATGGCGCCCACCAGGAGACTGCCCACGCCGGGCCACACGAAGATGGTCTCTATGACCGTGGCCCCGGCCAGGAGGAAGCCGAAGTTGACGCCGACCGCGGTCACGACTGGCACCACGGCGTTCCGAAGGGCATGCTTGGCCACCACCGACGACTCCTTGACGCCCTTGGCTCGGGCGGTGGTCACGTAGCCGCTGCCGAGCGCCTCGAGCATCGACGAGCGGGTGAAGCGGGCGAGCACCGCAGCGGGGGCCAAGGCGAGGGTCACCACAGGCAGCACCAGGTGGAGATACCCACCCCGGCCGGCCACGGGCAACACATGGAGCCGGACGGAGAACAGGATGATGAGCAGCAACGCCAGCCAGAAGCTGGGCATACACGCCCCGGCCATCGACAGCATGCGCATCAGCTGGTCGCTGGGCCGGTTGCGCCGCATCGAGGCCAGCACGCCGGCGGGGATGGCGATCAGCATGGCCAGCAGCATGGCGGGCAACGCCAGTTCCAACGTGAGCGGGATGCGGCGGAACAGCTCCTGGCGGACCGGTGCCTGGGTGGAATACGACCGGCCCAGGTCGCCCCGGGCGGCTCGGGCCGCCCAGTGCAGATAGCGGGAGAGGGGCGCCTGGTCGAGTCCCAGCTGGTGGCGGGTTGCCACCACCTCGGCCCGGCTAGCCGGGCGGCCCGCCATCCGCGAGGCGACAGCGAATGCAGGGTCGCCCGGTGTCAGGTTCGACAGGACGAAGGTGAGGCCCGAGATCAAGACCACGGTCGGGATGACCAGCAGCAAGCGGCGCAGCACAAAGGAGAGCATCTACGGGTCGCCTCTTTTCAGGCACTTATTGTGCCTCGCCGACGTTGCGGTGACGGTTACCCCGAGACGCTCACCGTGTCCCAGCGGACGTGGAGGAACGCCGGGTGAGGCACGAACCCCTGGATGCCTTTGCGCAACCCGTAGATCCGGTACACGCCGGCCAGGACGACGGCGGAAGCGTCGACGTCGATGAACTCGTTCATGGAGTTGGCCACGATCTGGCGGACCCTGACGGGGTCGGGCTCGGAGAGGGCGGGGGCGAGGAGCTGATCGAACTTGCCGCCCGGCCCGAACAGCTTCTGGTAACTGAACGGCGTCCCCGATCCGGGCCCGGTGTAGTAGAGCAGGATGGGCAGGAAGCCCGGGTTGGCGTCGTTCTGGTTGCCCTGTTCCAAGAACATGTCTCCTTCGCCGGCGTCCATGACCGCCGCTGCCGGGTACCCATCCGGCCGCGTCGAGCATCGACTTGGCTTTGGCCGGGTCATAGGTGACCCCGGTTATCGTCGAGGTGTAGGGGGCCAGCGATGCCGGAGCGACCATGGTCTGGTCGGTGGTCGCCAACCCGTCGAGGACGCCCGAGACGAGCTTGGCGCGGTCGATGCCCATGGCTACCGCTTGGCGGACCGCCACGTCGGTGAGGATGTCGTAGCCGGGTTTGCCGTGCTGGTTGAGCAGCAGGGCGTCGTAGGCGCCCACGCCGCTGGTCAGGATCTGGAAGCCGTTGGATTTCAGTCCGGCCACGTCGTCGCGGGGCACCTCGAAGGCGGCGTCGATCTCACCGGACTGCAAAGCCAGGCGCCGGGTGCTGGCGTCGGGGTAGAACCGGAAGGTGATCTTGGCCACCTTGGCCTTGGCCCCCCAGTAGTCGGGGTTGCGCTCGACAACGATGCGCTCCTTGGGCACGTACTCCACGAAACGGAACGGGCCGGTGCCGACAGGTTTCTTGCCCAGCTCCGAGCCGGTGGCGGCGACACCGTACTCGGGGTGGACCATCTGCTCGGGCACCCGCAGGTTGGTCACCGTGGGGGTGAAGTCCAAGGTGGACTCGTCGACCACCGACACCGAGTTCGGGCCCGCCTTGAGGGAGCTGCCGCCCTTCATAGCGGCCAACCGGTCGAACAGGCCGACCTTGACCGCCATGGCGTTAAGAGCCTGGCCGTCGTGGAACTTGACGCCGTGGCGGATCTTGAAACGCCACGTGTTGGGCGCGATGAGCGTCCAGCTCTCAGCCAACGCTGGCACCACCTTGTAGTCCGGCGTGATGGTGGCCAGCGTCTCGACGATATTGGCGTTGAGGGGGTACTCGCCCAGGCTGGCCTGGGCGCCGCTGAGGACGTACTGGTCCTCGGTGAAGCCCACCGTCAGCGTGACGTTCGGGTTGCTCGAAGCGGTTTTCGCCGCAGTGGTGCTCGCGCGGCTGCAGGCGACCGCAAGCATCGCAACCGCGAGTACCAGGGCCAGATTTGTGGTGCGCACGCGGCGCAGAATGGCGGCAGTTTTCATGTTCGTCCCTTCTGTGAGAGGGCGGGCGCGCCGGCGAGCGCCGGCCGGTAGACGGAATCGGGCGACGCCGGCGCCAAACCGTGGGCGGCCGAGACGAAGTCGACCGTCGCAGCCCAACGTTCGGCGTCCATGGAACCGGTCGGGACGTCCGTGAAGATGTTCGGCACGCTCAGCGACCAGCCCTCCAAGGCGTCGGCAAGGTCGCGGCCAGCCTCCGCTCATAGCTCCGAAAATTCAATATATGAGTCATGCATGTAGATGTCGTCGCGCGCCGTGCGCCTTCCGGTGATCAGATCGCCCATTGAGGGAGGACGAACGCGATCCCGGCACCATGCGTTCGAAACGCAGAAGCCAGCTACTTGAGCAGAGCAACAACCGGGCCCCAGCTTGTCACCACGGCGTCCCCATCCCACCGGCGTTGCCACGTCGGCCTCGGTTCTACCTGGAAGGTACGCCGCGCCCTTCGAGAAGTCTCGGATCCGCAACTCCCAACTCGCGCACACACCCGGGCCTTAGGCCCGGGTGTGTGGAGGTAGGAAGAACTACGTGCTAGCGGCGCTCGACCGGCTGTGCCGCTGGCACCGCCCGCCGGCGGGCCTGTCGGGCGAAGGCCGTTGCACCGGCACCGAACAGCACCAGGCCAACGACGCCCAGGGCGACCGTGAGTGCGATGACCCCCGTGTTCGAGGTCGACGTCGCGGCAACTCCGGCACTCTGACCGGCATTCGGTCCCAGGACCGGACGCTCACCCGGCCGCACAATCTCGAAGGCAGCCCGGGCCGGTGTGCCGTAGGCGTCGGCGCCGTTCACGGACTGGGTCGCCACTAGGACGTAGTACCCGGGCTCGGCCTGCGGGATGACGACCTGAGCCGAGATGTTGCCGGTGGCGTCCGGATTGACCGTGGCCAGTGCCGGTCCGGCCACGGCGTTCCAGTGCAGAACCACCGGGGCGGCGGGCCCACTGGCGACCACCTTGAAGGATGAACCTGTAACAGTGATCGACTGTCCCGGTGCACCAGCCGCGTTGCTCAGGTTGAGCGTGGCAAGATTCGTGCACGCCCAAGCCGTACCGAGGGCGACGGTCAGCACCACCCCTACGGCACCAAGACTTACCAATAGGCTACGTACTCTCATGGCCCCCTCCTTGCGCGGCCAGCCCAGAACCTGTCGGCAACACTCTAAGCCTGCCATTGTCGAGGTGTCACTAACAGTTCTCTCTCTGTATGAGCAGACACCAGTACTGGTGGAAAACCTCTAGCTCTTTCCTCGTTACCATAGGCAATCTGGCGAACGATTCGCCCCTCATCCTGGTCACATCCTGGTCACTCCATCTCGACAGCCGTCGAGGATCATGGCACCCTAGATACCGCAGGGGACTGCTCACGAGCAGTCGCGCATCCAGTGGATTGGCTACCAGCAGAGCGCTCCCATTCCAGGTGCTTCTGAGAGAAGAAAGACAAAGGGGATATGGCGACGAACCGGCGGCGCTCGCATCGACGTGGTGGTCCATCGGAAGGCGATCGTCCCGCCCCGGACGCCGAAGGGGGTCGCGAGGGCCGTCGGCGCGCCACGATCCTCTGCATGCTGGCGCTCCCGGTCCTGATCGCGTTCTACGTTCTCTTCTTGTACTGGTCCAGCCCTCACACCCCAGGCCGCCAATTGCGCCTCGACCAGTACCTCACCCTGCTGCACCAGGGCCAGGTTCAGGACGCAGTGATTCTCGACACCGACAACCGCATCACCGGCAATTACACGGGGGGCCCGTACTGGATCGCCTTCGGTAGCCAGGTGAGCCCGGTCTACGGTCAGCTTACCGGCGCCCTTGAGGCGGCCGGTGTCCCCACCACGCTCCAACAAGAACCCATGAAAAACCTGGTTGGGCCGGTCACGATCCTGCTGCCGGCCTTGATCATCGTCGACGGCTTCTTCCTGATCTTCCTGCTGTTCGGGAGAGGCGACCAGGGCTTCGGCGGCTTTGGTCGGGCTCGGGCTCGGCGCCAGGTCACCGGCACGTCAAAGATCACCTTCGTGGATGTGGCGGGGGTGGAAGAGGCGATCGAGGAGCTCCAGGAGGTGCGTGACTACCTGTCGCATCCTGACCGGTTCCTCGCCATGGGCGCCGCGGTACCGAAGGGCATTCTCCTCACCGGCCCGCCCGGCTGCGGCAAGACCCTGCTTGCTCGCGCGCTGGCCGGCGAATCGCAGGTCCCGTTCTTTTCGATCTCGGGGTCGGATTTCGTGGAGATCTTCGTCGGGGTGGGCGCGGCCCGAATCCGCGACCTGTTCCGGGTCGCCAAGGCCAACGCTCCGGCGATCGTTTTCATCGACGAGCTCGATGCCGTAGGACGCAGCCGGATGGCCGGGGCGGTGAGCGGCCAGGACGAGCGGGAGTCGACGCTCAACCAGCTTCTGGTGGAGATGGACGGCTTCGACTCCGGCTCCGGGGTGATGGTGCTTGCCGCCAGCAACCGCCCGGATATCCTCGACTCGGCGCTTCTGCGCCCCGGGCGTTTTGATCGCCGCATCACGATCGACCGACCCGATGTTCGGGGCCGCCTCGAGATCCTCAGGGTCCACGCCCGTGGGAAGCCGCTGGACGAAGAGGTCGACCTTGAGATGATCGCCCGGCAGACGGTGGGCTTTTCCGGCGCCGACCTGGCCAATGTGGTCAATGAGAGCGCCCTGCTCGCTTCGCGCCGGTCCAGCGCCGTCATCCGCTCCAATCACCTGGTGGAGGCGATGGAGCGCGTCATCGCCGGCCCGGAGCGCCGTTCGCGGGTCATGAGCCTCGAGGAGCGGGAGCGGGTCGCCTACCACGAGGCAGGCCATGCCGTTGTTTCCGCGTCGCTGCCCGGTGCCGACCCCGTGTCCAAGGTCTCGATCGTGGCGAGGGGTCATGCCGGCGGATTCACCTGGTACCTTCCCGAGTCAGACCAGCTTCTCGCCACCCGCACCCAACTCTTGGGCCGGACCACCGCGCTGCTGGCAGGCCGGGCGGCCGAGCAGGTGGTGTACGGGGAGCCGTCGAGCGCCGGCGAGGACGATCTGCAACGGGCGACTGCGCTGGCCAGGCGAATGGTCGGTGAGCTGGGAATGAGCAAGAGGCTCGGGCCGATGTCGGTCAAGCCGTTTGGCTCCGACCCCCTCGGGGCCGCTCCGTCGGATCGGCTGGTGTCCGACATCGATGCGGAGGTGCTCATGGTCCTCGAGGAGTGCAACCGCCAGGCCGTCGCTGCGGTCGAACAGAACCGGCACGTGCTCGACCCGCTCGTGGCCAAGCTGGTGGAGGTAGAGAGCCTGGAGGGCGAGGTCCTTGCCGGTTTCCTGTCTGGTGCCGTGAGGGTGGGGTCGCTGTCCTCGACGTGAGCTCTGTGGCCCGGCGCGACCCGTGCGCGCATCACCGACGGCGCCCCTCCGTCACGAACTGCGTCGTCTGCGCGGCGGCCCTCTGCCCGGACTGCGTGGTGCACACGCCGGTGGGATTCAAATGCTCGTCGTGCACGACCCGGGTCGTCACCGCCCCGATGCAGACCCGATCGGGGATGCGCGGTCGACGAGCCGGTTCCCTGGTCGCTGTCGCAGTCCTTATCGTCGGCGGTGTCACTGCCTACGGGCTGAGCAGGCGTGGCAGCGGCGGCGGGACCGTCTACGCCCACGCCAACCAGGGGAACCTGTCTGACTCCCTGCCCATCGACCAGGCCGTGCGGTTTGCCGGAGCCGGCGGGCTTCTGATGGGAGCCAACCTGATGTCTCCGGCCGGGTCGGGGCAGCATTCCCCGGGCGTGCTCATCGTGCCCGACACCACCTCCGCCGATCGTAACGGGCCGGCCGTTCCCGGTGGCACCCCCGATCCGTTGTATGAAGACCTTGCGCAGGGTCTGGCCCAGAACGGCATATCGAGCCTCCGCTACGACCCGCGCGGTGTGGGAGAAAGCACGATGCCGGCCGGAACACCCCTCCGGCTCTCCGACATGGTGGATGACGCGAAAGGTGGCCTGGAGTTCCTCACCGGCCGAGCAGATGTCGATGCCGCCCACCTGGCGGTGCTGGGCGAGGGGGCCGGTGGACTGGTCGCCCTCCAGCTTGCCGCCCAGGACCCCGCCGTCAAGGCGCTCATCCTTGTGTCCACTCCCGGCCGGCCCCTACCGGCGAGCCTGGCTGACGAGGTGCGGGCCTTGGCGCCCACGCCCGCAGACGGAGACGCTCTGGCCACGCAACTACAGACCACGGCGGCGGCGGTGGTCACGGGCGCGCCGGTTCCGGGCCCGGCTCAGCTACCGAGCGCGCTTCGACCGATCTTCCCACCCGGCGAAGATGCCTTCTTGCGGTCCCTGTTCTCCTTCGATCCCCCTGGGGTCGCCCGCAGCGTCCACCTCCCGGTTCTCCTTGTCCGAGGGGGCGCCGACCCATCGAACACGGCTGCGGACGCGCAGGCGCTTGTCACGGCCCTGGGAGCCCGGGCCCAGCTGATGGTGGCAGACCAGGCCAACCACACCCTCAACCTTGTCTCCGTGGTAGCCGCGGGGGTGGCCAGTTCTCCGGTATCGCACGTGGGCACCATGACGGGCAGGGCCATCGTGGTTCGTGACACTGCCACCCTGACTGCCGTCGCCGAGTGGGTGGGGGCCCAGTTCCGAGCCCCGCCGGTCGGCATACCACCAGAACACTGACCGACGCCTCAGCGCGGCAATTCGGGCCTGAACGCAGGACCTTTGCACGGCACCTATTCTTCTCGAGGGAACTGACTCCCTGAACGATTGGTGTTGAGGAGACCGAGTCGATTTGACCCTTGCTTTGGTGCCAGATCCGAGCTATAAAAGCATCGAGAATTGTCCCAACCGATGTTGAGGTCATGGAGCTCAGAGAGCGAGGTGACAGAGGGGCGGGAGACTTGACGCGTCCACGTCGGGGTTGGGCCATCGGATCGGTAATCGCGGCGGCGATGGCCATCATCCTTCCGGTCGGCTTTGCCTGGGCATGCGTCGGGCTTGTCTCGCTCAGTACCAGCTCACCCACCGTGCAGGCGGGCGGCACCGTGACGGTCATCGGCAAGGAGTTCGCTCAAAAGGCCCCGGTGTCGATCCACCTCGACTCCATCACCGGGCCGGTGCTCGTCACGGCCACCGGAACCCCAGCCACGAGCACCATGACCAGCAAATTCGAAGTTGCGTTGACGATACCGTCCACGGTGAGCTCCGGACCGCATGTCCTTATTGCCACCCAGGACGAGCACGACATGAATGGCGGCAACCCTGCCCGGGCGATCGTCTATGTCGGTACCACCGAACCCGCTCCGGCCGCGCCCGCCTCGCGGCCGGGAACCCTGCTCGCCAACAAGGGCCTCGGCGTGGCGACCCTCGCGCTGATCGGCTTGGCCGCGGCCGGCGTTGGCTTATTCCTGGCTTGGCTGGTGTTCTTGTCGGTGACCCGCCGGCGCGCCAGAACCGTCTCGTAACTTGCGCGAAAGGGATGCAGTGTCGATGGTCGACACCCGTGAACGGGCGAGAGGTGCAATGAGGTACGGCAAGGTCCGCGCCTTGGTGCTTGCCACTGCGGTGACCGGACTGATGGGCGCCAGCAGCGGGATTGGGTCTCCTGCCGGCTCGCCAGGGCCGGCCACGCAGGCCACATTCACGGCGCAGGGCGTCAGCGTCAAACGGCTGACGGCCGCCACGCAGATGACCAAGGATTATCCGGCTGCCCGGGCATTCACCGGCCCAACGGACATGCTGGCCGACCCCGGCGACCCGCGGATTATCGTCGCGGCCACGGCCGACCTCCGGACCCGCATCTGCTACCTGCTTCGGTCGAACGATGGCGGCCACATTTGGCACATCATGCCCAATGTCCCGGCCCTGCTCGCGTATCCGTACTGCACGACGGCAGACAACGCTGGCGCCACCCAGGCGGCGATAGCGTGGGGCAGCAACAACACGCTCTACTACGCGCTTGGAGGATACGGAAACGGCGAAGGTGCCTCCAATGGGCATACCAGTATCCTCCTGGCCCGTTCCACCGACCTCGGCAAGACCTGGTCCACCGTGGTGGTGGACAACAACCGGGGGAAGACCGGCGTAGCGCCCGCGGACTCGGGAGTGACCGGGCTGGCCGTCGACACCTCCGGGCCCCGGGACGTCGTGTACGTGGGCTTCATGCAGAGATACCGCACGGCGCCAAAGGATTCGCCACTACAAAATGGTGCGGCCGTCGTCGCGGTTTCCACCGACGGCGGAGCGACCTTCGCCCGGCAGGTCAACATCAACGACTTTTCGCACGTGACCCAAACCGTAGCCGGGCAGAACGTTCCGTTGATCATGCAGTCCTACTTCGGCGGCCCCTGGATGGTTGCTCACAACGGTGTTGTCGAGGCGGTATCCGGCGCCCAAACGACGTACAAGTACAACGTCTCCGGTACCGGCGGCAGTGCCCTGCCGCAGCTCGTCGCCCGCTCCACGGACCAGGGGCGGACATGGTCGGTCACGACGCTTGGTCCTCCAGTCTTTACCGGCACGGGGAGCCAAACGGGGATTGGCTGGACGCCCAAGGGCGGCCCGCGCGGGACGTTCCTCGCCGCGTACGCCGGTACGCCGGCAACCGCGGCGAGTTCCGGCTCGGCGAACATCCTGCTCCAGCGCTCCACGGACAACGGCCAAACGTGGAGCGACCCGGTGATCATCGACGACGATGACCCCGCCCAAGGGTTCACCAGCTTCTACCCGCAACTGGGGGTGGCGCCCAACGGCCGGATCGACGTCGTCTGGCAGGACAACCGCGACCAGCACGATTACCACTTTCAGGTGCAATACACCTTCTCAACCGACGGCGGTGCGACCTGGGCCCACAACGTGGCGGTCACCGACCAGCCGATCAACTTTGGCCTCGGCGTGAGCTACAACTCCGACATCCGCCAGCCGCCCGGCGTGGCCTCGGCCGACCAGTACGCCGCCTTCGGGTGGGCGGATACCCGGCTCGGCGACGACACCACCCAGACGCAGGACGACTTCGGCGCCACCGCGCAATTCGCGCCGCTTCCGGCAGCGGGCTCCACCCTTCTCCCCGTCCTGGCGGCTGTCTTCAGCGGCCTCGCGGTGGCGGGGATCGTCTTGTTGCTGATCCTGCTCATCTGGCGCCGGCAGGGCGTTGGCCCTCAGCCCGCGATCGAGCAGCCGGCGCCACTCTGAGGGCACGGCCCATCGAATCGAGACCGTGGAGCAAGAGGGCTCGTCAGCGGCCCAGGCGCCGGCCCCGGCGCACCACGGCGACGATGGCCACGGCGGCCGCCACGTCGGCGAGGCCCACCGCGACGAGCACGCGAGCGCCGGCGGGCGAGCGTGAGCGTCGCACGTCTGCGTCGGTGAAGACAATGTCCTGGCGCCCGGTGTCCACCGTGCCGAAGCGCGTGTCGGTCCACGCCGCGTCCACGCCGGTGTCCGATGAAACGATGCCCAGGCGGGAGCCGAAATCGACCCCCAGATACGGAGCCGTGCTCGGTCCCACCCGGGCGTCCGAGGGCGCGGTCGAGAGGCGCACGTCCTGGTAGCTACGGCCGTCCAGCGATGACGCCAGCATCGCATGGAGGCGCTCGCCGTTGAGTCGCTCGAGGAACACGACGTCCACCCGACCGTCGGGCGCAATGGCCACGCGGGGCAGCGTCTGGCCGGTCCCGCCGGCCGGTGATGCCTGCCGGCGCGGGCCCCACGTCCGGCCGCCGTCGTCGGAGCGGCGGACCAGGATCTCCTCGTGGCCGCTCCCACCGTCCGCCCACGCCACGTACATGGCGCCGTCCGGGCCCGCGGCGATGGACGGAAAGTCGGGGGGAAACACGAGGAACCTCCGGGTGGTCCTGACGTCGGAGTCCACCTCCACGCCGCGACCGAAGCTCCGGCCCTCGTCGGGGGACCGGGTGACCACGAGGGCGAAGGCCCCGTCCCAAGCTGGGCCATCGAGGTTCTCGAAGTCGCGCCGGTCGGCTTTGAAGTCCTCGTAGAGGACGACGACGCCGCCCTGGTCGTCGACGATCGGCGTGGCCGCGCCTACCCGTGCTCGCTCGGGGTCACTCACCAGGCCCGGCGGGGAGAAGGTGTGGCCGCCGTCGGTCGAACGCACGGCCACCACGGGGCTCGGAGGACCGCTGAGCCGCAGCAGACCCACGTCTGTGGCCTGGAGCCAGGTGATCACGACCGCCCCGTCCCGGGGGACCACCGCCAGCCGGGCCTGGAACGCGAGCCGGCCGGCGACCCGTACGGGCTGCTCCAGCGAACCCCCCCCGTCGGTCGAGCGGGCGAGCCACAGGTTGTCGGGCACGTTCCCCGGTCCCGTGAGGTTCACATAGAGAACGTACAGGGTGCCGTCGGGACCGAAGGCGATGTCGGGGGCGTACGGCCGGTCGAGCCCGGCGGGCAGGGGGAGGGCCGTGGCCTGCCAGGTCGTGCCGCCATCGCCGCTCCACTCGATCGCCGCCGAGAAGCGGGGCCGGTCGACGCGCTGGGCGACGGCAAGGTCCGCCGGCCGCTGCGGGTTCCGGACCAGGGTGGGCGAGTTGTTTGCGTCGATGATTCCGGGCGGATTCACCAAGGGATTGTCGACCACCTTCACCTCGAGTCGAGGGGGCGACGTGATCAGGATGGCACCCGCGGCCACCAGCAGGAGCAGGATGCTCGCGCCGGCGAGCATCCGGCCGATGACCCCGCCCCGGGCCCCTGGAGGAGTGGCATCCCCGGCCGGAGGCTGCGTCGTCTCGCGCCGTTTCAGGTCCATCGCTACCCCTCCCCACGTGTCGGCGGAATGCGCGGAGCAATGCGGAGACGACCGGCACGATCCGTCCCCGGTGGCAACCCGCAGCCGAGCGTGGCGATGGGAGCGGCCTACTGAGGATTCCGGGAGCCGGTCAGGCCCCGTTCGATGACGATGATCTCGTTGTTCCCGATGAGTCGGAGCGTGGCGACCGGCGCGGCCACGACGATGATGAGGATTGCGACGGCCACCGGATTGGCGGCCGCGTTCCGCAGGCGCCAGGTGGCGGCCCCCGGCTGGCGCGCCGGGCCGGGCGGGGGTACGGCAAGGCCGCCCTCCTTCCGCCACGTGAGTTTGTCCATGAGCGGCGCCAGCGCGCAGGTCAGGGTGAGGCTCGAAAGGATCGCGAGCTTGATCCCGAACTCCGTGGTTTGGAATGACAAGAGGGCGGCGGCGATCGCGGCGGTGGCGGCCCCGTAGACGACCCGGGCGCGTGGCGCCTTGGGAGCGGTCTGCGGGTCCGACATCATGAAGAAGGCGAAGACCAGCAACTCCGGCGAGAGGCAGATGTCCGCCCAGTACTGGGCGCCGGTCAACGGGCCGTTGTGCCAGATGGCCACGAAGCTCCGGCCCCCGGCGGCGAGGAGGCCGACCAGGGCGGCGAGGGTGATCAGGAACGAGGCCGCCATCGGGATCATCCGAACGGACCGCAGCACCCAGATGCCGCCCAGGAGGATCACCGCGAACGCGAGCGCCACGGGGACGCCGAACGCGCCCCACCACAGGTACTGGGGGAAGACCAGGCCCGGGCCGATCACCAGCAGGGTCCACACGAGGCCGGCGTTCAACGGGTTGAACAGATGCCGCCCGCCTGGTCGAATGAGATGCTTCGACAGCAACGAAAGCACGCAGGCGAGCACAAACCACTGGACGCCGTGGAGGCTCCACCAGTCACCGTGGCGGGTGCCGGACGCGCGCAGGATGAACGCCACGCTGTTGCCGGTGAGGATGCCGCTCGCCGGCCAGGCCAGAACGTGGCTACTGCGAAAGATGAGGGCGGCGTCGATGAATGCGCAGACCCCGATGGAGACGAGGATCTGCGCGATGGAGAGCTTGAAGCCGAGCACCGTCTGCCCGAGCACCTGGAGGGCCAGGATCACGGCCGACAGGCGCAGGCGGGGGTCGCGCCGGCTGGGCA
>WNFA01007062.1_pt1 | contig 13338 bp, 12 predicted proteins | sample 5400481 | NCBI WGS metagenome assembly WNFA01 (sample SAMN13153340, study PRJNA577476) | soil metagenome | isolation source: 120 cm saprolite under Douglas fir tree site 2 hole 1 replicate 2 | place: USA:California | collected 2015-04-18 | reverse complement strand
AGAGTTGCCAGGGAGTGGAACGACCGAATCAGGTTTGTCTTGCGGAAATCGAGGACGCATCAAGGAATTGGTTCGCGACCATTGCCAGTGCTGGAGCGCCGGAAATCGTGTAATGCGTGAGCCCCGGCAGGATGGCGAGATTCGCCTCGGGCCGACCCGACCCGTCCAGACCGGCGTCCCTCTTACCACCGCCGAGCAAACCGAAGAACTCGACGATGTGCTCCGGCCGGATGGCATCGGCGTCCGCGAACACGATCATGGTCGGCGCCTTGATCGCGCCCACCTGCTTCGACCAGTCGTAGTCCTTTCGGAGCAGGTCTCCGAGCTTGCCAAACAGCAATCCCCAATTCACATGTGGATACAGCTGCGCGAGGGGGGACTGCGTCATGAACTCGCCGGCGGCGGGGTCCATTCGGTCGAAATCGGCCCGGACCTCGGGGTACCAGCCCTCGCGCTGGCACGGCTCTGAGACGACCACGAGCTTGCGCACCGATCTCGGATGGCGGAACGCGACTTGCAGAGCAACTCCGCCACCAAGCGAAAGGCCCATGACGTCGGCGTTCTCGAAGCCGAGATGCTTGATGAGTGCGGCGATGTCGTCGGCCATCGACTCGAAGCTCAGCGGCCGGTCGACGTCGGCGGTGCGCCCGTGGCCTTGCAGGTCGACGGAGATGACCTGCCGCCCGCTAGCAAGCTCGGGCAGGATCGAGTCGAACATGGTCATGCCGACCACGCCGCCGTGCAGAAGGACGAGCGGATCGCCGGAGCCGCGAATCTCGTGGTAGAGCTCGAGGCCGTTGACCGGCGCGTAGCCGGTCTTGACCAAAGTGGTCATGGTTTCGGATTATCTCCTTCGTACGCGATAGCTGCGTCCCCCAAATTGGGCGCCGCTAGAATTTTGGGCGCGATGCCGAAGGTGACCATGATCGGGGCCGGCAGCGCGGTCTTCGCGCGCACGGTCATGACCGACATTCTCGCGGTCGACGGCCTGGACACAGGGACCTTCGCTCTCGTCGACATCGACCCGGAACGCCTCGAGCTCGCGCGCCAGATCGCCGAAAGGCTCGTCGACCTGTCGGGCAAGCGATGGACGGTGGAGGCCTCGACCGACCGGCGCGAGATCCTGGCCGGAAGCACTTACATCGTCAACTCGATCGAGGTCGCCGGCCTGCAGAACGTGCGCGCCGACTACGACATCCCGCTCCGTTACGGCGTCGATCAGTGCATCGGGGACACCATCGGGCCGGGCGGCATCTTCAAGGCCCTGCGCACCGGGCCGGCATGGCTCGACATCATCGCCGACGTCACGCGGATCGCTCCCGAGGCCATGGTCCTGAACTACACGAACCCGATGTCGATCCTCACCCTGGCGGCCGCACGGTCGACGGGGCTGCCGGTCATCGGCCTGTGCCACAGCGTCCAGGGCACATCGAGGCTGCTGGCCGACTACCTGCAGGTCCCCTACGACGAGCTCGACTGGAAATGCGCCGGCATCAACCACAACGCCTGGTTCACCAAGCTCGAGCGCAACGGCGAAGATCTCTACCCGCTGCTACGCCGGCGAGCGGCCGACCCCGAGATCTACGAGCAGGACCCGGTGCGCTTCGAGGTGATGCTGCACCTCGGCGCGTTCGTCACCGAGTCCAGCGGGCACTTCTCCGAGTATGTCCCGTACTTCCGCAAGCGTCCTGAGCTGGTCGCGAAATACGCCCGCCCGGGATATCTCGGGGAGAGCGGCTTCTACGCCAACAACTGGCCCCGTTGGCGTCGTGAGAATGACGAGCGCATCCACGCGATGCTGAGCGGTGAGGCGGAGGTGCCCAAGGCCACGAGGCATGAATACGCGTCCTGGATCATCGAGGCCATCGAGTGCGGAAGGGCGACAAGCGTCCACGGGAACGTGACCAATCACGGCGCCATCGAAAACCTTCCTGACACCGGGTGCGTGGAGGTGGAGTGCCGCATCAGCCCCGAGGGCGTGCAGCCGGTCCGTTTCGGCCGGATACCCGAGCAGCTGGCGGCCTTGAACCGCGCGCATATGGCCGTGCACGAGTTGGTCGTCGAGGCGCTGCTCGAGCGCGATCGGCAGAAGGCCAAGTACGCATTGATGATCGATCCGCTCACGGCCGCCGTCTGCTCGCTCGAGGAGATCGACCGGCTCTTCGACGAGATGTGGGACGCGGAGCGCGAATTCCTGCTCCCGTTCGAGGCGTAGTCGGCAACTCACGCACCCCTCTGCACCCTCTCCCCGCAGGGGAGAGGGGTCAGCCCAGAAACTCCGCGATCGCCCCAGCCGTGATGGGATGCATGCCGATGGCGTAGTGGTTGCTATCGACCTCGACGAGCTCCGACTGGGGCACCTCGTGCAGAAATCGCTGCGCGTCGGCCGCGGTGAGGATGTAGCCCAGCCCGGGTAGGATCTCCTGCCCGGCCCGCACCAGCAGCGAAGGCATCGTCACTGCCGGCCAGAGCGCGTAAGGGTCATGCGACTTGCGGTAGGCCTCGTCCTCCCACGGCGCGTCTTTCGACGTTCTTGCACGAACTCCGCCCTCGACATTCTCTAGCTCGTAGTCGAACAGCCGCTCCCACGCCGGCCACGGTGTGTACATCGGCAGCTTCTTGGCCAGCTCGAAGAAGGCCGCGCGAGACGGATAGATCGTGCCCAGGCGTTCGAGTCCCGCGTACACGGGCGCGACCGAGCTGGCGTCAGGCTGCCCGCCACCGTCGATCAATACGAGTCTGCGCACGCGACCCGGAGCCAGCGCACAGACCACGAAGGTTATCCACGTTCCCATCGACCAGCCGACCAGGTCGAAGGTTTCGGCACCCAACTGTTCGGCCATCTCGATCACGTCACGCGCGTGCGCTGGCCAGCCGTAAGTGCCGGGTGCTGTCTTGTCGCTGCGGCCGCGGCCGCGCGGGTCGTACGCGAGACGGCGAAATTGACCAGGATCGAGCGCCTCGAAGATCACGTCGAAGCTGCGCAGGTTTGCCGACAGACCCGGGATGCCCACCACCAGCCGGCCGTTCGGCGAGCCCGACAGCTCCGCGGCGATCACGCCCGACTCCAGACGAAACGGCCTCGCGTCCGGCGCGGCCGTCAAGCCACGGCGCGGCCGAACGCGCGGGCGCCCAAGACAATCGAGATGAGACAGAGGACGGCCATTATCGAGGGTCGAGCCCTGTGGTGGGTTCGTCCAGGAACAAGAGCGTCGGATCGTGAACCAGCCCGAGCCCGATGTCCAGGCGTCGCTTCTGCCCACCCGAGTACGTCTTGACGGTTCGGTCGGCGCATACCTCCAGCTCCAGCATCTCGATGAGCTCGGCGGCCCGCCTGCTGGCGGCCTCGCGCGTCATTCCATACAGCTGGCCCTGGAAGGAGAGCTCGAAGCGCCCGACCACCTCGTAGTCCGAGCCGCCGGCCTGACTCACGTAGCCGATCCGCTTGCGGACCCGGTCTGGCTGAGTGAGCAGATCGCAGCCCGCGACCGTGGCCTTGCCGCCGCTCGGCGGCAACAGCGTGGCGAGCATGCGCAGCGTCGTCGTCTTGCCGGCGCCGTTGGGTCCGAGGAACCCCAAGATCTCCCCGGTGCGGACGGTCAGGTCCACGCCGGCCACCGCCTCGACGATCTGCTTTCGCGTCTTGAACACACGTCGCAGCCCATGCGTCGCGATCGCCGCTTCCACAACCCCAACCGCCACGACGGCTATTCTCGTGGTTCCGGTCGGGCGATATCCTTGAGGCCATCGTGCCTAATGCATTCAAAGGCTGGCCCGAAGAATGTCAGCGCTTCTTCATCGGGCTCGAGCTCGACAACTCCAAGAAATACTTCGACGCCCACCGCACGATTTATGAAGAAGCGGTCCGGGGCCCGATGGTCGCGCTCATCGAGTCGCTCGCGCCGGAGTACGGCCCCGGGAAGGTCTTCCGCCCCAACCGCGACGTCCGATTCTCCAAGGACAAGTCGCCCTACAAGACCAACGTCGCCGGCTATGCGGGGATGGGGGGCCGCGGTGGTTACCTGGCGCTCGATGCCCGCGGGCTCACCGTCGCGGCAGGGCGCTACGAGTTGACCCCGGCGCAACTGACCAAATATCGAAAGAGAGTCGCGGCCGACTCCACCGGCGCGCCGCTGGCCGCGATCGTCGCCAGGCTCGAGAAGGCGGGCTATTCGATGGGCGGGGAGGCTCTCAAGCGCGTCCCGGCGGGCTGGCCGCAGGATCATCCCCGGGCGCGCCTGCTCCGTCACAAGCTGATCTATATCTACAAGGACTTCGGGCTGCAGCCCTGGCTGGGCAGCGCGGCCGCCCGGAAGCAGGTGGTCAAGGTGTGGACCGACGCGGTGCCCCTCAACGACTGGCTGCAGCGCAACGTGGGCTGACTTAGCGCGTCGTTAAGCGCAAGTCAACGTTCGTGGGAGCGTTCGACCTACTGAAGATAGGCTGAAAAAAGCCTGTGCGAGCGTAGGGTTGGAAGGCTCAACGGGAGCTCCGAAGGAGGTAATGTCCTATGCGTCGTCTGGGTTTCCATTCTGGTGACAGCCGCCAGCGTGGACAGGGGATGGTCGAGTACGCGCTGATCCTGGTTCTCGTTTCTATCGTCGTCATCGTAATTCTGTTAACCATGGGGAACCAGATCGTCAACGTCTTTTCGAACGTGGTCGCGGCCCTGGGCTGAGGGGGGCGACCCGAATCATTCAATAGGCCGGGCGCAGCGCCCGGCCTCTTGCTTTAATTGCCGCCGGTGACAAGCCCCTGGTGGCGAGGCGCAGTCTTTTACGAGGTCTACGTCCGCAGCTTTGCCGACTCCAACGACGACGGCGTCGGCGACCTGCCTGGCATCACCTCGAGGCTCGACTACCTGAAACGCCTGGGCGTCGACGCGGTCTGGCTCACGCCCTTCTATCCCTCGCCGCAAAAGGACCATGGCTACGACGTCGCCGACTATTACGACGTCAACCCGGAGTACGGCACCCTCGCGGACTTCGACCAGCTCATCGCGAGCGCCCACGAGCTGAGGCTCAAGGTGCTGTGTGACCTCGTCCCGAATCACACGTCCAACCAACATCCCTGGTTTCAGGCCGCACTGAGCTCGCCCGACGATCCCCACCGCGACTTCTATCACTTCGCCGACGGCAAGCCGGACGGATCGCCGCCGAACAACTGGCGTTCGGCCTTCGGCGGCCCCGCATGGACTCGTGACGAACGTAGCGGCCAGTGGTACTTGCATCTATTTGCAACCGAGCAGCCCGACCTGAACTGGTGGAATCCCGAGGTCCCTGCGGAGTTCGAGCGCATCGTCCGGTTCTGGCTCGACCGCGGGGCTGACGGCTACCGCATCGACGTCGCATCCGCGTTGTTCAAACGCAGGGACCTCGCCGACGTTCCGATGGTCAAAGATCCACTCAGCGGCATGGTCCGACCCGACCCCGCGTTCCTCATCATCGACCAGCCGCAGGTGCATGAGGTGTACCGAAGGTGGCGGCAGATCCTCAACGAGTTTCAACCGCAGCGCGTGCTGGTCGGAGAGATCTTCGATGCAAATCGCCAGTCGCGGTACATCCTTCCGGACCAGCTCAACATGGCGTTCGCCCTGATCAGCGTGCCCTGGGACGCGCACGTTTGGCGGCACTCTATCGACACCGATATGCATGCCCTGCGCGGACCCGGTGTCGCGCCGAGCTGGACTCTTTCCAACCACGACGTGGTCCGTCACGTCACGCGCCTGGGCGGCGGCTTCAAGGGACGCGAACGCGCGCGCGCCGCGCTGCTGCTTCTCTTGGGCCTGCCTGGCCAGGTCTTTCTCTACCAGGGCGAGGAGCTTGGGCTCGAAGAGGTAGACGTTCCGCCCGAAGCGCGACAGGATCCGCTCTACATCCATACGCAGGGTCATCACGCGGGTCGGGACGGATGCCGGGTGCCGATGCCGTGGAAAAGGGGAGAGCCCAATGCGGGCTTTTCTCTGGCCGCGCCGTGGCTGCCGATGCCACCAGGATGGGATCAGTTCGCTGTCACCGCTGAGGAGGCGTCGGCCACCTCGATGCTGTCGTTCTACAAACGGGCCCTGGCGGTGCGACGCCGCTTTTCGCCTTGGCTGCCGCCGTCGATAGCCTGGCGGCCGGCGCCCCAAGGCGTGCTCACCTACCAGCGTGAACGTTTGACGGTCGCATGCAACTTCCTCAGCCATCCCGTCAGCATCCCCGCGTGCGGGCGTCTGGTGCTGGCGAGCGCGCCGCTCGCCACCGTCAGGGACGGCCGGCTGACGCTGCCGGCCAACTCGGCCGCCTGGCTCGACTCTGCTGCAGTGCCCTGAGTCGTCTCTCACGGCGCCGGCGCCGCGTGGGCACCGCGGCCACCAGCCGCTCGCGAATCGCCGGCCTTCCCAGGAGCTCGCGAAATCGATCCGGGCTCGCCGCGAGCGCGCGCATCGTGCTCAGGGCGATGGTCGTATCCGGAGAGCCACCTCCGAGGAGCATCGATGCGAGGCCGACCGCATCTCCATAGCCCGCCACTCGCAGCGGCCGGGCGTTCACACCATGGCCTCGCCCTCAGCGATCAGCCAGAGCTTGTGGCTGGGGCGCCCCTGCACGGTCATTCGCGTGCCGCGCTCGACCGCAGTCTCGTTGAACCGTTCGGCCACGAACTCCAGGTCCGACCATCTAAGGCCGACAAACAATTCCATGCTCGCGAGCCTGTCCGCGCGGAGGCTCAATGGCTGCAGCACCTCGAGCAGCCGGGCCACCCGGCTGACGCTCGGGTGCCCCGGGTCGTGAATCGCTTTCATGGTCTTTTCCGCCTCGTTGGTGATTCAGCCGTGACGTAGCCAGGCTATCCAGGGTGGGTTAAATCCCGACCGTGAAATGGTTAACAAGATTTGTTTGAAGCAGTCAAATTTCTACGTTCGAGAGCAGTTCGAGCGGCCGAGCGGCGTTTCGCCCACCCTTAACCTCCAGCTAACCGAGCATTTCGCCTGCAACCGCTACAGTTGGTCCGGTGGCGGTCGGAGCACATTCAGACCCTGAGCCGGTAGGCCTCGCAGCCCTCGCGGACGCCCCTCGATTCCTGAACCGGGAGCTGTCCCGGCTCGACTTCGACGAGCGCGTCCTGGCCATGGCCGAAGACCCCCACCTGCCCCTGCTCGAGCGGGTGCGATTCCTGGGCATCTTCAGCCAGAACCTGGACGACTTCTTCCAGGTCCGCGTCGCCGGCCTCAAGGAGCAGGTGCTGGCGGCGGTTGCGGTCGCATCGCCGGACGGCATGTCGCCCCTGGAGCAGCTCAAAGCCATCCGCGGCCGCGTCGAAGGACTGGTGGAGCGTCAGACCCGCCTCTACAACTCAGGCATCGTCCCGGCCCTCGCCGCCACCGGGATCGCCATCGTCCGCGGGGACGAGGTGAGCAAGAAGGAATTGACCCAGCTCCACACGGTCTTCAGGCAGCAGATCTTTCCCGTCTTGACGCCGCTGGCCGTCGACCCGGGCCATCCGTTCCCCTATATCTCTCACCTCTCGCTCAACCTTGCGGTCACGGTTCGCGATCCGCAGCACCGCGAGCACCGCTTCGCGCGCGTCAAGGTGCCGCCGGTGCTGCCTCGCTTCATCGCGCTTGGCGAGGACTCCCGATTCGTGCCGCTCGAGGACGTCATCTCGCTCCACCTGCAGGCGCTCTTCCCGGGCATGGACGTGATCGCGCACCACCCGTTCCGGGTCACGCGCGACGGCGACCTCGACGATGTCGACAGCGATGCGGAAGACCTGCTGGCCGCCATCCAGACCGAGCTTCGCCGGCGGCGCCGCCACGCGCGAGTCGTGCGCCTAGAGGTCGACCCGGGGATGTCACCCGAGGTGCTGGAGCTGCTCACGCGCGAGCTGGAGCTGCAGCCCGTTGACGTGTACCAATCGGATGGACTGCTCGACCTTGGCAGCTTGAGCGCGTTGTGGCAACTCGACCGGCCGGACCTGAAAGAGGAGCCGTGGACGCCCGCCACGCAGCCGCGACTGCGTGGAATCGGCGCCGAGGTACCTGATCTGTTCGCAGTGCTTCGGTCGGGCGATGTGCTCGCGCATCACCCATACGACTCGTTCGCGACTTCGGTCGAAGCCTTCATCGACCAGGCCGCGAGCGACCCCAACGTGCTCGCCATCAAGCAAACTCTGTACCGGACATCCGGGCCTGCCAGCCCCATCGTCCGCGCCCTCATCAGGGCGGCCGAGTCCGGCAAGCAGGTGGCCGCTCTGGTGGAGCTCAAGGCTCGCGGGGATGAGCAGGCGAACATCGCGTGGGCTAGAGCGCTCGAGGAGGCCAACGTCCACGTCGTCTACGGCTTGGTGGGCTTGAAGACCCACGCCAAGGTGACCCTGGTCGTGCGCCGGGAAGGCAAGAGCATCCAGAACTACGTTCACGTCGGCACCGGTAACTACAACCCGAGCACCGCGCACGGGTATGAGGACGTGAGCCTCCTATCGGCCGACGCCGACCTCGGGGCCGATGTCACCGAGCTGTTCAACCTGCTCACCGGCTACAGCCGGCAGCATCGCTACCGCAAGCTGCTAGTGGCGCCGTCGAGCCTGCGATCGGGCATCACCCAGCTCATCGAGCGCGAGGCGAAGCCGGGCGGCCGCATTACGGTCAAGGTCAACAACCTCATCGATCCCGACATCATCGACGCCCTGTACTCGGCGTCCCAGGCCGGCGCGGAGATCGACCTCATCGTCCGGAGCATGTGCTCGCTGCGGCCCGGCGTCCCTGGACTCTCAGAGAGGATTCGCGTGCGTTCGGTCGTCGGCCGCTTCCTCGAACACTCGCGCATCTTCCGCTTCGGCGGTGGCGCCCAGCCCGATTACTACCTCGGCTCCTCGGACATCATGCAGCGCAACCTGGACCGTCGTGTCGAGGCGGTGGTCCCGGTCACCGACCTGAAGCTGTGCGCTCGTCTCGCCGAGATCTTCGAGATCGAGCTCGCAGATGACGTCCTCGCATGGCAGCTGGGAGCCGACGGTTCGTGGCAGCGAGTGCCCACCGAAAGCGGGCTCAACGCCCACAAGCGCTTTCAGGAGCTGGCCCTGGAACGCGCGCGTGGCAATGGAGTGGTAACCCTACTCAAGCATGCGTGAACGTGAGGTGAAGCTCGGGGCCGGCCCCGCGTTCCACCTCCCCGACCTCAACGGGGTCGTCGACGGAGTCACCGTCACCCCGCCCGAAGTCGTCCGGCTCGAGACGGTCTACTACGACACCCCCGACCTCCGACTTGCCCGCTGGGGCGTCTCGCTGCGGCGCGGCGCGGGAGAGGGCTGGACGTTGAAACTATCTCCCTCCCCCCAGCGGGGGGAGGGCCAGAGGGACGAGATCACGTTTCAAGGTGGGACCAAGAAACCGCCCGCGGCCGCGCTGGCCCTGGTGCGCCCCTACGTCCGCACATCCGAGCTGGTGCCGGTCGCCCGCCTGTCGACGATGCGCCGGCGCGTCCGTTTGGTCGGCGCCGACGGCAGCCGCGTCGCGGAGGTCGTCGATGACGAGGTCTCCGTGCGTGACGGCCGCCGCGTCGCGGCACGATTTCGCGAGATCGAGATCGAGCTTGCCGGCGCCGATGGCAACGAAGCCATCCTGGTGCCGCTCGTCGAGCGCCTGCGCGCCGCCGGAGCGGGAGCTCCGGACCCCACTCCCAAGCACATCCGGGCCCTCGGCCCGCGCGCCATGGAGCCCCCGGAGGTCGCCCCGCTTCCTGTCACGCCCGAATCGCCCGCGCGCGACGTCATCCGCAGCGTGCTGGCTGAAGCGGTCGCCGCGATCTTGCGCAACGACCCGCTGGTGCGGTTGGGCACCGATCCCGAAGGCGTGCACCAGGAGCGCGTGGCGACGCGCAAGCTGCGGTCGCACCTGCGCACGTTCGGCCCGTTGCTCGAACCCGAGTGGTCCGAGCCACTGAGGTCGGAGCTCGGGTGGCTGGCGTTGGCCCTTGGCGCTGTTCGCGATCGGGAGGTGCTGCTGGAGCGGCTTCGCGAGCGGGCTCAGTCGCTGCCGGCCAGCGACTCCAGGTCGGCCGCGGCCCTGCTGCACATCCTGGAGCTCGAAATCGAATCGCTGCGGAAAAAGCTGTACACCGACCTCGACTCCACGCGCTACATCGACGTGCTGGAGCAGCTGGTCGCCGCGGCGCATGCGCCGAAGTGCACGCTGGAGGCCGACCAGCCTGCATCCGCGATGCTCCCTCCTCTGGCGACCGGTCCGTGGCGCCGCCTGCGCAGCGCGGTCCGGCAGCTGCCTGAGCAGCCGACGGATCCCGAGCTGCACCGCATCCGCATCCTCGCCAAGCGCGCTCGCTATGCGGCGGAAGCCGTGGCCCCCGTCGTCGGACCTGGCGCCACAACGTTTGCCAGAGCCGCCGCCAAGCTGCAGACGATCCTTGGCGAGCACCAGGACAGCGTCACCGCGCAGGCGTGGCTGCGCGCCGTGCGCGTGACGGGGAGGCGGGCGTTCGTGGCCGGCCAGCTGATTGCGCTGGAGCATATCGCCGCACAGAAAGCTCGCAAGGAATGGCTGAAGGTCTGGCAGGCCCTCGACCGCAAGCCCATGCGTAAGTGGATGCCTAGAACGGCCGACGACCAGACGCCGGCGTGAGCGTCTTCTATTTCGTCCGCCACGCGAAGGCCGGGAGCCGCAGCCACTGGCGAGGAGACGATCGGCTCCGCCCGGTGGGCAAGAAAGGCGCAAAGCAAGCCGAGGCGCTCATCGACATCTTCAAGTCGTTCAAGATTTCCGCCATCTACTCGAGCCCCTACCTTCGCTGCATGCAGACGGTGGAGCCGCTCGCGAATGACCGGGGCCTCGAGGTCCGGGAGGCGCCCGCGCTGGCCGAAGGCCACGGGCTGCGCGGCGCATTCGAGTTCATGGGCGACCCGAAACTCGACGACGTCGTCTTGAGCACGCACGGAGATGTGGTCTGGGAGCTCGTCGAAGACCTGGTCCGGCGCCGCGTGATCAAGCCGGGAGAGGGCGGGTACGAGAAAGGTTCGACCTGGGTGGTCGAGGTCCGCGATGGCAAGCCGGTGCGGGCGCTCTTCATCCCGGGTCCATGACCGGCGTTCCGCCTCTCTTGCGCTAAACGTGCGCATGGCGCCACCCGGATACGCACCGCTGGTTCCAAACGTGCGGAAACGACAAAGAACATCGGTTAGCCTCTAGGCGTGACCGTCACCCTGCGGGGCGCCTCCCTGGACGAGGAGCAGGTCGTGGCGGTGGCGCGTCACGGGGAGAAGGTCGCGCTCTCGGCGGCGGCCCGCGCGAAGATGGAGCAGAGCCGCGCGCGAGTGCAGCGAGCGGCACAATCGCGTGATCCGGTCTACGGCGTGTCGACCGGGTTTGGGGCTCTCGCCGGCACCCGCGTGGCGCCGCTGCGGCAGCCGGAGCTGCAGCTCGCGCTCATCCGGTCCCACGCGGCGGGCGTGGGCCCGCCGGTCGACCGCGAGGTGGTGCGGGCGACGATGCTGCTGAGGGCGCGGACCCTTGCCATGGGCATGTCGGGAGTGCGGCCGGCCGTAGCGGAGGCGCTGATTGCGGCGTTGAACGCGCAGATCACTCCGCTGGTGCCGCGGTACGGCTCGGTCGGATGCAGCGGCGACCTCGCCCCTCTCGCTCACATCGCGCTGGCGCTTGTCGGCGAGGGCGACGTCGTCAACACCGACGGCGCGACCCAATCCGCGATGCCGGCGCTGAAAGCGGCGAAGCTCAAGCCTTTGAAGCTCGAGACCAAGGAAGGCCTCTCCTTGATCAACGGCACCGACGGCATGCTGGGCATGCTGGCTCTCGCGTGCAATGACGCCGAGCTCTGCTTTCGTGTCGCGGACATCACGGCGGCGATGTCGGCCGAGGCGCTGCTCGGCACCGACCGTCCGTTTCAGCCCCACTTGCACCAGATCCGGCCCCATCCCGGGCAGGTGGCGAGCGCCGCCAACCTCGCGCGAATGATGCGCGGGTCGGGCATCGTGGCGTCACATCGTCACTCCGCGCACGCGGTGCAGGACTCCTACTCGGTGCGGTGCAGCCCGCAGGTGGCCGGCGCCGCGCGCGACACGCTCGACTTCGCGCGCAGGACGGCCGCCGTGGAGCTCGCTTCTGCGATTGACAACCCGGTAGTGCTGGAAAACGGCGAGGTGGAGTCGAACGGCAACTTTCACGGCGAGCCGCTGGCGTTTGCCGCCGATTTCCTGGCCATCGCCGCCGCTGAGGTGGGGGCCATCGCCGAGCGCCGCGTCGACCGCCTCCTCGATCCGCACCGCTCCGAGGGCCTGCCACCTTTTCTCGCGCACGAGCCCGGCGTCAACTCCGGCCTGATGGTCGCCCAGTACACCGCCGCCTCGCTGGTGGCCGAGAACCGCCGGCTCGCGGCGCCGGCGAGCGTGGACTCGGTGCCCACTTCGGGCATGCAGGAAGACCACGTGTCGATGGGTTGGGGCGCGGCGTTGAAGCTGCGCACCGTGCTCGACAACCTGACCAGCATCCTGGCCGTCGAGCTGATCGCCGCCGCTCGTGCGCTCGACCTGCGCGCGCCGCTGGTGCCGGCCCCGGCCACCGCGGCCGTAAGGGACCTGGTGCGCAAGCACATCGCCGGCGTGGGCCCTGATCGCGTGGTCGCGCCCGAGCTGGCCGCAGCGGAAGCCCTCATCCGCAGCGGCGCCGTCGTGGCCGCCGCCCAGGCCGTCACGGGCTCGTTGAAATGAGCTCGTCGCGTGCCGTCCGGGCGCCGCGAGGATCCGAGCTCAGCTGTCTTGGGTGGCCGCAGGAGAGCGCGATGCGGATGCTGATGAACAATCTGGACCCCGAGGTCGCCGAGCGCCCCGCCGACCTCGTCGTCTACGGCGGCACCGGCCGCGCCGCGCGTTCGTGGGAGGCGTTCGACGCCATCGTCCGTGAGCTGCAACGGCTTCAAGGCGACCAGACCCTGCTCGTTCAGTCAGGCAAGCCGGTCGGCGTTTTCGACACGCACGAGTGGGCGCCGCGTGTGCTCATCGCCAACTCGCTGCTCGTGCCGGAGTGGGCCACTTGGGATGAGTTCCGGCGGCTCGAGGCGCTCGGTTTGACCATGTACGGGCAGATGACCGCGGGCTCGTGGATCTACATTGGCACCCAGGGCATCCTGCAGGGCACGTATGAGACGTTCGCCGCAGTTGCGCGCAAGCGCTTCGGCGGCTCTCTTGCCGGAACGATCACGTTGACCGCGGGTCTGGGCGGCATGGGCGGCGCGCAGCCGCTCGCCATCACCCTGAACGGCGGCGTGGCGATCTGTGTCGAGGCCGATGCGGATAGGATCCAACGGCGCCTCGACCATGGCTACCTCGATGTGC
>WNFA01016756.1_pt1 | contig 13346 bp, 17 predicted proteins | sample 5400481 | NCBI WGS metagenome assembly WNFA01 (sample SAMN13153340, study PRJNA577476) | soil metagenome | isolation source: 120 cm saprolite under Douglas fir tree site 2 hole 1 replicate 2 | place: USA:California | collected 2015-04-18 | reverse complement strand
CGCAAGGTTTTTTGCTTGCATGCCTGTGATCCTCTCGGCTCCCCTCATCCGTGTGTATGGGCTTCTTCCCGCGCCTGCTGTCCCAGGTCACCATTGGAAGTTCTGGACAATCAGGTCGTTCCAGTACCCCGACCTGCCTCGACGGGCGTAGCTACTTGTTGTTCGACCGAAGGTGCAACAGGAGGCGTTGGGCGACTCATGATGCCGATTGCCACCATACCGGCCTCGACGATGGCTACAGCGACCACCAGCGCACGCGGCAGTCGAATGCCAAACAGGTGATCAAGCGAGAAACGCCCGGGACCTGTGAGCGTGAGAGCGAGGGCTGTAGCCATATCGATGACAGGCAACTCGGCTCCGCCCTTACTCGCCCAGATCGGTTTGCCCCAGTGCGCCTTGACCGTGGCCATGATCATTGCCCCCATCGTACCGAAAGGGCCAAGTGGGTGGAGCAGACCCAGCGCGGTCAGCACACCACCGCCGAACTCGGACGCTGAGGCAGCCATCGCCCAGGGGGTGCCGGGTTGCAGACCCATTGACTCAAGCAACGCGGCCGTTCCCTTCAGACCAGGCCCTTTGAACCAACCGAAGAGCTTTTGTGATCCATGACCGGCCAACAATCCTCCCACCACCAGTCGTAAGATCAGTAGCCCGATATCGCTCATCGTGCTTGATTCTTTCCGTCCTTTGAATGCACCTATCCCCTCGTGGGTGTCAGGTATATTTTGCTTTTCCATCATCTCAAGTTTCATCGCCGGTACTCCTTATTTCTCTCGTGCTCCAACTCAATTTGGAGAGCCTCGATGCGCTTGAGCAAGCGGACGATCACTTCGACTCCCTCCAGGTTGATGCCCAGGTCGCGTTGCAAGCGGCGGATCTGCCGCAGCTGTGTGACCTCTTCCTCGCAGTAGCGCAGTTCCCCGCCAGTCTCTTCCCCCTCGATCAGGCCCACTGCACGTAGATGGCGAAGCGCGCCAATGCCCAGATGGCTCGCCGCAGCTGTCTCCCGCTCGCTATACGATGAGGAAGAGCGGTACTGCTTGAGCACGATGTGTGTCACATACCGCTCATTCATGGCTGCTCCTGTTCTGGATTGCTATTGAGTTGTGCCTGGACCGCCAGCAGGTCCATCCCAGCCTCGGTGATATTCGCCTCCCCGATGTACTGCCCCATGCGTGCGACATGGAGGGTTTCCTTGAACTCTTGCGGTCCCAGGCCCGTCAGACGCTCCACTTCTGCCCACTGCTCGGGCTGAATGCGCACCTTCCATTCTTTGATGGGCGGCGGGAGCTGGCTAGACTTCGCGGTACTCGCCCTCGACGGTCCCAGGTTCACCACCTCTTGTCCTCCACCTCGCTGCGCAAGCCCGCCGAGATCCTGTCACCAACATCTTGCAGTGTCCGCTCCGCCTGGTACGCCAGGCTATCGGCACGGTTGCGCGTCTCAATCTCTTCCTTGCGTCGCCGATCCTCCTCTGCGTGCAGTTCGGCCTCGCGCACCATGCGCTCGACCTCCTCCTTGGACAGGCCGCTAGCGCCGGAAATCTTGATCTTCTGCTCGCGCCCGGTTGCCTTATCGCGTGCCGTGACATTGAGTATGCCGTTGGCATCGATATCGAAGATCACCTCAATTTGTGGTACGCCCCGTGGGGCCGGCGGAATGCCTTCAAGGCGGAAGCGACCCAGGCTCTTGTTGTCGCGCGCCAGTTCGCGCTCGCCTTGCAGCACGTGAATCTCCACCGCCGTCTGGTTATCTTCCGCCGTGCTGAAGACCTCGCTCTTGCGTACCGGAATGGTCGTGTTGCGCTCGATCAGTTTGGTCATCACACCACCCTGGGTCTCGACTCCCAGCGAGAGCGGAGTGACATCGAGCAGCCCTTGTGTGGCTCTTTGCCGAAAATCTTGCGTACCAACTCAATCACCGCAGGCATGCGCGTCTGTCCACCGACCAGCACCACCTCATTGACAGCGCTCGCCTGGATACCGGCATCCGCCAGCGCCTGCATGACCGGGCCACGCGTGCGCTCGATGAGATCGCCGACCAACTGCTCCAGTTTGGCCCGCGTCAAGGTCATCACCAGGTGCTTGGGTCCACTGGCGTCAGCTGTGATGAAAGGCAGGTTGATCTCGGTCTGCAGCGACGAGGAGAGTTCGACCTTGGCTCGCTCCGCCGCCTCCTTCAGGCGTTGGAGCGCCATGCGATCATTACGCAGATCAATGCCCTGGTCTTTGCGGAACTCGTCGGCCAGCCAGTCAACGATGCGCTGGTCGAAGTCATCACCGCCCAGGTGCGTATCGCCGTTGGTCGCTTTGACCTCAATGATCCCCTCACCCAATTGCAAGATGGAGATGTCGAAGGTCCCTCCACCGAGGTCATACACGGCAATGATCTCGTCTTTCTTCTTGTCCAGCCCATAGGCCAACGAGGCAGCGGTCGGTTCGTTGATAATACGCAGTACCTCCAGCCCGGCAATCGTGCCCGCGTCTTTGGTCGCCTGGCGCTGCGCGTCGTTGAAGTAGGCAGGCACTGTGATCACGGCCTGAGTGATGCGCTCGCCCAGTTTGGCTTCCGCATCGGTCTTCAACTTTTGCAGGATCATCGCCGAGATTTCCGGTGGACTGTATTCGCGTCCCCCCATCACAACACGCACGTCCCCGTTGGGGGCACGCGTGATCTTGTAGGGCACGCTCTTCATCGTGCGTTGGACCTCGGGGTCATCGTACTTGCGGCCCATCAGCCGCTTAATGGAGAAAATCGTATTTTCGGGGTTGGTCACCGCCTGGCGTTTCGCTACCTGGCCGACCAGCCGCTCACCGCTCTTGGTGACCGCCACGACCGAGGGCGTGAGCCGTGACCCCTCGCTGTTCTCCAGCACGGTCGGCTCACCAGCCTCCATGACGGCCACCACCGAGTTGGTGGTTCCCAGGTCAATGCCAATTACTTTTGCCATGGCTTCTCGCTTCCTTTCAGCAAAGCCTTGTAGAGACGATAACGCGTCAGCATGCACAATCTGCTTGCTACGCAGGCGCATCACGCAGGGGAGATGGGGTAACTGCGACGCTAACCTGAGCGGGGCGAATGACACGTTCTCCCATGACATACCCCGGCAAGGCAACGCGCAAGATCGTCCCCTCAGGCACATCTGCTCGCGCCTCCGTTGTGATGGCCTCATGCCAGCGCGGATCGAACGGCTCTCCGGGTGTGCCGATCTGTCGCACGCCCAGCTGGTCGAGCAGCGTCGTGAGTCTTCGCTCCACCAGCAACAGGCCCTGCACCCAGGGGTGCCTGGCCAGCTCTGGTGGTACTGCTCCCAGCGCCCGTCCAAGATCATCGAGCACCGGTAACAGGCGGGAGAGCAGCGCGATCTGGGCTGCGATGCGTCCCTCAGCCTGCTCCTGGCTCATACGACGCCGATAATTCACGAAGTCCGCCTGTGTTCGCCGCAGCAGGTCCAGGCACTCTTCCATCTTCAGCTGCTCTGCGGGAAGCCGTTGCTCTCCTTGAGCCGAGATGAGAGCCGAATTCGGCTCGCCTTCCCGTTCTGGCTGCTCAACTGGCTGCTGCAGACGGCTGCGCTCCTGCTGTTCCTGTCCGTTCTGCTGCATGGTACCTTCCTTTTATGTATCCCCTCCTCAATTAAGAACCCCTTCAAGAAGACCGCCCGGTTGTTCCAAACCAGGTCTTCTTTTCAAACTGAGAGGTGGCTCGTGAACCACCAGGTTGCGAGCTGTTCCACCTGGTGTAATGACTGTTCGTTTTCAAAGACGTCCGCCACACCTGGGACGGTCTCAAGCGTGTGTGCGAGGCCGCGTTCTCTGGCCTCTCTCACGATATCCAGTGTCGTATGTGCGAGGTTCCCTGCCGCTCTCACGATATCCAGTGTCGTATCGCAGTTAAGCTCTGCTAATGCTTTGTGGCTCATGTCCAGCGCCTGCCTATCTCTTTCACCTGCAATGAGCAGCGTTGGCGTCACAATTCTGGTCAGGTAGGCACTTACCAGGTCGATGCGTGGGGCGACGGCGACGATGGCGTGAACGGCATCGGGCCGTCTGGCAGCGGCAGCGCTCACACCAACACCAAAATACCCAATGGTAATGCTTTGCGGTTCGGCATCGGCGATCAGCCAGTTCGTGATGCCTAGAACGCGCTGGTGAAGCACGTTGACATTTTCGCGCAAGAAACCCGTCGTTTTGTCCACTACCTCATCCTCCGGCGTGAACAGGTTCACCAACAGGGTGGCAAGACCTGCCCGGCGGCTCGCATCTGCGAGCTCATTCAGGCCATGCTCCCAGTTGCCCATGCGGTCATAGGGAATGACGACCACAGCGTGAGCGCCCTGAGGGATGGTCAAGATGCCTTCGAGCTGGACAGGTCCACCCCAAACCAGGACCCGTCGTTCCTGGTAGTTGCTGTCATCACTTGCTGAAATGCTTTCGTCGTATTGCAATCTATCCTCCGAACCACAAACGTGAGGCGTCTCAAGCCGTTGGAGCCACAGAAGCGACGCCCTCGGACACCGGGGCACCCTCGACACGCGGATGGTGGGCCGCGAGAATAACACGCGCTCGCTCCGCCCGATCAGGCGTGGCATGCACAATCACCAGCGTGTCCCCTTTATGCACCCGTTCGCCTAGACGCGTGGCCATCTCGCGAGGCATCCCCAGGTGAATCAGGGCGCTGATGATCCCATCCAGAGCAGCCACCGTGACTGCCCCTGCAGCGCCGAGTCCCACCCCCGAAAGAAATACCCCCAGAATCGGTCCTGCGGTAACCAGAAGACCAGCGGGGGGGAAGAGCAAGCCCACTAAAGCTCCGAGCACGCCTCCCCATACAGCTCCATTGATCAATCCCGCCCGAATGGTGTGCCCTGTATCGGTGTAGAGGACAGAGATATCCTGCTCCTCAAATCCTTCGCGTTTCAGTTCGGCGACTGCAGCCTGCGCATCGGCCGCCTGCGGATACGTTGCTGCTTCAAGCCATGTCTGTGCTACCATAGTGGATCGTGTCCCTTCAGCGCATACTGAGCTATGTACCAGGTCTTCTTTAATATTCACTGCACAAAGTATACGTCGTAGCTGGTGCCTTGTCAAGTATTTATATTACCTCATCTACTATTTTCATCGTATGGTAGTAGAGATAATGCAATAAATACTTGACAAGACAGCACAGACACTATATATTGTGTGCAGTGAAGACAAGTAGACCCGGTTGTTACAACTGAGATGGAAAAAGGAGGCTTGACCGATGGTAGTTAAACTGAATAGACAAGCATTTGAACATGCCACAAACCTGATAGAGCAGGGAAATTTGTCTTTGACGAGAAAGATATGTGGAGTGAGCATCAGCGCCTCATCTTTGTTGATTTGCAATTGCGCTTGAATGGCGTCGTACTCTAAAGGGGTGATTTGACACCTTTTCATGACGATGCTCATAACGCTTTCATGGCGCGTCGTCGTCATACTTGGAAGAGAGCATGTTTTGTAGCCAGTCATGGCAAGAGCAATCATTGCTCTTGCAGTGTACGTTTGTCCATTTTGAAGGGACGTTCTGTCCCCCATTTTATCTCTTTTCGTGTCGTACGCGAAGAGCAAGTAGCAGGTCTTGTTCCTGAAGCAATCAGGTGTCTGAATGACGCGGTGACAGAGAGACATCAGCCAATCAACATTCATCTCTGATCCCTCGGCCACCCCGGACATCGAACTCTCACGTGTTATAGGGGTACATGGGCCGCGCCACCTCGACGTTTTGATTGTTTCTTGAAGAGGATGCAGTTGCAAGAGTTTTTGAAGAAGGAGCAAATACTATGTCAACCTACACAGTTGGAAACTATCTCGCGACGCGGTTCGAGCAAATCGGCCTCAAACACTACTTCATCGTACCAGGTGACTACAATCTCGTTCTGCTCGATCAACTCCTATGGAACAAGCATGTGCAGCAAATCGGCTGTTGCAATGAGCTCAATGCAGCGTATGCTGCTGAAGGCTATGCCCGGGTGAATGGGGCCGGAGCGGTCGTCGTGACATTTAACGTTGGAGCCTTTTCTGCACTCAACGGAGTTGCTGGTGCCTATGCCGAAAGCTTGCCAGTGATTTTCGTCTCTGCAGGATACAACACCAATGATCCGAGCGCAAATCACCTCCTCCATCACACCATTGGCACGCACGATTTCTCGTATCCATATGAAATGATCCAGCGAGTGACCTGCGCGGCCGTTCAGATTCTTCATGCCGAAGATGCGCCGTATCTGATTGATCACGCGATCCGTACGGCATTACGCGAGCGCAAACCAGCGTACATTGAGATCGCGTGTAATCTCTCGACCGCCCCATGTGCCGAACCAGCGCCATTCGAGACGCTTCTGACTTCGGAAGCAACCAACCAACAGGCCCTGAATGCGGCTGTGGCAACAGCGACCACCCTCCTCAATGACGCAAAGAAACCGCTGCTCTTAGCGGGAGTGCATCTTCGCACGTACGGAGCGATCGATGCTTTCCGTGAACTCGCCGAAGCCCTTGGTTGTGGAGTAGCGGTTATGCCCAATGCGAAGGGGTTCTTTCCCGAGGATCACCCACAGTTCATCGGCATCTACTGGGGTGGGGTGAGTAGTTCAAGCTGCGAACCAATCGTTGATTGGGCGGATATGATCCTGGCCGCTGGAGCGATGTTTACGGACTATACGACGGTGGGTTGGACCGCCATCCCGCCCCGAGAGCAGTTGATCAAAGCTGAGCCTTGGAATGTGCGGTTCCCACATGCAGAATATACCAACATTGCATTGGCTGATTTTCTTTCAGCCGTCGCCAAAAACGTGCGAAAAAATGATACAACGTTGGAGCAGTATCGGCGCGAAGCGCGGAAAACGCTCGCGGAGACAGAAGTTCGCAGTGCTGAAGCAAATGCCCCGCTGACGCGAGTTGAGTTGCGCCGCCAGATCCAGGACGACCTCGACGCGAAGACAACGCTGCTGGTAGAATCAGGCGACTCCTGGTTCAATGGGATGTTCATGCATCTACCCGATGGCGCCCGGTTCGAGATTGAAATGCAATGGGGATCGATTGGTTGGGCCGTTCCGGCCACCTTCGGCTATGCCATGGGACTTGAAGCTGATCGGCGGCTGGTCTCCATGATCGGCGATGGTTCATTCCAACTGACCGCTCAGGAAGTTGCGAACATGATCCGCTACGGTCACAACACCCTCATTTTTCTCATCAACAACCGTGGGTATGTCGTCGAAGACGGTCATGGGCTGGGTCTGAAGGCAACGACGGGAGGCGAACTTGCCGACGCCATCAAAAAAGCTCGCGAGCATAGAGGTGGGCCTGTCTTGATCGAATGCCAGATTGAGCATGATGATTGCAGTCCCCAACTCCTTAAGTGGGGAGCAAAGGTTGCCTTCGCCAACGAGCGTCCACCTCAGCAAACCTATTGATCGTGGCAAAGGGTGTATATGTTAGGATTACATGGGACGAAGCTTTTTGATTATTCGGGACAGCAAGGTTCCTCAAACGAGAGCAGACCACCCGAAGAATTGTACAAATTTCGCCCATGTAATGGCTCATGGCCGCTTTGCACACGGGCGGTTGATCGAGATAGCCGACAGCTACACCCTTCTCTCTGAGGACCAACCCGGCGAACTAGCTCGCGCCATCCGTCAGTTCGTCCGAGGCACGCCATGAGCTTGCAAAAATGCGATCCATTACCTGGGGCGCGTAGCGTTCGACGATCTCCCCGGTAATAGCATTGGCACGACAAATTTCACCGAAGAGAAGGGAACTCCTGCGCGGTGTGCGCTGCTGTGTCAGGGGATTCACCGCGAACAAACCGAGATGCGTTCCCCAGCCGTCGTTCCACTCGAAATCGTCAACCAGTGTCCAGTGGAGATACCCACGAACAGGTATACCCTCGCTGATAGCTCGATGCACCATTGCGAGGTGTTCCAGCAGCGCCTGGGGACGACGCGAGTCTGCTGCATCTCTGAACCCATTCTCGGTAATGTACAAAGGCTTATTGCCGCGTGTACGCCGGTAGATAGACTTCAGTACCCTGTACAATCCTTGCGGGTAGATTTCCTCCTCAAGGTCATTTTGCCCTGGCCTTGGATCGACATAAACCGAGCCAGTATGGGCTTTCAACGATATCACATAACCAATACCTACCATAGCCCTTCTCTGGTAATTCCCATCCATACTCCTGGAGTAGTTGCCAGTCTCTTAGTGAGAGGGTGTTACTGACCATCCCCGATGTGTCCCGTTCGGTGTAGCGCCTCAGCCCTAACTTCTGCGTGCAATAGGAGATAGACAACCATGTCCTGGTAGGAAAGTGTTGCAGCAGTTCCAACTTATCTGCATGCGGATACAGGCGTGCCAGATCAGCCTTCTCCTGATCGCTCCATTGTTGGTGCGACCCATCCGGTCTATAGATGTAGGCTCTATCTGTCTGCTGAAACGGCGCACTCCATACAATGGTCAGGGTTAGAAAGTGGGCTGAATATTCATCTAAGATGATTTTGTCTGTGACCAGTTGGATAAAGTTTCTGCTATACTCATTGCTCTCGCCAATCCCTAACAAGGTATTTAGTCTATCACGTAGGCGGTGAAGGCATGACTCTTCAACTGCTGCTGTATGCTGCTTTGCTTCCAACTCATTGATATGGGAAGATATCTCAAGGAGTTGGGCGTTAAACTTCTGCAACGTCGCCTTGTCAGCAGTTGCACCAGTGGCAGCAATAAAGGCTTGAATGCCATCTCGCTCTTTATAGTAACGGCTTAGTTGCTCTGGCACCGTAACCAACTCCCTGGCATGCTGCTCTTTCAGCCGCTTCAGGTGCTCATTGAAAAATTTGAAGTCGTCTATCTCATGCATTCTCTCTGAGAGACGTTCATACCACACGCTGTCAATAAGTCTCTCATGAATGACAAGCGTATTTGAGCGCTGGCTATGACCCTCCCGCTGCTCTGCTATCCGATAGTAGCCACCCGTACAATCGACCAGACCAAGTGACGATACCAGCAAGCCATGCAGTGCGCCTTTCTTCTCCTGCTTGGTCGCTGGCGTCCAGGTGCTTCCATGTGTCCGATCAGGATTTGGTAGCCCGTCCAGGTTCGTAAATGAGAGATGATTGAATGCATATTCCCAATCACTGAACGGTACAATAGCGTCATGGTTCACTACTGGTTTGTCGTTGTCATCTGTGAGTAGTGAACCATCAACTTTCCAATAGCCAATGTATTCAACGGCTGTCATGAGATGAAACAATCCAACACGGCTGATGCAGTAGCCATTAGGAACCTTCTTCAATTGCAGCTTGCTCACATCCAACGGTGACACCCACTCCTCAAAGTCAGGAAACACAACGTCCATGCGTGCCACCTCTGCTGCCAACAAGTTAAACTGCCCGCCTAGTTCCCTGAAACGAGCATACAAGCGCCTTACTACTCTGGCATGGGGTGCATACTCAACAAACTTCCCATAGGTCGGGTTGGGCTTGCCATTAGCTAAGAGTTTGACCCTATCAACAATGTAGCCAACAACTAACGGGCGACCGTCAAACTGACCGCGCAAGCTCTTGCGATATTTTGCGCCGTTCATCAATTTTGCGCGGTCATCATTTTCTTTTGCTGCAACGTTGGCTAATATCTGGAAAATCAGCACGTGCATCTGGTCTCTGAAGTCAAATGTTTGTGCATTCTCAATAATCACCTTCACACCATGCTCAGCACATAACTCCACGAACACAGCGACTTGCACACCATAGGGGTCTCTAAAAAGCCGAGAAACAGAGTAGGCCCAAACTACCTTGATGGTGCCATCCTTAATGCCAAGCACAATCTCTTGCAGCTTCTCCCGCTGATCGATACGTAGCGTCCCGCTAACGCCGCGCTTACCCTCACCCTCATGGGCAATCACGATCTTATCCGCATTTAAGCCTCGTGAGACAGCATATCTTAGAGCGCCCGTTAACTGCATATCCGCTGATTCAGTATTGTTGAGCACCTGGAAGTCGCTAGACTGACGCAAGTAGGCGGCTACCTGCTCTGCTGTAAGCTCGGTCTCCACTAGCTCAAGAGGTACGACTTGCCGTGGTTTCAGTTGTCTATAGGTCATGCTGTTCACTCCTATTAAATAGCTCGGCAAAACGCGCATGCTGTACAAGTCTAGCGTCAACTATCTCTCTCACTTCTGCTGCTCCTGCTACAACATAGCGGTTGCCCATCCTCATGATAATTCCACCTGATGGAGTAAAAAACAGAATAAGTCTATCTTCGTATTGCCCCCTTCATATTGATGAGAGGAAGATGCTGTTCCCCAGAGAAATCCTTCAGGGAAACGGAGGATACGCGTGCTTGTCATGTTACTCCTTTGCGGGCGCTGCATATGGAGCAGCGTGTTTAGCGTGTGCCCGCTCCGTCCGGGCCTGAAGGTCGCGCAGCACCGCGAGTTCCGTTTCGGTAGGAGGCGGAGTCTGTTCCACCGTATCCGCAAAGCGAATCTGCCACCCAGTCTGCTGCGCGATGTCCTCGCGCGTGATGCCCCGATGGATCGATGTCACAATGAGTTCCTTCGTCTGCGGGTCTGGTCGCAGCAGGCCGAGGTCGGTCACGACGAGCGTTGGGCCGAGCGTGTGAATACCGAGGCGCTGGCGGTGGTCTCCCCCGGCGCCGTACCCAAAGGAGGTGATGAAATCCACCCGATCGACGAAGGTACGGCGTGCCTGGCGCATGACGACATAGGTCTGGCCGCAGAGGCTGGCGATCTCCGGCGCGCCTCCCCCGCCTGGCAGCCGAACTTTCGGGTGTTCGTAGCTGCCGATGACGCTGGAGTTGATGTTGCCGAAGCGGTCGATTTGCGCGCCGCCGAGGAAGCCGATCGAGATACGACCTCCCTGCAGCCAGTACTGGAACATCTCCGGGACAGACACCGTGGTGAGGGCGGTTTCGCACAGTTCCGGATCACCAATCGAGAGTGGCAGCACATCCGGTTTCGTGCCAGATTCGTAGATGAGCGTGATGAGAGGGGCATGTGTGAGGCGCGCCAGATTGCAGGCAACTGACGGCGCTCCGATGCCGACGAAGCACACGTCATCGTTCTTCAGCACTCGCGCCGCCGCGACGGCCATCATTTCCGCAGTCGAATATTCCATGGATCCTCCTCTATGCATCTGGTATATTGGTGTGCCCATCCCCCGAAAGCACATGCTCTCGCATCCAGTCGAGAAATGCCGCGCGATCCCGCGCAATCGCGTCCCAGGCGGTATAGAAGGCGTTATCGCGCCCATAGTAGCCGTGGGTATAGGACGGGTGGGCGCCGCCTGGCATCTCGACGATGGCGCTTACCGTCCAGTGCGGCAGGACCGTGGCGTTTGGACTTGGAACGCGCAGGTCATCGACGACTTCTTCTACGGTGACGATCACACGGGTTGCCGCGAGCGCAGCCTCCTTCTGGACGCCAATGATCCCTTCGATGAGCACGTTCCCTGCGCGATCCGCCCGTTGCGCGTGAATGATGGTGAGGTCCGGTCGAAGGGCAGGAACGGCGGCGAGTCGTTCGCCGGTGAACGGGCATTCGATAAACCGGATACGCGGGTTGACTCCTACAAGATCAGAGCCTTGATAGCCTCGGAAGATGGCGCACGGCAACCCTGATGCACCGGCGGCGTAAGCGTTCGCCATGGCTGCGTGGCTGTGCTCTTCCAACTCAAGGGGGACCGGCCATCCATACTCAACCGCGTCGCGCAGGCGGTGCAGCATCCCGACGCCCGGGTTGCCGCCCCAGGAGAACACGAGCTTGCGCGCGCAGCCCATGCCGATGAGCTGGTCATAGATCAGATCGGGCGTCATGCGTATGAGGCAGAGGTCGCGCTTCCGCTGCCGGATGATCTCGTGACCGGCGGCGAAAGGGATCAGGTGCGTGAAGCCCTCCATGGCAATGGAGGCGCCGTCGTGCACGTACTCCACGACGGCATCGTGCAGCGAAAGGAAAACGGTCATTGGCCTTGCTCCATCATTTCAGACGTCGAAGAATGCAGACGCGCGAGGCGCGGCCTATACGCTTACTTACCTCGCACGCAGCCACTTCATTTCTTCACATTATAGTATAGCAGCAAGCTGTGGCACAAAAAATCATGGAGGTAGGACTAGATCTGGAAGCTCCAGAGCGCTTTTCCGTGGTTGGCACGCGTTGCGAAGATCTCCGCACCTATGGGGCCAGAGCAACCACCAAAGGCCTGAGAGGAAAGGATGATACCGTTGACCACTACTCGTGGCTCACCATATGCAACGTTGACATTCCAGTTGCTCATTTTGTGAGATTTTCACTTCGGCTCAGGTGCAGATGACGGGTCAAACCACGCTCGTTCTAACTGACCATCCGTTGTTGCACTCTGCTGTGTTTGTAGGCCAGGACGGCCGCAATCAGCAGGAAAGGGGAAGCCAGGAGCGCCCACCAGCCCGCAATGAAGAAAAACGCGACGCCCGCCACCGCCAGCAGCACCGCCCCCACGATGGGAGCGAACAGTACCATCAGCGAGCCGATAAACCCGATCAAGATGACAAGCAAACCGAAAAAGAAGTGCGATTGGTTACTTGTGATCCCGGTGACTCTGCCCAAGACGTGGAAGGTGGAATACAAGATGTTGACCATAAAGGCAACGACCACCCCAAAGAGACCGGTAATCATTGCAAGTGTGCGCATAGTAAACTGCATCATAGATCTTCTCCTTTCTGCAATCAGGAACCACAAGACAGATTGCAGGTTTCCACCCTGCCGTGTCGAAGGTATTTCTTTACACGCTGCCTGCAGTTGAGTATAGATGCTCACTTTACTTCTCCTGCATCTTTCTAGAAAGTATAAAGAAAAAACATCGAGCGATAGATCACCCGAAAGAGTGATTTTACAAGATCCGTTGGGGGAAGAGATGTAAGATGATACTATCTGTATTTCACTGAGTGATTTCGTCGATGTCGCTTTGACCCAGTTGCGGGCGAGCTTCAAACTCAGTGAGCATTTTCTCAAGCGATGCGACAAGCGCCGACCACTGGCGAAAGTAGAGCTCGAACGCCCGATTACGGCTCCCCTCATGGCAACGGTGCCCGCGACGAGCGGCAAGAGCGCCTGCATCAAGATCACAACCAGCACGCTCCCCGCTGAGAGCGTCACAGCCGGACCAGCCAGGTGCAGCGTTCCATCTAAGATCAGGCCTATGAGCTGGCCTGCTGCCGCTGGGCAGGTCCAACTCTCTCCACAAGCAGCAGCCTACCTGATGCGCGAAGTACGGATACCTGCAGTGACCGAGGCGTTGACCGAGCGTGAAAAAGAGGTGCTGCATCTCCTTTTTCTCATCACTGAAC
>WNFA01003326.1_pt1 | contig 13346 bp, 12 predicted proteins | sample 5400481 | NCBI WGS metagenome assembly WNFA01 (sample SAMN13153340, study PRJNA577476) | soil metagenome | isolation source: 120 cm saprolite under Douglas fir tree site 2 hole 1 replicate 2 | place: USA:California | collected 2015-04-18 | reverse complement strand
GAAGGTGCGCTGCAACAGATCGACCGGGTCGGTGGCGTAGCCCGCGAAATACTCCTCGAACGCCCGCGCCACCCGCGACGGCGTTCCCTTCACCCCCTCGCGGTCGGGATCGTCGCCGGCCCACTCGATCAGCACCCGCACCGCTGCTTCCGCGTCCTCGCGCGTCGGGCGGCGCGGCGCCGGGCCCTTATGGTTTGCGGCCTGGTGGTTGACGGGGCGGAGAGGCGACTTCGGGGCCATGTGGGGTGCTCCTGCGCGACGCGGGCGCGATAGAACGGGGAGGGGGCGGGCGGTCCGGTCAGTTGAGGCGGATCGGTTGGTGCGGGCTGTCGAGCGAGAAGGCCGGGATGGCGACGGCGAAATTCTTGCCGTCCGGCGTTTCCATCTCGTAGCTGCCGACCATGATGCCCGAGGGCGTGCTGAGCGGCGTGCCGCTGGTGTACTCGTAGCTCTCGCCCGGGGCGAGCACGGGCTGCTCGCCGACCACGCCGGGCCCGCGCACCTCCTGGACCCGGCCGAGACCGTCGGTGATGCGCCAATGGCGCCGGCGCAGTTGCACCGTCTCGCCGCCATGGTTCTCGATGCGGACGTGATAGGCCCAGACATAGTGGTTGTCGGTCGGCGAAGACTGGTCTTCGAGATAGAACGGCTTCACCGTCACCTTGATGGACCGGGTCGTTTCCGAATACATGGGCCGCACTCTCCGCCGCGCTGGCGCGCATCCGTCATTTTGTACCCGTGCCGAGGCCCGTCAAGCACTCTGCCGGGGATCGGGAGGAGCGGGTATGCGGCGGAAATTATTGGCTTTCCCCGCGGCTGCGGTTAACTGTGCGCGGTCGCGACGGCGACCCTATGCCGCCGCTGCTCAGCCGAGGTCCGTTCTTGTCCGCTTCCCGCCAAGATGAGCCATCCACGGCGCTTCTCGACCGGCTGCGGCGGGACGCCACCGAGCGGCGCTCGCCCTGCGGCAAGGGCAGCATGGTGTGGCGCGCCTGGGGTAGCGGCCCGCCGGTCGTGCTGCTGCATGGCGGGTATGGCTCGTGGACGCATTGGCTCAAGAACATCGACGCGCTCGCCGCCGGGTACCGCGTCGTCGCTCCGGACCTGCCGGGGCTCGGCGATTCGGCGATGCCGCCCGATCCGGTGACGCCGGAGAGCCTGGCGGCGATCATCGACCACGGGCTGCGCGAGGTCCTTGCGCCCAGCGAGCGGTACCACCTCGTCGGGTTCTCTTTCGGTGCCATGCTCGGCAGCTTCGTCGCGGCGGCGCACGGCGAGGAGCTGCGCTCGATGACCCTTGTCGGCTCAGCCAGCATGGGCTTGCGCCGCGCGCCGATGCGCGAGATGCAGCCGCCGCGCCGGCACATGAGCGCGGCCGACATCGCCGGATTGCAGCGCGCCAATCTCGGCATCCTGATGTTCGCCGATACCGGCCGGATCGACGACCTCGCCGTTCATCTGCAACAAGAGAACGTGGCGCGGGCGCGGGTGAAGAGCCGCCGTTTCGCCCCGCTCGACCTGCTCGGCCCGGTGCTGCCCCGGATCAAGGCGTCGCTCGGCGGCATCTGGGGCGAGCGGGACGTCACCGCTTATCCCTGGGTCGACGACCGCCGCGACCTGCTGCGGCAAGCCCAGCCCGGTGCTTTCTTCGCGGTGATCCCCCGCGCCGGCCACTGGGTGATGTACGAAGCCGCCGACGCCTTCAACCGCGTGCTCCTCGATCGCCTCACGCGCTCCGAGGAGGCTTGAGCCGGCCCGGCCCTTCGCTTAGATTCGCCTGCGGACGCGGGTGTAGCTCAATGGTAGAGCAGAAGCTTCCCAAGCTTACGACGAGGGTTCGATTCCCTTCACCCGCTCCATCAATACGGTGTTCCGCAACGGCTCGCCGGGTTGCCTGCTACCGAAGTGCAAAATCTCGAGCGAAGCACCGTAATGTTTTAGCTCTGCGAGTATCCGCACATTCTCCTTACGGAACGCGTATACGACCAAGGGCTCCGCGACCTTCAGTAGGCCGGGTATTTGGATCGTGAGATCGAGAGCGCGGATGACGCATGTCGTGCGTTCTACTGGCTCAAACGTGTAGCGAATATGGACGTCAATGTTTGCGCTAAGCGGGCCGCGCTTCAACAGCATGGTGTGATGAAAGGCGATGTGCTTCGGAGGGTCATACTCCGTGACGGAGCCGGGCCTCTGGCCCGCCGGTCCCGCGTCGAGATAGGTTGTGCCGAGACGGACCGGATATGGCGATACCTCCGTTGTCCCGCCGAACGCTTCCGAACCGGGCAGCCAGCGACCATAATTCGGCATGTCGGCAATCAGGTCAAAGATGGTCTCTGGAGAGCCTTCGATTCGCGCCGTGAACCGCGGGTGCAAGGTGGACATAGCCCCCAGATGGACGACTTTTCCGAAGCCAGTTTAGCACCGTCCGGAGCCCGCGCCCCTACTTACCGGCTCGCGGCCGTAGACGGGCTTACCCAGCTTCCGGCTTCCGGTCCTTTCGGTGCCGGCCCCGCGCTTCGGCGGCATTGGCCAGGGCGTCGTAGGTTTCGGCAGAGTTCCGCAAATGTTGACGGGCTGAGCCGTCGGCAAAGCTGTCCGCAGCCGTGCGGAGTTCCTCTGCCTTCATCCGCCAGCGCCGGATGTGCTCCTGGCCATCGTTCAATTTACGTTCGACGCGACGCCCGCGATCCCATACCTCAACGCCGCTGAACCCGGCTCCCTTCTCACGGAATAGTGTGTCGGCTCGCTCCGCCGCCTCGGAGTCGGCGTCTGCTTCGATGATTTCGACGGCCGCAAACGCCGAGTGCAAATTCAGGAAATAGCAGCGGTACTGCACGGCACGCTCCGTCGGCCTTGTAGGCGGGAGTGCGCGCGCCCCCTTGCAGCGATGGGGAGATCGTGTCTCTCAGTCGCCGACGCCTGATGCGGCAATGTCGACGATAATTGGAGGGTACTACAAAAGGAGCCAAGAACTAAACCAGATATAATGAATCTTGAGCAACTGGTCGAAACTAACCGGGGAAACGAACAGGCCGTGTCCCACGCCCCATCAAACAGGCCGTGTCCGACGCCCCATCAAAGTGAGACGCAAGCCGCGATACGGCGCAACACGCCCGCAATTGTCTGCGTTTTATTCGCTGCAAGAGGGCAGGCGAGTCGCGGGTTTGGCTGCGGCTCGTTTTTTTAAGGTACCACTGCAACGATTTCTCGAGCTTATGACGACGTTCGATTCCCTTCACCCGCTCCAGTCTTCTCTCGCCCGTCATTCCGCCGCGGCCGTGCGGCGCGATCGCGTCATCAGGCGCTCGATTAGACCGAGAATGCCGCGGGGCATGAAGATGATGAAGAGCACCAGCAGCACGCCATAGATGGTGTTGGCGGCGCCGATGAAGCTGATGCCGAAATAGATGCGCAGGCCCTCGGTGAGCACCAGGGTAAAGAGTGCGCCCACGGTCGGTCCGAGCAACGAGTACATCCCGCCGGCGATCGCGGCGAAGACGATCTGCAGCGAGACGCCGACGCCCGCCACCGTCTCCGGGTTCACATACATGAGATATTGCACGAAGATGCCACCGCCCAAGGCGGTGAGCGCAGCGGAGACGAGCGTAATGCGCAGCTTCTCGCGCATGACATTGATGCCGATCGCCGCCGCCGCGCCCTCGTCCTCGTTGATCGCCTCGAGCGCTTTGCTGCCCATGCCGCGATCCACCCAGATCCACACGCCGAGCCCGGCGAGCCAGACGACGAGCGCCAGCACATAGAACTGGCCCTTGGCGGGGAATTGGAGCGCGTACCAGGAGAAGCCCACCGCGCGCGGCGTCATGCCGAGCGAGCCGCCGGTGATGTCGCGCAGCGCGATGATCGTCAGGGCCACCACCTGGCTCAGCGCCAGCGTGACCAGCGCGTAGTAGTGACCGACGACGCGCATGCGCGTCGCCGGATAGCCGACCACGAGCGCGAGGAGCGCCGCCAGCGCCACGCTCGCGGGGATGCCCAGCCAGGGCGTCACGTCATAGAGGTTCCACAGCAGCGCCGGCCCGTAGCCGCCGATGCCGAGGAAAGCGCCATGCCCGAGCGAGACGATGCCGTAGCGGCCCATCAGCGACCACGCCGTATAGACGAAGCCCCACAGCAGGATCTGCACGGCGATGTGCAGGAAATAGTCGGGCAGGAGCAGCGGCAGCAGGCCGAGGACCAGCAGCGCGGCCAGCAGCGCCAAGAGCCGCGCGGTCATTTACCGAGGATCCCTTGCGGGCGAATGAGAACGAGTACGATGAACACGACGAAGGCGAGGACGTAGGACGCCTCGATCGACACATAGTAGCCGCTGATGGCGATGATCTGGCTGATGATGAAGGCGGCGACGAAGCCGCCGATCATGTTGCCGAGCCCGCCGAGCACGCAGATCATGAAGGTGATCGGGCCGAAGGTGAGGCCGATGAAGGGGTGGACGTCGTATTGCAGCATCAGCAGGCACGCGGCGAGGCCGGCGAGGCCGCCGCCGATCGCGGAGGTGATGAGATAGATGCGCCGCTGGTCGACGCCCATGAGGCCCATGATCTCGCGATCTTGTGCCACGGCGCGGATCGCCGTGCCGAGGAACGTGCGCGACAGGAAGAGATAGAGCGCGCTCGCGCCCAACAGCGCGACGATGAAGGCGAGGAGCCGCGAGAAGCTGATGAAGATGTCGCCGAGCTCGATGATCGGCAGGCGGATGCCGAGATTGCGGAAATCGGTGCCGAACAGCAGCGTCGCTAGGCTCTGCAAAAAAAACAGGAGCCCGCCCGTGGCGAGCAGCTGGTTGATCGGCGCCGAGCCCAGGATCGGCTCGATGATCAGCAGATGGACCAGCACGCCCAGCAGCGCGACGAAGAGGATGGCGGCGACGCAGGCGAGCAGCACGGGCCAGCCATAGACGTTGGTGAGCCAGTAGACTGCGTACATGCCGAACATGACCAGCTCGGCATAGGCGATCCACACGACATCGACGACGCCGAAGATGAGATTGAGGCCGAGCGCTAGCAGCGCCAGCACGCCGCCCAGCAGAATGCCGTTGATCACCGCCTCGAGGAGATAGATGTCCACCGTCAGATACCCATGTAAGAACGGCGGATGTCATCGTTGCGAGCAAGTTCGGCAGCGGCGCCGGACAGCTTGATGTGCCCGCTTTCGAGCAGATAGGCGCGGTCGACGACCTCGAGCACTTGCTGCACGTTCTGCTCGACGATGAGCACGGTGAAGCCCTCGCCGCGGATGCGGCGCACCAGATCGAACACCTGGTCGACAATCAACGGCGCAAGCCCGGCAGAAGGCTCGTCCATCAACAGGATCTGCGGCTTCGACATGAGCGCACGACCGATGGCGCACATCTGCTGCTCGCCGCCGGACATGGTGCCGGCCGGCTGGCGGCGGCGTTCCTCGAGGCGGGGAAACAGCTCGTAGATCCAGGCGAGGCGCTCGGCGAAGTGGCGGCGGGCGCTCGGCAGAAATGCGCCCATGCGGAGGTTCTCCTCCACCGTCAGCCGCGGGAAGAGCCGGCGGTTCTCCGGGACATGCGCGATGCCCGCCGCGACGATGCGATGCGCGGGCAACGTGGTAAGCGCGCGGCCCTCGAACGAGAAGGCGCCCCCCTTCGCCGGGAGCAAGCCCGAGATGACGCGCATCAGCGTCGTCTTGCCGGCGCCGTTCGGGCCGATGACGCCGACCGCCTCGCCCAGCTTCACCTCGAGCGACACGCCGAACAGCGCCTGGAACGAGCCGTAGCCGGCGGAGATGTCGGTGAGGGTCAGCATCTCACCGCCGTTTATGCCCGAGATAAACCTCGGTGACGCGCGGGTCGCGCGCGGCGTCGGCGGGCTTGCCTTCGAAGATCATCTCGCCGTGATCGAGCACGATGACGCGATCGACGACGCGCATCAGCACGCCCATGATGTGCTCGACCCAGACGATGGTGACGCCAAGCCGCTGGCGGATGTCACCGAGCATGGCTGCGGCGCGCTCCATCTCCGACGCATCGAGGCCGCCCAGGCTTTCATCGGCGAGCAGCAGCTTGGGCTGCGTCGCCAGCGCGCGGGCGAGCTCGAGCTTCTTGAGCGCGGCGGCGCCGAGGCCATCGGTGCCGGTCGTCGGATCGCTGGGCAGGCCGACCTGGTCGAGCGCCGCGGCGGCGCGGCGTCGCGCCTCGCTCCGCGCGATAGCGCCGCCGGTGCCGTAGAACGCCGCGAGGCTGACATTGTCGAGCAGCGACAGCTTGCGGAACGGGCGCGGAATCTGGAAGGTGCGCGCCACTCCGCGGCGGCAGACGACATGCGCGGGTTGCCCCGCGATCTCGGCCCCGGCAAAGACGATCGAGCCGCCGCTCGGCCGGAGCGCGCCGGCGATCAGGTTGAAGATCGTGCTCTTGCCCGAGCCGTTGGGGCCGATGAGACCGAGGATCTCGCCCTGCCGCACTTCGAACGACACCTGGTTCACCGCTAGGAAGCCGCCGAAGCGCTTCGACAGGGCCTTGACCGCGAGCACCTTGCTTCAGGCGAGGGCGTAAGGCGACGACGTCGGCAAGGGCATCACCGGCTCGGCTGTCTTGATATTGCCGGGCCACACCACGGTCGTCGCGTTCTTGGTGTATTGCATGACGACCGGCGTCGAGCGCTCGTTCTGCCCCGACATGGGCGTGCCCGGCGGGAAGAACTTGACGCCGTACCCCTGGATGGTGCCGCCCGGGGGGATGTCGACCTCGAGCGCCGCCTTGCGGATCGCTTCGGGGTCGGTGCCGCCGTGCTTCTCGATGGCGATGGGCATGACGTTCTGCAGTAGGATCCAAGTCTGGTTGAAGCCCATCGAAACGTGCGGCGGCACTTCCTTGGCGCCGGTCTTGGCCTTGTAGCGCTCGACCATGATCTTGATGAGATCGCCCAGGCCGGGCGCCAGCGTCTTGGCATCGAGCAGCTGCGCCGGTACGGGATCGATGTCGCAGAAGAAATCCACATCGGGCCCGAAGGTCTCGCGCAGCTTGTCGATCTGGCTGTAGCCGGCGCCATTGCCGATCAGCATCTTGAAGCGCAAGCCCGCCTCGCGCGCCTGGCGCAGGAACAGCGTGATGTCCGGGTTGTAGCCGGTATGCAGGATCGCATCCGGCCGCGCGCGCTTCAGCTTGGTCACCAGCGAGGAGAGATCGGGCGTGCTGGCGGAATAGGCCTCCTTGAGCACGATCTGGGTCATGCCCCTGGCCTTGCTGAACTGATCGTCGGCCTCGCCGCAACCGGTGCCGTAGGGCCCGTCCTCGTAGATGATGGCGAGCTTCAGGTCCTTCGGCTCCTGCCCGAGCTTGGCCTTCGCGTTCTCCGCCAGGAAGCCCGCACCGGCCTCGCCGTACTGGTCGGAATGGATCTGCGCGCGGAAGGCGTAGGTGAGGTTCTTGTTCTTGAACACCGAGGAGGCCACCGCGGTGGTGATCCACAGGATCTTCTTCTCGGATTCAAGCTTGGCCGCGAGCGGCACCGCATGGGCGCTCGAATAGACACCGAGGATGATGTTGACCTTTTCCTGGCTGATCAGCCGTTCGGCCTCGTTGATGGCGACATCGGGCTTGCTCTGGGAGTCGGCGCTCACCGGCTCGACCTTGTATTTGCCGAGCACACCGCCCTTCTCGTTGGTGAGGTCGATGGCGATCTGCGCGCCGATCGAGGAGGCGACCGAGCCGGCGGCGGCGAACGGTCCCGACAAATCGTAGAGCACGCCGATGCGGATCGCCGGCGCCTGGGCGAAAGCGGCCCGTCCGAGCGCCGGCAGGCTCGCCAGCGCCGCCGAATATTTGAGCAGCGATCGTCTCGACGTCGTCATTGTCTTCCTCCCATTTGCGTCGGCGCTGACGGCCGTTTGTTGCGGACTTAGTGTTCGGCAAGAGATGGCGGGTGTCAACGCACCCTCGGCCAATCGACAAGCCGGTCTCAAGGCGGTCATACTTGGCCCCGGGAGCAAGCAGGGCGAAGGGCTCGACATGGCGGAACGACGCCTCGGCATCATCATGAACGGCGTCACCGGGCGGATGGGGACGAACCAGCACCTCATCCGCTCCGTGCTGGCGATCCGCGACGAGGGCGGCATCGCCCTCGAGGACGGCACGCGGGTGCTGCCGGACCCGCTGCTGGTCGGCCGCGACCAGGAGAAGCTCGCCCATCTCGCCCGGGCGCATGGCATCGAGCGCACCACCACCGATCTCGAGGCGGCGCTGGCGAGCAAGGCGGACGCGATCTATTTCGACGCGGTCACCACCGACCGGCGCAAGGCCAATATCGAGCGGGCGATCGCCGCCGGGAAGCACATCTATACGGAAAAGCCCACGGCGACTTCGCTGGCCGATGCGCTGGCGCTCTGCCGCCGCGCCAAGGCGGCCGGCGTCAAGCATGGCGTGGTGCAGGACAAGCTGTTCCTCCCCGGCCTGGTCAAGCTGCGCCGGCTCAAGGAATCCGGGTTTTTCGGGCGCATGCTCTCGGTCAAGGGCGATTTCGGCTATTGGGTGTTCCCCGGCGACGGGCGGCCGGCGCAGCGCCCGTCCTGGAACTACCGCAAGGAAGAGGGCGGCGGCATTATCCTGGACATGCTGTGCCATTGGCGCTACGTGCTCGACAATCTGTTCGGCGCGGTGCGCGGGGTGAGCTGCCGCGGCGCGACCTTCATCGACCGGCGCTGGGACGAGCGCGGCCGGCCTTACGCCGCCGATGCCGAGGACGCGGCGTTCGCGACATTCGAGCTCGAGGGCGGCGTCATCGCGCAGATCAACAGCTCCTGGCAGACGCGGGTCAGGCGCGACGATCTCGTCACGTTTCAAGCGGATGGCACCCACGGCTCGGCGCTGGCCGGGCTGACGCGCTGCTGGATCCAGCCGGCGGCGGCGACGCCCCAGCCGGTGTGGGACCCGGACTCCCCGAGAAAAGACGATTTCTTCGGGCAATGGCAGGAGGTGCCGGATGCCGAGCCCTACCGCAACGGCTTCCGCGCGCAGTGGGAGCTCTTCATCCGGCATGTGCTGGAGGACGGCCCCTTCCCGTGGGACCTGCTGGCGGGAGCCAAGGGCGTCCAGCTCGCCGAATTGGCGTACCGGAGCTCGGCCGAGCGGCGCTGGCTCGACGTCCCGCCGCTCGAGGTTTGATCGATGTCCGACCGAGCCCTGCCATGGCGGTGATCAGGCTCCCCTCGGGGAAAAGCGGGCTTCTTCCCTATGAGCTCGGCGCCGCCCGCCCGCTGCCGCAGCGCGCGTCCGGCCCCTTCAACCGGATCGCGCTGGCCGCCGCCCATGTCGTCGCCGACCCCTTGGCCGATGGCGACCCCTGGCTCGACACCAGGCTCGACTGGGACGCGACCCTGGCCTATCGCCGCCACCTCTGGGGCCTGGGGCTCGGCGTCGCCGAGGCGATGGACACGGCGCAGCGCGGCATGGGGCTCGACTGGCCGACCTCGCTCGAACTCATCCGCCGCTCGGTCGCGGCCGGCAGAGACATCCCCGGCGCCCTCCTGTTCTCCGGCGCCGGCACCGACCAGCTCGCTCCCGGCGCGCACAGAATCGACGCGGTCGCCGCCGCCTATGAGGAGCAGGCGGCTTCCATCGAGGGCGCCGGCGGCCGCCTCATCCTGATGGCGAGCCGGGCGCTGGCCGCGGCGGCGCGCGGCCCCGAGGACTATGCGCGCATCTATGGCCGCATCCTGGGCCAGGTCAAAGACAAGGTCATCCTCCACTGGCTCGGCGACATGTTCGACCCGGATCTTTCGGGCTATTGGGGCGACGCCGACCTCGACCGCGCCAGCGCGGTCGCGCTCGACATCATCGCCGCCAACGCCGCCCGGATCGACGGCGTCAAGATCTCGCTGCTCGACAAGGCGCGCGAGATCGCGCTGCGCCGGCGGCTGCCTGAGGGCGTGCGCATGTACACGGGCGACGATTTCGACTACGCCGAGCTCATCGCCGGCGACGCCCGAGGCCATTCCGACGCGCTGCTCGGCATCTTCGACGCGATCGCGCCGGCGGCCGCGGCGGCGCTCGGCGCGCTGGCGCGCGGCGGCGACCACGAATTCCACGCCATCCTCGCGCCGACCGTGAAGCTGTCGCGCCACATCTTCAAGGCGCCGACGCGCTTCTACAAGACCGGCATCGTGTTCATGGCCTATCTCAACGGCCACCAGCGCCATTTCACCATGGTCGGCGGGCAGCAGAGCGCGCGCTCGCTGCCGCATCTGGCCGAGCTCTTCCGCCTCGCCGACGCCGCCGGCCTGCTCGCCGACCCCGACCTCGCGGCTTCACGCATGCGCGCGGTGCTGCGCCTCCACGGCGTCGAGGCGTGAGGCGGGCGTGTGTGCGCCTGTGCGCAGCCCCCTCACCCTCCCATCGCTGCGCGACGGGTCCCTCCCACAACCCGTTCGATCGCTCTGCGATCGAACCCTCGCGGGGCCGACCGCAAAGCGGTCGGCCGGGTTGTGCCCGCAAGGGGAGAGGGAGAAACTCGCTGCGCCCCCTCTCCCCTTGCGGGAGAGGGTTGAGGTGAGGGGGCGGCGCAGCGCCGCGTCCGCCTGAATGCGCGACCTCGCGCGCGACACGCGCTTCCTCTCGATCAACACGGCGACCGTCCGCGCGCAATGGGATCTGCGCCAGGCGATCGAGGGCGTCGCGCGCGCCGGCATTCCCGGCATCGCGCCGTGGCGCGACCAGCTCCAGGCGATGGGCGTCGCGGCGGCGGCCAAGGCGATCCGCGCGCACGGCCTCGCCGTCACCGGCTTGTGCCGCGGCGGCATGTTCACCGGCTTCGACCGCGCCGGCCTGGCGCGCGCGCTCGACGACAACCGCCGCGCCGTCGACGAGGCGGCGGCGCTCGGCGCGCGCTGCCTGGTGCTGGTGGTGGGCGGGCTCGCGCCCCACTCGCGCGACCTCGCCGCGGCGCGGGACTTGGTGCGCGACGGCATCGCCGCGCTCTTGCCCCATGCGCGCGCGGCGAAAATGCCGCTCGCGATCGAGCCGCTCCACCCGATGTACGCCGCCGACCGCGCCTGCATCAACACGCTGGCGCAGGCGAACGATCTGTGCGACGCGCTGGGGCCCGGATTAGGCGTCGCAATCGACGTCTACCATGTCTGGTGGGACCCGGATCTGGAGCGCGAGATCGCCCGCGCCGGCGCGGCCGGCCGCCTCCTCGCCTTCCATGTCTGCGACTGGCTGGTGCCGACCCGCGACCTGCTCAACGACCGCGGCATGATGGGCGACGGCGTCATCGATTTGCGCCGCATCCGCGGCTGGGTCGAGGCCGCCGGCTATGCCGGGTTCTGCGAGGTCGAGATCTTCTCGGCCGAGAATTGGTGGCGGCGCCCGCCCGAGGAAGTGCTCGCGACCTGCATCGAGCGCTACCGCAGCGTGTGCTAAGCGTCGCGCCCCTTCGACAGGCTCAGGAGCGCGATCGCTGGCGGGCGCCAGCGTCCCCGGGACGAAGTGCCCGGGGACCGCGAGAGCCCGCGCCGTGCAGGACTGATCTCCGTCGCCATGCCCGGCCTTGTGCTGGGCATCCACGTCTTTCCTTGTGCCACCGCAAGGCGTGCCCCCGGGTCAAGAGCCCGGGGGCGTGGATGGCCGTGACAAGCACGGCCATGACGTAAAAGGCATTGCCAGGGTGCAGACCGGGCGGTGCCGCTGCATCCATGGACACCGCTCTCTGACGTCATGGCCGTGCTTGTCACGGCCATCCACGTCTGCCCGCCCGCGCTCGCGCTCGCGTGACGCGAGTATTTCGTTTACAAATGCAACTTTCCGGTTGACGGCACGCGACCGCACGGGCAACCCTTATGGAGGGTCGCGCGGCACCCAGCGCAACGGACCATGACAAGATCCGGCGGCCGCGGGAGGGGGAGCACATGCGGCGCATTGCATCCGTGGCGAACTTCATCGCCTTGATCTGGCTGGCGCTGTTGTCGTTCTCGACCACCGAGGCGCGGGCCTATTGGAGCGGTGCCTCCGTCGATCCCGCCTGCCCCGGCGGGGGTGGGCTGGCCGGCAGCTGTCCGAGCGCTGGCGAGGCCTGCTACAGCTGGGCCTTGTTCTACAACCCCCAGAACCCGGCGGTCCTGTCGATGACGCCGTTCTACAACTCCAACGGAGCACTCGCCGGGTATAGCTGCCGGGTGCGCTATGTCCCCATCGAGGACGCTGGCGGGCCGACGATGCCGGGCTGTGCCACGGGCAACAGCGATGCCTTGGCGGCGAGCGGCTGCTCGGATTTCTATCAGCCCAATCCGGAGCAGCTCGGCTGCGACTGCGACAAGAGCGGCAAGAGCACGCCGGTGGGCGACCCGGTCAACCTCGCCATCGGCAATACCTCCGAGGTCGTCACGGACTACCAGTCGGCGGGCCCGGACAAGCTCGAGTTCAAACGCCATTACAATGCTCAGTCGAGCCGGGCATCGCCGCTCGGCTTCGGCTGGAAGTCGAATTACGACCGGCTGATCCTCAGCCGGTTCGGCGGGCCGCCGAGCGGCAGCAGCTATAACCTGATGTGGCGCCCGGACGGCGCCTTGTTGTATTTCAACAAGACCGCCACCGGCTGGGCAATGGAGGTTGGCGACAACGACATCCTCATCGCCAGCGACGGCGCCACGGTGTGGACCCTCACCGACTCCAACGATACGGTCGAGACCTATGGCTATGTATCGGGCAAGCTGCTGTCGATCCGCACGCGCTCGGGTTATCAGCAGACCCTCAGCTACGACGCCAACGGCAATCTCGCCGCGGTGATCGACTCCTACAACCGCACGCTCAGCTTCACCTATGCCGACGGCGTGCTGCAGACGATGACCGACCCGGACGGGCGAATCTACGCCTACGGCTACGATTCCGGCTCGCTGCCCTCGTCCAACCGGCTGGTCGGGGTCACCTATCCCGGCGCCGCCCCCGGCCCGCGCATCCAGTACCTCTACGAGAACGCGAACTTTCCTTATGCCCTGACCGGCATCATCGACGAGAACGGCAATCGTGCGGCGAGCTGGACCTATGACAGCGCGCGGCGCGTGATCGCCAACCAGCGCGGCGGCGGCGCCGACAGCATCGCCATTGGCTACAACTCCAGCGACAACTCGGCGTCGGTCACCAACGCGCTGGGCGAGACGTTCTACTACTTTTTCCGAACGGTTCAGTACAAGGGCAAGCTGTGGGCCCTCAGCCAGGCGGCGAACGGGACGGTTCCGAACATATGGATATCGTGGACCTACTATGACGGATTCGGCTTCGTGGCCAGCCGCACCGACAAGAACGGGATCGTCACGAACTATCAGAACGACGATCACGGCCGCGGCCTCGTGCTGAGCAAGACCGAGGC
>WNFA01004750.1_pt1 | contig 13351 bp, 14 predicted proteins | sample 5400481 | NCBI WGS metagenome assembly WNFA01 (sample SAMN13153340, study PRJNA577476) | soil metagenome | isolation source: 120 cm saprolite under Douglas fir tree site 2 hole 1 replicate 2 | place: USA:California | collected 2015-04-18 | reverse complement strand
ACCGAAGCCGGACGAGGCATCGAAGAGGTTGGTGCAGTTGACCCAGACCGTTCCAGCCTTCAGTTTGGGAGCCACGTCCAGGGCGAGGTTGATGTTCTCGCTCCACACACTTGCCGCCAGGCCATAGCGCGTATTATTCGCCAGCGCCACCGCTTCGGCGGGAGTGCGGAAGGTCATCGAGACCAGCACAGGCCCAAAGATCTCGACCTGGGCGATGGTAGTAGCCGGAGAGACGTTGGTGAAGAGCGTGGGTGGGAAGAAGTAGCCTTCGGTAGGGCAGGCCCACGATGGCTGCCACATTACCGCGCCTTCGTGCGATGAGGCGCTCGGCGACATCCTCCTGTACGAGCAGGCGCGATCCGGCACAGCAGACCTGTCCCTGGTTGAACCAGATGGCATCGACCACTCCTTCGACGACGCTATCCAGGTCGGCATCATCGAAGACGATGAAGGGCGACTTGCCACCCAGTTCGAGTGAGAGCTTTTTGCCAGAGCCTGCCGTAGCTCGGCGCAGGCTGCGTCCTACATCGGTGGAACCCGTAAAGGCAATTTTGTTGACGTCTGGATGACGCACCAGGGCCTCACCGACCTGCGATGCCTCGCCCGTCAGGATGTTGACGACGCCAGGGGGCAGTCCGATTTCTTGCACGATCTCGGCAAATTTGAGCGCGGTAAGCGGCGTATAGCGTGCGGGTTTGAGCACGACGGTATTGCCCATCGCCAGCGCGGGGGCGATTTTCCACGCTAGCATGAGCAGTGGGAAGTTCCAGGGGATGATCTGCCCTACGACACCGACGGGCTCGTAGCCGGGAAGTTCTGAGGCCATGAGTTGCGCCCAGCCTGCGTGGTAGTAGAAGTGGCGAGCGACGAGCGGAATATCGATATCTCGCGTCTCGCGGATAGGCTTGCCGTTATCTAGCGATTCCAAGACGGCGAGCAGACGCGAATGCTTCTGGATGTGGCGTGCGATGGCATACATATAGCGGGCGCGTACGTGCCCTGGCGTCTTGCCCCACGTCTCAAAGGCCGTGCGTGCGGCAGTTACGGCGGCATTGACATCTTCACTATTGGCAGCAGCAACCTGCGTTAGAGGCTTACCGGTCGAGGGGTTGACGCTATCGAGATACTGCCCACTCGCTGGCTTGACCCACTGGCCGTTGATGAACAGCCCAAACGGTTGTCTCTCCTTGATCCATGCTAAGGCGGGGGTTGGCGACTCTGGGGCGGGACCGTAGTCCATTGTCTCGAAGATTTCTGTGATGTTCATGCTGTACTTCTCCCTTGACAAACGCCTTTCCAAAATGTGTATAGAAGTCAGCATCCGCAAGAGATGCTACTACGCTGGCAACATCTCGATGGCGGCATGATCTTTCTGGACCACAGGGCAGGCTAGTTCTGTTCATTGTCGGGGCCTGGCCAATCGAGCAGATAGCGTTGTGCCTCCTCGTCGCTCTGGGCGAGGCTAACTTTGACGATCAGGTCCTGCAGGATGGCTGGATCGTCGATGATAGCTGTTTGTCCCTTTGCCAGGCGTACCATCCTTGGGGAAGGAAACCGCGCCTGTACGATAGCAAGCAGTGCCTGCCGAAGTGCTTCCAGGCCTCCCTCTAGAAGGCCCTCTTCCCGCCCCCGTTCGAGACCTTCTAGGAGTCCTTTCTCGCGGATGTCCTGGAAAGCGGGTGTATCCCATAGCATATCATAGAGCATTTCGAACCTCCTCTTGAGCCATGTCTGGTCGGTTTCATTTTCAAAGGCTAAGGATGCCAGTCCGTAGGTCAGGGCCAGTAACTCCTGCCTGGGTTTTTCCCCTGCTGGCATCAATCTCGTGATGGTCCTTTCCACCACTTCCCGCCGTGCCCCTTCGTGGGTCAAAGGCAGCAGCGGGAGGAGTCCCACCAGTCCCATATGCTCCAACTCTGCAGTGGACTTTTCCCAAAGCTTGATGACTCCGAAGTCAAAGCGATGCACGCCCTGGCCGTTGGGAAGCTCCTTGATCAGGGGTGAACTGGGGACCTTGCCATCGTCCTTCAGGTAGATCACCACCGACCAGACGGGACAGTTGTACTGCAAGGTAGCTTTGTGGTTATACTCCCACAAACGCTCGGCCATCCTGGCATCGCGGCGGCGCTGGAACTCGATGTGCAGTAACATGCGTTGGTTCAGCAGCATCACCTCGAACAAGAGATCGGCGTAGATCGGGTCTGTCTCCGGGTCCAGTTCGGCGGAGACGATGCCGATAAAGATGGCTCCCACCAGTAACCATGCCACGAAGTCCTGCGGAGCCTCGCTGAGCAAGCGCTTCATGTGTCTATCCCACGGTTTACGCATCCTACGATACCTCTCTACGAATTTAATTTTGCTTGCAGTGTAGCATAGCGGACACAGGTTGTCGAGAGACAAGAATCAAGGAACCAAGGACCTTTACACTATCGGATTGTAGTAGGCCGCTGCGTAGTGACCGGTGACGAAGTACGAAAGCTGTCGTTCAATGTCGGAAAGCAGGCCGCTGGCACCGATGCGGAAGAGCGTGTTGTGCATCCACTCGGTACCCAGTTCCTCTTTCATCAGGATCAGCCAGTCGAGCGATTGTTTTGCAGTGCGGATACCCCCGGCGGGCTTAAAGCCGACTTTGTAGCCGGTGCGCTCAAAGTAATCGCGTATAGCACGTACCATCACGATGCCGACAGGCAACGTGGCGTTGACAGGCTCCTTGCCGGTAGAAGTTTTGATGAAGTCGGCACCGGCCATCATACACACCAGGCTTGCCATGCCAACGTTACGCAAGGTAGCAAGCTCGTAGGTGGCGAGGATTGTTTTCATATGAGCATCGCCACAGGCAGTGCGGAAGGCCTGCACTTCATCATACAGGGCCTGCCAGTTGCCCGTCAGGACGTGAGCGCGTGAGATGACGATGTCGATCTCGGTTGCTCCGGCTTTGATGGATGCGGCGATTTCCTCAAGTTTTTGCTCAAAGGGGTTCTGACCTGCTGGGAAGCCTGTGGAGACGGCTGCGACAGGGATGCCTGAGCCGCGCAGGGCTTCGACGGCGACGGAGACGAGGTTGTGGTAGACGCAGACGGCTCCGACTTTCAGATCCAGGCCGCCAACGCCTAGCGTTTCTAGCAATTCCTGGCGTACCGGCTGGCGGGCTTTGGCGCAGAGGCGCAGGACATTGCCCGGGGTATCATCGCCTGCCAGTGTGGTGAGGTCGATGCAGGTGATGGCTCTGAGCAGCCAGGCTACCTGCCACTCTTTTTTGACGGTGCGGCGCGTGCTGAGGGTTGCGGCACGCCTCTCTACGGCGCTACGGTTGATATGCACTTCGCGTACCCAGTCCAGGTCCAGGGGAATGCCTGGGTTGCGCGTGGGATGGGGTGCCAGTGTTGGTTGTAGTTGCGGTGCTGGTTCTGTGCGTCGTTTGGTTGTGGTCATATGGATGTCCCCTTTGGCGATGGATGGATGGCTGCGATGTATGCAACGATTGTTTTTTACGTACGGTTATGTGTGTATCTTGGCTTATGGAGATGGGGGTTGTCAAGCTTGCCCCACTCCTGGGGTGTATGAAAAAGTTGTAGACAATCAAGCACGCCGAGCGAATCGATGGCGGAGCTACATCGGGTGAGAGCGACGATGGTGTGCCTCATTGCTCCACTCCTAAGCCCCCCGTCGGCACGCCATCGTCGCGGACGCGATAAATCGGGTCCCTACGCCCCGTTGCAACAACTTTTTCATACACCCCCACTCCTGGCAGCCGCAAGGGGTCAATCCCATGAAAATACGTGGAACGCCAAGCTCAAAGTGGATGCTTCTCGCTTATCCTGACGAGAGTGGATTCTTCGCACTTTTGATTTCCTTCCATCCCGCTCCAGATGCCGATCCGCAGGCGGGTCACCGTGCAAATACCGTGCATTTTGCACGGTATTTTTTTCGGCTCCCCTTTCGACTGCATCTTCGCAGCCTGCTTGCCACCTCTCCTGAGAGCATGCGGGGTCTCGTCAAGATCGTGCAACTGTCGTCACCTCCTTAGACTTCATCGATGCCGAAGACCCTCCTACGTTCCTTTGCTTGTTGTTAGTGTAGCACAGAACACCAAGTGTATGGATTACCCTCCTCATGACCGGCTGGTCCACGCCACATCGTAGCCAAACATGTTGATTGACAAATATAATTTCGTTTTTTCAGACGAATATCTGGCTCTTGACCACTTCGGGGGCTTAGTACTCGCTTGCTTTGTAGAGGCTGTGTATTGACACATCATGATAGAGTTTTTTCCATGATAATCCGCTAAAAGAGTGATTCCTCACAGAATGCGAGGTTGTGATGGAAGGGACTTCCCTGCTTTCCCTGCCAGAAGGGATGCAGATTGAACAGATCCAGATCACCGAAAATGGGTTGGTGATCGAGGTCACCGCCACTACTCCCACATCGTGTTGTCCGCTGTGTTCTGAACCGTCGTCATCGATCCATTGCCACTATCGCCGAGTGCTGCGTGATGTCCCCTGCGCAGGCCGTCGTGTCCAGCTTTTCCTCACTGTTCGCAAATTTTCCTGCCGCAACCCTTACTGTGAGCGCAAAGTATTTGCCGAGCGTCTGCCAGCCTTTGTCGAGCCATGGGCCAGGATGACCATCCGGTTCTGCCAGCAGATCACCTCCATTGGGTTGGCAACCAATGGCAAAGGTGGCACCCGGCTCGCTGCCCGTTTAGGGATACAGACTTCTCGCCCAACGATCCTGCGCCGCATTATGGCTCTGCCAGAGGTTTCGACGGGATCAGTGCTCTATCTGGGCATCGACGATTTTGCGTTTCGGCGTGGCTACCGCTTTGGGACGATCCTCGTGAACCTGGAGAGCAGGCGAATAGTGGACCTACTCCCTGATCGAGAAGCGGAAACCTCAGCGGCTTGGATGCGCCAACAGCCAGATATTTTCGTGGTGAGTCGGGATCGTGGAGGGGAGTACGCTAAAGCCGCGACGCTTGGCGCTCCCCAGGCTGTGCAGTGCGCAGACAGGTTCCATGTCGTGAAAAATTTGACAGAGGCTACCCAACTGCTCCTGGCACGCTGTCAGGCGGAAATCCTGGCCGCAAAGGACCAGGAGGAGTCCGGTAGGCAGGAGCCGCATAAACCGCTGATCTCCATTGAGCAATGGCGTCCTCCTGAGCCTCGCTATGTTGAGAAAGCCCGATTAGCGCGGCGTGCGGGCCGATATGCTCGCTATCAGCAGGCTGTGGAATTGGGGCAGCGAGGGATGACTCCCAAGGAAATTGCTGGTCGGCTGGGCCTCAGCTCCCGTACGGTCCAAAAATGGCTTGCGGCTGGAACGTTCCCTGAAGCCAGGAAACGACGAAAAAAACCGAGTTCCTTTGATGCCTTTGCCCCTTTTGTGCTCAAACGCTGGAGAGAGGGAGAACAAAAGGGGATTACGCTCTATCGAGAGATCAAAGCGCAAGGCTACACCGGCTCGGAGCGGAGCGTTTATCGCTACCTTGCTACACTCAAGCAGGCAGAGATTCAAGCCCCAGTCAACGTCGAACGCATCAAGAAATATACACCGAACACGGCTGTCTGGCTCTTTGTGCGCGATCCCAAGACGCTCAATGAGATCGAGCAAGAGGATTTGGCTACCATCGTGCGAGCCAGTCCTCCGCTCAAAAGAGCCTACGACCTCATTCAAAGCTTTCTGGCAATGGTCCACAAGCGAGAAGGAAAGCGGTTAGATGTCTGGTTGGCCAAGGTGGCGGAAAGCGAACTACCAGAACTGCTCTCATTCGCTTCTGGGATAGAGAAAGACAAAGACGCCGTGAGAGCCGGCCTGATCTGGTCGTGGAGTAACGGCATGGTAGAGGGCCATGTGACCAAACTGAAATTGATCAAAAGGCAGGGATATGGCAGGGCAGGTTTTCCACTGCTACGCAAGCGGGTACTCCATGCCCTGTAACGAGCGCTTTTCTCTCTCAAGAAGCTGGTTGCCTTCACTCAATGGGATCGGGAACCCGACTGAGATCTGCCCTGAACAAGCGGTAGCAAAAAGTTGGAGTCCCGTGCGTCTATCATAAGAACAGTGATGACGCAGCCATACATGAAGCAGCTTCTTCATTTGAGCTGGAGGGAGAGGAATATGTCAGCGCTTGATGAGATCAATAAAACGCTTGAGGGAATGGGACTGAGCACCAGCCCATTTCCAGGGGTGATGGGTCCTCCCCTCTTTTGGCTCATAGTGCTCGAAGGCCTTGCAGCAACCTTCTCTCTCTCAAAGCTGTTGTCCATACCTGCGCCCCTGTTGCAGACAGGTCTTATCGTAGTGAGTGCTTTGCTGGCTCTTGTCGCTTACACTACTGGTGCCATCTGGGATGCCACCATCTTCGATCCACTCTATGGCTTGAATGGAAAGTGGCTGGCAAAGCGCAAACGACCGTTTGCGCTCTTTCCTGTAGGGTCAGACCTCGAGCGATATAGACATTTAGCGGTGGATGCTCTCTTCCCCACAAATACGAAACGGATTTCTGCAAATGGGGGGGAGTGTACAGAGTAGCGAAGGAAAAACTGATCGAGAGTGGACAGTGGAGTCAAGTCAGTCTTGTACTTTCGTGGTCCAAAGCATTTCGTAGCCTTCTCCTCCCTCTGCTCCTGACAGGCATGATTTGCCTTTGTTTCGCCATTGGTTCTTTCCTCTCCATATGGGCTGGGAGTGCTCCCTTGCTCCTGCTGATTGCTGTGGGTTGTCTCCTATTTGCTTTGTTCTCATTCATCCCCTATCTTGAATGGCGAATTGAACATCTGATTAAGACGTATGATCTCGTTTCTCCATCGTCTTAGCAGCGTCCTACTCTCGCACCTATTTGGGAGAGAAGGGGTCGATGTGTCTAGCGAGTGGATAAAAATGTCCATCTTTTAACAAGCAGGCAGTTTGCCCCCAATGTGGACAAGAGCCGGCGTTGTTGGAAGTGTGTCTGTGGGTGGAAGCGCGCCCCGAATTCGTGGCTGCGTTGGCGGCAGCACGCTCTGAGAATCTTGACCGACTGGTCCAGATACTGCTTGAGTTGGCGGATGTAGACTTTTATCTTCACGACGTATCGGGCCAGCGGCAACATGTGATCGAGGCCTTGGCGCAGGCCGAAGTGGCGCAGCGCGGTGATCTCGCGGTTGCCGCAATGGTCAAACTGGGCGACGTTGAAACCAACGTCGGTAACCTCAAGGAGGCAGTTAGCCTATATGAGCGCGCGTTAGCGCAGGGTGGGGACGCACACCATGTACTTGGGAGGACGTATTACTGGCTCGGTCGTTACACAGATGCGATGGTACATATGCGTCCAGCCGTCGAATTGAGGCAAGGCCATGCTATCAACCAGATCTTCCCGCTACAGGATTTGGGGCTCGCATTGGTCGCCACCGGACAGTACACGGAGGCAGTTCGGGTCTTTGGGGAGGCGCAGCAACTCAGTCGCGAACACGAGGTCTGGCCACTCCTGGCGCGCTCTGTTGCGAATCTGGCTGGATTCCACCTTGCCGTGTTCGACTACGCCGGGAACGAGGCGCTGGCGGAAGAAGCGCGCGCACTAGCGCGTTCAGCCGACTTTGTACTCGCCGAGGTGAGCGCCGGTCTCGATCTGCTTTTCAATTTTGCGCGGCGCAAGGAGGTTGGGCGCGCCGCGAAACTGATAGCTGAAGTCGCCGAAGCAGTCGAAAAGGCTCGTGGAAGTCATGGCTGGCTATGGCGGCTGCGGCTTGCGCAGGCCTGTGCGGAGCTTGCACACGCGCGTGGGGATTGGGATGAAACCCTGCGCCTGGCAGAGATCGCGATCCAGTCCAGCCGCAATGTCGGTCGCGTCAAATATCAGGCCCTCGCCCTCAAAACGCGTGCGCAGGCACTGGCCGCGCTTGGATGTACGCCCGAAGCTATTATCGATCTGAGGAACGCACTGGATGTCACCCGTCCCACCGCCGATCCGGCAATGTTCCTTCAGATAGCTGCCACCTTACTCGCCGTTGTGGGCGACGACGCTCTGGCACAGGAGGCGTACGCGACTGCACAACGCATGAGCGCGGCACTGCCAAATGACGAGATGCGGCAAATCTTTGCGGCTGCAGAACCAGCACGGCAAATTGCCAGGTTGATTGGGTGACCTGTTGTCACCGCGAGATACTTGGGGTTGCGGCTGGTAAGAACAGGTAGTTGGAAGAGCCAGGAGGACCAACGGGCCAGCCGAGATTCCCAAAAGGCCTATTAGGCCCGTCAACAAAATAGACAACGCGAGGCTCTCAACTACCTAAAAAAGCTGATTGAGAACGTTGCATTGACTTTCCTCATCTGCCCCAAGCAAGGCGTTCGCACCCTTTGGCTGCATCTCTTGCCTCTTCACGTAGCTTTTTCATTCCCAAGCGTAAATTTGGAAATAAGCTAGTGGAAACTTACCAATTAGGCGAGTGACTCTCGATTCACTCTCTCTTCCATTTGCCTAGAGAATGCCTCTACAGGCTAAAAAAGGAGAGATGCTTTCAACAGAGGAATTGCAAAGAAATCACCAGCTTATTTCCAAAATTTACAGTTCAGGTGTACGCACTAAGGCGCATCCGGCCTCGAGTGGCGCATACAACCACTTGTGTGGATCAACCGCCACCGAGTCGGCTTCGCGTATCCCCCTCAGATCTGCTGGAACCTCATCATCTCCCTCATTCAGTAGAATGGCAGCCAGAGCTCCATACGCTCCATCGACATGGAACCAGAGGCCATACTCCCGGCAGATGGCAGCGAGTTCGGGAAGAGGATCGACGGCTCCAGTGCTGACGGTCCCTGCTGTCCCGATGACCAGGAACGGCAGATCATCGGCTGCGCGATCCTCTTGAATCTGTGTGCGCAAGACGGTCGTATCCATCCGAAGCTTTTCATCGACGGGGATCCAGCGGATTGCATTGGTTCCCAGGCCAAACATATCGGCCGCCTTTTGAACCCAGGTGTGGGTTTCACTGGAGGTATAGACGAGCAGCCGACAGCTATTCTCCGTGTTCATCCCGCCCGTTCGCACGTCCCAACTGGCTTTCGCCTTGCGAGCGGCCAGAAAGCAGACACAATTGGCCATATTCCCGCCGCTTACGAGGAGGCCGCCGCAATCTCTCGGATAGCCAATCATCTCCGCAATCCAACGCACCACCTGTGCTTCGATTTCAGTAGCCATTGGAGCGAGCAGTGAGGAACCCACATTCGGATTCACCGCTGCTGAGAGCATTTCGCCCAGTGCTCCAATGGGAGTAGCAGAGGAGGTGACAAATCCCATGAAACGAGGATGACCGTTGAACACGGAATGGTTAAACAACAGGTCGGCCGCTTCATCGAGTAAGGAACTCGCATCACGACCTTGCTCAGGGAGCGAATCAGAGCCAAGCAAGGCCCGAAGTGTCCTGGGCGTTTCGTTTGGAGCGACAGGCCGCTCTGGGAGGGTACAAAGCCATTCAGCAACCTGGTCTATTAAGCGATAGCCCGCTTTGCGAAATTCGCTGGGGCTCATTTCGAGCGGCGCGATGCGATATCTCAGTGCGTGTGTTTTCTCCATTCTAGTAGCAACTCCTTCGCTGTCCTACAACCGCAGCCCCTCAAACAAATCGTGCTCAACTGTCCGCCCACCATTGACCAGGCTGAAGGCGCGATAATACGTTTGACACCCCCAGAGCGCTTTGTGCTGCTCTTCTGGCAAGCGCTCAAGGAGATGGTACGCTGGGAGTTGTGTCCGGTGACAGCACACTGCTTTCCAGACCGTTTGCCAATAGGTCAGGGTATCAATCCGGGTCGTAATCTGCCAATCAGGCCACCCCGCTCCGCGCCGTTCTACTCCATCGATATGCATGACCAGGTCGCCAAAGACGCATTGATAGACATTCAACAAGTCTTCGGTTGGTGCCATGTAATACAGCTTTGCTACGCTATGCGGAGCCAGGTCCGGGTAGTACAGAGAGTTGGGGCTGGCGGCTTCGATGATGGCAGCGGTGGTAAACTGTGAGATGGCAATGTGATCTGGATGCCCGTAGCATCCATCAGGACCGAAGGTCACGACCACATCCGGCTTGACGCACCGCAGGTGTCCGACGATCTTTGCCACGACCTCGGCTGGGTGAGCCCGGTCCAGCTCGCCATCGAGGTACCCCAGGAGATTGACGCTGCGGATACCGAGGACCTGGGCTGCCGCGCGCAATTCCGCCTCACGTATCTGACCCAGCGCCTCTAAGCCTGGGTACGCACGCTCGTCACCGAACCAGCCACGCTCACCCCGCGTGGCGGTGACGAGAGCGGTTTCGATATGCTCGGCAGCATATTTCGCCAGAATGCCGCCAAAACCTAACGATTCGTCATCGGGGTGGGCCAGGACAGCCATCAATTTCAATGTGTCAACCATAGTTTCCCTGTCGCTTTCTTCCGCAGATCGTCTGCCCATTCCTTGAAGAGCTGATCTACCCCGCTCCCACTCAGGTGCTTTGAGCAGCTGGACGATTCGCCATGCCCATCACCAGCGCTTCAGCACTCCCTACCACCTCCGGTTGACCCTTCACCCCGTATTCCCAGCCGATGTCGAGGGCCTCGAGGCGCAGTCCTGCGATACGTTTCTTGCTTGGCTTGGCCCCTGTGTCCAACACCAGTCGCATACGAGCCGGGTCCTGCTTTCGTGGGCGATGAAGTGGCCAGCACACATCCTGGTTGTGGACCCAGTTATCGGCCAGGTACGCATCAGGCGTCGAGGCAGCAAGCCTTTCGGCACAACCATGCTTGCCCATTGCTCCAGGAGTTCTTCGTTGGTGCGATGCTTCAATCCGGCGATTAATTTCTGGTTCGCCTTGCCACCACTTCAAGGTACTCACTGGGCACGACGAGCGTCCCATCTGTGGCCTGATTGTAGCGCTCCAGGAGGTCTGTGAAGTCCTGTGCCATAGTGGCTTGTCCCGTTGCATCAAGCGCTTGAAAGGGCTTGTGGATGGGACCATAGTAGGTGGTAAAGACGTCCAGCCAGTGCTGAACGGAGCGATAGCGGAAGCAGAAGTGTCGTGTGGTCACCTCAAGTGATGCGATGCCATCAGCGAAGAGTTCACGCACCCGCTCCTCCGTTCCCCATAGTGCAGGCGGTTTTAGACCAGGGGCAGGAGGGGCATACTTGCCAACAATGCGGAAGAGGTTGCCGACAAAGCCGGTGGGCGTCCAGTTCGCCATGCCAATCTTGCCACCGGAGCGACAGACGCGCAACAATTCTCTCGCCACTTGTTCCTGGTTGGGAGCAAACATGGCTCCAAAAGTCGAGAGGACGACATCGAAGGAGGCCTCTGCAAAGGGGAGCTGCTCAGCGTCAGCTTGCTGAAAGGTGACCGGCAGCCGCTCAGCAGCGGCTCGCTCTCGCCCCCGCTCGAGCAGGCTAGGTACATAGTCGATAGCCGATACTTCGCAAAAGCAGCGTGCGGCAGCTAGCGCGGTGATCCCGCTGCCTGTCGCCACATCCAGCACCCGCTGGCCTGCATGCAACAGAGATTCTCACTCACCACGACGAGCGTTGCGCCAATGATCGAGTAGTCACCGGCAGACCAAGCTATCTGTTGGCGTGCCTTGATCGTGGTAAAGTCAACGGTTGCTGAGTCATGAGTGGTCATTGTTTTGCTCCTTGTCACTTGCTCGGGGTCAAGCTCAGCGATACGCTGATGCGCTTACTTGACCCTTGCTAGCTGCCAGCGGATGCTATCAGCATTGCGCAACAGCCGGAGCAGGATGTTACATCGCATCCGATAAATTTCGCTTACCTTGCTGAACTCCTGCGAACAGTAATGCACAATTTCTCTGGGTTTGAGGCCGCAATGAAAGAGCAGGTAGGCAACACGCTGCTCGCGTGCATTAGGAATCAAATGTTGTATGATTCCCCATAGCTCACCACAGTCTTCCTTATCTTCCGTGAGTGGCTCACCTGCCCATCCAGGTTCAGGCAAGGGCATCTCCCTGGGACGCAAGTAGGTTCTCAGTGTATCCAGGACAACGCTATTCAAACTCGCACGCAGGTAGCGTAGGGCAGCAGCCGGTGTGCGGAACTCCAATTGCTCGTGAAGAACGTTGGCCTGCCAGAAACGTGCGAAGGTCTGAGCGACATAATTTTCTTCACTGTCGAAGCGGCAGGCGCGCTGTCGCAAGGGGTGACGACGCATCCAACGGAGCATTGTCGCGCTTAAGCACTGTTGCAGCACTTCCCAGGCGAGCGGATCACGATGTACGGTCGCACGTCGCAGCAGTTCCATAGAATAGGGATTGCCACATACATCCCCACGGCGATAGGCGTTGAGCTCGCACATGCAGCCGCAAGCGAGGGCCGATACGCTCATAGCACTGAACTCGGAGATGCGATCATCGACGCGAACACGGGCCTCAATCAGGTCGTGTGTAGCAGGCGAGAAATCATCTATGTATGTCACAGAGAATTGTTCTGCCACGTCAGCAGCAGGTGCTACCACCGGACTCATCATGGTACCGATTCCCCTTTCACAGGAGCGCTTGATTCCAGCGCCAAGCGTTGCTGTGGTTGGCGAGGTTATACTCGCTCATGACCAGAGGATAAACCAGGCAACAGGGTTTTGAGGGCTAGAAGCTCGCAGTGACGAGGATCTTTCCTTTTCCTGTGAGAAACCTCGCCACCTTCATCTTTCACTTGCTTCAGGTCCACGAGACCTTCTCGATCGGGCCTCTACTTGTTGAACCCGACCGCTGTGCCATTAGTATAGCGAAAATTGGTGGCCTTGCCATCGTAGCACACACGGAGATATTGAAGGAGAACACACGGAGAAAGTGAGCACGTCGCACGGAGTGAACGGAGAAGGATGCAACGATCTGTGCACGCGAGGTGAGATTGAGCTTGTACAGGATGTTGCTCATGTGTGTCTCGACGGTTCTTTTGGTCACGACCAGCGTATCGGCAATCTCGCGGTTGGATTTGCCCTGGGCAATCAGCGTCACTACCTCGCATTCACGCTCTGTGAGCCCGCCAACGGCTTCTTTGGCAGCACGGCCTGCAGAGACCGGTTTTTCTCTGGGAAGAGTAGCGAGCGCGGCATCCAAGAACTGTTCGCGCAGGTAGATATCATCAATCGTACTTGCCAGGGATGCGATCCCTTGTCGCGCCGAGGTAAAGTTGCGCTGGGCCAGATCTTCCTGCTTGAGGTGCAGGTGCTGTCGTCCCAGAGCACGATGGATCTGCCAGAGGAGTGGCAGTTCCTGGCGAGCCAGGGCACCCCGTCTGGCTTCCTCTAACGCCTGTATCGCTTCCTCCCGGCGCGAGAGCGCCCCAAGTGCCTCTCCTTTGAGCTTCAAGAGCCAGGGAATGGGTTGCGCCCTTGTCGCT
>WNFA01008811.1_pt1 | contig 13352 bp, 12 predicted proteins | sample 5400481 | NCBI WGS metagenome assembly WNFA01 (sample SAMN13153340, study PRJNA577476) | soil metagenome | isolation source: 120 cm saprolite under Douglas fir tree site 2 hole 1 replicate 2 | place: USA:California | collected 2015-04-18 | reverse complement strand
GAAGGTGCCGGTGTCTACTACGGCGCAACACATCTCGAGGCGCAGTTATGTGACGGTGAAGAGGTAATTGTGGTGGGAGGGGGAAATTCTGCCGGCCAGGCCGCAGTCTTCCTGGCTCAAACAGCCAGGCGTGTCTACATGCTGGTTCGCTCGAGCGGGCTGGCAACGAGCATGTCGCGCTATCTGATCCGTCGTATCGAAGAGAGCCCTAAGATTGCCTTGCGAACACACACTGAACTCACGGCCCTCGAGGGGAATGAACAACTGGAGCGCGTGCAGTGGCGGGATAGTAAGACGGGAGGCGTCGAAAATCACAACATAGGGTCTGTCTTCGCAATGACAGGTGCCGTTCCCAATGCGCTCTGGCTCCATGGATGTGTTGCGCTTGACCCGAAAGGATTCATCAAAACAGGGCCGGATCTGTCGACCGAAGATTTGGCTGACGCCCATTGGCCGCTAACCAGGGCGCCTTATCTCCTCGAAACCAGTTTGCCCGGAGTGTTCGCGGTCGGCGACGTTCGGGGAGGCAACTTCAAGCGTGTGGCGTCAGCCGTCGGTGAGGGATCGATTGCCGTCGCCTTAGTACATCAGGTGCTTAACGAGTAGAGGAGGGGATGATGGCTGAGGACACTTGCTCTCACATAGAGGCGATCAAGACAATCAAACATGCGAAGCGGCGGGAGTGCGAAGAGTGCGTGAAGATCGGCGCACGATGGGTCCATCTGCGAACCTGTCAAACCTGCGGCGCGACGCTGTGTTGTGACGACTCGCCGAATCGCCATGCGACGAAGCACGCGCATGCAAGCGGGCATCCAGTGATCGCCTCAGCGGAGCCCGCAGAGCGTTGGCTGTATTGCTATCCCGACGATGCATTTGCGGAGTATTGAGAAACGTCAGAAAACTAGGGTCTGAATAGACCGCGGCAAGCTGCTCACTTCTGCTGCTTGGCCGTCTAGCCAAAGGTAATAAGAAATCTTCTGATCGCTTTTGTTCATCACCACTACAGACACTTTTCCATCAGGATTGATGAAGGCAGTGGAAAGCAACTGGCTTCTGCTGGGTGAGCTGGCGATTCTCTTTGCGCCCGGACGGACGAACTTTGAAAAGTGTCCAATGTAGTAATACGAGTTTGTGTATGTCAGCTGACCCGTTTTCGTGTCGGCGTGAACAGGGGCGAAGCAGAAATTCTTGACGTGATTTGGCCCACCCGTTTCATCCAGCAATATATTCCAATCCGTCCACCCAACAGTACCGTTGTTGAAGTCATTGATCATTGAACGTCCATACTGTTCGCCTAATTTCCAGTCGTTGAGCTTCTGAGCATTGAAGGAATCGCTGCAGCCCTCAGTGAAGATCAGGTTTTTGTCGGGGAAAGATTCATGCACGAGCTTAACGTTATCGAACATCGGCTCGCCGCCGCTCCATGGCTCGTACCAGTGATAGCCAATGCCCCATACGTAGCTCGCTGCTTTGGGGTCAGTTAAGATCGTGCTGGCTCTCTGGTAGACGAGGTCACGGTTGTGATCCCAGGCAATTATCTTCTTATCACCCAGTCCCTCCTTTTTCATAGTCGGGCCAAGATAGTTTTTCAAAAAGTCTCTCTCTGTCTCCGCCGAATAAATACACGACTCCCATTTTTGCGTAGCCATGGGTTCGTTTTGAATCGTGATGCCCCAGATCGGTATGCCTTCCTTCTGATATGCCTTGATGAACTTCGTGTAATAGTTGGCCCAGGACTGATAAAACTCCGGTTTCAATTTTCCTCCATGAAGCATATCGTTGTTGTCCTTCATGAATGCCGGTGGACTCCAGGGACTGCCAAAGAGGGTGAGTTTTCCTCTGGCTGCGGCCAATGCTTGTTTGATAAAGGGAATACGAAATTGCTTGTCGTGATTGACGCTAAAGGACTGCAGCTCCTTATCGCCTTCGGGTACATAGGTGTAACTGCCACTTGAAAAATCACAACTGTGAATGTTGGTTCTTGCCAGCGTGTAACCAATGCCGCTGCTGACATCAAAATAGGCATTTAGAATTTCCCGCTGTTTAGCTTGCGGCAATTTTGCAAACGTTTCAGCAGCGGCATCGGTAAGGGCCCCGCCGATGCCTAGAATCGTTTGAAATGTCTTAGTGGGATCGACAAAGACACAGATCTGAGTTTCCAGGGGCTGGCCGAGATGTTTGAATACCGCGGTGTCAGTAGGAGAGAGGCGAAAATTACTGTTATCGGCGGTGGTATAGACCGCTACCTCTCGCCCCTCGATTCTTCCCTCAATCTCAAGCGGCACTGAGGTTTCAGAGGGTTGAATATCTGCCGCCGGCGACAGTTGGCTTTTCGCCAACACCAATGCCGAAGACGAAGCTACCAGGAAACCACGTCGATCTATTTTCATAATTGATCACTTTAACATATCTGTTCACGTTGAGAGGTAATTGGTGATGCCACGGCCCTGTGCCGTGGAGAGTCACGCTCGCAGCTACAAAATACGTCAGAATTGGCAGTCTCCTCCATAGGTGGATTTCGAGCAGCAGCTTTTTCCACTATCGACGGCGATGTTTGGCTTTTGGTATGCATAAAGACTAGGATTTATGCCAATGGATGACTTCGAGCAAGACGGGTTGGTAACTGCCGAAGCCGAGGGCGAAATAAAGCTACAGCGGCCTCCGCTATACAAAGTCTTGCTTCACAACGATGACTTCACCTCGATGGAGTTTGTGGTGTTTATCCTGCAAACTGTTTTTGGGCGAAGCGAAGAGGAAGCCGTGCGGATCATGCTCAATGTACATATTGAAGGTGTGGGGGTAGCCGGACTCTATACCTATGAGATCGCAGAGATGAAGGTCGCGAAAGTAACAAGCAGTGCGCAGGCCAACGAGTTTCCTCTCCTTTGCACGATGGAAGAAGTGTCGGCCGATGGTCTCTAGTAAATCACGAGGACAGTTCCTTAAGCTCACGGGAAGTTACGTTGCATTATGATCACCAAAGAACTAGAAAATACTTTAAGCGCCGCCGTTGAAGAGGCGATCAAGCGCCACCATGAATACGTTACGCTTGAACATCTTCTATTCGCTCTCCTCAATGACCGGATGGCGAGCGATGTTATCCATCATTGCGGTGGAAATATCGATGCCCTGAAAAAGGAAGTCGAACTGTTCTTTGACGAGCATATGGAAAAGCACCAGAAGGAGCCGGCGGAGATGCCTGAACAGACGGTCATGTTCCGGCGCGTGCTGCAGTATGCACTCTTGCAGACCGAAGCGAGCCAGCAAAAGGAGGTCAATAGCGGAAACATCCTGGCGGCGCTGTTTCATGCTGAGCGTTCACACGCGGTTTATCTTTTGGAGAAGCAGGGCATCAAGCGACTCGCGGTTCTCAATTACATCTCGCACGGCATTTCTAAAATTTCTGACGACTCAAAACCGGTTCCAGGTGACGTGAACACAGAAGACGCTAACGGGGATGCGCAAACGTCAAGGGATCCGCTGAAATCTTTCACCGTCAACTTGATCGAGCGTGCTGCGGCTGGCTACATCGATCCTTTAATCGGGAGAGCTGCAGAACTTCAACGAACGATTCAGGTGCTTTCCCGCCGCCGAAAAAACAATCCGGTCTACGTCGGCGAGCCAGGAGTTGGAAAGACGGCCATCGCCGAAGGTCTTGCGCTGAAGATCCATTTGGGAGAGGTCCCCGAAGCGCTGCGGTCAGCGCACGTATATGCGCTCGATATGGGTGCAGTGCTTGCCGGCACAAAATACCGCGGCGAGTTTGAGCAAAGACTCAAGGGTGTCCTCTCGGCACTAAAGAAAATCCCTGATTCAATTCTTTTCATCGATGAGATCCATACCATTGTTGGCGCTGGTGCGGTCAGTGGCGGAACCATGGATGCCTCAAATATCCTAAAGCCGGCACTTGCTTCAGGTGAATTGCGCTGTATCGGTTCCACAACCTACGGCGAATACAAGGCTTCATTTGAGAGAGATCGCGCTCTAGCACGCCGCTTTCAGAAAATCGAAGTTACAGAAACAAGTGTTGAAGAGACAGTTGAAATTCTGACCGGGCTCAAGAGCTACTACGAGGAGTATCACGGAGTACGCTACAGCTCGCAGTCTCTTCGTGTTGCTGCGGAGCTATCCGCCAAGTACATGCATGACCGCTTTCTGCCTGATAAAGCGATCGATGTGCTGGATGAGGCCGGTGCTGCCCTCAAGCTGCTCTCACCCGCCAGGAAGTCAAAGACCGTACAACCCGAAGACATTGAAACTGTGGTCGCACGAATGGCGAAGATCCCCGCAAAAACAGTTGTCAGTTCTGAGAAAGTGCGTCTCGGAGAGCTCAAGAACAAACTGCAATCCGTTATCTTCGGACAGGATCACGCAATCGATCAGGTGGTTGGCGCCATCAAGCTCTCACGTTCCGGTCTGGGCCAGCCCGAAAAACCTGTCGGGTCTTTTCTATTCTCCGGGCCGACTGGTGTAGGCAAGACCGAGCTCGCCAAACAGCTTGCGGCCATCATGGGTGTTGAGTTTATTCGCTTCGACATGAGCGAGTATGCGGAAAGTCATACCGTCTCACGGCTGATCGGAGCGCCTCCGGGTTACGTCGGTTTCGATCAAGGCGGACTGTTGACTGATGCCATTACCAGAACTCCGTACGCTGTGCTGGTGCTCGACGAGATAGAGAAGGCGCATCCTAATCTTTTCAATCTTCTGCTGCAGGTGATGGATCATGCGACTTTAACGGATAACAACGGTAAGAAGGCTGACTTTAGAAACGTTATCCTGATCATGACGACCAATGCCGGTGCCAGGGAATTGAGCGAGGGTGGAATCGGTTTTCAGAAACACACGGGTAAAGGACAGGCAAGGGGAGCGATCGAGCGAGCCTTTAGTCCGGAATTCCGCAACCGTCTCGACGCCTGGATTGCGTTCAACCCGCTCGACTTTGAAGTCATAGAAAGAATTGTCGATAAGTTTATTGATGAACTAAACGCGCAGCTCAAAGAAAAGAAAGTGGTAGTCAAGCTTTCCAGTGAAGCACGCATGTGGCTGGCGAAGCGTGGTTTCGATCGGCTTTACGGTGCCCGACCGATGGCGCGTTTGATCCAATCGAAAATCAAAGAGCCCCTCGCAGAAAAGATTCTTTTCGGCGACGTGCCGCTTGCCGGTGAAGTGGGGGTCGCGGAGATCGATGACGGACTCGTATTAGAATTCCCTGGTTGATTAAGCGCTCACCAGGAAAAAGAAATTATTGGTCATATATCATTTGACATTTATCATAATTTATCATTTGTCATTTCGTTTTCCCGAAGAATTTCGACAATCGTAAAACGTCACAGCCGCGAAGAGGCACAAATAGCACAAGTGACAAATCAAATGACAAATGAGAAATGTCAAATGATATATGACCAATGATTTCTTTCCGAGATCCAGGTATGGATTTAATCCATTTCATCGATCCCGCGTCGGCTTCCGTCGATGGGATTGTGGCTCTTGGCGGGAACCTCAGTACGACAAATCTTGTCCGAGCATATCGTCGCGGCATATTCCCATGGCCGATCGATGAGTTTGTTTTACCGTGGTGCTGCCCTGAGCAAAGAGCCATCCTCGACTTTAAGGATCTTCACGTTCCGCGTCGTCTCGCACGATTGCAACGCCAGATGCGTTTTCAGTTCACTATCGACCAGTCTTTTGAAGCGGTGATCGTCTCGTGCGCGAATGTCGAGCGCAAAGGAGAAGCTGGTACCTGGATCACCCCGCAGATGATAAGGGCGTATTGCGAACTTCATAGGAAGGGTCATGCTCACAGCGTTGAAGTTTGGGAAGGGAGTACGCTCGTTGGCGGGCTTTACGGAGTCGATGCCGGCGGGGCGTTTTCTGGCGAGAGCATGTTCTGTCATCGATCAAACGCTTCAAAGCTGGCTCTTCTCCATCTGATAGAACATCTCCAGCGGAAAGGTTTGGATTGGATCGATATCCAGATGATGACTCCGCACATGAAAGCACTGGGTGCAAAAAGCATCGAACGCTCTGAGTTTTTGCGGAGACTATCGCTTGCGCAGAATCGCAACGTAGATCTGTTCAAGACTGATTAGGTAAAGGCGCAGGTGCATGATAAGGTACGCACCGAACCGAGCCCCGCTTACTCCCTTCTCAGCTCCTCTGGAATCATCCAGACTACCTGAAGTCCACAGCCAACAATTTAAGGAGCTAACAATGTTTACACGACATGTGATAATGGAACTGAAGCCGAAAACCTCGACCGAGTTTACCGACGTTGTTGAGAGCAAGATTCTGCCGCTCCTGCGTAAACAAAAGGGATTCCGGGATCTAATCACTTTCGTCGCCCCCGACCGTTCGGAAGCTATCGCCATCAGCTTCTGGGACACGAAAGAGGCGGCGGAGACTTACAACGTCTCAGGATATCCTGAGGTATTGAAGACCCTCTCGAATCTGGTAGAGGGAACACCCAGAGTCGGGACATCTGAGGTTGCCACTTCAACGTTCCACAAGCTCGCTGCTGTGAAAACAGCGTAAAACAGCGTAGAACAACGTAAAGTACGCGGGATCTTCTAATCTCGAGAGGGCGGACGGACATCCGCCCTCTTTTTCATTAGGCCGTTAGAACGCTTGTTTCTGATGAAAGAGTCGAGTCTTTACCTCGGGCCAAGTTGGGCATATATCATTTGACATTTATCATATGGTCATTTGTGCTGTTTGTGCCTCTTCGCGGCTGAGATAACCTTTACTGTAGAATGATGATTACTACACACTTAAGAAGAGGAGCAACATGAAATCTCATCTTCGTCTGCTACTGCTTGCGGCATTAGTTGTTCTGTGCCCCTTGCAAGGTCGCCCACAAGACAAACCCAGCGCTGCGGAAACGGTGGAGAACCTTAAGCTTCAAATAATAGACATCAAAGCCAGGGAAGATAACCTAAGACTCCGAGTGCAACAGTTGGATGATGATCTGAAACCCGAGAACATCGCGCGGGCTTTGGCAGGTGTTGGTTCGACGAGACCGGAGGAACTTCGGGAACAGCGTCGACGTCAGCTTACCATTGAGAAAACAGCTGTGGTTGCTCAACTCGAAGAGACTGCGGCTCTGCGTTCGCGGTTGGAGACTGACCTGGCTGTGGCAGAGGTAGATGCCTATCAGCTGAGTGCGAAGGGATATACCGTACAAAATGAAATGTTGGTAAGTCAGTCTCCGATAACCTTTCGTTGGCTGCTGCTCGCAGCTCTTGTCGTCGTCGCAGGGATCGGAGTATCTATCATCTTTGTTCTCAGGCTACGAGTTTCTGCTGGAAGAAATGACAATTGAAGAATTAGCCATTTCGTCAAGCGCATCTCATTCCTAACCAAAGGAAGAACACAGTGAAACATTTATCGCAGTCTTTCTGTTTGTGCATGATCGCACTGTTACTCTTTGTGATCGTTCCTGTTCTTACCGTGCAGGGGCAGCAAGCAAGAGTTTCGGATGAAACGCAACCGCAGCCCAAAGCGCAGATATTGAATCCCGTTTCTTTTAGTGAGGGTTCGATCTCGGCGCCAAGGGTGGAAAGAACTTATCTGCTTTCCCGAACGGAAAGCGATGCAGGTAATTGGTCTTTGGTGAATCACCCTACGGCGACTCCTCAGCAGACAACGCCAGCAACGAGTGCTTATGTATTTCCCAGTGGACGCGAGCGGCTTAATCGTTACGTTTGGGAAACATTTGGGCCATTGTCTCTCATTGGCGTTGGCGTAGCCGCGGGAATCGATCAGGGACAGAACAACCCGCCCGAATGGAAACAGGGTGCTTCAGGTTACGGTAAACGTTTCGCCTCTCGTATGGGACACTACGTGATTGAGCAAACGACGGGCTACGCGCTGTCAGAGGCCTTTCGGCTTGATACAGGTTTCGAAAAAAGTCAACGCCATGGATTCTCCGCGCGCCTGGGAGATGCTTTGATTCAGAATGTCACATCCCGGACGCGGACTGGAAAAAGGATCATCTCTGCTCCGCGTTTGGCTGGTGCTTGTGTCGGTGGACTAGTGCCGGCCCTGACCTGGTATCCCTCGCGCTTCAGCTACAAGGATGGACTGAGAGAAGGCACATACTCATTGGCTGCAGGGTTCGCAGTCAATGTGTTCCGTGAATTCATCTTTCACAAATGAAACTTATCGCGTTCTGGAGTTGCGAGCAGCGGTGGGCAGCACTCTTGCGGCTTCAGGTGGGACCTGAATAGGAACGAAAAGCTTTGCAGGATAGAGGTAGTCTTCGGCCGTTTCATCGATGACGCGAACGTATTGTCGCTGGGCTGCTCGCTCATCCGCCAGCGCCACATAGACCTTGCGCACCTCCAGCGACTCAGGGTATCCCCCGTCGTCAATACACAAAACGTATGAACTCTCTGATTCGTCTTTGGGCATCAAACTAGACTGTCTTAGCATAAAACTCTTTCGCATTGGTCGCCATGATTCTTGTCTCCAAGTTGATGATATGACAATTGAGCTGTCGACGAACATCCACAACATCCTTTCCCAACCTGCAAATTCCTGTGCCATGACTTTTTAATTCACCGGTTGAGTCGGAATATTCCAGCGCTGATCAAGACTCTAACAGTGAGAGTTGTTCACTCTTGGATGAATCTCCCGATCCACTTGTGCGCACGGTCAGCGTCTCAATGAAGTCTTCGGGAGTCTTCGGATTGGGCCACGGCAATGCCCCTTTCCGGCGCAGCGCTTCCAATCCCGGCCCGACGTCGCCGTCGGTTCGGACATAAAGCGGAACGAAGTGTAGTTTCTCCACCTGTTCGATCGCCCCTGCCCAGGTACCGCCCTTGCCCTGGTCCGAGTTCACGACGAGGGCCGCGTCAGCCAGCGCATAGATCAATTTGTTTCGCTGCATAGCATGACCGATGTTGAACCCGGCGGACGGATCGTAAGGAGAGATTAGAACCAGTTTGTTATCCATCAGCAAGTCGCGATGCTCGCGATTCAATGCAATGCGTTCCAGACTATCTGCCAGGACCCCTATGACTTTACCACCGGGCTCCAGCGCGCCGCGCATGGCTGCCTGATCGATACCGCGTGCGCCGCCTGAAACCAGGGTTCTTTTCGCCAGGGCCGTGACCCGACCGATAGCCTCGGTGTATTCAATCAGCCAACCATCCACGTCGCGAGAGCCGACGACTGCGAGTCCTCCCGTGTCAAGAATCGCAGCGTCGCCACAGCCATAGATTATCGGTGGGGCAGATTCCTTGAGCCGCTCCTTTATTCGTTTTGGATATTGTTCATCTGTCTGGCTAGCCACCCAAATTGCCCGTGCCTGCCAATGTTCGACCGCCTGGGCCAATTGGAACCCACGACCCAAAAGGTGTTTGAAACGGTCGGCGTCAAAGAGTGTCTTCCACTCGTTCGAGAAATCGTCGCGATCGGGTTTAAGCAAATCGCAGGGTTGCCGATTCGTCTGGGTAAGAAGTCGTGCCAGTCGTTGATACTCTCCGGCTGTCAACAATTCTGACGAACTATCAACGCGTCCGGCAATCAGGGGCGCGGTGAGCAGCAACACTGCCTGCGTATTGGGTGATAGTGAAATACTCATGAAGAACGAATCATACGTGTCCGGTCAAGGCGAGTGCCAGCGGGAAAACTTCGCCGCTGCCATTCTTGCGCAAGAGCCATGCTGCGACAGTCATTGTCCAGCGGGAGTCCACCATATCATCTATTAGTAGCACCGAACCAGAGAGTATCGGCTGCCCATTGGTCATGAGTGAGCCATCGATATTTCGCCCCTGCTGAGTACTATTCGTCATCGTCTTTTGCTCAGGCCGATTATCAGTTTTTTTGAGCACCACATGAAAAGGCAATCCCATCCTATCAGCCACACGTCGAGCAAAGTCCGGCACTAGATAGGGATGCCTCAGAGACGGCACGCAACTGACCCACTTTGGCGCAGGCTGTGGCTTCCATTGCCGAATCAGAGACTCGCAAGCTGCGATCAGATCATCCGCAAAGCGTCCGTCGTGATACTTCCCCTCACGAACCAGCCGGCCCCAACCCGCATCGCCCCAAACGCATAGCGCCCTTCCTGGCTGCGACTGATACTCCGCAGGAATACGTCCGCTGAGATTATAATGAGGCATTCCTCCATTGGGCCATTGCTTGCGCGGCTCGAACGGCAGACTCATGCGACGCAGGAAATCGATTGCTTCGCGAATCAGCGCCGAGTCAGTCGCTTGCGACAATAGAGGCAGGTGCGGAGTGCGTGTATCGCAGGGATCGCCATCAAGTGCGCGGATGAGAAAGTCCATGTGACCTGACTTAAGGCTGACGTACTCCTGCATCTGTCTCTGCTCGGCGCGACGCAACTCAGTCAACCGGCTGGCTCGCTGCCAAAACTTTTCGCTCAACTTTGCGGTCGTTAGCTGCCATTTAGTGCCGAGCTTTGCGATGGGCGCAGGCGATTCCAGTGAAACCAGGTCGATAGTTGTTTGGAGTCGACCTCTACTGAGATTCACTCGAGCCATCAACTCCGTCACTGACAAGCCGGCCCGAACCTGTCCTATCGCGTTGAGAACTGCCTTTACTTCTTCACGACTCGGGAACGCGCTCTCGATGAAATAGTCACTAATCCCCGTCTCTTCCTCGCCACTGAGCAGGATGCCATAGGCTGCATCCAGCGCACGCCCGGCGCGTCCCACCTGTTGGTAATAAGCGACAACAGATCCCGGCGACTGGTAGTGAATCACGAAGGCGAGATCGGGTTTATCGAAGCCCATCCCAAGAGCGGTTGTAGCAACCAGGGCCTTGATGCGGTTGTCTAATAAGGCCTGCTCCAGCTCAGGGCGCCGGTCGCCGGTTTCGCCGGTGTACGACTCAACGTTTACGCCGCGTGATTTTAGCCAGTCAGCCACTTGGACTGCGTCGCGAACGGTGAGCGTGTAGATAATTCCGTGGCCGGCGAGAGCGGGCACCTGCTCGGCTAGCCAGGCGAGGCGTTCTGCCTGATCTGGCAAACGCATCGTCTGCAGCATGAGTGACGGCCGATTCAGATCCCCACGAGATAGTTCAAGGTGTGGGCCCAGCACAATGCGAAGGTCGTCCATCACTCGGTTGTTAGCTGTGGCTGTAGTTGCCAGCAAGCGCAGATTGCTCGGCAGCTTCCGGACGATTCGTTCCAGCAAACGGTAGTGCGGACGAAAATCGTGGCCCCAATCCGAGATGCAATGAGCTTCGTCGATAACGAGGAGGGAGATGCGTGAAGAGATTCCAGCGAGCACCTTACTGCGGAAATGCTCGTTTGCCAGGCGCTCGGGTGAAATTAGTAGAATGTCGACCTCATCACGGCGAATGATGGTCTCGAGCTCTGCCCAATGCTCCTTATTTTCAGAGTTTATTGTGGCCGCACGGACACCCATGCGCTGGGCCGCAGCAATCTGGTTGCGCATCAGCGCGAGAAGAGGCGAGATCAGTAATGCTGGGCCATGACCAGCCTCTCGCAGCAGCATGGTGGCAATGAAATAGACGAGGCTCTTGCCCCAGCCGGTTTTCTGGACCACTAGCAACCGACTGCGTCCTTCAACGATGTGACGGATGGCTTCTTGCTGGCCTTCGCGAAATGAGGCGCTTGCTATTCCAGAGGCGAGGCGGAGCAGTTGGAGAGCGCGTGAGGAATTATAAATCATGAACAGACTCCAGTGAGAAGAGATTCTGCAGAAGGGTTATAACATCAGTGACGACCTTGAAGCCAGGAAATGTCAACGAGTAGAAAATTCGGTAGTGCTCTAAGTTCACGTCCCATGGGCTTCTCCGTGTTCTCAGTGTCTCCGTGGTGGAAGGGTTTCGCCGCTTTTATCACCACGGAGACACGGAGAACACTGAGAATGCGCTAATAGAATCTCAAATTAGGAAAGGCACCTTGATTGTCTACCCAATCCAGTTTCGCATCCGGTCAACCTTACACTTAGAAGGATTCGTTTCCTGCATCCAGCAACGGGTGAGGCTCGCTGCGAATGACGCGACGTAGCAACAGTGGCTCGTCAAACATCTGCTCAAGACCACGCACTATGGCATATCTCGGTTCATCGGCGGTCCGCACTGGCAGCTTGGTTAGATCCCGCAAATAATCGTCCATGCCGCTGAACAGCGCGCCTCCCCCGGCAAGGATGATTCCGCGATCATAGATATCACCCGCGACTTCAGGAGACAGTTCCGCGAGTGTCGTACGGACGCCTTCTCCTATCTTGCTAACCACGTATTGGGCGACGGGGTAGACTTCCCCAGCAGTGATCTCGATAGCACCAGGACTCCCCGTGAGAATATCGCGTCCCCTGATTGTGGTCTCCTGCGCGAGGTCTGCCGGAAGGACCGCTGAAGCTAGCTCACGCTTAAGACGCTCCGCTGACCGTGCACCGATAGCCAGTCCACGGTGACGACGGACATGATTGATAATCGCAGCGTTAATGTCCGAGCTTCCGATCCGCTCGGAGCGCGCGTGTACAAGTGCGCCGTTCGCAACGATGGCAACATTGGTCGTCCCACTGCCAATGTCCACAACCGCGGAAGCGTGAGGGTCATCTATTCTGACACCCGCACCGAAGGCTGCCGCCAAGCCCTCTTCCATCATGAAGACGCGCCCGATACGTGCGTGGTCTGCAGCGCTGAGCAACGCGCGCCGCTCAACTTGCGTGACGCCGGGATACAGACTCATTAGTGCACGACGACTGAAAAACGAGATCCCACTGCGTGCCTTGCGTACAAAATACGCCAGCATCTCCTTCGTTCGTTCAAAGTCAGCGACGACACCATTAACCAGGGGAGCGACGACCGTAACATCTCTGGCCTCGCGACCGTACATCTGTTGCGCCTCGAGTCCAATCGCGATCACCTCTCCGGTGCTCGTATTCAAGGCGATGAGGGATGGCTCATCGACAACGACGCCGCGCCCGCGCACATAGATAATCGTCGTCGCCGACCCCATGTCTATTAGCATAGAGTCGGAAACCAGATTTCTAAGAGCGGCCATACTCATGAACGCCGCCGTCTTGCTTACGAACGACATATGCGTCTGTCAATCGCCTGATAGTTGAATTTGATGCGACGCAGCCCGAAGTGTCCTTAGCAAAACAAGCACTACCCAGTCTCGCGCTTCGAGCGTGTTCAGATGCGTTGGTCTGATAATAAGATTCTTTGAGCGTTTTATGAAACAGGGAAGGCGGACCCGGAGCATTTATCATATATCATTGAGCGCCGGGATAAACCGGCAGGTTGTAGTGAATGAGAGAGTCATACGTTAAAGGTCTAGCCAACCATAACGGCCCCGAGTCATGCGTCGAGTGGAGAGATTCATTAGGCGAAGCGTTGACAGGGGT
>WNFA01003322.1_pt1 | contig 13353 bp, 12 predicted proteins | sample 5400481 | NCBI WGS metagenome assembly WNFA01 (sample SAMN13153340, study PRJNA577476) | soil metagenome | isolation source: 120 cm saprolite under Douglas fir tree site 2 hole 1 replicate 2 | place: USA:California | collected 2015-04-18 | reverse complement strand
CATCAGGTTGACGTTGTCGGTGAGGTCTTTCCACGTGCCGCCCACGCCCTTGACATCTGCCTGGCCGCCGAGCTTGCCCTCGGTGCCGACCTCGCGCGCGACGCGGGTCACCTCGGAGGCGAAGGCGTTGAGCTGGTCGACCATCGTGTTGATGGTGTTTTTGAGCTCCAGGATCTCGCCCTGGACGTCGACGGTGATCTTCTTGGAGAGGTCTCCGTTGGCGACGGCCGTGGTGACTTCCGCGATGTTGCGGACCTGGCTGGTCAGGTTGCCGGCCATCGAGTTGACGTTGTCGGTGAGGTCCTGCCACGTGCCGCCGACGCCTTTGACCTGAGCCTGGCCGCCGAGCTTGCCCTCGGTGCCGACCTCGCGCGCGACGCGGGTCACCTCCGAGGCGAAGGCGTTGAGCTGGTCGACCATCGTGTTGATGGTGTTCTTGAGCTCGAGGATCTCGCCCTGGACGTCGACGGTGATCTTCTTGGAGAGGTCTCCGTTGGCGACGGCCGTGGTGACGTCGGCGATGTTGCGGATCTGATTGGTGAGTTGGCCCGCCATCAGGTTGACGTTGTCGGTGAGGTCTTTCCACGTGCCGCCCACGCCCTTGACATCCGCCTGGCCGCCGAGCTTGCCTTCGGTGCCGACCTCGCGCGCGACGCGGGTCACCTCGGAGGCGAAGGCGTTGAGCTGGTCGACCATCGTGTTGACGGTGTTCTTGAGCTCCAGGATCTCGCCCTGGCCCTCGACCGTGATCTTCCGCGAAAGGTCTCCATTGGCAACCGCGGTGGTGACCTCGGCGATATTGCGGACCTGAGCGGTCAGGTTGCCGGCCATGAAGTTGACGTTGTCGGTGAGGTCCTGCCACGTACCGCCGACGCCCTTGACCTGAGCCTGGCCACCGAGCTTGCCCTCGGTGCCCACCTCGCGCGCGACGCGGGTCACCTCGGAGCTGAAAGCGCGGAGCTGGTCGACCATCGTGTTGACGATCCGCGCGGTCTCCAGGAATTGTCCCTGCAACCGACGGCCCTCGATGTCGATCGGCATCGTTTGCGAGAGGTCGCCCTTGGCCACCGCGCTGATGACTCGGGCCATCTCGGTGTTGGGCCGGACCACGTCTTCGATCAGGTCGTTGATCGAATCCAATGTGGCGGCCCACGCGCCGCCCGCGTCGCCGATCGACGCGTGCTTGACCTGGCCTTCCTTGCCGACGCGCTTGCTCAAACGGCGCAGCTCGCGCTCCAGGCGCTGGTTGGACTCGATGATGTCGTTGATCGCGGTCGCTACCTTGCCGGCCTGTCCTGTCGACGTGACCGGCATGCGTACGGTGAAATCCCCGCGTTTGACCGCGGTGAGAACCCGCAGCATCACCCTGGGATCGGTGTTTTCGGTGGCTAGGGCTTTGCTGGCCATTTTGTCTTCGTCCTCTCCTTTTCCTTTCCTTGCTCTCGGTGTCGTTCCTGTCTCAGGCGGTGGGCACCCAGAATTCGACCTTGGTTCCCGCTCCGGGCTCGCTGACGATGCGGCACCAGCCGCCCGCGAGCTGGGCGCGTTCTCTCATCGCGAGAAGCCCCAGATGGCCGGGGACGTAAAGGCTCTCGTCGACCACGAAGCCGGTGCCGTCATCGGTCACCTCGACGACGAGCCCGCCGTCAAGCGCCGAGGCTGCCACCCGAACGCGCGCCGCATGGGAGTGTTTTTCCACGTTGGTCAGGGCCTCGGCCACGTTCTTGAAGACGATCGAGTCCAGCTCATCTGGAAGGTCACCCGGAAGGGTGAGATCGATGTCGGGTTCGATCCCGGTGTAGACGCGCATGCCGTCGATGCGGTCGCGGATGGCGTCCTTGAGGCCGACGGTGAGGTCAAGGGCGGCCGGGCTCACCGTGGTGAGCAGCCGGCGAAGGGAGTCCTCGACCTTCTTGATCGTCCCCGCCAGCTGATCGAGCTGCCATTTCTGGCGGCCTTCGGAGACCTCGTTGCGGATCCGTTCCAGCTGCAGCTCGGCAGCTGTCAACAGCTGCAATGAATCGTCGTGGAGGGCACCGGCGAATCGGCGCCGGGCCTCGTCCCCGCCGGAGGCGACGTTGGCCAGAAGCTGGCGGCGGGCCCCCATCGCTTTCTCCAACCGTTCGACTGCGACATCGAGCTCTTGTTCGGTCTCGCGGTACTGCCAGACCAGGCCGGTGGCCATGGCCACGACACGAAGCACCCACGCGTCGTCGGTGGTGAATCCGCGCCTGGAGTCGTATGCCGCTACGGCTCCGATCCGCCGGCCGCCCGCCGGCCAGGAGACGGCGATGGAGTTCCGCAAATCCTGCAGGCCTTGTCTGCGCCAGAAGTCGTCGAGGGCCGGGCAGGTGCCTTCGTAGATGTCAAGCTCGTCGTGGAAAACGATGCGCTCGACGATCCCATCGCCATCAGGCGCAAGCTCGATCCGGAGGCTCCGAATCGGCGATTGGGCCGGGAAGCCGAAAGGTTCGCGCTGAAGGACCAGGTGGCCGTGGGGCGCAAGACACCAGAAGGCGACGCGACGCGCCCCCACGAGGCCGGCGACGGTTTCGGCGAGATGGCGGTAAAAGGCCGGCAGCTCCATCTCGGCCTCGAGGTAGGACGAGACAGCTTCCAGCGCGATTGATGCGGCCGCCTGCGCCTTCTCCAATCGTGCCCCCGCGCGCACGCGCTGCCGTGACCGTGGCTGGCCGGCGGTCCGGAGCCGCCCGGGCGCACGCAAGCCCGACGCACCCGGCTGCCGGTGGCCGTCCGGCAGGGTGGCTACAACCTCCACGTCGCCCCTCCTACGAGTCTCTCCGGCCTAAATCAAACCGCGTCGGGGAGGGTCGCGTCGCCGTACAAGTGAGGTAGGCCAGAGGAGGGTCCTGGGGCCTCGTTTCCGGCCCCAGGACTATCGCTTCCGGCTTACGCCCGAGCCGGGCCACGCCCGAACATCCTGAGGATGAAGAGCAGGATCAGGGCGCCGAGAAACGCGATGATGATCGTGCCGATCAAGCCCACGCTGCCGTGGATGAAGAAGCCGGCCACAAAGCCGCCGATGAGGGCGCCGACAAGGCCGACCACGAGGTCGCCGATGAGCCCGTAGCCATGACCTCGGCTGACCACCGATGCCGCCCAACCCGCGATGAGTCCGACGATGATCCACGCGATGATGCCACCAGGCGATAGGTCCATAGAGCACCTCCCCCAAATATTGGCGTGACCACCTCTCGAGAGGCGGTCACATCTAATAAAACGTTCGGCGCGTGACAGCTACTTGCGGCGCGTGACAGCTATTTGCGACTGAAGGCGAGCAGGTCGCTCGACGGCATCGACGGGCGGAGACCCAGAGCCCTCTCGGCGGCTCCGAGTAGCCCGCGCGAACCCGGCGTTGTCCTGTCGAGGCTCGCCATTGCCGAGCGGAGGCCGCCACGGCCCCACAAACGGCGGCGCCACGAGGAGGAACGCGAAGGGTGGTTCAGACCCCTAGCGGCCGCGGTCCGCAGCCCACCGCACCTCACCGCCGATTCTTCGGCTGGTTGTGGGCGCGGCGCGTGTGGATCACATCCGCAGTCGGCATCTCTTTCGCCCTGTCTACGGTGTACGTGCTGTGGGCGGTCAAGGATCTACCCGATCCGAGCCAGGATGTGCTCGCGGCGGGCGACGTAGTTGTGCTCGACAGGAACGGAAAGCTGATCGAAGACTGGAGCCCGGCCGGGCACTACCACGTGAGCTTGCACCTGAACGAGATGGGGCAATTCGCACCGGCGGCGACGCTCGCGGCCGAAGACCGCAACTTCTACCACCACGGTGCGATCGACGCCGGGTCGACGGCACGCGCCCTATGGGTGGACGTCACCCATCGCGGCTTGAACGAGGGCGGCAGCACCATCACCCAGCAGCTGGTGAAGATCCAGCTCCTGACGCCGGAGAAATCGGTCACTCGCAAAGTGCATGAGATGGTCCTTGCGGTCGCGCTCGAAGAACGCTTTTCGAAGGACCAGATCCTGACCATGTACATGAATCGCGTCTATTACGGTCACGGGGCCTACGGGATCGGGGCCGCAGCGCGCACCTACTTCACCAAGGACGCCAAAGACCTCACGCCCGCGCAAGCCGCTTTCCTCGCCGGGCTAATTCAGGCACCGGCCGCCTACGACCCGCAGGTCCACTACGACCTGGCCCGTGAGCGCCAGCAATACGTGCTCGACGGGATGGTGACGATCGGCGCTCTCAAGCAGTCAGAGGCTGACCAGGCCGCCAAAGAGGACATCAAGGCAGAGATGAAGATCCAGGCCAGTGCGCGGCAGAGCAAGGCGCCGCATTTCGTAGGCTACGTGCTCTCGTTGCTTGAATCGACGTTTGGCTCCGCCGCCGTGCAGCAGGGTGGCATCGTCGTCCACACCACTCTTGACCTCGATCTGCAGCAGCTGGCGGATGCCGCCGTCAAGAACGGCGTCGCGGACCTCGCGTGGGCGAACATCAACAACTCGGCTTTGCTCGCCGCGAACCCGAAGACCGGCGAGGTGCTGGCCTGGGTCGGCTCAGCCGACTACGGCAACGACACCATCGCCGGCCAGTACGACGTCGTGCTGGCGGAGCGGCAGCCGGGCTCTTCTTTCAAACCTTACGTCTACGAGGCCGCGCTGCGCGACCACAAGATCACCCTCGACACGATGCTCGACGACCGCACCCAGAGCTTCAACGGCTATGTTCCTCACGACTTCGACAACGGCGGCATGGGTTCGATCAGCGCACGGACTGCGCTGGTCTACTCGCGCAACATCCCGGCGGTCGAGGTGGGCCAGATGGAGGGCATGACCAACGTGATCAACCTGGCCCACGCGATGGGGATCAAGAGTCACCTCGACCCTGGACTCTCGACCGCCATCGGCGGGAGCGAAGTGACCTTGAAGGAGCACGTGCAGGGCTACCAGGTTTTTGCCAACCAGGGCCAGAAGATCGAGCTCAACGTCATCAAGTCGATCGATGACGGCAGCGGCAAGACGGTCTACACGCATGACCTGACCGGTGGGCAAACGGTCCTGACGCCGGCCGAGTCCTACCTGATCACCGACGTGCTCAAGCAATACCAGTACCAGTGGGGTTTCGGCTGGAACCGCCAGATGGCAAGCAAAACCGGGACCAGCGACAACGGCCACGGCCAGATCCCCGACTCCTGGATCATGGCCTACAACTCCGACATCGTGGCCGGGGTCTGGGTCGGCAACACCGCGCCCAACGGTGGCGGCGGGATGATCCGCGCCTTCGGCGAGAGCGTCGGCCAGACCATCATGGCGCGCTTCGTCAACGGTCTCCCGAGCAAGATGCGCGATTGGTATGGCCAGCCGTCGGGGATCGTGCATGGATGCGGCGCGCAATCGCAGGAGATCTTCCTGAGCGGTACGCAGGGCAGCTGCGCGGCATCGCCGTCACCCAGCGCCTCACCGAGCGCTTCCCCCTCAGCGAGCCCGTCAGCTTCACCCAGCGCGTCGCCGCTGCCGTCCCCGACACCTGCTCCCTCGCCGGCGCCATCGCCGTTGCCATCGCCGACGCCGCCCCCGCCCTCTCCTTCACCCCAGCCAACGCCCACTTAGGTGTTCGAGATGGCCCGGACAGCCCGTTCGTGAACAGTGTGGATGAAGTGCTGGACCATCGCTCCGGGCACGTGCTCGCGGACCAGCGTCGGGACCAGTTAGGTCCAGGACATACCTGACCTCGTGGCGACACCCGGCTTGCGAGCCGGCTAACAACTCTTTACAAGAGACGGCCGCCAAAAGCAGCACGTCCGGGTAGGCGCCGCCAATGGGGCGTTTACATCTCTAGACCTGCTTTCTGTCTCGACTGAGGAGGTGCAATGGAGCACGAGGAAACCAACTTCGTACGCGACGAGTCGTCAGGCGCCGTCCGCGAAGAATCGACCGTGGTCAACGAGACTGGTACGACACCGATGCGGGAGGCGTCCATCGTCAAGAGCTCGACTCCGGCGCGACGGGCGATGGAGGTCATCTACCTGGTTTTCGGGGTCATCGATGCCCTCCTGCTGATCCGGCTCGTGCTCAAGCTGCTGGGGGCAAATCCGCACGCCGGCTTCGCGAGCTTCACCTACGGGCTGACCGACTTCCTGCTCGCACCTTTCCACGGCTTGCTGCCGACCTTCGTCAGCGGCCAGTCAGTGTTCGAGCTGTCTCTGGTCTTCGCGATCCTCATCTACTCGCTGGTCGCGATCGGCCTCGCGCGCCTGGTGGCGGTCACGCTCTCCCGCAGCGTCATGGTCTCGCAGCACAGCCGCTCGGAAGGGCTAAAGCCCCACACCGACTGAAGCGAACGCGGCGGGCCGAGGTTTACTCCTCGGCCCGCTCTCTTGGGCGGCTCCTATTTGTGGTCATTGGAGCCATCCGTGCTCAGGGACTACAACCACGACAAGGCGCTGACCAAGCGGCCGCTCTGGGCCGCGGCCGTGCCGGCGCACAACGCCACGGAGAGCTGCAGGGTCCAGCGAGGTGACCATCGAAAGGGAAGCGCGGTTGCGGGGCCGAGTCCCCTCCACACCCGATGGGTCGGCCGTCAGGGTGATCGGCCCGCCCCAGGCGTTGTATCAGTGGCGCGGGTGCTGACCCGCTCAGCGGCCGCGCCGTCAAGATTCAAACGGGGTCCCCAGTACGGCGACATGCTTGAGCAAGCACGTTCGAAACCGGGTGGTGGGGCGCGGTCTCCGATCGCAGCGAGACCGCTATGGGGGCATGGACCAGGTTGTGAAGACCTCGTTCGGGCTCATGCTCGCGGGCGTCCTCGCGTGGATGTCAACGGCCAAGCCGATCATCGACGTCCAGGTCAGCGTCGAACATATGGAGGACGAGTGCGAGCTGATGACGGCAGCTGAAAAACGGGGCCCCTCGCCGGGCGGGGGGAGATTCGACTACGCCGCTTCCGACCGCCGGTTGAGTGTCAGAGTCCGCACCCAGCGCGCCAGCCGGCGGCGCGCCGGGTTCCATACGGTATTGCGCACCGAGCGCCTGCGCTCATAGCGTGGGGCGCCCGAGGCAGCGCAGAGCTCGCACCCGCAGCCGCGACCGGTGTCCGGGATTTGCCTGCCCTGTTTGTCGTATCTGGCTTGCATCAGAGATCACGCACCTCCACAACCCGCGCGGACCGCGGCGGGGTGGTTGGGCGGCGGCTTAGTGAGCCGTCGCAATTCCTCCGCTTCGGATGAACGGGGCGTCGCTCTGCTCGCCGTAGGAGTGCTTCAACATCACCCGCAGGCGGTCCTTGGCCATAGCCAGTCGTGAGGCGACCGTGCGCTCGGGTATGCCCAGCGACTGGGCGATCGCCCGGTTGGTGTAGCCGTGGTAGTGGCGGAGCACGATCGCCGCCGCCTGCTTGGGCGGCAGCTTGGCAAGCGCTTCTGCGAGGTCTCGATGCTCGATGTGGTCCTGAGGATCAGGGCCGAGACCCGGACGCCCGATGCGCCGGATGACCTCGCCCACCTCGCGGAGCCGCATCTTCCTTTGATACGAGACGGCGGCGTTGATCGCGATGCGGTGGACCCAGGCCTCAGCAGGCGCGATGGGCTGCCACGTGCTCCATTTCTTGTAGGCGCGCTCGAACGCGTCCTGGGCGCAGTCCTCCGCCGCGGCTCGATCGCCCAGCATGGCGGTCAACGTGCCAAGAATCTTGCCGTACGACGTCTGGTACAGGCACTCGAAATCAGCCTCGTCTCCAGGCGTGTACTTCGTCTTCCGCACGCGCCCGTCATCTGAATCGGCCGGTTCCTGGATCTCGTTGAGCATTCCCGAGAATTACCCCCTGGGTTGTGGTGGCGCAGGCTATGTGGCGCTTACCCGCGCCTAATCTCACTCCAGAGGGCATCTCATGTCACCGTACGGTTGCGCGGATTTTGCCTCGCACAGTTGAGGTAGTCAGCTCCGAGTGCGCGAGTTCAAGTAACGGGCTCTGCGCCCGGCGTTCTTGAAGCAGGATGAGTCCAAGCCCAGCCGGCAGCTATGGCAGCGCAGCCGACGTCCTCAACTCGCTAGCCGTCGGCCTGGCCGCAGACTCGGCCATGACCAGCCCAAAGGCGCTGACGGTCATCGCGCGCGCTCACCGGAGCTCGTGCACTCGGGCGATGACAGGGGCGAAGATCTGATCGCGACCTCGATCCGCTTCATCGACATGTTGCTCATGTCGCTGAGATCCAACGTCGAGCTTCCGTGGTCTGAATACGAGCAGCACACGCGGGATCACGGGCAGCTGAAGGCCGCCCAGCCGGGCCAGGACCTGGCAGGCGGCCTACGAGGACGTCGACGGCGAGCTCTACGAGGACAAGCGCCGCCGCAAAGCCCAGCGGTCGGAGGCGCCGGAGAGGCCGGTCGTGCCGATACGGATAGTCGGCCGGACTGGAAGGCGACGGGTGGCAGGCACGTAGAAACCGGCTACTCGATGAGGGCCAACTCCCTCGCCTTGACGATCGCTTCGAGCTTGGAGTGAACCCCCAGCTTGCTGCCGAGGCTCCGGATGTGCGTGCGGACGGTGGTGTAGCTGATCCCAAGCTTGGCCCCGATGTCGCGGCTGGACCTGCCCTCGGCCATCAGCCGCAGCACTTCCTTCTCGCGCGGGGTGAGGCTCTCGAGCTGGATGTCCATCGCGCGGCGCCGGTTGAGAAGGGTCGCGATGGTGCGCGGCGTGAACAGCGTCCCGCCCGAGGCCACGGTACGGATGGCGGCCACCACCTCGGCCGCGGCCTGCGATTTGTGGATGAAGGCGCTGGCCCCGACCTCTATCGCGGCGAAGCGCGCGGCATCGCTGTCCTCTCTGGTCAGGAAGATGAGCTTCGTCTCGGGCCGCACCTGACGGATCCCCAGGCCGGCGTCGGCCCCGGTGCCGTCGGTGAGCCGGAAGTCGACCAGGACGATATCGGGCTTGAGCTCCTGCGCGCGCGCGATCGAGTCGACCACCGTAGCCGCCTTCCCGACCACGGTCATGTCGGGCTGGTCGTTGAGCAGCGCCGAGAGGCCGTCCGCCACCACCTGGTGGTCCTCGACGATCAGGACTCGGACCTGTTTCTGGCTCAATGCGCCAAAGGCACCCAGAACTCGACCTTCGTGCCGTTTCCTGGCTCGCTCGTCACCTCGCACCATCCTCCCGCCAGCAGGGCCCTCTCTCTCAGCGCCAGCAGGCCAAGGTGTCCAGGCAGGCGGTCGCGCTCGCTGACCACGAACCCGCGACCGTCGTCGACGACCTCGCCGTGGATGCCGCCGTCGCGTTCCTTGACCCAGATGCGGACGCGAGTAGCCGCGGCGTGCTTCTCGACGTTGGTCAGGGCCTCCGCCACTTGCCTGAAGATGATCGACTTCACCTCGTAGGCCTCATTGTCGGGGAGGTGAAGCTCGATGTCGGTTTCGATTCCGGTCATGGTGCGCATCAGGGTCACCCGGTCCCGGATCGTCTCTTCAAACCCGCCCGGCAAATCCAGCGCCGGCGGCTGCACCTCGAACAGCAGCTTGCGGAGCGCCTGCTCGGCCTGATCGAGCAGCCTGCGAGCTTCGAGGACCGGCGGGGCCTGGTCGCCCGCTCGCTGCAGGTGCAGCTCCGCCGCCGTCAGCTTCTGGAGCGCGTCGTCGTGCAGCTCATGGGCAAAACGATGCCTGGCCTTGTCCACCGCCGTGGACATGTTTCTGAGTAGAAGCTGTCGCGCCTCGTCGACCTTCTGGAGCCGTCGGATGGTTTTGGTCAGGTCTGTCTCTGCCAGCTTGAGCTGCCATACGGGTCCCGCCGCCAGGCCGGCCATCTGCAGAACCCAGGCGTCCTCAATCGAAAACCCTTCGCGGTGCCGCGAGTCGTACGCGGCGACCACGCCGAGTCGCTGCTGGCCGGCGCGCCACGGAACGCTGATCGCGCTGGTCACACCGAGCGTATCGAGCACGGAACGGTGCGGGGAGTCAATGTCAGACACCGCCGCCCTGAAGACGAAGTCCTCGAAGACGACCCGGCTCGTGAGGTCGCCCCCGAACGGCTCCGCGGGCGCTGGGTAGAGGCGGGCGAAGAACTGATCTTCGATTCCATGAGCGCCTGCTATCGGGGTGAGAGTGCGGTTCTCGTTCAACTGCCAGAACAGCACCTTGTCTGCACCTACCAGCTCGGCCACGCTTTCCGTCAGGCCGCGGTAAAAGGCAGCGAAGCCCGCGCCGGTCCGGGCGTGGGTCGAGACGGCGAGCAGAGCCTCGACCGCGAGCTCGCGCGCTTTTTCGATGCGCAGCGCGGATTGCGCACGCTCCTCGTGGAGGACTCGTTGCTTCTCGCTGCGGTCGAGGTCCGCCCGCAGGTTGATCAGCGCGTCGACAAGCTCCTGCCTCCGCTGCTGGAGGCGGAAGATCGCCAGGGCCGCCGCGACCTGGCTGGCCAGAAGGGCGAGGGCACGGCGCTGGACGACCGTGTAAATGTTCCCGCCGGCGACTCCCATCATTCCGATGACCTTGCCCCCGGCTCTCAGGGGCAGGCCGTAGTACGCGTCTTGGCCGGATCCTGGGGAGCCTCCGGAGGCGGCGGCGAACAGCCTGTCGATCTCATCGTCGTTCACGGAACGCAACGGATCGGCGGTGCGCGAAAACACCTGCTGGCGTGTGCCGGCGTCGTCGACGATGCCGATGAAGGCGACGGACGCCGGGGTGAGCTCCAGCGCCAGCTCCAGGGCCCGGTCCGCGGCTCGCGCGAGGTCCTGGGCGCCGGCTAACTCGGCCGAAACCCTCTGAAACGCCTCGAGCCGGTCCCAAAGGCCGGTCTCGGTGTAGCCCATGGTCTCCAAGGCCTACATCCCCCGCGCCGATTCTACTGAGCGCGCTCGTCTTTGCATATGAAGGCGCGTTCGCTCATTCAACGGACCGCGTTCGTCCGGTACTCGCCAGAGCACGAGCGTTACTTCAAGCAAAGGCTCGCGTTTGGCGGCCTCGGGTGGCTTCGTTTGGAGGGGAACAAGGTGCGCGGAGGGATATGGAGATGAGCCAGGGGACCCTGGAGTTCACGGGCGGCCACGCGTTTGAGCTCACGCGTGTCAATCAAGCCCTGGCGCAGCTCGCACGGCCCGCCTCGAGAGAAGAGTGGCTGTCGCCGTTGTTGCGGGCCGATCTCGTTGGTCTGGCCGTGTTCGCTGGCGCTCGGCTTCCTCCCGCGCTTTCGTCGCGGGGACCCCAGAGGAAGGAGCTGATCGAGCGCCTGTGGAGTCGCAAGCGCCAGCTTTTGCGCCATGCCTCGGAGGACGGCGGTTGGGGCTCTCAATTTCCAGTAGCGTAGGAAAGTCGGTCAGAGGATTCGTAAGGAGAGCGGTATGACGAGCGGTTTTAAGACTTTCCTGCTTCGCGGCAACCTGGTCGACATGGCGGTCGGCATCGTCATCGGGATCGCGTTCGGCACCGTCGTCACGGCTTTCGTCAAGGACCTGATCACCCCGATCATCGCGGCCCTCTTCGGCAAGCCGGACTTCTCCAGCATTTACTTCACCGTCAACCAGAGCAAGTTCCTGATCGGGGACTTCATCAACGTTTTGATTGCCTTCGTCATCATCGCGGCCGTCCTTTACTTCTTCGTGGTGGCGCCGTACGCAAAGTTCAAGGCGCGCTTCGAGCCGGCGCCGGTGCCGGAGCCGGAGATGAAGCAGTGCCCGCGCTGCCTCAGCAACATCCCAGCCCACGCAACGCGCTGCCTCTTCTGCACGATCGACCTGTAGCGTCCAAGGCGCGGTTCTGCTGGCCGCGCGGGTCATCGGCCCAGGGCCGCTCCGGCTGAAGATGGTCAAGCTCGCCCACGACCTTGACGATCGTCATGCCGGCCGGGTCGCAGCCTAATCAGGGCGCGGGTTCGACGGTTCTGGGTACACCCATTCAACGAGGCGTTTCCAGTACATATGAACGACTTCGACCGCCGGCTGGAGTTCGAGCTGGCCACGCTTCTGGACCGGGTGGTGCGTACCCCTGCACCCCCTCGCCGCGGGCAACCAGTGAATCGCCCGCTGGTGAAGCTCTGCTCCAGCCCCGGCCCGCCCGGCGCCCCCGGACTCTCCGAGCCGCCTGGCGTCCCGGGCGCGGCGCTCTACTTCTAGAACAACCCCTTCCTTCCTCTCGCGAGGCCGGGCCGTAAGGACCGGCCTCTACTCCATTTGACGAGTTGCTTGCGTCACACTGGATACCAATGAGCGCCGCCACGGTCGGTCTCACGTTCAACGTCACGCCTGCAACCAGGCGGGCGCCGTCGGCCGAGCGCGAGCGCATCCTCGCCAATCCCGGCTTCGGGAGGGTGTTCAGCGAGCACATGGCGATCGCGAGCTGGGAGCGTGGGCGCGGCTGGCACGACGCCGCTATCCGCCCGTACGGGCAGATCCCGATGGATCCTGGAACGTCCGTCCTCCACTACGCGCAGGCGGTTTTCGAGGGACTCAAGGCGTACCGGCAGCAGGATGGGCGCGTCGCGGTCTTCCGCCCCGAAGCCAACGCCAACCGATTCCGGCGCTCCGCCCGGAGGCTGGCGCTGCCTGAGCTGCCCGATGCGACCTTCGTCGAAGCCATCGACCTGCTCGTGCGGCTCGATGCCGACTGGGTGCCCACGGAACCCGAGCACAGCCTCTACCTCCGCCCCTTCATGTACGCAAGCGAGGTCAGCCTCACAGTGCATCCCTCCGACGAGGTCACCTTCGTGCTCATCGCCTCTCCATCGGCTTCTTACTTTCCCAGCGGCGTCAAGCCGGTAACGGTCTGGCTGTCCGAGGACTTCAGCCGGGCCGCACCAGGCGGCACGGGTGACGCCAAGACGGGCGGCAACTACGCCGGCAGCCTGCTCGCGCAAGCGCAGGCGGCCGAGCACGGCTGCGACCAGGTGGTGTGGCTCGATGCCATCGAGCACCGTTGGGTGGAAGAGATGGGCGGCATGAACCTCTTCTTTGTATTCGGCAGCGGGGCCAGGGCGAGACTCGTGACGCCACGGCTCACCGGCACGCTGCTGCCGGGCATCACGCGAGACTCCCTTCTGACGCTGGGCAAAGACCTTGGGTACACGGTCGAGGAAGGAGTGATCAGCGTCGAGCAGTGGCGAGCCGGCTGCGCGGACGGCTCCCTCACCGAGGTTTTCGCGTGCGGCACCGCTGCCGTGATCACGCCGGTCGGCGCGGCGAAGTCGGCGCGGGCCTCGTGGCTCATTGGTAACGGCAAGCCGGGCGCCGTCACTATGAGCTTGCGATCGGCGCTGGTCGACATCCAGCGCGGCGCCGCCCCCGACGCGCATCAATGGATGCACGCCGTCCCGCTCGCTTAGCCGCTAGAGGGCGCGCATCCGGTTGTTCTTCGGGTTGTGCTCGACCTCGGCGAGCCCGAGCGCCTCGAGCAG
>WNFA01028485.1_pt1 | contig 13362 bp, 10 predicted proteins | sample 5400481 | NCBI WGS metagenome assembly WNFA01 (sample SAMN13153340, study PRJNA577476) | soil metagenome | isolation source: 120 cm saprolite under Douglas fir tree site 2 hole 1 replicate 2 | place: USA:California | collected 2015-04-18 | reverse complement strand
ATTGGTAGTGGGTGCCATCCCAGGCGAACAGCGTGGGACAGGAACTGCCGCGGCGGTCCATTTCCAGGAAGCTGTGGTCTTTCAATCCGGCAATTTGGATTTCATCCTGTATCACTCCGGAGGGCCAGAGCATGCGCACCACATCCGCTTCTTTTGCCTGGCCCAGTCCGACAACGAAGTCAGACGAGTTCTGTCCGAGGTAACCGGAAGATCCTGCAATTTCAAATTTCTGACGGTTCGCCCCGGCGAAGACTTCGACCTTGGTGCCGATCGCGCTCTTGTTATCAGCCAGCCCTTTGAAGGAAAGCCGCAGCCAGTTGTTCTTGTTTCCGCCTTCGTTGCGCAGCAGCACGGCCGGGCCGTGATTCTGCGTGATAAGTAAATCGGTTGCGCCGTCGCCGTCGTAGTCGCCGGTAATGATGGCGCGCGGGTCTTTCAGCTGAATTTTGTCGAGACCGACATCAGCAGTAACGTCCGTGAAGCCGTCGGGGCCGAGATTGCGGAAGAGACGGACTTCGCCTTTGCCATCGGCAGTTTCGCCGACGGCGACGAGGTCGATCCAGCCGTCGTTGTCGTAATCGAAGGCAGCAACGCCCCAGCCGCGGACCCAGTTGGTCTTGGGAAGCTCAGCCGGTGCGAAGCTCTTCCCGTGATTGTTGCGCCAGAGGGTGACTCCGCCTAAAGCCATCTGGGTGAAAGCCGTGTCCATCCAACCGTCGTGGTCGAAGTCGAGGACAGCGAGACCGACGGTCGGTACACTCGGTCCGGGCCAAGGCATGAGCACCGGGAATTTCCCTTCCCTCGGATTTTCGAAGACGGTTGGCTCTTTGTACCAACCTGTGACAATAAGATCGACAGCCCGATCGTTGTTGTAGTCGCTTCCGACCGCGGCCAAGGTGGGCACCGGGCCGGCCAAGCCGGTCGGTTCGCTTTGGTCCGAAAAGCTGCCATTCCCGTTGTTGCGCCACACCCGATTGAGTTTGGCTATCTCAATATCGCCGCCATTCCAGTCCTCCTTTCTGCGTGGGTCAAAGTAGGGGTGCGCGCTGTACTGCGCGATAAATAAATCGAGATCGCCATCGTGGTCATAATCGATAAAGGTTGGAGCAACGTTCAGACCATCATTCTTGATGCCCGCGGCTTCCGTAACATCCTTGAACGTGCCGTTCTTCTCGTTATGCAAAAGAAGCACGCTGCCATTCAGAGTAACCGCGAGGTCCGTCGCACCGTCATTGTCATAATCGCCAGCCGTACATCCGATGGCGTGGACTGCCGGATCAAGCCCTGCCTTCTTCGTCACATCTTCGAACTTCCCTGCGCCCAAGTTGTGATACAGCGCCATGCCGCCCTGCGGACCGTTGTCCGGCAGAAAAATGTCGGGCTTGCCATCGCCGTCATAGTCCAGAAAACATGCACCCGGCCCGAGGAACGACGCAAGGTCATTCGCAGAACTCGCCGCGGGCTTCGACACCAGCCCAGCTTGTTCCGTCACGGGGACAAAGCGCACAGGAATCTGCGGCAGCACTTTTTCCAGAGCCCCCGGCGATTCCTCCACCAGCGAATACTTCCCCTGATCTCCGTAAGCCAGGCCGATGGGCGAGCCCAGTTTGTTTTGCGTGATGTGCTGGAAGCGGACCAGGTGTTGGCGAGCCTGGGCGGCATCGCCCGACTGCTGGTAGGCACGAGCAATACCGAATTCGGCCGAAGCGTGCAGCGGGTTCAGTTGGAGCGCGTGCTGGAAGGCATCAATGGCCTGGAGATATTGCTTCAGTTGCGCGTTTGCAGCGCCGAGAAAATACCAGCTATCAGCATCATTCGGGTCAATTTCAGTGACGTGGCGAAACGCGTCCACCGATCCCTGGGGATTGTCGGAATTCTTGTACAGCAATCCGAGACTGAACCAAGCATGAGGGTCGTTAGGGTTTTTCTTGACAGCTTCTTCAAGGAGCGCCTTCGCCGGATCGATGCGGGTCAGGTTCAGCAGGGCGATGCCCTGGTTTAAAGCGGCAACCTGCAACGCAGGATCGAGCGCAGCTGCCTCCTGGAAAGACTTGAGACCTTTCTCGAATAGCTGCTGGTTCATGTAGGCCGCGCCCAGATTGTTCAGCCGCGCAGCTTCGCTGGTATTGGGAGACGAGGTTGCCGCCTTCTGCGTGGTCGCAGCAAAGATGCCGAGCGCGGCCAAACCGACGACAGCGAAGGCGATGGGAACTCGTCGAAGCATAAAGGATTTAACCACAGAGGACACAGACGAGCCTGGGGTTAAGGGATGTCACCAGCGTTCTCATCTCACTTCCGCTGCGCCAGCGGCTTGGCGTACGGCCGGTTCGTTACCACACCCTTGCCTTCTTCGATGGTAATCGTCTGGCCGGCATAAATATTTGAAAGTTTATCGATCTGGCCGCTGGGCCATTGTACTTCGATGGAATCAGCCTTTGCCGCCCGGCCCAGGCCGAACGTGGCCACCAGTTCGCTCTGCGACAGATAACTGGAGCCACTGCGCAACATCTGCCACTGCTGGTCTTTTCCTTGCGTGCCTCCGGAGGTGACCCGGATCGACGCGCCAATGCCATCGCGATTCGATTTTGTTCCCTGAAGCTTCACCCGCAGACTGTAGTTGGTGCCGCCTTCGTTGTGAAACAGGTAAGCCCGGCCGCCGTTGGTGGTGACCAGGACGTCGAGCGCCCCATCGTTGTCGATGTCGGCGTAAGCCGCGCCCCGAGCCACTTTCGGGCTGGCAAAGACAGGGCCCAGAGTCTGCGTGACTTCCTGAAATTTTCCCGCACCCAGGTTGCGGAACAGGTGCGGAGGCTCGGCGTAGCTCACGCGCTTCTGCACCCGCTCGATTTCATTTTCAATGTGCCCGTCGGCGACGAAAATATCGGGCCAGCCATCGTTGTCATAGTCGAAGAAAAGTGATGATGATGCTGGCATGGCCGGAGCGATCGTAGTCGGCGGCGTCCACGCCCATGCCGGCGCGGGCCACGCCGTCTTCGCTGAACGCGATTCCCGCTGAGACACCTCTTTCCTCGAAGGTTCCGTCATGCTTGTTCAGATAGAGCTTGTTGGGCTGCGTGTCGTTGGCGAGCAGGATGTCGGGCCAGCCGTCATTGTCGTAGTCGAGAATAGCGACGCCGAGGCTTTTGGAGGTGGGATCGTAAAACTTGGCCTTCTGCGTGGCATCTTCAAACTTGCCGTTGCCCAGGTTGTGCCACAGCCGCGCGGACGTTCCCTTGTAGGACTCGGGCGTGCAGTAGGACTTGCGGGTGCCATCCAGGGTGCAGAAGAGATCGCCCGCGATCGACCACTGCACATAGTTCGCGACCACGAGGTCGAGTTTGCCGTCGCGGTCGTAATCCACCCAGGCCGCGCCCGTGGAAAATTCGTTTGGGCCCCATAGGCCTGCCGCTTTGGTTACGTCGGAGAAGGTTCCGTTGCCGTTGTTGTGAAACAGATGGCTTTGTCCGAGTGCGGTAACGAAAAGATCGTCATGGCCGTCGTTGTCATAGTCGCCTACGGCCACTCCCAGCCCGAACCTGGAAATCGCCAGTCCCGCCTTGCGCGTCACATCGGTGAAAGTTCCGTCATGATTGTTGTGATAGAGCTGGAGGCTGGTGGCTGGGCCTGCATGGCCAGGCCAGTTCTCTCCGTTCACCAGCACAATGTCGGGCCAGCCGTCGTTGTCGTAATCGATGAAGGCGCAGCCTGGGCCCATGGTTTCGGGCAGATATTTTTTTCCAAAGGCGCCGTTGTTGTGAACAAAATGAATGCCAGCCTCGGATGTGATGTCGCGGAACTGAATGTTTTGGGCCGGAGCAAGGCAGGTCAGCAACATAATGGTTGCAAGACAGGCTGTCAGCGCAGGGTGGAGCAGGGCTCTAAGCCCTGCACAAAGGACTTCTAACCAACTCCGGGCTTCAGCCCCTGTCGGAAGTCCGAACAGAGCAGTGGAGGGCTTTTCCGCGCACGAACCCAGGCCCTTCGTCATTCAGTTGCCCCGGGCGACGTATGCACCACATGTTGAGCGACCGGATGACTGGTGCCGGTCCGTCGCACAGTCGAAGAAGCGGCGGTCCCCGCCTTCACTCCCGGCAACGCTACCGACACGTGCTCATGAATGTTTTGCCGCTCGTTGTTGTCCTCAGGATTGAGCTGGCGATAGGGCCCGGTGATGGCTTGTGAAGACTCATCTGCCTTGAAACGCAAATAGCGCACCTGGTGCTCGTGAGCAAGTTTCTCGTTTCCCAGGCCGTTGTAACAAAGCATCAGGTTGTAGTGCGCCTGCAAGTCTTCCGGATCGACCTCCCGATCTCGCGGATACTGGACCAGTACCTTGCGCAGGTGCTCGGCGGCGCCGTCGTAGTTGCCGTCGCTGCGCAAGACTTTGGCGTAAAAGAAGTGGGCGCGCGCCAGGTCGGGGCTGAGCGACAGAGCTTTCTCGAGCACAGTGCGGGCGCGGTCCATGTCGCCTTCCTGCACTGCCGACCGGCCAATGTTCACCCAGCCGTCGGGATTCGACGGGGCAATCTCGGTCACCTTCTGGAAGGCCGTAGCCGCGGCTTTCAGATCGCCCTGCAGGAAAAGGCCGATGCCATAGTCGTTCCAGCGCTGCCAGTCGTCCGCCCGCAATGTCTCCCTGGGCTGGGGCTGGGGCGCGCTGCGCGGAGCCACAGTCAGCGTGACCTCGTCTTCGGCCACGGTAATGATCGGAAGATCCGGAATCTGCTCCCGCTTCGCGGAAACGCCCTTCAGCGGAGCGGTGAAGGTAAACGTCCGGTCGTCGTAGTCGGGCGTGACTGCCGAGTCCGGCTGGCCGGGGTTTGGAACTCCGGCAAATGAAAATTGAGTATTCCACCAGGAGAACTTGCGATAACACATGCGTGCATGCAACGTTATTTTGTCGCCGGCATCTTCCGGGACGTGCAACCGGTAGTGAACCGTGTCCGCCGCACCCGGAGGAATCAAGCGCACGTAGACCACCGCACGCGTAGCCCACGCGTTACGCTTGGCGATACGGTTGCCATGCGCATCCACTTGCAGCGAACGGTAAAAGTGCGCGCCTTTCTCCACCGGACCGTGACCGTTGTCCTCGACCATTCCACTCCAGAATAGGGTTTGGCCTTTCTCATCGGTACCCTTGAGTTCGAGCCAGGTGTCATAGGCATCGACGGTGCCCCCGGGGAAAAAGTGCCCGATCTTCCTTGTGCGCACCACCACATCCACTCGCACCGTGTCGCCACGGCGGACTACCGGCTGTACCCGGCTTAGCGGCGCCGTGACTGGTGCGACTTCGGTTTCCGCAGACGGCGTGATTTTTGCCTCCGCTTCCTCGCCCACCGCAAAGGTCGTGGAAAGCTCCGACTGGCTGAACCCGCCTGTTTTGACCTCTGCCCGCGCCGCTGAGAGGGCGAAGATATCCACGCTGAGGATCTTGTTCTTCAGGAAATCTTCCGTGATCTTCAGTTGCTCGGGGTCTTCGTTGGCCGTGGGCAACGCTGTGTTCGCGCCCGGGAAGCGATGCGAGTGCACCATACCGGCTACGTTGCCGAAGTCTTTGGACGGAGTCGCGGGCATGTGGCAGTCGGCGCACTGCTGAGATTTTGGCGGATAGTAGAAAGACCGCGCGCCCTGCCCAGAAACGCCGCTGGCCTGCCAGTTGTCATACTCGTTGAAACCGCGGAACCAGCGATAGTGATTCACCGGCACATCCAGATGGACCTTGTGGCAACTGGAGCAGAACTCGGCCGTCTGCTCGCGCATGAACGGTTTCAGAAACACGCGGCGATGCGGCTCGGGATTCAGCTTCACCAGAAAATCATGCAGAGCACGCTCCACGGGATTCTGCGCCGCCGCCAGTTCGTGCAGCTTGGGATACTCCAGGTAGAAATCCCCCTGGCCCATGGTGCTCTTCACGTCGGCGATGGAATGGCACATCATGCATCCCAGCCCGGCCTGCGCTTCGGGGCGATGCACGATCTCTTTGATCGGCGTGTCCATCAACCCGCTATAAAGCACCGCGGGATCGTGGCAGCCGCCGCACCATTTGGAGGGCTTGGTGCCGACCGTGTCCTGCATGTACTCGATGCTTTTGCGGTACCACTGATTGTTGAAAGAAGAAAAATGGTGCGCCGAGCTGTTCCACTGGTTGTAGATGTCTTCGTGGCAGCGCTTGCAGGATTCCGATTCCATGAAGAACTTGCTGGGAATCTTCTGGCGCCCGTAGATCTGAGCTGAACTTGGGAAAAACGCGCCTTCCGGCCCGTCGCCCTCGCCGTTCATGCTGGTCGGCGGCATAGTGGGATTCTCAATGCGCGCCCGATTCAGCCAGCGCGACTCCCGCACATAGCGGGCGGCAGACCCTAATCCGGCAAGCACCACCAGGCAGATCACGACCCGCGCCAGCGTGCCCCCCGCGCCGGAAGTCAGCCAGCCCCTTTTGCCGGCCCATTGCGCCAACAGCAAGCCGACTCCGACAACTGACAGGACAATATGAAGATACAGCCAGTTCCATTCGTAACGCGGCGTCCCGATCCTGATCAGCACTAACCCCAGAATTGCCCCTGCTGTCACGAAGATCCAGCCCAGGCCGGACACGATGTTGCCGTTTCGGAGCAGGCGAAAAAAGAAGACCGCGAGCAGAACCGACGCGATCACGCCGGCCCCGGCGTGGAGCAAAACCACTACCGCATAGAAAACGTTCGGTTGCGGAAAGGCATAAAGATAGATTGCAGAAAAGAAGAGAAAGATGAGCAACCCAGCGAGCGCGCGATGGCGGGAAGTTTGCAACCCTGACATTTTCGGAATCAACCCATGCTGGCCGCACACTTGCGGCGGTAACCAAAACGTTGTGGAGACAGGCTATCCCGGGGCCGGAATTTTGCAGAATAGTATAAAAGCACTATCCGGCAATCGCCGCTAAATCGGAGGTGGCGCATAGCCGCCGCATTGCTTCTCCAAGGCCGCGGCAACAGAAAGTACCAATTCCTCCTGCCACGGGCGGGCCACGATCTGCACTCCAATTGGCAAACCTTCCGGCGATCTCCCCACTGGCACCACCGCAGCAGGCGTTCCCAGCAGATTAAACCACTCGCAATAGCTCCACGCGTCAAGATATTTCACCGTCTTGCCTTCAACCTGCCAACTGCGCTCGCCATGGCGGAAGGCGGGAATGGCGGCGACAGGGCAAAGCAGGACGGGATACTTTTGCATCTGGGAAAATATTCGCAAGCGAACGTCGTCGCGCTGCAGCCAGGTTTCGAGCAACGACCGGCCGGTATGAGATGCCTCGGCGGCTACCCAACCGGAAAATTCCTTGAGAAGTGGGCCGATCTCCGCTTCGCGCCCCCGCGTCATGGGGCCGAGCACCATCCCGCCGGCGATACCGAACAAGTTCCACCATAGTTGGCGCGCGAGTTCGAGCCCGTCGGGAAGGAAAGGCTCCACCTGAAATCCTGCGCACCGGAGAGATTCCGCCGCAGTCCGCACCGCCCCACGTATTTCCGCAGTAACCGGAGTGCGGCCGTCGTCTTCGAAATAACCGATGCGGACTCGCTTCAGATCGTCTTTCTCAGGCCAGCACACCGGCACCGGGGCGGCCGAGGGATCGCCGTCGTCAGGACCCTGCATGACTTCGAACAGGACCTTCAAGTCAGCGACGGTTCGCGCCATCGGTCCCACCGCGCCCAACAACGCAAAGGGACCCGCTGACGCTGGGAAGTGTCCGGTGGCAGGGATGCGCCCGGGAGTTGGTTTCAGCCCGCAAATTCCGCTGAAATGCGCCGGCACGCGAATCGATCCTCCGCTGTCGCTACCCACTCCGCCGGCTGAAATGCGGGCTGCGATGGCCGCCGCTTCCCCTCCGCTCGATCCACCTGGCGTGCGCGAGAGGTCCCAGGGATTATTGGTCCGCCCGTAAAGCAGGTTGTCGGTCTCCCATGCCATCAGCAGTTCCGGAGCGTTGGTGGTACCCAGGATGATGGCGCCCGCACGGCGCAAACGCGCCACCAGCGGGGCGTCCCGGGTTGCGACGAAGCCCGCCCGCAGTTTTGTCCCTGACTCACAACGCAGGCCGGCGACCTCGACCGAACTCTTGATGCTAAGTGGAATCCCGTGCAGCGGTCCGAGTTCTTCGCCGCGGCCCACCGCCGCCTCCGCCAGCCGCGCCTGTTGCCGTGCCCCTTCGGCATCTACCTGCACAAAGGCGTTCAGCTTCGGATTCAATTCTTCGATCCGGGTGAGATGGGCTTCGAGCAGTTCGACCGGCGACAGTTCTTTTCGCCGGATTTGTTCAGCCATGGAAACAGCAGAGAGAAACGTCAGTTCGCGCATCAAGGCAGTCAGCGGAGACTTGAGTCTAGCATGCGCTTGAAAGGATTGATAAGGAAGGACTCCCCGGGAGGATCGGGCGCGAAAAAGGAATCTAGTGGGAACCAGCGGCCGTGCGACGAGCTTTCTCGCCTCGAACTTTCCCGCTTCGAACTTTCTCTCTGCGGGCTGTCCCGACTCGGACACCGCGCACCACCGTTTTCTTCCTGGCACCACGTTTTCCCAGCCACTGCTTCAGATACTTTCGTGAAGCCGGGGTCAGGCGAGAGAAGAGCACGCCAGCCCGTCCGCCATCGTCAGCCCAGATTACCTCGCCCGTGCCTTCCACCATGTGATCCGTACCGGGCAAAACAAAGCGCATGGGCACAAGTTGTACCGGCGGCAATGGTTCGGGCGCCTGCAGCGCCAGGCCGTCCTGGTTCAAATCCAGCACCATGGCTGGTAGCGCAGCGATACCTTCGATCCGGCCGCATGAAACCCCGGCCTGCACGCAGGCAGCGGACGATCTGGTCGAAAGCCAGCGGCTTGTAAAAAATGAAATTGACCCCAGCCTGAAAGGTCTCGGCGATTTCGGTGAACGCCCCGATCATCCCGAAGATCACTGGCCGGCGATGCGAAGGAGCCAGTCGCGCCATGCGGGCCACCATAGCCGCGCCGGGCAAGTCGAAATCCAGTATCAGCGCCGAGTAGTGCCGCAGCACCGTCAGGTCCAGAGTTTCGGCTGCGGATGGGCAAACTTCCTGCTCCATTCCGACTTCGTCGAGAGCCGCGCCCACAACACGCTGAGCATGCTGCTCGCGGCACATCAGCAGGGCATTGAACGCCATAAGGTCGCAGCTTAAGGCCGCGCCGGGCGAAGGTAAAGTAACCCAGGTAATCGGTTTCCGCTTACCCGCAAGGACTGGGCCGGACGCGCACAATCTGGCGGTTCTCTAAACTGTTGCCGGCGTGACCTTACGAAATGGCGCCTCGCATGCTAGGTCCTCGGTCAGAGCGCAATCCGGAAGTTACCCGGGCGTCGCCAAAAGCGAATGCAAAGCGAACACCAGTTGGCTATCGGGCCGCGTTCTTTCGTAATCTGCCGTTGTGGGACGGCGAATGTCATAGTGGGAACGAAGCCATGCCTCACTCCAAACACGTAGAAAATGCCCGGCGCGCCCCTCGGGTCAAACTCGCAGGGACAATTCTGGCTTTAGTTCGGCTGGAAAGCGGACGCGAGATCAGGGCCCGCCTGCACCAGCTTTCCTTTATCGGCGGCCTACTGCACCTGGATAATCCGATCGACGAAGGAATCAAAGTGGAGGTGATGTTTCACGTGGGCGACAGCACCATACGCAGCAGAGCGGCTATGCTGTTTCCCATGTGGGCCACCCAAGGCTGTCTGCAGCCCTTCGAATTCGTCGATCTTGGGGAACAAGACCGGCTGAAACTGGAAATTGATCTAAAGAAATTTCTAAATCCGACCGCCGCCGATTCGCCCGTCGCTGAGACCGTGTAGGGGCGGGCGCCCTCGCCCGTCCAAGCCGAGCGAAGCTCGGCAGTTTCCACTGCGCGTCCGAAGGCTCACCAGAGAAGGCTAGTTCCCAGCGCGCCCCTCGGCATCTTCCGAGTGTTGGCGTCGAAGGATTTTCGCTAAAATACCCTTCGTCCCTTCATTCCTTCAAACGGAGTCTCATGGCACACCAGCATTCCGCTCGGTTCTTGCAAATCGTCGACGATGCCAGGAAACGCATTCGCGAAACCAGCGTGGACGACGTTAAAGCCAGACTCGACCGCGGCGAGAACTTTCTCCTGGTGGATGTGCGCGAGGAAAGCGAGTACGCCAAGGATCATCTGCCGAAGGCCATCCACCTGGGCAAGGGCATCATCGAGCGCGATATCGAGGAGCGCGTGCCGGACCTCGACGCACCCGTGGTTCTGTACTGCGGTGGCGGGTATCGCTCCGCTTTAGCCGCCGACAATCTCCAAAAAATGGGCTACACCAACGTGCTCTCCATGGACGGCGGCATTCGTGGCTGGCGCGAAAAGAGTTTCCCGCTGACCAGAGACGAGTAAAAGCCCCTGTCGCTGGCGCGCTTCGCTGTTGCGAAATATGCTTCGAAACCTCGGGTGCAGACGGAACGCTCGACCCGGAAGTACCTCCGTAACTTGATGCCAGCGCGGTACCGCGTCAGCATGGGGATACCGCGCATCTTCTTTTGCGGTCGAATTATGGGGCGAGATAACCAAACTTCCGGTCAGAGTGGATCAGGGGCGGCTGCGGCGCCGGCGCTCGATGCCAAAGCATTGCAGCTTCGATTGGCGCCGGCCAACACTCCCGAGCTGTGCCGCGATGAGCTCGCCAAGATCTTCGGAGTGCGGAAGACCGAAGTCGCTCTGTTGCGTCTGGAAAATGGACTGCTGAAATTTCTTTTTCCCCAGGAGCTCATGACCGCGGGATCAATTCCGATTTCCAGTTCAACGGCGGTCGCTGCCCACACCGCGGTCACCAAAAAAGTCGAGTTGTTTAACAACTTCACCAGGGTGAAGCACGCCAGCATCTTTGAGACCATCAAGCCGGGCGGGGAGCAGGGTGAGACTCTTCCCCCAGCTACGATCCACAAGCTGATGTCGGCACCAGTGCTCGATAAGGCGGATAAAGTTCTGGGAGTCATCCAGATCTGCCACAAGGGTTTCGATCTGGCTTCCGCCGGACCCGATTTCACGCTCGACGATCTCCGCCAACTTGAACACGCCGCCAAGATACTGGCTGAGTCTGAGTTCATGCGCGCGGGCGGCTAGCTGAATCGAGAGTCGCCCCGCTTCTCCAGCCTCGCAATCTGCTCCATCTAACTCTTCGAATCGACGAAGACCGCAGTCCGGCGTAGCAATCTACCCTCGGTCGGAACCCGCACCATTCCCCATAGCCTGGTCGAGCGCTTGCTTCTCCCCGGTGGTCAGCTGCCGAACCCCGCCTTTTGGAAGCTGCCCCAAACTCAGCGGCCCGATCGCAACCCGCACCAGTCGGAGAACTTCGACCCCGAGCGGTTTCAGCATCCGACGTATCTGACGGTTCCTGCCCTCATCCAGAACAATTTCAATCCAGGAGTTGCGCCTGCCACTGCGCAGAATGCGAACGGTTTTGGCGCGAAGGAACTCGCCATCGTCCGTCTTCACTCCCAGGGCAATCGATTCCAGCAAACTGGCGTCGGCGACCCTGCCAATTTGCACGTGGTAGGTCTTGTCGAGGTGCATGGCTGGCTCCAGCACTCGCCCCGCCCATTCGGAATCATTGGTCAACAAGAGCAGCCCTTCGCTGGCCTTGTCCAGCCGACCTACCGGCGCCACCCACGGCAGATTGGATTCAAGAAATGCGTACACCGTTTGCCGCCCTCTTTCATCCGATGCGGTGGTCACCGCTCCCCGCGGCTTGTTGAGCATGAGATAGACCTTGGAAGCGGGTGCGACCGGCTGGCCATCCACTTCAATGCGGTCCCTCTTGATGCGGACCGGGGCTTCGGGATCGCGCAGGATTGCGTGGTTCAATCGGACTCTGCCCGCTTGGATCAGATCGAATGCGTCTGACCGGGAGCAGTAACCAAGCTTCGAAAGCGCACGCGCCAGGCCCACTCGCCGGGAGGATTTCGCGCGGATCACATCTTCATGCTAACAGCTTGGGGAAAAATTCCGATCCAGGAGTGTTCTATTCGCAGCCGCCTACGGCACGGTGGCTCGGGTTTCGTTGGAAAAAGCACTCTCGTGTCCCTGAGCGTCCACCGCGGTGACAACGTAGTAATAGACCGTTCCCGATTGCACGCTCTGATCGTTGTAGGACGCCGTGCCGAGCGCGCTGGCGAGAAGGCCGTACGAACTGCCCGAGATGGTCGAGCGGTACATGCTATAGCTGACCACATTCGCCGCGCTGGTCCCCTGCCAGGCCAGCGAAACCGAGTGCGGCACCGGAGGTGTCGCTGCGGCCACGGGGTTCACCGTCAAAGTAACGGTTGCTCTCTGGCTGGAATCAGCCTGGCTGGTTGCGGTCACGTTGACCTGAATCGAGGAAGCCACCATGGGCGCAGTGAACAAACCCGACGCACTCACCGTTCCTGACGTTGCCGCCCACGCAACCGTTGTGTTCGGAGTATTGCCTACCGTGGCAGTCAATTGTTTGGTGGTTCCCGAGACAACGGTTGCGGTGGCGGGCGAGGCCGAAATGGTCACACTTTTGGAACTGGGCGATGAACTGCCACCTCCACAAGCGGCCAAGATCAGGCCCGAGAGTATCAGGCACGCCCGGAGCAACAACAAGCCCAAACCCAGGAGTCTTTTCCGGTGCGGTTTCGAACCCTTTCCCGGCAGGAGGTAAACGAGGGGAGCAGGCGGGCAATTCAAGTGTGCCATACCTGTTCAATCGCCAAACGCCCGCGACTAACTTAGGAAAAACCCCTCTGATAACATGACCTAAGACCAGCATCCGGTTTGTGGGGTGGCCAAAACGGGACGCCCGCAGAGGGCGAATCGGGTTGATCACCGGGCTCTTACACAGGCTGTCAAACGAGGGCTGAACTCCTCACGCCGCAGTTCCTCAACTAGCTGCATTCCGTTTCCGGAAGCGCTGCACCTTAAAACGGTTTCCGCAAGCCTGCATGTCACACCAGCGCCTCATGCCGTTGCGGCTGGTATCCAGGAAAAGCCAGGTGCAATTTTCTCCGGCGCATTGCCGGACCCGGTGCAGACGATCCGAAGTCAACAAACTCACTGCCGAGCGGGTGATTTCCCCCCAGACCCGCTGTAGCGAGGCACCGCGGTCGTCCCACCCCACCTCGAACCGCTTGCCGGAGCTCAGGAGGCTGGCCTCAGCCATCGCCTCCCTAAAATGCCGATTGAGCGGGTGCAGTACTTCGGGACCAACGCTTTGCCCGAGAGCGATTCTGGAAAAGACTCCATAAACACTCTCACGCAATGCCACTGCGCGTTCAAAATCAGCCCTTGCCTGGCCAGATTTCCTTTTTCCCAGCAGCGAGCACTGCCGGTCACTGAGCAGACCAGCCTGGCGGC
>WNFA01009139.1_pt1 | contig 13362 bp, 13 predicted proteins | sample 5400481 | NCBI WGS metagenome assembly WNFA01 (sample SAMN13153340, study PRJNA577476) | soil metagenome | isolation source: 120 cm saprolite under Douglas fir tree site 2 hole 1 replicate 2 | place: USA:California | collected 2015-04-18 | reverse complement strand
GGTGCGGTCGTCCAGCAAAATGAAGTATCCCTGGCTGTCTCGCTTCGGAGAGAATTCGTGCTTTCTCAGAATGTTCCCGATTACTTCGGGCTCGAACTCTGTCGTCTCGCCTCGGCTCCTGGAAATAAGATTAACTGTTCTAGTAATATCCTTGATGTGGATCCGCCATGCTTCCGTTTCCACACCCCGCTCATCGAACCGGACGTGCGGATTTCCCGCTTCCGGCTCTCGGCGCCAAAGCCGTTTATCTCGGTGACGGAGAAGAACGCGACGATACTTCAGCAATTGTCGCAATTCTGTCCCTCCTCGAAAATTCTGCCGATTCGGCCAATCGAACTAGCCGCTCAATCGTGGCTTTCTTTCTGTTCCATCTCCACCAGACAGGCATTTAACACCGAGACGTAGCGTGGTTCAATCTCACTAAATGCTACGATGACACCGAGGTTGGGATCAGAGTGGGAGACCGTGCCATGAACCTGGAAAAAATGTGGCCAAGCGTAGATTTTCACAAGAACTGCTGTGCCTACCGGAGAAGGATTCGATACGTTTAGACGGCAATGTTCACGGCTTAACTCAAACAAGCGCGCAGTGACGTGATCGCCCGAGTTTTCGACTGTCAACTCGGCGTGGGCGCTAAAACGATACGCCCGCGTTAGGCTACGATCTTGCTCCATATGACCGTGTCTCGGAACGGATTCGGTATGGTAACGCGGATTCCGCGAATCTCTTGGGAAATCTGCACGGAATAGGAGATGGCCAACGCTTTCCGGTCGGTGCTCTACGAAAATCAATTCACCCAGGACCGAACTGCGTTAAAGAGGACGGCTCCAAGCAGAGCAGCGCCGGGAATCGTCAGCACCCAGGCGAGTACGATTCGGCGAGTCACTCCCCAGCGCACCGCAGTCAGGCGCCGCGAGGCACCGACGCCGACGATGGCGCCAGTGATCGTGTGGGTCGTGCTCACAGGAATGCCGAAATGCGCAGTGGCAATTAGCGTCAAGGCACCGGCTGTTTCGGCGGCAAACCCCCCAAAGGGCGTGAGCTTGGTAATGCGCTGGCCCATGGTCCTTATGATTCGCCAGCCGCCCGCCATCGTACCGCCGCCCATCGCCAAGTGGCAGCAAATGATGACCCAGTAGGGAACGTCGTAGGTCTTCATCAAGCCACCCGCCACGAGGGCCGTCGTGATAATGCCCATTCCTTTTTGGGCGTCGTTGGTCCCGTGACCAAGGCTATAAGCCGCAGCGGAAAGGAGTTGGAGCCGCCGAAACCATCGGTCGACCCGCAACGGCCGTTGCTTGCGGACGATCCAACTCGTGGCGACTGTTACGCTCATGGCGATCACCATGCCGATGACCGGCGATAGAAAGATGAACACCACCGGCGCCGTCCAACCACTAGGAATTAGCGCCACAAAACCGGATTTTGCCACCGCCGCACCGCCGTATCCGCCCATGAGCGCATGCGAGGAGCTCGTAGGAAGTCCTAGAATCAGCGTAATCATATTCCAACCGATAGCTCCCAAGAGTCCGGCCAGTAGAACCTTCTGGTCGACCATCTCGATGTGCACGAGACCCTTGCCAATGGTCTTCGCCACGGCAGTGCCGAAGACAAACGCGGCAATGAAATTCCAAAACGCTGCCCAGGCAACCGCCCGGAAGGGGGTCAGAACTCGGGTAGAGACCACTGTCGCGATGGAGTTCGCAGCGTCATGCCAGCCGTTCGAGAATTCGAACGCCAGCGTTAGTATGATAACGGCCAGAAGGAGATGAAATGGATTCACGTGGTCAGGTGCTCTTCAGCACTACGCCTTCCACCACATTGGCGACATCTTCGCACTTGTCGACGGCAGTCTCGATAACTTCAAGAATCTCTTTCCACTTGATGATCTGAACCGGATCGGTTTCTTCATCGAAGAGCTGAGCAATCAGTGTGCGGCAGAGACGGTCACTCTCATTCTCAAAACGATTGATTTCGATGCAGTGTTTGAGAGCTTCATCCCGGTTCTCGATAGCATGTACCAATGCAGTAACTTCGGCACAAGCTTCCAGAAGAATGTTGGTGAGGTCGGCCGTCCCGTTTCGCACCGTGGTCACTCGATAGAGAACGAAACGACTGGCGGCGGCATCAATCAAGTCGATGACGTCGTCGAGCGTAGAGCACAGTTCGTGGATATCCTCGCGGTCGATCGGTGTGATGAAAGTCTGGTTGAGCTTCATGATGATGGTGTGCGCAATTTCATCACCTGCGTGCTCGATTGCTTTAATGCTCTGTACTTGCTCGTAGACCGCCGTGTAACGCGAAAGCAAGTCACAAAGGGCTTTCGCGCCCTTCTGAATATTCTCCGCTTGCCTCGCGAAGAGCTGGAAATAATCGTCGTCGCGCGGTAAAAAACGCTGCAAAAGTCCTGGCATCGTCTTTGATCCTGGGATGAAGAGTCCAATCGTGTTAAGGTGCGATCACCATAGCAGAGGCAAGCAAGCTCAGGCAACAACGCCACTCCGGAAACGGCCCTGTTGAGCGCCTACGTAGTTGTATCGCCCTCGGAACTGCCCCGATAAACGCAAATCCCTGACCTTCACGCGTCTTTAGGATAACGGAGCCATTTGCCTTTCATCCTTTGGGGATTGCGGGTGATCTGGACAAACTGCATCTCTTCGAGCGGCAGCCGTTCCGCGGGGTCGCTGGATTCGGCTGCTTTCTTGAGGCGGTTTAGCTCGGCCACGATCGCTTCGTCCTTGGATTTATCGCGCGGCTCTTTTTCTGCCTTTATCTGCCTCCACCGGGGCAAGTGCTTATCCCAAAGTCGGGTAACGAGGAATGAAGCGTCTTCGGGCGGGTCGGCAGCGAAATTGTAAAAGCCGGATATCTTCACGTCATCCGGCAACGCCGAGTAGTGGCCATCGAGCCTTCTCAGGTCTGCCTTGAGCTCATCGCCCACGATAAAGCTCTGGTCGTCTCGGAGAAAGAGTGGTACCACGCGTTTATGGAGGTTATCGCTGGAAACGAAAACGTGGCAGAAAGGCAGGTAATACAGATAGGCGATGTCCACTTTGTTGTCGGCTTTGCCTGCCGGGCGCACGCGGGAGATCAGGTCTGCCGCCACCGCGAGATTGAAAAATAGGTCCACGCCGTAGACATGCCGGAAATACGGCGCGAACTGCCATATAGGAGGCGAGCCGGCGCTCTGCCATCGGCCGAGAATCTCTGCTATCCGAGGCGACGGGATGCCGAGAAGGTTGAGACCGAACTTCAACGCGGTTTCTTGGGATGAGCCGTCTATGTAGGCGTCCGCAAGGGTCTTCGCCTGCGCGACATTCTTCGGTTTTCCCAGCGGAAACCAGTTTTGGAAAAACGAATATGAATGTTCGTGGTCGACGCCGCATAGGTTTCGCCGCCATTGTTTTGCGATTTGCCGCTCAACGTCGAGGAACTCCCGGTTGTACCAGCGCTCCAGAGCTTCTTCCTCGGGCGTTTTTTCAAAATAGATGCCTCGCTTCCCGTCGAGTTCGACGACCTTCCCGAAGTCGCGGGGAATCCGGCCGTCCAAGGGAATATGCTGGCCGTAGAGATCGCCGCCGAGGATTTTTTCATGATGGGCGCACGCAGTCGCCTGCATATCAGGGGTCTTGAGAGCGAGATGGCCGACGACTTCCTCGGCCGTGCGGCCGCGGCCAACTTCCTTTTCCAAGTCCGCGAGAGTCTCCGCGAAGAAGAGCGGCGTTACGTTGGTAAGGAAAAAATTGTCGAGCCAGTTGCTCTCGTCCAAGCTAAGGGCCTGGAGCGCCGACTTATCGAAAATAAGGATCGGACCGGCTGGCATGTCCAATGATACCGATTTGAACAAAGCTCAGCCAAGTCAGCTACCAACCTGTGGTGAGAAGATTTGACTCCATTTGACTCCAATTGAACTGAAAAGCGGGTGGTAACGCCTTTGTTTGGTTCATTCGGATTTGTTCGATTCCCATCGCCCGCTCCATGATCCTGCAAAATTCATGTTGATTCGGCTGCCCTTACTCACCAGCCTTCCCTATTTTGCGCCCAAAAATACAGCACAAGGAATTGAGGGGAAAACACATGAGCAAAATTGAAACCGTCTGTCCGTTTTGCAAGACGCCAATTCTCGTTGAGAAGAACAGTTTCGGCGTGTCTGCTGACGGCCTAAATAAAATTCAGTGCTCGCACTGCTCGAAGCGTTGGGAAGAGGATTTGAGCGAAACCGGCAGTCTCGCCAAATCCGCGCCCGCGCCGTCGAGCGGAATGGCCGCTGTGCGTCAGCGCCTTATCGAACTAGGGAAGGTCGTTGACGATTACATCGCGCGCCAGGCGGCAACTCGGCCAGGTTCAAGCCGAGTGGCGGCGATCAAGTCCAAGAAGCGACCGTTTTGAAGTTCGTGGCCGGGGCACCGGGGGGAATGATGCTTCAGGTTGACGCCACGGAATCAGCGCCCGATGCACGCGCGTTCGTCACCAAAGCGGCTGACAACGATGCTGCGGCACGAGTCGAGCTGCAGAAGGCGCTCGCGAACGGCAGGCCGGTCACAAGCCCTGGAGGGCAGGAAGAATATTTGACGCGCGCCACAGTTATGACCTGGCGTGGAAGCTCATGGCGATCGCGGGTGTTGTCGGAGCCGCGGCCATCTACGTGGTGTCAGCTCGATCCCGCCGCAAGCAAGCTTGAACAAAATAGAACGATCGGGTTGGGAAGCCGGACTGCGAAACAGCCTTCACCGGCTGTCTTTAGATTTTGCTTTTCGGAGTCCCTGCGTGAATCGCTATCTAGTAAACGCCCGCGCGTTGACGGGCCTGTGCACACAGCCTAAGATTGCCGCCTGAGGCGGATCGTTTTCTCATGATTGGCCGGACATTGGGGCGCTACCGGATCCTCGAACAGATTGGCGGGGGCGGCATGGGTGTGGTGTACCGCGCCCTCGATGCGCGACTGGAGCGCGACGTCGCGGTAAAAGTCCTGCCTTCGGGCGCGCTGGTCGATGAAGCCGCGCGGCGCCGTTTCCGTCAAGAGGCGCTGGCTCTTGCCAAGCTCTCGCACCCCAATATTTGTGTGATTTACGACTTCGATACTCAAGATGGCGTGGACTTCCTGGCAATGGAACTTGTTGTGGGGCAATCGCTGGCCCAGAAGCTGGATGCAGGCCCTTTGCCGGAGAAAGAAGTCGTGTCACTGGGGACGCAAATCACCGCAGCGCTCGAAGAAGCGCATGACCGGGGAATTGTCCACCGTGACCTGAAACCGGGCAACATTCTCGTCACCCCAAAGGGGCAGGCGAAGGTGCTGGACTTCGGTCTGGCACAGTTGTTGCGGTCGCAAGCTGATCTCGCAGCAACCCAGACGTTTGCCGAAACACGGGGGTTGAGCGGGACCCTGCCTTACATGGCGCCAGAGCAGTTGCGCGGCGAAACACCTGATGCACGGGCGGACATCTACTCGTTAGGCTGCGTGTTCTACGAAATGGCCACGGGACGCCGGGCATTTCTGGAGGACTCAGCGCCGCGGTTGACGGATGCAATCTTGCATCAGGCGCCCGTGGGGCCGCGCGCGGTGAACAGTCGAGTTTCACCGCAACTCGAAGCGATCATCCTGAAATTGCTGGATAAGGATCCGGAACGGCGCTATCAGACGGCGCGCGAGCTTCGCGTGGACCTGGAACGGTTGAGGATGCCCACTACTTCCATTCCCGAAACGAGAGTAAAGAAGTCCATTGCGAAGCCCGTCCTGGCGGCAGCCGTTGGCATCGTGATTCTTGCTGCTATTGCGTTTGGACTCGATGCCGGTGGAATCCGTTCTCGTTTGTCTGGCGGGTCGGGGCGCGGCGAAATCCGATCGATTGCCATATTGCCGTTGGAGAACCTCTCCCACGATCCCGAAGAAGAATATTTTGCCGACGGCATGACCGAAGCCCTGATCACTGAATTCGCGCAAATTCGCGCTCTGCGGGTGACCTCGCGAACATCGGTGATGCAGTACAAGCGCGCTCAGAAGACGCTCCCCCAAATCGCCAAGGAACTGGATGTTGCTGCCGTGGTCGAAGGCTCCGTACAACGCTCGGGAGACCGAGTCGAGATTAACGTTCAGTTGATCCAGGCATCCAACGACGAACATCTGTGGGCCAAGTCTTACCAACGAAATCTTCGTGACGTTTTGGATCTCCAGCGCGAGGTAGCACGGACCATTGCCGGCGAGATCCGCGTTGCCGTAACACCGCAGGAAAAGGAAAAACTCGCGCAGCGCCGTTCTGTGAACCCTGACGCCTACCAGGCCTACCTGAAGGGCCGTTACTACTGGAATCAACGCAGTGAAACCAGCATCAAGCGTGGCAGAGAGTACTTCGAACAAGCCATCGAAAAAGATCCGACTTATGCCCCTGCGCTTTCCGGCCTGGCAGACGTGGCGGATGCCTTGAGCTGGTACGGCTTTGAATCCCCGCAATCATTTGTCCGCTCACGGCAACTGGCCTTAAAAGCGATTGCATTGGACGACTCCTTGGCGGAGGGCCATGCTTCGCTGGCGATGGGGCTGTTTTACTCGGACTGGGACGGAGCCGGAGCGGAGAAGGAGTTCCTTCGGGCCATCGAGCTGGATCCGAACTACGCAAACGCTCATCACTGGTACGGCGATCTTCTTGGCGCCACCGGCCGGCACCAGGAAGCGATCTCCGAGGAGAAGCGCGCCCTGGGAATCGAGCCGGTCTCATTGATCATGAATACGTGGCTGGCTCGCCGCTACTATTTCGGTCGCCAAGTTGACGCCGCGTCAGTCCAGTGCAGTAAGGCGCTGGAGCTGAACGGCGATTTTGCCCCGGCGCGATATCAAATGGGACTGATCGACATCGAACAGAAGAACTACGGCGCGGCCATCGCGGAATTTCAGAAAGCCAAAGAGCTCTCCGGCGGCGCCACGATTTACATTGCCGCCCTCGCCCGGGGCTACGCCGCTTCCGGGCGAAAGGACCAGGCGTTAAAAATATACGAACTGTTGAAACGTCCCGGCGAAAAATACGTTTCGCCGTACTGGATGGCGCAAATCGCCGCGGATCTCGGCGAGAAAAACGAAGCTCTGCAGTGGTTGGAGACGGCCTGGGCGGGGCGTGCTGTCTGGATGGTGATGCTCTCCGTCGATCCGGCGTTCGATCCGCTGCGCTCAGATCCCCGGTTTCAAAGCTTCGTCCGCCGCATCCACCTCCTGCAATAAGAGAAACTGCAGTCGCAGAGATCAATCGACTTGTTGGGCGAGGCGTTATAAGCAGGTAACGAAAGCCCTTCTCGCAGCGAATGGCGACGCCGCGCACGAGGTCAATATTCACCGAATCTGTGAGCCGATTTTCGCTGACTTCGTTGATCAGCAAGCCAATCTCGACCGGCGGGGCTGGCGTCTTGTTCACACAGAGCGCCCGCTTCAATTTTACATTCGCCCGATGATTCGCGGCTGAGGCGGGGACATGACCAGCGTCACCTTGAAATCGGCAAAAGGGTATGCGGAACCAGTGTCAAGGCTTTGGGACGATTGACGCACCGGGTCGCTACTGCAAAGAGAGATCCTGAAGAAATGGAACCGACAACCAAGCTCGTCATCGGAATAGATATCGGAGGAACGAAGGTTGCCGGAGGTCTGGTAGATTCTTGTGAAGAAATTCATGTGCACAGCAGGACGCCGATGATCACAGCCGGTGAGGCTTCGAAGGGCCTCACCGCGGTGTCTGCCGCGATTCAAGCATTGTTCTCGGCGGTTACTGAACGACCGCGAATTGAAGCGATAGGAATCTGTGCTCCGGGACCGTTGAGTCCTCTTACGGGAATCATCATTAACCCACCGAATCTTGCTATCTGGCATAACTATCCGTTGGCTGATGAGATGCGCCGGCTCTACAACGCGAATGTGAAAATCGACAATGACGCCAACGCGGCAGCTCTGGCGGAGGCAAAGTGGGGCACGGGGCGTGGCTATCGAAATATCTTCTATGCGAGCAAAGGAGTGTTGGCCTTCAGGCAAGAGGCTAAAGCCCGGTCGGGCGAGAACAAATGTTGCGGTGTACTTGCCCGGTAGGCCTTGTGACCCACCGACGTTTCGGGTATCACCAGGATCTTGAAACTGATTGACGACGATTGCGTGCATCGGTGAAGCGAATTTCGAGGGCAGCAATCCCTGCGCGTGTTGCGCGGTTCCTGGCGGAGATATCACGGGTTTCAGAAGCGCTTCAGCGAACTGCGCCGGGCGAATCTGCCGGCTTGGTCGCCGAAAGGGCGGTTCGACCATTTTTATCGACTGGCCACAAACACGCGCGTCGCTCCCAGCGAATCAGGTAAAATCCTGCGCGTCGGCGATTCACTTCTTCTGGATTAGGCTTCGCCGCCGAGCAGCAGCCATGACTCTTGGCCCACGCAGCATCCTCACCGCGAAAAAACTGCGCCGTCTCCGGCGCTGGTTCAAGCGCAATGTTCTCAGGCAGCCGATAGTGGCTGCGAGGCCTATCACCCAGGCGGTAAAACGGGCATTCAAGGCAACGAACTATCATAGCTTTCCATAAGCCGACTTCTCAGGGCTAATCCGCACCGTGGAACCCGGATACCTTCCGGTTTGCCGACAATTCGTCCAGAGCTTTGTGTTTCGCTTCCCCCGGGGGAGTAAGGTGTCAAGCAGATTCCAGGAAACGGAACGTATGCAATCGGGCTACTCGTAATGAACACTGAAACACTCTTTGAGAGCTTTGCGAGCGTGGGTACTCTCATTACCAGTCTTTGTACTTGACATTTCCTCGCTCGGGGCGCAGTCTTGCGCCAGTTTTCCCATTCCCTTTTCCCGCAATTTATTCGCATGCTTTCTGAGCACGTATTTTCGGAACCCTGGGCCATCACTCACCGGCGAGCCCACACTTTTTGTGTGCGCAGCCGATTAGGCGAAGGAGAAGGACAATGAATGACGAAAAGTTCATTTCGTGGAATAAGCTTCAGGAGAAATGGCTAACCCGACGCAATCTCATCCGAGGGGCAGCAGGCACTGCGGCAGGTGCTGGACTCTTGCTCGGGTCTGGAATGCGGTTGCCGGCGCTTGCGGATGACGATGAGGACAAGGAAAAATGTGGTCTTCCACTCCCCCTACCGCATACGACTGCTGGCCCTTTTGGGCCTCTTCACTTCTATTTCCCGGGCCCTATCGATGGCTCAGCCGCGGCGACGGATGCTACGGGTACCCACCCGGAAGGACGCGACCCATCCACTATCACGAATTTTGAAGGGTTTGTCGGTAACGTCGACCTCACCTTCAGCGGCACGGGAATGGATACCAAAACCGGCGCGACCGCTCCGTATCAGTTCCACACAGACACGCGATTCATGAAAGGCGTGTTTATCGCTTCAGATGAGCGAAGGCACCATGGCACCTTTGCGTTCATATGAATCGACAGCATAACAGCGAGCCCGTTGGGCGCGCATTCGTACGACCCCGGGACTTCTCCAACCTTAGGTCTTTGGACTATTGAGATCCCGAACGGAAGCGTGGAGGTGGACTTGGATGAAGGCGAGGCAGTTCTCCACATAGAGAACGTTTGCCGCGTGTTCGACGCGTTCACCGTGCCGAACAGCTTAAACCCCCTTCATCCCTTGGGATTGGTAAGCGCTTTCCTCAAGTCGCTCCGCATTGAATGGCACGGCATAACGAAGAGGACATCCTTCAACAACGGGACGACCTTCGCCGGCGATTTCGTCGAGAACTCCGCTACCATTGCCGTAACCGTGAGGACGCCAGACACGAAGCCCCCGTTCACACCAGCTACACAAGATGGCTTCCAATTCGTTGCTGACCCGGCATCGACGGTTACCCACTTTGCACAAATTGGTCACGAGCGCAACGGCGCTCTGTTCTCCTGAGGTGCTGAAGAACCCTTCGCCCTGAGGGACGGGTAAAATAACTTCCGCGGCGAGCCGCAATCGATATCCGGCTCGCCGGGGCGCTGTCAAACTGCAGCTAGTGTAGTAATTCGCATGGATTCGAGTACCCACGATAGCTGGAGGAAGTATCACAATGGCCGCGAGCATACGCCTGCCGTCCACGTCGACATCTAAGCTCCCTTTATTTTTTCGATCCTTACTTATTGTTGCTGTTCTGATTTGGCCGGTAGGCGCGATGGGCCAAGCCAGTGCGAGCGACAACGTGGTGGTGCAATGGAACGTCGCGGCATTGCAAGGTGTGCGCGATTCCCGCATTGGTCCGCCGATGGTGGCCCGGGCCCTGGCGATTGTGCACACTTGCATCTTCGACGCGTGGGTCGCATACGACAAGAGAGCTGTCGGCACACAGTTTGGAGAGAAGCTGCGCCAACCCAAGAGAGAACGCACGTTGGCCAACAAGAATGAAGCTATCAGCTTTGCAGCCTATCGCGCGCTAGTGGATCTCTTCCCGCTCGACAAGGCAAACGTCTTTGATCCCCTCATGGCTAGTTTGGGCTACGATCCGGACAATCTAACCATCAATACAAACACTCCGGCGGGAATTGGGAATGTGGCTTGCGCTGCGGTACTCGCGTTCCGTCATGGCGACGGTTCCAACCAACTCGGCGACCTGCACCCGGGCGCCTATTCTGATTGGACTGGATACGTTTCGGTGAATCCGGCGAGCACAGTGCCGGCCAATCCAGCATTGGTGTTGGATCCCAACCACTGGCAGCGACTGACCTACGACGATGGTGCGACGGCGCCGATACCGCACATCGTCACCCAATCGTTTGTGGGAGCGCAGTGGTATCGCGTAGTCCCCTTCGCCATGACCTCGCCTGACCAGTTTCGATCATTCGTCGCCCAGTTCGGTCCGGCTTTGTACGGTTCGGAAACCTACCTCCAACAATCCGAGGATCTGGTCACCATAAGCGCGAGCCTCACGGACGAACAAAAGATGATTGCCGAGTACTGGGCCAATGGTCCGCGCACAGAACTTCCACCCGGGCACTGGGACCTATTTGGCGAATTTGTCTCACGTCGCGACCATCACAGCGTTGATGATGATGCCAAGATGTTCTTTGCCTTGACGAACGCCATCTTCGACGCCGGTATCGCCGCCTGGGATGCAAAGCGCGGTTTTGATTCCGTGCGTCCCATCACAAGCATCCCCTACCTCTTTCATGGTCAGCAGATCAAATCTTGGCGCCCTTTCCAAGGCACACAAACTTTTGATGGACCGCTGTGGATTCCCTATCAGATGAGCACGTTTCCGACACCGCCTTTCCCCGAATACATCTCTGGTCATAGCACTTTCAGCGCGGCTGGCGCTCGGATTCTTGAGCTCTTCACCCACAGCGACAAATTCGGAGATTCGGTGACGTTTCCAGTGGGAAGCTCCAACACCGAACCGGGTTTGACGCCCAAACACGGAGTCACGCTTTCCTGGGCTACTTTCACCGATGCGGCGAACCAGGCTGGAATATCCCGTCGGTATGGCGGAATCCATTTCGAACTTGCAGATCTGGTGGGAAGAGCCACCGGTCGACTAGTCGCGGATCAGGCTTGGAAAGAGGCACAGGGCTTTATTAGAGGTAAGAGTGAAGACGACGAGCAGTCCGGCGAGGACCAAGATTAGATTTATCGCAAGCTTTGGGTTGCTTGCGATCGCTCAAAATAGTGGCCGATTTTGTTTGGGTGCTGTAGATTAAGTTTGCGACTAGAAATAAGCAGGTTCCGATGGTATTGGAATTCTCCTTCCCGCGACCCTCTCGCGGCTTTACTTGAACAGCCCTCTGACCGCGGGTCCCGCTGGTAATTCTCCTAGTAAATCTTGGTTGTCAAACCCATCTATCTGGCTAGCGCCAGGCAAGAATCCCTGGAGGAGGGTTTCGCCGATGAATTCGCTCAAGAAAATTGCCTTTGGTTTTGTCTGCAGTATCGCGCTGATCGTCTTGGGAGCAACTTTTTCTGTTTCTTCTCAGATGGCTGGTCCCCTGCGCAGCTTCGAATTTACGTATCTCACTCGAATTCCCACGTTGCCCGCGGACTCCAAGATTTCGCGGATTTGGATTCCACTGCCGCACTCGGATCCATACCAAACGGTGGATGATCTGAAGATCGAATCTCCTTTCCCCTATGCGAAGCACCGTGATCCGGAATATGGCAACGAGTACCTGTATCTGCAAGTTCCGGCGGGAAAATTGGCCACTGCAGCGGAGGTTCACATAAGCTTTCATGCAACCCGGCAGGAACACCGCGTCGTGCTCGACCGCCCCGTCAGCGCGCAATCGGCTGGAGTAAACCAGTCAGTTCTTCAGCGTTTTCTCAAACCGGACCGCCGCGTGCCTCTCGACGGCGTCATCGCGGAGCTCTCTGCACAAGAGACGCGTGGGATCCCAGACCCGCTGGAGAAAGCGCGCGCAATCTACAATTACGTCGTCGCCACCATGCGCTACGACAAGTCCGGCACCGGTTGGGGCAACGGCGATGCGATATGGGCCTGTACGGCCAAGCGTGGCAACTGCACCGATTTCCATTCACTGTTTATCGGCATGATGCGGGCGGCCGGCATTCCAGCTCGCTTCGAAATTGGTTTCCCGTTGCCTACTGATCAGCATGAGGGGGCCGTACCCGGATATCACTGTTGGGCGCAGTTCTATATCGAGCCCTACGGCTGGATCCCAGTGGATGCCTCCGAGGCTTGGAAGCATCCCGATAAGAAGGATTATTTCTTCGGGGCGCATGACGACAATCGCCTGCAGTTTACCGTCGGACGAGACATCCGACTCGACCCACCGCAGCAGGGCGATCCGCTCAACTACTTCATCTATCCTTACGCAGAGCTGGACGGAAAGCCGCTCGCAGTGGAGTCGAAGTTCTCGTTCCAAGACCGACCGAGCAATCGCGATTAAGGCTGTTCTCCAGGCCCGCCAGCCAATGGTCCCTGACAGAGATGCATCCCCCAAACTTGGTAGCGTCTAGCGATCTTCACTTGGAAGTCGGCTAACCGGAGATGTGGTCCGCCTGGTCACCGCGGTGATTGACGGGCTATTCGAAAGTTAAGGTCAGTTGTGGATTGGTACCGCCAAACGCCCATCTCGTCAGTGCTTGATTTCCTGACGAGATGACGACTTCTCAGGACTAATCCGCACCGTGGAAGCCGGATACCTTCCGGCGCACAAGCGGCTTCGTTCTTAGCGGACCATCCGGGAGTGGAGCGACTTCCTTCTACACTTCGGCGTCAGGCGGGAGTAATCCAACGCAATCCGCACACGGGCGGAGATATCACGGGTTTCAGAAGCGCTTCAGCGAACTGCGCCGGGCGAATCTGCCGGCTTGGTCGCCGAAAGGGCGGTTCGACCATTTTTATCGACTGGCCACAAACACGCGCGTCGCTCCCAGCGAATCAGGTAA
>WNFA01003316.1_pt1 | contig 13365 bp, 9 predicted proteins | sample 5400481 | NCBI WGS metagenome assembly WNFA01 (sample SAMN13153340, study PRJNA577476) | soil metagenome | isolation source: 120 cm saprolite under Douglas fir tree site 2 hole 1 replicate 2 | place: USA:California | collected 2015-04-18 | reverse complement strand
AGTTCTTTTAGTTCTTGCACGTCTCTCCCCCTTAACAAGTTTCGGAACCTCCTCCGTGTGGAGTGGGCTCCGGTTTACCACGTCAAGGGGTGGGGAAAATTCAACCGGCACTATGGGGATTTTTGCACCGGCGCTGACAGAAACACTGGGCGACAAAAGAAGCAAGTGGATTTGAACCCGGTTGTCACACGCGCCGCCAAGAGTCTTGACTAAAGAACCGGATCAAAGGCCTTAATGCCGCCTTTTGCCGCCTCATTTTTCCGCAACTTCCGTCAGATCAAAAGGATATGGCGGAAGCGTGTGGGAGTCGAATTTACTTTTCACTGATACTTCAAGTACTTACGGGGAAGCGCTCGGACTGAGTTGGAAGGACCTAGCATCCTTCGGAACTCTTATTGCTGCCCTATTGCTGCCTCGTTTTCTCATCCCACTTTTCTCTCAGGCAGAACCATTTCAACGACTCTGCTGTTTGCTCTTCGCATCGCGTCAGGCATCGCCTGCGTGTAGATGTTCATTGTCGTGCGGATGTCCGCGTGACGGAGAAGCTCCTGCTGGACCTTCAAATCCACTCGCAGGGCGCGCAGCAGGGTCGAGTAAGAATGCCGAAACGTGTGGCAGCCAATCCGGCCCAGTCCGGCACGAATTCCCGCAGGAAGTAAGTGAGTTCGCTGGATCGTCCACGGCCATCGTGGCCTTCCAGTTCCGTAAGGGCTTGGAAAAAGCCAATCGGTGTCCCTTGCGTCTGGTGTGGTTTCCTTCTTGTATTCGAGAAGGAGAGTTGCTAGCGCACGATGCACAGGCAAGCTCCTGTTTGAGTTGGTTGTCTTGACTTCATCCAAGTGGCCAATTACAAAGCCGCGTTGAATGTGAACCTGACGATTCCCCCAATCAAAATCGCCCCACTGTAGCCCAGCGACTTCGCTTGCACGGAGTCCAAGGCAAGCCGCAACAATGCACATTGTGCGGATTGGTTCTTCCAACCGTTCGAGCAGCAATCGAAACTCCTTGACTGTCAAAGTTCTCGGCTGCCGTAAACGCTTGGACGAACCCTCCACACGAACTAGCTTCATTGGGTTCATCTTGTCCAGGTCGATCAATTCCCACTTCATGGCCCAATTAAACAGGATGTGCATGATGCTGCGGATGTGACCCTTGCTCTTGGGTGCAAGATCAAGCCCCGACAGCCATTCCTCCACCAGCAGGGGCTTCACATTCCGAATCAGAACGCTTCCCCACTTTGGTTGGACATGGTGTGTCAGCCAGGAGCGATACTTGCTTGCCGAGGAATGCCGCCTAGGCAGCTTTTCTCGCAAGTAGCGATCAATTACCGCATTGAAACTGACCGCATCGGTATTTTGGGCAGTATTGATCGCTAATCGGAGACCTTCGGTAGCTCGCCACGCTTCTGCTTCTGTCGGGTACTGAGCCACATTGCCGACGATCACAGCATTTTCCTTCGACTTCCCGGCTGACCCCTTCGATCGATGAACCCATACCCACACATCAGGTCCGCGCCGTCGGGGCTTTCTACGCAACCATCCAAACTGATATCGTGTCCGCTGAAACAATGGTTTTGCTCCTTCGTATGTTTTAGCGGCACGGACGGTGGCTTGAGTGTAGCTCTCCACGCATCCAGCGGTCTAGCTCAGATGCGTAGAAAAACCAACGACCGAAACGAAAATACCCAGGAAGATCGCCGCGTCGTGCCATGCGCTTGACGGTCTTTGGATGAACTCTCACAAAGGCCGCTGCCTCCTCGCACGTCAAAGGGCACTCGACACTAGGTCGCTGGCCATTTTCAAACCGGGCCGATGCTATAGTTCCGTTTTCTTCACCCCCTGTGGCGCCTTTGCCTGACTCCGGTCCCGTTAGCGACAACTCGAATGTCTCTTTGATTGGCGGTACCGATTTATGCGTGCTCGCGCCGGGCCGCTCAGTTGAAGACAACAGATCGGAATCTAGAACCGAAGCATTCATTACAACGCGCGGGGCATGCTGTCTTGGGGACGCTGTATTCTCGCGCACACCGAATTGCGCTGGACTGAGTTTCATGTTTGCTAGACGGCCTTGCAGAGAACCTCTCCTTTGGGTTTTTCGTTGTTGTGGTTGTTTGAGTGTTGGTCTGCCCAGCGTTTGAAGTCGTCATCCTTGCGGAAGAGCAGCTTCAGGGCTTCGGTGATCACGTAAGACGGCGAAGCATCGATGAACTCAGCGTAGAGCTCTAGCTTAGTCTTTACCGATTCTTCGACACGCGCTTGGATGGTAACTGCTTTGGGCTGTTTTGGTGGTGACTTCAATAGAGACAACTGGCTTCTCCTTTCGTTTTCATACAAAGTGTCAGATGTGTTGTCTGACAAACCCTCGGGTCCGTCTATGCAACTGCACAAAACGCTGACACGAAGTTCCTGTGAGGGCGGGAGCGACCACACGGCAACCGTGACGTACCATGCGTCAAAGGGTGGGGTCGCTCCCGCCCTCACATCGTGCCAGCCCTCGCGTAGTGCGACCGTCTTTGGAACCTCTATCGGATTAATTTGTCTAGCTTTGCGCGCAGCGCTCGGGTGAAGTGACCCATGAAGTGCCCCCTGAAGTACTGGGGTGAAGCTCTCTTCGCCTCGACTGTTCAGCAATGCACGCAGGAATGAGGATGCCCTGCGGGCACGATACAAAAAGTCTGCATCGACCGAACCCAGCTCAGTCCGGCGGAGTGTGTGGTGGGTTAGCTTTTGATCTGTGTGATCAGCCATTTGTGCCTCCGAGAAAAGAGACGTTTGCCCCCTACTAGCCTGTCCAGCTCGAGGCGAGATCAATGTGTCGCCAACGGAAAAATAGTTTCGCTTGTCTGGCGTAACAGCCTCCGCTAGGCACGCGAACAAAACGCGGTCACGCTTCCTGTGTAACGGGCGGGAGCGACCCCCCCATGAACTTTTTGGGCGGATGAAAGCCGAAAAAGTGGGGTCGCTCCCGCCCAATCTGGTGTTTTTTTCTGTGTCACTTTTGCCATTCTCGCGTCGTTTATTTCCTCGTTTTCCCGAGACTTATGCGCATCACAAACTGAAGAAGATGGTGAAGACGAAGTGAAGTAGGTAATTCCTACCTTCTTCACCTGCTTCGCCCAAATTCTCGCCGCGCGTGCCGAAAGAAGTTTCTTGTTGGGCTGGAAGCGACCCACGACTCACTTTGGGCACGGAACCGTGTGCAAAGTGGGGTCGCTCCAGCCCAACTCGGTGTTTTGCGCGCGGCCAAATTGATCGTCGCGTTGTGCGCAACCGCTTGTCCATTTGGCACTTACTCGATCGCCAAGGTGACCGCGAGGGTGACGGATATGGTGATCTGTGTCTCTCATGCACCCGTCACCCTTTCGCTCTGCAAATAGCGGTCGAAGCTCTGTGAAACAGTCAAGTCCCACACCATTAAGAGGCCTCGAAAATGGAAAAGCTCAATAACAACGTTAGCCGCGTAACCTACAAGAAATTGTAGTGAGCCGCTTCATCCTAAGAAGTATGACGAGGCGCCCTCTACTTACTAGGGAACCTCCAGCCGGGAAAAAGTAAGAAAAAACCTTAATCCCTCGGAGGGTCCCAGGCTGAAAGAGAACTGCCGTACACGGCCCCCTACTTAATTAAGGAACATCCAAACGGGAAAAAGTAAGAAACTATTTTTATCCATCGGAGAGATCCCAGGCTGAGAGAGAGAGAGATGCCAACCACAGCCCCTTACTTATTTAAGGAACATCGAGAAGAGAAAAAAGGAGAAAAAATCTTGGTACCAGTACGTTTTTCTTCGAGTCGCCCGAGAGAACGAGGCCACAGGGAGAGTGTCAGGACAGTTACTTCCAGCCTCCATACTGTCGGAGCAATCGATGTAGACTCTCTCAGTGGAATTTGTGCGAAGGGGCGACTCTTTCACTTCCGAGGGCGCATCAATAAGGCAAGTGGATTGGTTCCGGATAGCCTGTAATCCGTCGAGAACCGATGCCCAGCGCGGGGGGCCACTTCCTACATCCGGATCCGAGACGATAAAGGTTCTGGCACCCCACGGCTCCTTTTTAAGTGTCTGATGGAAGGAGACTCCTGCAACCTGATAACTCAGAAACAGTTGTTTGATTTCGTTCGCGGTGCCAACCGTGATGGAAGCGGAAAGCAGATGTTCGCGCTCGCGAACATCGCCAACGGACACAGGTTCGAAGACCAGCCGCAAGTCGAGTCGCGCATTATCGCGGAAGACCTGCCCGTAGAATGGCGGATCGCCATAGATGAATTCGACGGCGAAGCCGAGCTTGTTCGTATAGAAATCACAGGAACTCTTGATGTTCGCAACGAAGAGTTGCGCCGAGATTGAGCTGAAAGTGGGACGTGGCGTCGTCCCTCTCGGTGCATCGGCCATGGCATCTCCTCCTGATTTGGTCTATTTCCTCGGTCGGCCGAAGAAAAGGACATGGCCGTCTGGATCGGTTATCTCAAAGCCGCGCAGTCCATCGTGCGTATCCTTGAGCGGCTCACTAAAAGCCGTGCTGCGGCTGGAGAACTCGACGGCAAGTGCATCGGGATCCGGTACATTAAGATACGCGTCCCACCTGGCCCAGGAATAGCGCTTCGGATTGGGAAGAGGATCGCCACTCCCCTTGAGGAAGATCATCCCACCGTCCCGGCGGACGATTGCAAAGAAAGGGTCCTGATCCGGCGCCGGAGGCTCTTGAAACATCACTTCGAATCCAAGTTTGTCTCGATAGAAGGAGATGGACCGATGCACGCGATTGACGATAAAGAACGGTGAGATTGAATCTATCGCTGGTCGTGTCATGGGCGGTCCATCTTCAAACAGCCTTGCGAGGCTGAGTCAGTCTACTGCTGCTGCGGGCGGCATTTCTACCCTGAACAGCCCCCACACCGGCAATGCAGCAAAGTACTCACCAGCTTTCAGTGGAATTAGTTTAGTCGCTACGGGGGCATCCGCTCTGTTCCTGCTATCGAGGTCCGGGTACGCGTGAGGATGATCGTGGAATGTTTGGTTCCAGCCAGCGCAGGACTGTTTTTTCTTGACTTCTACCTTTATAGAACTCTCCAGGAACTTGGCCCATAACCCCTTTCAAATCAACAGACCAGTCTCGCCGAGTTCCTGGCACTCTCTCCAGGAACTTGGCCCATAACCCCTTTCAAATCAACAGACCAGTCTCGCCGAGTTCCTGGCACTCTCCAGGAACTTGGCCCATAACCCCTTTCAAATCAACAGACCAGTCTCGCCGAGTTCCTGGCACTAGCGACGCGTCGAAGACGCAGTCGAGGCTCTCCAGGAACTTGGCCCATAACCCCTTTCAAATCAACAGACCAGTCTCGCCGAGTTCCTGGCACTAGCGACGCGTCGAAGACGCAGTCGAGGCTTATCAGGAGCTAGCCGCTTCGTACGACGATAAGTCCGAGCCGACCATTCGCCCGGCACGAGGCTCAAAGGCATACTCTTTTTCTGCCCATTTTCCTGGGGCACTCACAATCGAAGGCTGCTGATTCCAAAGTGAGCGGCTGCTTTATCGAAGGGAACCCAATTGTGTAAGAGACGGACCAGGGTCCTCGACCGTTGTCTGATAACATCTTTGTTCTAGAATCAAACATGATTTTTGCCGTGCACTCGAAGCTGGCACTGTCGAGCGTTGCCGCGCTCGCCGCTTTAGCGCTCCTCGTTTGTCAGATGGCCACGGGACAGCAATCGCCGCCCACAAATTGGACGGCAGAACAAGACCATCGAAACATGATGGATCAGCTGGGGATCAAAGCGCTCCGTCCTGGGCCGAGCGGGAATGAAAAGGACTCCAATCACGCTAACTACGATGAGGCGGAGGGCAACCCATATGGCGATCTGCCAGATGCGCTCACGTTGAAGAGCGGGCAAAAGGTCACCTTAGCGGAACAGTGGTGGAATCAGCGACGCCCACAGATTGTCGAAGACTTCGAGCGAGAGGTCGTCGGCCGCATCCCACCCAATGTGCCTAAAGTGACCTGGGCCGTGAAGAGTACAACGGAGTCGAAGGCCGGTGTTTTCCCTGTCGTTGAGAAGCAGTTGGTCGGACACGTAGATAATTCCTCGTACCCGTGGATTAACGTAGATATTGAGATGACGCTGGTTACTCCCGGGAATGCGAAAAGTCCCGTGCCCGTGATGATCATGTTCAGCAGCGCGGCCATCCGCCAGTTCATCGCAAGCCACCCGGAATTTAAGAAGATGATGGGGAGCGATCCGCCCTCGACGGAACAACTCATTGCCGGGGGATGGGGTTACGCGCTCCTCGACACCAGTACCATACAAGCGGACAACGGGGCAGGTCTGACGAAGGGAATCATTGGCCTTACAAATAAGGGTCAGGCTCGAAAGCCGGAGGACTGGGGCGCGTTGCGCGCATGGGGCTGGGGCGCCTCGCGCGGTCTTGATTATCTGCAGACGGACAAGAGTGCTGACGCGAAGCGCGTTGGCATCGAGGGTGTCTCGCGTTATGGAAAGGCCGCACTCGTGACCATGGCGTTTGATACTCGCTTTGCTGCCGTGCTGGTGGGCTCATCCGGGGAAGGTGGCGTCAAACCGCACAGACGAAATTTCGGAGAAGCGGTGGAGAATCTCACCGGGCCCGGCGAATATCACTGGATGGCAGGTAATTTTTTGAAGTATGGCGCGGCCCAGGCTTCGTTCGGAAGTAAGAATGCCAGCAACTTGCCGGTGGACTCGAACGAACTGATTGCATTTTGCGCACCGCGACTGACGTTCATCAGTTATGGTGTTCCCGAAATGGGGGACGCAAGGTGGCTGGACCAACGCGGTAGCTTCATGGCGACTGTGGCCGCAGGTGCCGTCTTCCGGCTATTGGGAGCGAAGGGCGTAGGAGTGAATGAGGATTATCACAAGGCGAAGATGCCTCCAGTGAATACGGGGCTTCTCGATGGCCAACTCGCATGGAGGCAGCATGATGCGGGCCACACGGATGCCCCGAACTGGAAATACTTCATTCCTTGGGCAAACAAGTTCTTCAACTATCAAGGAACACCGTGGGAACTCCCGGCCGATCAGCCGGTTTTTCGGACGGACGCAAACTCTCTGGTTGATCATTCCCAGTTGCTCGCGAAGGCGAAGCAATCTGGGATCGACGTTTACTTCGAAGGTGACTCCATCACAAGAAGATGGGGTGCCGTTGACTACCCAGATTTGCTCGCCAACTGGAAACAGAATTTCTTCGGCTGGAACGCGGCTGACTTTGGATGGGGCGGCGATCGAACGCAGAACATCCTCTGGCGTTTAGAGAATGGCGAGTTGGACGGAGTCAACCCAAAAGTCGTCGTTCTGCTTGCCGGCACAAACGACGTTGGCGATCTAACGACCTCAGGTGGCCCCCACGCGAGAGCAGACGACGTTACGCGAGGTCTTCAGGCGATTCTGCATGTGATTCAAAAGAAAGCGCCCGCGGCGACGATCATAGTGATGGGGATCTTCCCGAGGAACGACAATATGGCGTTCATTCCCATCATCGATAGGATCAACCGCGGTCTGTCTGAGTTCGCTGACGGCCGAAAGATTCGATATCTGAATATTAACGACAAACTGGCCGACGGGGATGGAAGGATGTTCGACGGGATGATGAATACAAAAGACAAACTTCATCCAACCGTAAACGCATATCAAGTCTGGGCAGATGCCCTGAAACCGATCCTTATGGAGTTGCTGGGGCCGCCCGCTGCTGTGGATCACGCTCCACCGCCTACGGGAGATCCCGCTGCGGGACACTGAAATGATGAGGCAAGGGAAGCTCCAGCGAACCTGCTAGGTATCACAAATTTCGCTTGACATCAGCAAGAAAGGCGCGCATATAGGCGCGCATATAGTTCGCGACACGAATTTAATGCCTACCGTTAGAACTTCTTTTTGAGAGTTGTTTTCTAGGGATGGAGAAGACAGTTAGAAGTCGGGTTGTTGCACGACAATATAGTTCGAGACTAAAACTAAATGAGGCGCATTGACTTTACGAATACGCGGGTTGCCTCAAGCCAAACCGCTCGGGACATCAACAGGGGCGTCGTTCTCAACCTCATCCGCCGACGCCAGCCAATCTCCCGCGCGGATTTGGCCCGGGTGTCGGGACTTCAAAGGAGCACTGTTTCGCTGATTACCGAACAGTTGATTCTTGAACGCTGGGTAGTCCACGGGCCCATCGGTCGGTTGCCCCGCGGGAGACGGCCTACTTTTCTTCGCTTGAATGATCGTCGCGCGATCCTGGTAGCAGACCTGCGGCCCGCTCAAACAACGGTAGGCGTCACTGACGTGAATGGGAATTTCCTCTCCCAAGAGACGATGCCCACAACTCGAGATCCTGCGTTTACGGCTGGAGCCCTCGCAGCAAAGATTCGCCACTTGATCCAGGTTCATTCGGACCGCGTTTTCGAGGGAGTCGGAATCAGCATTCCCGGGCGCTTCAGTGACATCTCCCGTCGAATCGTTTTCGCCCCGAACCTTGGATGGCCGGAATTCGACATTAAGGGAACCATCGAGGACGCCACGGGCATGCGCGTAGAGGTGGAAAACGCGGCAAACGCCTGTGTACTCGCCGAGGTTTGGTTTGGACACGGAGAAAAGGTCCGCGACCTCGTGGTCGTGACTGTTTCCGAGGGGGTCGGCACAGGTGTGTTCGCGAACGGACAATTGATCCGGGGAATGAATGGTATGGCGGGAGAGTTTGGCCACGTGTCACTCGATCCAAACGGACCGTCCTGCACCTGCGGCGGCCGGGGATGCTGGGAGGTGTACGCATCCAACCGGGCGGCCCTGCGCTACTACCACGAATCGATCAAGGCCTCCGATGGACTAACGTTCCAAGATCTGCTCGCTTTGGCCGAGTCCGGAGATCTTCTTGCAGTCAAGGCGTTGGACCGCATGGTACACGCACTCGGCAGAGGGATGCGTATGCTCGTTGCAGGATTGGCTCCCGAGGAAGTCGTCGTTGTCGGTGAGCTCACACGCCAGTGGCGGCGATTTGGTCCTGCTATCGAATCGGAAGTGGCCATGGGCCTTCCGGGCGGACGCCCTCCCCACGTGCGGCCTGCTGAAGGGATTCTGGCGCGCTTGCGCGGAACCGTAGCTTTGGTATTGCAAAAGCATTTTGGCCCGTTAGCAGGCCCCCAAGAGTTTGAAGACAAGGAGTCTCGACGCATTCGGTCCTTGGCAGGTTAGAAGGCTACCAGGCAAAGAGGTGGGGTGCCTCGTCGCTTGGGCCAGTTATCTCATTTGGGCGGAGGGGTCATGTCCAGAAGAATTGTGGTATGCAGTCACGATATTTTCTTCAAGAAATGCGGGCTCTTGAAATTTGCTTGCGTTATGCTGCTGCTGGGATTGTGTATCCTCTCAAGTGCCGCGAACGCGCAGGTGCTTTACGGAGTTTTGACCGGAAACGTTACCGACCCTTCAAGCGCGGCTGTACCGGACGCGCAGGTGGAAGCGCTCAACACGGCGACTGGAGTGTCGCGCCAGACGACTGCCGACTCGGCCGGCATCTATCGATTCGCCGAGTTGCAACCGGGTATCTACAAAGTGACGATATCCGCAGCGAACTTTGGCGCCTCGGTGACAGAGAACGTGAGAGTGGAGGCGAACAACACCCGCCGGGTTGATGTGCAACTTCAATTGAAGGCCCAGACGGAAAGGGTGACGGTCAGCGCCGCGCCACCCGTGCTGCAGACGGATCGCGCCGACGTCCACACCGACATCAGCGGGAGGGAGATCGAGGACTTGCCGGTGCTGGCCTCCAATGGGCGGAATTTTCAGAATGCCTACCGCATCATCCCGGGCGTTGGCCTGCTCGGAGAAAATAACTCAGCGGCTGGAAACCCGCAGCGCGCCCAGACCGCGAATGTCAACGGACTTTCGATCAACAACAATAACACTCGCATTGACGGGGCTTCGGACACTTACACCTGGCTCCCGGCTAACGTCGCCTATATCCCTTCTGCGGATGCCATCGAAGAAGTGAACGTAGTGACAAACAACTTTGACGCGGAACAGGGCATGGCTGGCGGTTTGGCCGCGAACGTAATCATTAAGTCAGGCACGAATCAGTTTCACGGCACCGCTTATGAGTACCACACGGACAATCATCTTCGCACACGCAATTACTTCAGGCCGGCTGTCGTGCAACCAGTGAAACCAAAAAACATCTTCAACCAGTACGGCGGAACTTTGGGCGGTCCTATCAGGAAAGACAAACTGTTTTTCTTTGGGGCTTATGAAGGCACCAAAATCCGCACAGCCGGTGGGGCCTCGAAGAGCGTTGCGCCTACGTCGATACGGAACGGTGACTTTTCCGCGCTCCTGCCGGCCGTTGGCTCCATCATTCCAGGTTCTGTTACTACTGCAAATCCCGCGGGCGTCGCATTTGTTAATTGCAATGCTACGCCTGCTGGTGGGTGTATTTACGACCCGAACACCGGCAAGGCCGACGGCACTGCCCGCACTGCCTTTCCAGGAAATATCATCCCCTCCAATCGGCTTGACTCCGCGGCAACGACAATGGCTGGGCTAATTCCTAAGCCAAACGTGGGCGACCCCACTAGCCCAACCAATATTTCAAACAACTTCATCCCGCTTGGAGCCCCTGAGTACAACCTGAGTCGAATCGATGCAAAGGTGAACTACGTACCAAACAAGAAATCCACGGCGTTCGCCAGGTACAGCATTTCGCCTTCGTTCATCTTCGACCCGCCGGCACTGGGAAGTGCAGGCGGCGACGCTACTGGTGGCGGACAGAACGGCAACGCGTTTAGCAGGGTCCAGAGCGTAGCGCTAGGAGGAAGCTATCAGCTTACTCCTGCCATGCTGTGGGACGTGAATGCCGGTTACACCCGGTTGCGTCTGAACGCTGAAAACGTGGATATTGGCACGAACTTTGGGCTGGACACCTTGCACATTCCGGGCACGAACGGCACCGACCGCATCTACGGCGGAATTCCGGCGTTCCAGATCTCCAGTTGGGCCAATCTCGGAAATGCTAACACCGGCAATCCCTTCGTCTTCCGGGACAATCAGTACGTGGCTAACACAAACCTGAGCTGGATTAAGGGGCGACATGATCTTCGCTTCGGATTGGAATACTACCGCAGCGGGATTAACCACTTCCAGCCGCAAGGCGGAACGTTTGGCACACCGCGCGGTACTTTCGGGTTTGACGGAAGCGTGACCGCCCTGAATGGCGCGCCAAAGTACGCGGCGACGAATGCCTACAACAGTTTTGCGCAATTCTTGCTCGGTCTTCCGCAAAGAGATGGCAAGGTCATTCAGAACATCAATCCAAACGCGCTGCGGTTCACAACCTGGGCTTTGTATGCGCGGGACCGTTGGGAAGTCACTCCGAAACTGACGTTCACGTATGGTCTGCGATGGGAATACTATCCTTTTGCAACCAGCGACCATACTGGCGCGAAGTTTTTCGATCCCACGTCCGGTAACGTGTTTATCGGCGGAGTTGGCTCCGTGCCAGAGAACGACGGCGTTGACGTAGGCCACGGAACGTTCGGCCCACGTTTTGGAATCGCTTATCGGCTTCAGAGTAAGACAGTGATCCGGGCTGGGTACGGAATCAGCGTGGACCCCAACAACTTCCGGGCTTTGCGGGATACTTTCCCGAACATCACCAACATGGATTACCAGGCAGGCGCGCTGTTTAATAACAGCAAGTTTGCTCCTTCAACCAGCCTCACGAGCACCAACGCTAGTCTCGCTCCCTACCCGGGCCTGACGACAGGGATAGTTTTGATACCTTTCACTGGCTTGGGCAACGGGATCATTCGCCTACCCAATAACGTGGGCACGACGACGGTCGCAAATCCGTTCCGCCGTGGGTATGCGGAGTCGTATAACCTGACCGTGGAGCATGACTTCGCCGGCTGGGTGGCGGACGTCGGCTATGTTGGAACCCGCGGCATACGCATACCACTCGGGCTCAACATCAACGCTGGCCCCGTTGGCGGTGGAAACGCGGGTCGCTTGCTCAACGCAAACCCAGCTGTCTGCCCCTCCGCGAACTGCTGGGGCGACATCAACGCGGTGACCCCTTTCAAAGTCACTTACTACGATTCTCTGCAAAGCAAGCTTAATCGGCGGTTGAGTGGCGGCGCTTCGGTCGGGGTCGCTTACACGTTCTCGAAGGCAATCGACTACGGTGAAAACGAAGGGGCGGTCTTCCATCCTTTTCCAGCCGATTGGGGAAGTGACAAAACCCTTGCCGGTTTTGACCGCACGCACAACTTGCAAGCTTACGGAGTCTACGAACTGCCCTTTGGCCGCACCAAGCGCTGGGCGCAGCACGGCATCGCAAACATTCTCGCTGGTGGCTGGCAGTTGAACTGGATCATGAGCCGCTACTCTGGGGTTCCGCTAACCATAACTTCAAACGTCAACTCCTCCAACGCACTTGGAAGCACGAACACTCCGGACCTCGTCGGCCCGATCACAATCTTAGGGCATGCCCAGCATCAGGATGCGACCGGTAGTTTCGTGAATTGTGCCCTTACGGATTCAACGTGCCAGTATTTCTCGGCAAGTTCGTTCGCTCAAGTCCCGGCCGGCCAAGTGCGCTACGGCACTGCCGGTCGCAACATCCTTCGCGGACCTGGCTTCTTTGATTTGGATACTGGCCTCCTGCGAAACTTCCGGATCACGGAGCGGGTGGGTTTCCAATTCAGAGTAAATGCCTTCGCCGTGACCAACACGCCGAACTTCGGCAACCCAAACACGAATATCTCCAATCCTAACTTCGGCGTCATAACATCTACCGCCAGCGGACCCCAGTTCTCCAGCGAAGCCGGCAACCTTACTGGACAACGCACCTTCTGGTTCGCAGGAAAGGTGATCTTCTAACCGCAGAATGATGCCTGTCAAGCAAAACCGACCAGACAAGGGCTAACGTCCACGGGTTTCATCAAATAGGGTGTCGCGGCCACCCCGGCGATTCCCTGCGGGGCTATTCTAATAACTGACATATGACCCTCAGTTTCTTTCGCGCGTCTTTTTCGCCGGACACTGGTCGCGGCCAGCCGTCCCTGGTATTCAATCCTGGTAAGGCATGGCTGGTAATCGTTCTATGTTTGCTCGGCCCTGCTCTTCTTCACGCTATAACCATTGATGAGGATCGCTATCTGGACTCAGCTTATCACCCGGGTGATTTCAGTATCGTCACGCGAAACGCCACCGCAACTCTGCTCGTTGACTCAGCTGACTTCCCAGGTGTCGTTCGCGCGGTCAACGATTTGCAGGCGGACATCGAACGCGTCACGAACCACACCGCAGCGATCGCGCACGACAAAAACAACCTTGGATCAAACGTGATCGTCGTTGGCACAG
>WNFA01004363.1_pt1 | contig 13367 bp, 9 predicted proteins | sample 5400481 | NCBI WGS metagenome assembly WNFA01 (sample SAMN13153340, study PRJNA577476) | soil metagenome | isolation source: 120 cm saprolite under Douglas fir tree site 2 hole 1 replicate 2 | place: USA:California | collected 2015-04-18 | reverse complement strand
TGCAGGCGCCCGATGGCGATGGGCTTGTGTTCCGCGCCAAGGACGCAAGCGCCTTCGCACAACTCCTGCACCGGGCAAACCCGCGCGCAGGTTGCGCCGAGGAGATTCGATTCGAGGATGGTGCGGGCCGAGCCGCGCAAGTTGTCGGTGGAGATTTTCTTGATGAATTTCGGAATATCAATGTGGGTCGGGCAGGCGTGGGTGCAGGGCGCGTCGTAGCACATCAGGCAGCGCGCGGCTTCTACCGCGGCTTCGTTGAGCGTGAGCGGCGGCAGAAGTTCGCCGAGTGCGTCGCTTGCAGCCGTTCTCTGGGGGAACTGCGTCAACACGTCCTCCGAATCTCTGAACCCTTAGTGAGATGCATCCTTCGCGATGAAAGAAGGTTAGAAGCGAACGCATCCGCATTCAAGTGGCGCTCCGCCGACAAGATGCTATTTCAACACGATCAATTGCGAACGCATCAATAAAAAATACAATGCGCCGGAAACGAAAAACCCCACGAACCAGGCGTAGTCGTAGAGCCAGCGCAGGCCCGGCACGGCCAGGCCGATCAAAGCGATGGCGATACCCGCAACGAGGGCAATCATGGCGCGCGGGTTGAATCCGCCGCCGTATTCATAGGCTCCGCCGCGGCGATACAAATCTTCGACCACCAACTGCCTGCGGCGCACGATGTAGTAATCGCAAATCATGATTCCGGCAATCGGCCCGAGCAGAGCGGAGCAGCCCACCAGCCAGCCGAAAATATACGAGCTGAAATCTTTCAGCAGCTTCCACGGCATCATCATAATTCCCACTACGCCGGTGATCAGCCCTCCGGTGCGGAAGGAGATCAGGCTGGGCCGCAGATTGGAAAAATCGTTCGAAGGAGAGACCACGTTGGCCGCGACGTTGGTGTTCAGCGTGGCGAGGAGCAGCGCCACCAATGCGATCAGCGCAACAATTGGTTGATTGAATCGCCCAAGCAGCACCACAGGATCCCAGATCGCCTCGCCGAAAATCACGGCCGAAGCGGAGGTTACCGCCACGCCGATAAAGGAGTAAAGGGTCATGGCCGTTGGCAAGCCCAGAGCTTGACCGGTCATTTGCGCGCGTTGCGATTTTGCGTAACGCGTGAAGTCCGGAATATTCAACGCGACCGTGGCCCAGAAGCCAACCATGCCGGTGAGAGATGGAATGAAGAAGCGCACGAACTCGCCGGTGCTATGAAATTTGCTCGGCGTGCGCAACACTGGGCCGAAGCCGCCGGCCTTGCGCGTAATCCAGAAGAGCAGCAGCAAGCCCACCGCGAGCATGAACGGCGCGCCGATACCCTGCAAAAACTTGATGGTTTCGATGCCGCGCCAGACGACAAACATATTGATGGCCCAGAAGGCGAAGAAGCAGAGCCAACTGCTGCCCGGAACGCTGGCTGCTCCCGGCCACACAATCCGCAGCATAGAATAAATCGCTTGCCCACCAATCCACGATTGAATCCCAAACCAGCCGCAGGCCACCAGCGCACGCAACACCGCGGGGACGTTCGCGCCACGCACGCCAAAGGATCAAATTGCCCAGAAGAATGGTGAGCACTGCTTGCAGCCAGTTCATGCCGCCGGCGATCAGTCCCGACGCCAACATATAGGTGGGAATGCAGACGCTCATGGCTACCCACAGCGAAGCGTAGTTGTAGGTGCTCCAGGAGCGTTTTTCCGGGGGAATGGGGGCCAGATCCGGATTGTAGAGAGACGCGTCGGCTTGTGTGAGTTCCATCCTCAATCCAAGTTGCAAAAGGTCACAAAAGAATGAGGCGCAAGCCTATAGCAAGCGTTGAGGAATTTCCACTCGCCGGGTAGTTAGAAGAAGCGGGAGCGGACGCGTTCGGGAAGGTGTCGGCGGTCGACAAGGGTGAGGAAATCGATGGTCTTGAATTCGCGGTCGATGGCCGGGGGCCCGCATAGACGCGCCGAAACATCGAGGTACGCGCGGAAGAGCCGCGGCGGGCGCGACACTTCGACCGGCTCGCCCGTGGAATGGCAGAAGCAGCCCGGCTGCGGAAGCGTGCGCAGATGCGGCGCGACGAGATATTTGTCTTTCAACGATTCGTACATCGCCGCGCCATAATTTTCGTCCTGCGAGGAGATGGAATTGCAACCCACCAGGTAGCGCGCTTCGACCCGCATGGCATAGGCGCCGATGCCTTTCCAGAGAGCGTGCAGCACCATCATATTGCGAAAGTCGGCGTGAACGCAGGCGCGGCCCAGCTCCAACATCTGGTGCCGCACCGGTTCGAACACCGAGAAGTCGAAGACCTGATTACCGTAGTAGCCGAGATTTTTCTTGGCGGTGTCGCCGGTCTGAAGGCGATAGGTGCCCACCAGGCGGTTGGTTTCCAGGTCGCGGACCATCAAATGTTCGCAGAAAGCGTCAAAAGGGTCGATATCGAGACCGGTGCGCTCGGAGGTGGAGAGTCCTTCGCGCAGTTCCAGATTGAATACCAGGTACCGCAGCCGCTGACAGTCGATTAAATCTTCGGGCGTCTGCGCTAAAGCGACGCGGAAGAGAGAAGTAGAGGCTAAGAGTGGCTCGGTCGCTACTGTCTTCACAGTTGACCTCAGACTGTCGCAAGTGTCTCTTGAGGCAGATTTCGGCAATGTTTCAACCAGGTTATTTTCGCGTTTTCGTTAGTTACTGTTTCGAAACGGACCAAGGTCCCAAAACTGAGTCTACCCGGAATGGGCTTTGAAGGAAAGCTGCCCGCCGGAGCAGGGTGTCCTACCATAGTGGCCTGAGAGGAATTGATGGAAGAGAAGGGATTCGAACCCTTGGCCTCTTCGTTGTGAACGAGGTTCTTGCGGAAAAAGATCGGGTTCCTTTGGGTCGATTAGGATACGGAGCGTGCATTTACTACTTCGGAACGACTGCCGACTCGAATCCCCGCAGGAATCGGGCATGGGCCAAAATGAGTTGACACTTTGGTTGAACGTCTCGGGCACCGGGTGATTCTCCTCTCCGCCTGCCTGCGATATTCGGTCGCGAGACGCCATGGGCCAGATAACCTTTCAAGGGAAACTCACCGCCGCATTCGGGACTGCATTGGTCCTTCTCGGGTGCGTGGGTCTGCTCTCCTACCGAAAAGTTCTTCAGGAGGATGCGAACCAGAAATGGGTGGAGCATACCCATCTGGTCTTGGAAAAACTGGACTCCGTGCTCGTGGACTTGGTCGACCAGGAGACCGGCCAGCGCGGATACACAATCACGAACGATGATTCTTTTCTTCAGCCTTATTATGGGGGTCTCAGCCGTTTTCGACACAACCTTGCCGAACTTCGAGACCTAACGTCGGACAATTTAAAACAACAAGCTGCTCTCGGCCGCTTGGAGCCGTTGGTGTCCGCCCGATTAGCGCTCTTTCAGGAGCCGCGCGATGAAACTTCCATTCAAAAGAATCGGGAAGTGTCGGGCAAACAGCTCATGGATAAGATACGAGCCGTGCTTTTCGAGATGAAGGAGGAAGAGCAGAACCTTCTTAACATTCGCCTGGAAACCGCGGAATCCAGCTCCCACAGAACCAAGCTCATCATCGGTACTGGTTACGCTCTGTCTTTTCTCTTTCTCGCCTTTGCGGCTCTGACGATCCGCAACGAGACCGCCAAACGGAGACACACGGAACAGGAACTGCGAAACGTCCAGGAACGCTATCACCTGCTCTTCGACAGCAATCCGATTCCAGTGTGGGTATATGACCTCGACAGCCTGGCAATTCTCGACGTCAACGCCGTGGCCGTAAGCCACTACGGATACTCCCGAGAAGAATTCCTCGCTCTCAAGATTACCGACATCCGCCCGCCGGAAGACATTCCCGGACTGTTGGAAGACCTCGCGAATGCTCCGGCCGGCGAAGAGGATTCTGGCCCGTGGAGGCATAGGAAGAAATCTGGCGAGGTCATTGAAGTCGAGATCAAATCCTACCCGCTGACGTTCGCTGGCAGGAAATCCAGGCTCGTCGTTGCTCTGGACGTCACCGAACGCAAACAGGCAGAGAAAGCCTTGCGCGAGACCGAGGAGCGCTTCCGTTTGATGGTATCCAACGTCAAGGACTACGCCATCCTCATGTTGGACCCAGAAGGGCGCGTGATCAGTTGGAATGATGGGGCTGAGCGGATCAAAGGTTATCAGGCAAAGGAAATTCTCGGGCAGCACTTTTCACGGTTTTACCCTCAGGAGGACGTCAAAGCAGGAAAACCGGCGATAGAATTGAAGGCCGCGATGGAAGAAGGACGCTTCGAGGATGAAGGCTGGCGGGTGCGGAAGGATGGCTCACGATTCTGGGCCAATGTTGTGGTCACCGCGTTGCGCGACGAATCGGGCCGTCTCCGCGGATTTGCAAAAGTCACCCGGGATGTTTCTGAACGGAAGCGAGCCGAGCAGGAGATTCTTCGCCGGAGCGCTGAACTCGAAGCCGCCAACAACGAACTCGAGGCCTTTTCCTATTCGGTCTCGCACGACCTTCGCGCTCCGCTAAGAGGGATTGACGGATTCAGCCAGGCGATTCTTGAGGACTACTCCCATCGCCTCGATGATGCCGGGAAAGACTTCCTGCGGCGCATCCGGGCGGCGACGCAGCGAATGGGTGCGCTTATTGACGACCTTCTCAACCTCTCCCGCGTCACTCGCGCAGAGATGCACAGGGGGCCGATCGATCTGAGCGCGCTGGCGAACGAAATAGTGACTGACCTTCGCACCAACCAGCCGGAGCGGAAGGTGGAATTCAAGATTGCCCCCGGACTCACAGCCGAAGGTGACAGCCGCCTGATGCGCGTTGCCCTTCAAAACCTGATCGGCAATTCTTGGAAATTCACGTCCAAGCGCCCGAATGCACACATTGAATTTGGACTCACTCGCTCAAACGGACGATCCACCTATTTCGTTCGCGACGATGGCGCCGGTTTCAACCAAGCCTATGCCGCGCGTCTGTTCGGCGCATTCCAGCGCCTCCACGCCATGAATGAGTTTCCTGGAACAGGGATCGGGCTCGCCACTGTCCAACGCATTGTTCACCGGCATGGCGGGAAAGTCTGGGCGGAAGGCGCCGTCGATCAAGGGGCAACGATTTATTTTACACTGTAAATGACTGCGACGAACCACAGGAGGCACGGGCATGGACGATAAGGTGATTCTGCTAGTTGAAGACAATCCAGACGATGAAGCACTCACGCTCCGCGCCCTCAAGAAGAACAATATTAAGAACGAAGTCGTGGTAGCCAAGGACGGGGCCGAGGCTCTTGACTACTTGTTTGGGACCGGCGTCTATACCGGACGCGACTTGAACCTCATGCCTCAAGTGATTCTTCTCGACCTGAAGTTGCCCAAAGTCGATGGGTTTGAAGTCTTGCGCCGGCTTCGTGCCGCCGACCAGACTAAGTTTCTCCCGGTCGTAATCCTGACGACTTCTAACGAAGACCAGGATCGCATCAAGGGCTATGGACTAGGCGCAAACAGCTTCGTCCGAAAGCCGGTTGAGTTCGACAAATTCATCGAAGCGATAGGCCAACTCGGGCTCTACTGGTTGATCTTAAACGAATCCGCTCCGGTGCCGAGGAGATCCTAAATGGCGACTGCCCTGCGAGTGCTGTTTATCGAAGACTCAGACGACGACACGGCGTTGCAGGTCCGCCTGCTGCGCCAAGGGGGCTATGACGTCTCCTATGAACGCGTAGAGACCCCGGTTGCTCTGAGAGAGGCTGTCGAGAGGGAGTGGGACATTATCATTTCGGATTACTCGATGCCTCATTTCAAGGGAACCGACGCTCTGAAGTTGGTAAGACAGAAGAGCCAAGATCTGCCTTTCATCTTCGTTTCCGGCACGATTGGCGAAGACACCGCGGTTGCCGCCCTCAAGGTTGGGGCACAAGACTATTTGATGAAGACGAATTTGAGTCGTCTCATCCCCGCCGTGCAGCGAGAACTGCGAGAAGCCGCGGAGCGAATAGAGCGCCAGCGGCTCGAACAACAGGTTCACTTACTGCAGCGCTTCGAAGCAATCGGAAGGCTTGCGGGTGGCGTGGCGCATGACTTTAACAACGTCATCGGCGCCATCATGGGCTGGGCTGACCTCGGCGTGCAGGCAGCTGTTCCGGGGAGCCAACTTCAGGATAAATTCCTCAAGATCCGGTCTCAGGCGGACCGTGCCTCCGCGCTGACCCGCCAACTCCTCGCCTTTGCCCGCCGCCAGGTCCTCCAGTCTTGCAATACAAATTTGAATGAGCTGACCAAGGAAGCGATCAGCCTTCTCCGAAACGTAATCGGCGAGCGCATTGAGGTTCACATAGAACTTGCGGAAGACCCCTGGGTTGTTTGGTGCGATCCCGGCCAAATCGAGCAGGTGCTGATGAATCTTTGCCTGAACGCGCGAGATGCCATGCCGGACGGCGGGCAGTTGGTTATTCAGACGAAGAACGTGGAAATCGGCGAAGAGTACATTCGTCTGCATCCGTACGCCATTCCTGGCCGCTACGTATTGTTACGAGTGGCTGACAACGGCACGGGCATGGACGCGGCAACGCTGGAACTTATCTTTGAACCCTTCTTCACCACAAAAGAGATGGGCAGGGGAACGGGCCTCGGCTTAGCCACAGTGTACGGCATCGTGAAACAGCACAAGGGCGTCATCGATGTGGACAGCGAACCGGGTCAAGGGACCGTGTTTTGCGTCTATCTTCCCTTGGGCGAGGGCGCGCCGGAAATTCAAGTGCAACCTCACGATGAGGCGCTGCGAGGAGGAAACGAAAGCATTCTGATCGCGGAAGATAATGAGGGGCTGCGGGAAGCCGCCAAAGAAACCCTTGAGAGCCTTGGTTACCGCGTGATTCTAGCCAAAGACGGGGCCGACGCGGTACGCACGTTCAAGGAGAAGCATGCTTCCATTGACTTGGTGTTCTTGGACGTCGTCATGCCACATTTGAATGGTCCGGAAGCGTACACTGAAATGTGCGCGATCAAACCTGGACTTCCGGTCCTCTTCGCGACCGGCTATACGTCGGAAGCGAGCTTGCTCTCCGTTCGAACGCGTGAAAAGACTATCGTTTTGCAAAAGCCGTACGGATCTCACCACCTTGCTCAGAAGTTGCGGGAGTGTCTGGAGAGAACAACCGGTTAATCGGTTCAGAGAGACGCTTGCGCCTAGGCGTTGTAAAACGGATAGTAGTCGAGCGAATCGAAAGTATAAAGAGTCTGGCGATCGTATTCGTTCAGGAGCAGGCCGAGTCTGCTTACACTTGTGCGAAGCCACCGTCAACGAACAACTCGGTTCCGGTGACAAAGCTGCTGTCGTCGGATGCGAGAAAGACGGCGGCTTTGGCGATTTCATCGGGAGTCCCAAGTCTGCCAAGTGGAACGGTGCTGGAAAGTCCCTTCAAGCGTTGCTGGCCCGCCTCTGACGAACCCACCAGATTGTTCAAGCCGGGCGTATCGATGGGGCCTGGGCTGACAGCGTTCACGCGAATGTGGCGGTCCTTCAGGTCGGTCGTCCAGGTGCGCGCGAAGGAGCGCAGTGCGGCTTTGGTAGCGCTGTAGACGCTGTTGGCCGCCAAACCTTTGCTGCCGACCACTGAGGCATTCAGAATGATTGAGGCGCCGTCCGGCATGAGCGGAAGCGCTTTCTGCACCGTGAAGAGCAGGCCTTTCACGTTGATGCCGAAGATGGAGTCGTAGTGCTCTTCGGTGATTGTGCCGAAGGGGGCGTACTTGGCGACGCCGGCGTTCGCGAACACGATATCCAGCTTGCCTTTCTCCTTCTTGATTTGCGCGTAGAGGCGATCCAGGTCGCCGAGGTTTGAAACGTCTCCTTGCACGGCGGTGACGTTTTTTCCGATTTCCTTGACCGCCGCAGCCAATTCTGCTTCACGGCGACCGGTGATGAAGACGTACGCGCCTTCCTGAACAAATCGCTTCGCCGTGGCCAGGCCGATGCCGCTGTTGCCGCCGGTAATCAGCGCTATTTTTCCGTCGAGCTTACCCATGGGCTCCCCCCTCATATGCCATCACTTTTTACTCTCCGCCACATTCGATGCTTTATGAGACCGTTCGGTTCCATTCAATAATTGCCGGCGATGCCAGGAGCAGGCTGTGCCGGTTCCTGCGAAATCGGATAAAATGCCCGCATGAAAAGACAAACTATTTCTGGTCTTCCGCTTTCTTGGTTTTTACTGGCATCACTCGCTGCAGCGGTCAGCTTGCCCACACCTTCCGCCGCCGCAGACAAACATCCTTTCGGCGTGGATGACAATTCCGCGCTGCACCGCGCCCGAGCCGTATCGGTTTCGCCGGACGGGAAAAACGTCCTGGTGGATGTCACATATGACGGCGACAAGGGCCCTACGAAGCACGAATGGCATTTGATCGGCACCGCAGGCGATATTGACCGCAAACTGGAGCTTCCGGAATCGTTCCAGGCATCGGGGTTCACCAAGGATGGCGGAGCGCTATTCGGAACGTATGAAGTCGCGAGGAAGGAGCAACTTGGAATTGTTCCGCTGGGTGCCGATAAGCCGACGCAGATTATCGCCCTGGCGAACGGAGTTCACGAAGTACTGATCTCGCCCGATGGCAGCCGGTTCGCCTTTACATCGGATCCACGGCCGCCAGATCCGCTAAATCAGTTGCGGCACGTTGCTGAAAATGAGGAGAAGAGCGTCTATGTCGTGGGCGCCGATGGCTCCGGAGGTTCGTGGTGGTGCCCGGACCTGAAGGAAGTGTCGGGAATGGCGTGGTCCCCGGATGGCGCGCAACTTGGGGTGATCACGGAGTTCCAAAAGATTGGGCATCATGAATTGCGCAGCGCTCTCTGGATTTGCAACGCCAGCGGAGCGCGCAAGGTTGTGGAAATATCAAATTCCGTTGGCGGCATTGCCTGGGCCAACGGTGGAAAAGACCTGGCTTTTGCGAGCACGACGACGGACGTGCTCACTCCCGATCATTTGTGGACGGTGTCTGCCTCCGGTGGCGCGCCCGTGGATCAAACTCCGAAGCTGCAGGGAAGTATCACCATGGTTTCGAACGATCCTCGCGGCACCGTTTGGGTGGAAATGCATAAGGGCACGATCCTCGAGGTCTATGCATACCGCGATGGCCAACTCCAGCCGGCATATCACTGGGAAGGCGGCATTGTTTACAGCCCGCCCGCGATGTCTCCGTTTGTTTCCGCGCCTCAAGTGCTGGCATTCACCGTTAGCGACCCCACGCACGCGATGAACGTGGCCGTGGTGAATGGAAAGGAACTTCGGAGAATCACGCACGCGGGCGAGGATACGCTGACGAATGTGGCGCTCGGGGATGTGCGCGTTGTGAAGTGGACGGCGAAGGACGGAACGAATCTGGAGGGTATCCTCACGCTGCCCGCGAATTACGAAGCAGGGAAGCGCTATCCCTTCCTGGTGTTGCCGCATGGAGGCCCCGAATCCAATGACACGCTGCGCTTCGATTCCTTTTCGCGGCTGATTGCCGGGATGGGGTACGTCGTGCTGCAACCGCAATACCGGGGTTCCACCGGTTACGGCACGGAATTTCTGCAAGCGATTTACCAGCACTTTGGCGACCGGGCCTATAGCGACGTGGACAGCGCGAGCGATTTCGCTGTCGCTCAGGGTTGGGCGGATCCCAATCGCCAAGCTATATTTGGGTGGAGCGCCGGGGGATTCATGACTTCGTGGACGGTTACGCAGACGCATCGCTATAAAGCAGCTATAGAGGGCGCGGGGATTACCGATTGGCTAAGCTTCATTCCCACCAGCGACATCTGGCAGGTGGATTACGACATGCGCTTGCAGGAAAAAGATCCGACTCCGTTCCTGCAGTTCTCCGCGGTGATGCACGCGGACCAGGTGACCACGCCGCTGTTGATCCTGCATGGAGAAGCCGACGAGCGGGTTCCCGCTTTCCAGGGACGGGAATTTTTTGTGTTGCTTGCCGAGCGCGGCAAGACCGTGCGCATGGTGACCTATCCGGGCTCGCCGCATTTTCCGCGTTTGGCGGAGCAGCGGAGAAACGTGTTCGTGGAGATCAAGAACTGGCTGGAGAAGTACAATCCGTAGCGCATTGTGACTGACAAGGCGGACGGTTCAACCTGTTCATGAAGAGAAGGGGATGAGGGCCGAGGCGTCCGATCGTAAGAGCCCACCCTTCGCAAAAAACGCGAAGGATGGAGCACCCTCAAGTTCAGTGTTTGGTATCGTTGAAGGGAGAACCCAAGACCCTGCGTGCGGCGCACCCGACCACCGAACTGCTCTATGTACTCAAATAAGACATGGCTTGCCGTGCCACGCGGCCTCGTGTAGATTTCACTGGCAATGTTAAACATCGATTTGACCAAAGTCCTGCCCAACCGGGCGTATGAACACCTCGCTAGCTTTCTCCCTGGGCTTTTCTTCGTTTCGTCAGTATTGTTTGCCAATCCCGGTGTCGCTCGTGGATTCTCAACAAATTCTGATCCTGGCCTCCTACTTGGCCGCTACGGAATCATCGCAACGATTGCGTTTCTTGCATTCGTGATCGGCTCAGGTTTCATTCTAGTGGATGCGTTTATCCAGTTTGTGCTCTTCTATGTTTACCGGCTTAAAATGTCCCTCTACCGATTGGTTTGCAGGTGGCCACTCCGACAACTCACACAGTGGCTGCTCACTAAACCCAGATGGCGGAGCCCCTGGCTTGGGAATCTACATGGTCTTGTCTCGACCATCGGCACAGTTGGCTTCGAGGAATTTCGGGCACAGCAGGGATGCTGGCACGTTTTAGCACGTCGCCTGCTCCAGGTAAGATATGGAATAAACATTCAGGATTTCAAAGACGACGAATGGGAAGTTCTTTACTCGAACCTAGGAACGCCCACAGCGGAGGAATGGCGAGGGAGCATGTTTCTCATCGCATGTCATGCCACTGGGTGGGCGGGCCTCACCGCGACCAGGTTCGCGCCAGTTCTGCGGGACAGGTACTACATTGGCTTCTGTCTGTTCCTGATTTTGAACGGATTGCTCCATGCTTACTATGTTGTGCGGCGCAAATTCGACCCACGCATTGCGGGACACTTGCCCATCCGCGGCATCTTGAGAGAATTTCCCATCACGGCCCAAGTAGATCCCCAGCAAGAAAAAGAGTGAAAGCAGTTTACTGCTATGTTCGATACCTGGACGGTGCTTGTCTGCGCCGTCAGCGGCCTTTGCCATTCTGAAGCACAAACCTTAGCCAGTGCCCGGCTGCGATTTGGGTGAATCAATGCAGCCCATCACTTCCCCAGTGGCTTGCATCTAGAACGCGCTCGAATTCGGCCATGAACTCTTTGCCGTGGCCTGGCCACGGGCTCAAGCTCCCGACAAAAAATCATACATAGGCGTTGACCAACTTTGTGGAGAGGCGCGTCGCAAAATCGGATGGTACGGCTGCCCTCGCTGCATTCGGGTTTGTCATGCACAGCGATTTGTATTCGAGACTTCTGCCCCAATAAGAAGCGACCCAAAAGAGGCAAACCGCCCCGACATTCGCGTATTTAGATTCGTGAAAGAGTCCGTCGCCCCACCCAATGGACCGCTGCGAGAGCGCCATTTGGAGCGGTCCCCAGCCCCACTCGCCGAGATTGAGAAAACAGTCATCTGACACGACCACAACGCTCGGCGCATTGCCGCTAAATTTCGGGCGCGCCTTCTCCACCGCTCTGCGGATCACCTGCACGGGACCGGCGGCTCCGCCTCGGGAACCAATGTATTTGGGAAGCCTGCTGCGCCCTTGTCTGCGCTCGGCGTCAGACAGTTCCGCTTCCCAGCCGGGACTCTTGACTTCAACGAATCCGTTCGGAGATTGTCCGAGCGAGACTGCAAATTCGACGCTATAGCCGGGCGCGTCTACGGGTTCGTTCCAGTCAACGACGGGATAGCCAGCGTCCTCCAGATGCCGCGCAACACGAATTTCGTTCAATGTCTCGTCACGCTGCTGCGACTTGGAGCAGAGCCGCGGCCAGAAGCGGTCCAGAGCGCCACGAGTCCGTATAAATTCCAATAAGGACTCACACTCGTCCGCGTAGTCCTGCCAGGCGGGGTAATCATTCCACGAAGCCTCGCTCTTGAGACTAACCGTCAGAGGACCGCAGTTAATTAAGTCGTTCAAAATCTCGCCCTCGATGCGCTAATTGTACGCAACCTCTGAGCGACCCACAAACCAACCAGCCGAGTAGATGGTAAACCAGAAGTAAACCTGGACGCACCGCTTGTCAGGTGATTTTCAGAAAGCCTCGTTTTTATTGGGAATTTGGTGGACGAGAGGGGATTCGAACCCCCGGCCTCCTCGTTGCGAACGAGGCGCTCTCCCAGCTGAGCTACTCGCCCACGAGTAGCAGATAGAGTTTAACAAAGTTGCGGAGTGAATCCAAACAACGGAGAAGAAGGGGATTTCTTCATGGGTTGGAGCCTATTTGTTTATATGGCTTATATACGGGCTGAAGCCCCGACCATCTAAATGGTGGATGGGTTTGGTTGGCGGACCGCCTCGGAAGGCGGTCCCTACACAAGCAAGAGCGAGACTCGGTGGGCCTGCAACTACACGCTGGTCGATTAAGGTTGGTCGCTGCTGCGGTGGCCGGCGCGTTGGGCTACTACTTTGCGGGCGTTTTCGTAGAGGGCACGGGCTTGCGGAACGGCTTCGACGGCTTTCTGGACCTGCGGGTCGGCTTCGAGGAGGACTTTGAAACCTTCCTGCGTGCCGAAGGTGGACATGAAAACTTCCTGTTTGATCTTGCGCTTGGTCCAATCGAGATTTTCGGCGAATTCCGGTTCGGTGTAGTGCACGTTATGCTTGGCGAGGTAGTCGCGGAATTCCTTCATCACGTGGTCATCCACTTCAAAGCTGTGGGAGATGCTGGGCTTGCTGCCGAGAAAGAAGCGGGTGAATCCGGCGACGCCCTGTTCCGCGGGGAAGAACACATCGTAGCGGAACATGGACTCCTGGAATTTGTTGAGCTTCGGAGCGGCCACGACGATGTCCGGGGTGATGCCGCCGCCACCGGTGACCTGGCGCCCGCTATGGGTCTGGCGAATTTCGGATGGATGATCGGGTACTTTGCGCTCGTAGTGATATTCGTAGAGCGAAATGGATTTGTAGTCGCGCTGGATGAGGCGCCCGCTGGGCGTGTAGTAACGCGCGGTGGTCAGCGCCAGTCCGGTATTTTCCGCGAGGGGCTGAACGGTTTGCACCAATCCTTTGCCGAAGGTGGTCTCGCCCACAATCAGGCCGCGATCGTGGTCCTGAATCGCGCCAGCCACGATTTCCGCGGCCGACGCGGAATTGTTGTTCACCACCACAACCATCGGTACATTCAATCCCTGATTCCCGCGGACCGCGTAGAA
>WNFA01003315.1_pt1 | contig 13367 bp, 5 predicted proteins | sample 5400481 | NCBI WGS metagenome assembly WNFA01 (sample SAMN13153340, study PRJNA577476) | soil metagenome | isolation source: 120 cm saprolite under Douglas fir tree site 2 hole 1 replicate 2 | place: USA:California | collected 2015-04-18 | reverse complement strand
TCTCACATGGCGTGCGGGTCGCCGCACTGGGCGCGGCACTCGGTGCGCTCGCGGGCCTGGTGGCTGGACGGGTGCTGAGCTCGCTGCTGTACGGCGTCTCGCCGCGCGATCCCCTCGTTCTCTTCGCCGCCGTCCTCCTACCGGTCGTCGTCGCGGCCTTCGCGAGTTATCTCCCCGCCCGCCGCGCGTCACGCATCGATCCCGTGATAGCGCTGAGGCACGAATGAGCGCACTGCTCCAGGATCTCCGCTTCGCGGTCCGCCAGCTCATCAAGCGCCGCGGCACGACGGTGTTGATCATCGTCATTCTCGCCCTCGGCATCGGCGCGAACACGACCGTCTTCACGCTCATCAATGCGACTCTGTTTCGGCCGGTCCCCGCCACCGAACCGGACCGGTTGGTATGGCTGCATACCGAGACCGCGAATCGGAGCGAGCGCAACCTCTCCTATCCTGAGTATCGCGAGTTCCGTGATCGCGTGAACGCCTTCGACGGACTCATCGCCTCCGAGTACGTGTCGCTGACGCTGGGCGGTGAGACGCCTGAGCGGACGCGCGGGCTGCTCGTTTCCGGCAACTACTTCGATGTCCTCGGTGTGCGCGCCGCGCGTGGGCGCACATTCCTTCCCGAGGAGGACTCGGCGCCCGGGGCCCACCCCGTGATCGTGCTGGGATACGACTTGTGGCAACGGCGCTTCGGCGGCAGCGTGGCCGTGCTCGACAGCGCGATCGAGATCAACGGTCATCCATTCACCGTCGTCGGGATCGCGGCGAGGGGATTCGAGGGCATCGAGTCCGGAGGCGAAGTGGAGATGTGGGTGCCCCTGGCGATGATCGCTCTGGCGTGGCCGGCGGAGCGCGATCGCCTGACGAAGAACGAAACGTGGTTGCACGTCGTCGGCCGACTCGGACCGGCTGTGACGGTCGTCCAGGCCACGGCAGCGGCCAGCCAGGTCGCGCGCACGCTCCGCGTACCGGCGTCGTCGCGTTCAGGGTTGACGGGCGCGTCGGTCACGCAGTTGAACAGCGGTGGACTGCGCGCCAAGCCCCTCCACGAGGCGCAGGCGGCGTTCGCGATGCTGATCGCCATCACCCTGATCGTGCTGCTCGTCGCCTGTGCCAACGTGGCCAACCTGTTGCTCGCGCGCGCGATCGAGCGGCGCAAAGAGCTGGCGGTACGGCTGTCCCTCGGGGCCTCGCGCGGCCGTCTGATACGACAGCTGCTCACCGAATCCGTCCTCCTCAGCTTTGTCGCGGCAGGCGCCGGAATTCTGCTGTCCTTCTGGCTGCTCGATACCCTGCTGCACTTCACGGCGGTGTCCGCAGAGCTGCCGAGCGCGGCGCGCCCCGATGGACGTGTGCTCGCGTTCACGACGGGACTGGCGCTGGTCACCGGGCTTGGCTTCGGGCTGGTGCCGGCATTGGGCGCGACCCGTTTGTCGCTTACGCCGGCGCTGAAAGATGACGGCGCGGCGAGCTCCGGTGGCTCGCACCGACTGCGCAACGGGCTTGTCGTAGCGCAAGTCGCGGTGTCGCTGACATTGGTGATTGCCGCCGGCCTCTTCTTCCGGAGCTTCGGCAAGGTCATGAGCGTCGATCCCGGCTTCAGGGTGACGGGTGGCGTCGCTGCGTCGTTCGATCTCGCGGCAGAGGGCTTCACGCCGCAGCAGCGCGCGATGTTCTACCGCCAGCTCCTCGATCGCGCGCGAGCGCTTCCGGGCGTGCGCTCAGCGAGCATCGGGAGCATGCCGTTAAGCCATCAGGGCCAGGGAGACCGTTTCGAGGCCGCAGGCGCTGCGGCCGCTCCTGAGTACGGCGCAATGTTCGCGGCTGTGTGGCCGGGCTACTTCGAGACGATGGGAATCCCGCTGCTGCGAGGCCGCGATTTCGCGGCGCGCGACGACGCATCCGCGCCACCGGTGATCATCGTAAATCAGACGTTCGCCCACTGGTTGTGGCCCAATGGCGATGCGCTCGGCAAGCTCGTGCGCATGGGTGATGCAGGCCAGCCGCTGCGTGAAGTCGTGGGCATCGTGCGCGATGCCAAGTACGTGCGCCTCACCGAGGACGGCTACGAGTTCGCCTATCTGCCCGAGCGGCAATTGGGCTCGCGCACGCCGGGCGTCTCGCTCGTCGTCCGGGCGAGCGGGAATTCAGCGCTGATTGTTCCCGCGCTTAGCCGTCTTGTCCACGAGCTCAGTCCCCGGCAGCCGGTCTTCCAGGTAACGACGTTCGACGACGTCATCGCGCGTAGTGCCGCGCCGCACCGCCAGCAGGCACAGCTGCTGGCATTGTTCGGCGCGCTTGTACTCGGGGTGGCGGCTCTCGGTTTGTACGCGGTCGTCACGTACGCGGTGAATGTGCGGACGCGCGAGATCGGTGTGCGGATGGCGCTGGGTGCGGGACGCGGACACGTGGTCGGACTGTTCATACGGCAAGGTGTGCTGCTCGCGGTCCTGGGCGTCGTCATCGGAGCGGGATTGAGCGCGGCGGCAGGCCGCGTGCTGTCGGCAACGCTGTACGGGATCACCCCGACCGACCCGATCGCCTTCCTCGCGGGTGCGGCGGTCTTGTGTGTGATGGCAGCCGTCGCGAGCTATCTCCCCGCCCGCCGCGCGTCGCGCGTCGATCCGGTAGTGGCGCTCCGCCATGAATAGTCCCCAGCCCCCAGCCCCCAGGCCCTAGGCTCTGACATGCTCCAAGACCTCCGATACGCTCTGCGCGCGCTGCGGCACAGCCCCGGCTTCACCATCGTGGTCGTGCTCACTCTGGCGCTCGGCATCGGCGCCAACACCGCAATCTTCAGCGTCGTTCGCGGCGTGTTGCTCAGGCCGCTGCCCCACCGCGACGGCGATCGCTTGGTCTACCTGCGACAGTCCACCGACGGCCCCGGCGGCGAGAGCGTCACCTTCTCCGTTCCCGAGGTGCGTGATCTGCGCAACGGCGTGCCGGCGCTCGCCGGCATCGCGGAGTACTCCAGTTGGGATGGAATCCTCCGGGGTAACGACGGCGCGATCCGCATCAACACCGGCCTCGTGACCGGAAACTATTTCGAGGTCATGGGGCTCTCGCCCGTGCTCGGCCGAGTGACGCGGCCCAGCGACGACGGGCCGGGAGCTGCACCCGTGGCGGTGCTCACATATGACTTCTGGCTGAACCGCTTTGGCGGAGACTCGGGGATCGTCGGGAAGCAGGTCATACTGGACAACAGGTCCGTGACGGTGATCGGAGTGCTCCAGGCGGCGCCGTTCTTTCCGAATCGTATCGATGCGCTGCTCAACATGGTGAACAGCCCTCACCACGTGAGCGCCATGATGGTGGAGGGCCGGAGCCACCGGATGACCGAGGTGGTGGCTCGCCTCACACCGGGCGCCACGGTGGCTCAAGCAAGGGCCCAGGTCGAAGTGGTCTACACGCGGCTGCGGAGCGAGTTCAAGAACGACTACGATGCAGCCTCCCATTACCGCGTCGCCGTCATCCCCTTTCACGAGGTGCTCGGCGAGCGCGCGCGGCTCACGCTGTGGCTGCTGATGGGCGCCGCTGCGTTCGTCCTGGTGATCTCGGCCGCCAATGTCGCCAACCTGACGCTCATGCGGGGCGTGCGGCGGGAACACGAGCTGGCGGTGCGCGCGGCGCTCGGCGCGGGCGTGGGGCGACTGCGGCGGCTGCTGCTCGTCGAAAACCTCCTGCTGGCCGTCGTGGGAGCGGTCCTGGGCGTGGCCCTCGCCGTGAACGGCGTCGGGCTGCTGACGTCGCTGGCCGCGCGGTATTCGTCGCGGGCGAGCGAGATCCGCCTGGACGCCGTGGTCCTGGGCTTCGCGCTGGCGCTCTCGGTGGCAGTCGCGCTGCTGCTCTCGTTCCTGGCCTCCCTGCCGAAGGAGGGGGGCGTGGCTTCCTGGATGCTGGCGGGCGGGCAGCGGATGAGCGCCAGCGTATCGAAGCACCGGCTCCAGCGCGGACTGGTCGTCGTCCAAGTGGCCGTCTCGGTGGTGCTGCTTGCGGGGGCCGGCTTGCTCACCCGCTCCATGATGCGCCTGGCCGACGTGAACACCGGTCTCAGGACCGAGGAAGTGCTCACGATGCAGGTGTCGCTGCTCAGTCCCGCCGAGTTCCGTAATCCCGGGGCCGACGCCGCGGCCAAAGCGCGCTACGACCTGATGGCACGCGAGATCTCGGCGCTTCCCGGGGTCGTCGAGGTGGGACTCGGCTCCCCGATGCCGCTGCGCGGCTCGGACGTCCGATTCGACGTCAAGGTGGAAGGCAGGTCCCTGGCCCCGGGCGAAGCGATCCCGCGCGCCGAGCTTCGCACAGCCGACCCGACGTTCTTCGGGGCCTCGGGGACTCCCCTAATCGCGGGACGCCCGTTCGCCACGACCGACGGGGCCGGCTCGGGCAAAGTCGTGATCATCAACCGGACGTTGGCCGACCGCCTCTTCCCCAACGAGGACCCGATCGGCAGACGGATCGCGTGGACGGGGGAGGTGCTACGCTTCAGCCCCCTCAGCGAGGATTGGCGCACGATCGTGGGCGTCGCCGGCAATACGCAGGACGGAGGGCTGGACGCGGAGCCTCGAGCGGTGGTGTTCATGCCCTTCGCGCAGTTTCTCGCGATCGGCACCGGGCTCGTGATTCGCGCCGACAGCAACGTCGCCTCGCTGATTCCGGCGGCGACGCGCATCGTCCGGCGCCTGGTGCCGACAGCGCCCATCGAAAACGTGATGACGATCGCGCAGTTCAAGGACCGCAGCGTCTCGCCGCGCCGGCTCAACGCCGTGCTCATCTCGTCGTTCAGCATGCTGGCGCTGATCATCGCGGCGGTGGGGATCGCCGGTGTGCTGGCATTCTCGGTCAGCGCGCGCACCCTCGAGATCGGCATCCGCATGAGCCTCGGTGCCGACGCCGGACGGGTGCAGCGGATGATCTTGCGGGAAGGCGGCCAGTTGCTGGCGACCGGTCTCGTGGTGGGCGTCGTCGGCGCCGCCTTTGCCACCCGCGTCATACAAGGCCTTCTTTTCGGCGTCGAGCCGCACGACCCGATCACGTTCATCGCTGTGGCCGCGATGATGGCGGCAATCGGTCTGGTCGCGTGCTGGCTTCCGGCCCGTCGCGCGGCGCAGATCGACCCGGCGATCACCATGCGCTCATGACAATTTTCCAAGACGTGCGCTACGCGCTCCGCACCCTCGCGGCGAACCCCGCTTTCACCGCTGTCGCCGTCGGGACGCTTGCCCTCGGGATCGGCGCGAACACGTCGATCTTCACGGCGGTGCACCACCTGCTATTCCATCCCTATCCCTTTCTCGAGAGCTCGAGCCGGCTGGTGGCGGTGTGGTCGGTCGGACCGCGAGGCAATGATCACAACGAGGTCTCGGCCGCCGACCTCAGGGATTGGCGCGCCAATCTCAAGAGCTTCGATCATCTCGCGACGCACGTGTGGTGGACGGGCAACGTGACCGGTGGAGAGCGGCCCGAGCGCATCCAGGGCTTCCAGGTGTCGGCCGATTACTTCGAGACGCTCGGGCTCCGGCCCGCGCTTGGCCGGACGTTCGTCGCTGGAGAGGACCAGCCGGGCCACGATCGGTTGGTGGTGTTGAGCTGGGGGCTGTGGCAGCGGCGCTTCGGCGGCGACACCGCGGTCCTGGGCACGGTGATGTCGATCAATGGCATTCCGCGCACGATCATCGGCGTCATGCCGGATGGGGTGCGCTATCCCGCGCCGGCCGAGATGTGGGCGCCCTACGCGCCGCCGGCGGAGACGTGGACGCAGCGCCAGTCGCACTACCTGCTGGTGACCGGCCGGCTCGCGCCGGGACGAACGCTCGCGCAGGCACGTGCCGAGCTCGCGGCGCTCAGCGCGGCGCTCTCTGCACAGTATCCCGCGACCAACAAGAACTGGAGCACCAACGTGCGGCCGCTGGTGCGCGACACGGCGCGCCAGATCGAGCCCATGCTCGCGGTGCTGATGGCAGCGGTCGGGTTCGTGCTCCTCATCGTATGCGCGAACGTGGCGAACTTGATGCTCGCGCGCGCGACCGGCCGGGGCCGCGAGCTCGGCATCCGCGTGGCGCTCGGCGCGTCGCGCGCGCGAATCGCGCGTCTGGTCCTGGTCGAGAGCATGGTGCTCGCGCTTGCCGGCGGCGTGGGCGGTGTCTTGCTCGCCCTGTTCGGCGTAGACCTGCTCACCTCGCTCGTGCCGTCCGACTTCCGACGTCACTTTCCCGGTTTCCAGCACCTCACCATCAACGGCGCGGTGCTCGCGTTCACCGTGGCACTCTCGATCGCGTCGGCGCTGCTGTTCGGCCTCGTGCCGGCATTGCGGGCGGCGCGCGGCGTCGCGGGGAAGGAATCGTTGCGTCGGGGTGGCACGACGAGCGGGCGCGAGCGTCATCGCCTGCGGCGCGCGCTCGTCGGCGCGGAGGTCGCGCTGGCGCTGCTACTCCTTGTCGGCGCGGGACTGACGCTGCGGACGTTCCGTCATCTCGCAACGCTCCATCCCGGATTCGAAGTCGAGGGCGTGGCGATCACGAGTCTTGCGCTCCCCGGCCGTACCTACCCCGACGCGCCGGCCGCGGGCCGGTTCTATAGCCGGCTGGTCGAGCGCATTGCTTCGTTGCCGGGCGTCGCCGCGGCAGCCGCGGCCAATGTCGTTCCACTGTGCGGCTGCAACCAAACGACCGGATTCTCGGTTGTCGGTGCGCCGCCATATCCTCCGGGCGAAGGCCCCGAGGTGGACTGGCGCGTCATCACTCCCGGCTACCTGGCGGCGCTGCGCATTCCGCTCATTCGCGGCCGCGATTTCTCCGCGGCCGACGAGCCCGATGCGCCGCCCGTGATGCTGGTGAATGAGACGGTATCGCGCCGCTGGTTCCCGGACGGTGGCGCGCTGGGACGCCGCTTGAAGGTGGTTGGTGACACGGCGCGAGCGTTCGAGGTGGTGGGGATCGTCGGCGACATCCGGCACGACGGTCTGACCCGGCAGGCGCCGCCGGAGATCTATCTCCCCGCCGCGCAGGCGCCGGTGTGGGAGATGACCGTGGTGGCGCGTGCGGTAGGCGGGGATCAGGCTGCGACGGCGCTCCTGCCGGCCCTACGAGCGGCGGCGCTCGAGATCGATCCCGAGCAGCCGGTCTACGATCAGCAAACGATGAGCGATCTCTACGCGCTGAGCATGGCGCAATACCGCGTTTCGCTGCGCCTATTCTCGGCATTGGGAATCGTCGCGCTGATCCTCGCGGGCATCGGGATCTACGGCGTCATCGCGCAGCTCGTCGCCGAGCGCACGCGCGAGATCGGCATCCGAATCGCGTTGGGTGGCGACCAGCGCTCGGTCCAGCGGCTGGTAGTACGTCAGGGGATGCTGCCGGCGGCCATCGGGATTGGTGCCGGGCTCCTGATGGCGCCGGCGCTCACCCTCCTCGTGCGCCGGATGCTGGTGGGTGTGAGTCCGCATGATCCGTTGACCTTCGCCACGGTCGCGGTGCTGCTGCTCGCCGTGGCACTAGCCGCGACCTGGCTACCCGCCCGCCGCGCGGCGCGCGTCGATCCGATGATCGCGCTGAGGGCCGAATAATGGACGGACTACTCCAGGATTTGCGCTACGCGGTGCGCACGCTCGCCAAGAGCCCCGGGTTCACCACCGCCGTCGTCCTGACGCTCGCGCTCGGGGTCGGGGCCAACACGGCGATCTTCAGCCTCATTTATGCCGTACTGCTCAAGCCGTTGCCCTACCCGGAGTCGCACCGGCTGGTGGGTCTGTCGGAGATGTACCAGGGCAATCGGGGCGAGTTGGATGTGACCTACTCCGAGTTCCGCTACCTCCAGGACAACAGCGACGTGTTCGAGGCCCTGGCGGTCTCGACCGGCGTCGGGTTCAGCATCTACAGCGGCGATCTAGCTGAACGCGTGGATGGCCTGCGGGTCTCCAGAGAATATTTCGCTACCCTCGGTACGCGACCGGTGCTCGGCCGGGAGTTCCTCGCCGAGGAGGACCAGGAGGGCGGCGCCAGCGTCGTCATTCTGAGCCACGGCTACTGGATGCGTCGGTTCGGGGGCGATGCTCGTGTCGTCGGGCGCGCGATCGCGCTCGACGGCCGGCCGACGACCATCGTCGGAGTGATGCCCGCGTCCTTCCGGTCGCTGTCACCTGTGGACGTGTGGTCCACGATGGGCCAGGTGGCACGGAGCATTGGCGGCGGCGAGAATCTGCATCTCGTCGGACGCTTGAAGGCCGGCGTCCCATTCGCGCAAGCGCAGGCGCGCATGCAGCCCGTCCTTGCCGCATTTCGGCAGGAATTCAAGGCCCGGCTTTCGCCCGAGACGAGCGAGGAGCTCTTCCCGCTGCGGCGGCTGGTCGTGGGAAACATCGAGACCCCCGTGCGCTTGCTGTTTGGAGCGATCGCTCTGGTCCTGCTCATCGCGTGCGCCAACGTGGCCAACCTCGTGCTCGGCCGGACCACGACGCGCGGCCGCGAGCTGGCCGTACGCGCCGCGATTGGCGCCACGCGCGGCCGACTGGTGCGGCAGATGCTGACCGAGAGCGTGCTGCTCGCGGTCGCGGGCGGTCTGGTGGGCCTCATCCTGGCTGCGTGGGGACTCGACGCGCTTGTCTCTCTGATGCCGGCGAACCTCACGCCGCCAACGGAGATCCGTCTGGATCGCTGGGCCCTCCTGTTCACGGGCGTCGCCTCACTCCTCGTCGGTGTGGTGTTCGGCCTGGCGCCCGCCTGGCACGCGGCGATGGCCGATCTGCACACGGGGCTCAAGGATACCGCGGGGCGCGCCACGTCGAGCGGCCGCACCGGTCGGCTGCGCAACGCCCTGGTGGTCGGTGAGATCGCGCTCTCGCTCGTGCTCTTGGTCGGTGCGGGCCTGCTCATCCGGACCGTCGCGAACCTCGTGCGCACTGATCCCGGATTCGATCGGCGCCGCGTGATCGCCGTCGAGCTCTGGTTAACGGGGACGCGGTACGATTCGACGAACGCGATCGCGGGATTCTACGACCGGCTCGAGGAACGGGTGCGCGCGTTGCCGGGAGTGCGGTCGGCGGCGGTCATCGAAGCGGGAATACCGCTCGTGCGCGGGGGCAACATGGGGGTGGCGGTTGGAGGGCAGGGCCTTGGGGCGACGATCAACTACCGAACCGTGACGCCCGGATACTTCCAGACGATGGGCATTCCGCTCAAGCGCGGACGCGCGTTCGCGGCTGGCGACGTCCAGACCGCCGAGCCTGTCGCGATGGTGAGCGAGTCCTTCGCGCGGCGCTTTCTGGATGGTGACGGGCTCGACCGAACGCTCACCTTGGGCGGGCGGGTCGAGCGCCGAGTCGTCGGGGTTGTCGGCGATACGAAGCAGTTCGTCGGAGTTCCCGCGACTCCCACCGTTTTCATTCCCTCCGCGCAGACGCCCGCCGGCCTCACGCGGCTCTTCAGTAGCTGGTTCCCGATTCACCTGGTCGTGCGGACCGACGGTGACCCTGCGGCCCTGAAATCGATGGTGGCGAGAACGATTCGCGCGACGGACCCCCAGGTACCGCTCGGCCGCGTGCGCACCATGGATGAAGTCCTCGACGGGTCAGTCGAATTCCAGCGCTTCGTCATGCTCTTGCTCGCCGCCTTCGCAGGACTGGCCGTCACGCTCGCGGCGGTCGGCACCTACGGCGTCATGAGCTACCTGGTCGCCCAGTCGACCCGCGAGATCGGCGTCCGTATCGCCTTGGGCGCACTGCCTCGCCAAGTGCTTGGTGTCGTGATCGGCCGCGGCATGCTGCTCGCGGGCATCGGGGTGGCCGCTGGCCTGGCCGGCGCGCTGGCGTTGACGCGTATGCTCTCCCAGCTGCTGTACGGCGTCGCGCCAACGGATGCGCTCACTCTCGCGGGGGTGACGGCACTGCTTTTGCTCGTGGCGCTCGCCGCCTGCGTGGTGCCCGCCCGGCGTGCCACGCGCGTCGATCCGATGATCGCGCTGAGGAACGAATGATGGACACCGTCCTCCAGGACCTCCGTTATGCGCTGCGGACGCTGCAGCGCGCGCCGCTGTTCACGCTTGTTGCGGTGCTGACTCTGGGGTTGGGCATCGGCGCTACCACGGTTGTTTTCACCATCCTGAACGGCGTCGTACTGCGTCCTCTGCAGTATGAAGCGTCAGACCGGCTGTTCGGTATCTGGGAGCAGAACGAGCGGGGGGACTACCGGCTGGGGTCCTACCCGGCGTTCCGCGATTGGCGCGCGCAGAGCGACGTCTTTGAAGCTTTGGCGTACATCCGGGGATCGTCGGCCCTCATGCCGGGACATGACGGCGCTCGTCGGGTGGGCGCCGCGTTTGTGTCTGACGAGTTCTTCGAAGTGCTGCGAGGCCCGCCCCTGATCGGCCGCCTATTCTCGCCCGATGAGCAGCGACCAGGCGGCGCACCAGTGGCCGTCCTCACGCATGCCCTCTGGCGTGAAGCGTTCGGCGGTGATCGGAGTGCCATAGGATCCACAATCCGACTGAATGAGGCGACCTACACCGTTGTTGGCGTCGTTCCCGACTGGTTCCAGTTCCCCAGTTGGGCCGGAGTGTACCTGCCGCTCAGCACAATCCTTCCCACGGACCGAATCCTTGCACAGCGCGGATTTCATGCTGACAGCCGAATCGTCGCAAAGCTCAAACCCGCTGTATCGATCAAGCAGGCGCAGGCCGCGATGGCCGCCATTCAGTCTCGGCTCGCGACCGCCTATCCCGCCGACAACCGTGGCTGGACCCGAGTCGAGTTCGTGTCACTATTCGAGGAGGAGCTGCGGTTCGGTGCGGTGCGGCCCGTGCTGGTTTTGCTCGCCGCGGCGGTCGCTGCCGTTTTGCTTCTTGCGTGCGCCAACGTTGCGAACATGACACTCGTGCGGGCAGCGCGGCGATCTCGGGAGCTCGCGATCCGAGCCGCGCTGGGCGCCGGACGAGGACGCGTCGCACGGCTGCTGTTGACCGAAGCCATGCTCGTGGTGCTCGCGGGAGCTGGGCTTGGTTTGCTGTTGGCGTGGTGGGCGACTGGCATGGTGCGAGCGACGGCCCCGGCCGGATTGCCGCGAGTCAGTGAGATCGCGCTCGATGCGCGGATGCTGGGTTTCACGGCGCTGATTTCTCTTCTGGCGACAGTGGCGATCGGCGTGGCGCCAGCCGTGCGTCCTCCAATGCCGGATCTTTCCCAACCGCTCAAGGCGGGTTCACCGGGCACCGCGGGTTCGGGACTCTGGCCGCGGCTGCGGTCTTCACTGGTTGCGTTAGAAGTTGCGCTCGCGCTGGTGCTGCTGATCGCGACGGGTCTCCTGGTGCGCAGCCTTTGGACGCTGAGCCATGTCAATCCTGGATTCGACCCGCAGGGCGTCGTCACATTCGCAGTTTTTCCGCCGCCGCGGTATGACGCTCCTGAGCGTGCGGTCGCCCTGTATCAACGTGTAGCCGGCGCGATCGCCGCGCTTCCGGGCGTCAAAGAAGTCGCGCTGTCGAACCATTTGCCGCTCAGCGGCTCATACCTCCCCCGGCCCATCGAGATTCCGGGGCGCCAACCCGACGCGCAGAACGATCAGCCCGTGTTGTTCCGAACGATCTCAGCCGAGTATTTCGACACGATGCGCATTCCCATGCGCAGCGGCAGAGCCTTTACGGCGACTGACGTCGCATTGGCCTCGCATGTGGCCATCATCAATGATGCGCTCGCCCGGCGATATTGGCCGAAGCAGAATCCCGTCGGCACGTACATCACGCTGTTCAAATCAGCGCAGGCTCGAGCGGATTTCGGACAGCGCTTCTCGGTCGAGATCATCGGCGTTGTGAGCGATGTGCGGCACACGGGCTTGCAGGACGAGCCCTCCCCCGAGGTCTACATCCCGTACACACTGAATCCTTGGGGACACATGAACGTCGTGGTCCGCACGGCGGGCGATCCGAACGCTCTGCTGCCTGTCCTGCCACGCGTGATCAGCGCCATCGACCCGGACATTCCGGTCACAGGTGCTCAACGGCCTGGCGCTCTCACTGACGTTGTGTCCGGACAGCTCGCGCGCCAGCGCCTGACCGTCACCGTGCTCTCGGGCTTTGCCAGCGGCGCATTGCTGCTGGCGGCGCTTGGCATCTTCGGTGTGATCGCGTACGTCGTGACACTGCGGACACGCGAATTTGGAGTGCGAGCCGCTTTGGGTGCTACGCCACGCCAGATCGTGCGGCTCGTGATCCGTCAGACAGCGTGGATTGTGACCACGGGGCTCGTGCTCGGCTTCGCGGCTGCGCTCGCGTTGACTCGTCTCATGGCGGGACTCTTGTACAACGTTCCCCCGACGGACGCAGCGACCTTCGCGAGCCTCACAGTGTTCGTCGGAATTGTCGCGCTACTGGCGTGCTACTTCCCGGCGCGCCGCGCAACGCGCGTCGATCCGATGATCGCGCTGAGGGCCGAATAATGGACACACTGCTCCAGGATCTCCGCTATGCCGCGCGCCAGCTCGTCCGGAACCGCGGCTTCACGATCGTCGCGGTCCTCACGCTCACGCTCGGCATCGGCGCCAACACCGCCATTCTCAGCGTGATTCGCGGTGTCCTGCTGCGGCCGCTGCCGTTCCCCGAGCCCGAACAACTGATGCTCGCGGTCGGCGTCATCGGCGACCGACGCGCCGGCGTGACAGCGCCGGATTTCATCGACTGGCGCGCGGGGAGCCGCACGCTCGACCTCGCGGCGCTAACGACGTACAACGCCAATCTCACGGGGATAGACGAGCCCGAGCGGGTGACCGCGGCGCGCGTCACGGCCAATTACTTCACCGTCCTGGGCGTGCGGCCGTTGCTGGGGCGCGTGTTTACGCCCGACGAGGAGCCCGAGGGCGCCCCACACGTCGTCGTGGTAACGGAAGGGTTTTGGCGCAACAGGTTGGGTGCCGATTCATCCGCGTTGAGCCGCACGCTGACGCTGGACGACGTGCCCTACACGATCGTGGGCGTGATGGGTGCTGGCGCTGAAGCTCTGCAGAACGGCGAGAACCTGTGGGTGCCGCTGGCGCTGCAGCGCAGCGAGATCGCTGCCACCGGCGCGCGCTTTCTCGACGTTGTCGCCCGGCTTCATCCGGGTGTGAAGCGCGAGCGGGCGGGCGACGAGCTCCAGACGATTGCGGTACGTCTCAAAGAGGTCCGGCCTTGGTCGAACAAGGATGTCAGCGCCGGACTCGTGCCGATGGCCGAGGTGGTGGTGGGCGACAGCCGCCGCCCGCTGCTGCTGCTGTTCGGCGCGGTCGGTCTGGTGCTGCTCATCGCCTGCGCCAACGTGGCGAATCTGTTGCTCGTGCGTGCGACCGCTCGTGGCCGCGAAAGCGCGATCCGCACCGCGCTCGGCGCGGGGCCCTCCCGCCT
>WNFA01003310.1_pt1 | contig 13375 bp, 9 predicted proteins | sample 5400481 | NCBI WGS metagenome assembly WNFA01 (sample SAMN13153340, study PRJNA577476) | soil metagenome | isolation source: 120 cm saprolite under Douglas fir tree site 2 hole 1 replicate 2 | place: USA:California | collected 2015-04-18 | reverse complement strand
GTGCAAGGCAGTCGAGACCGGCAGATCACGATGTTCCTGGGGGATGTCTATTTACAAGTAGGTGTAGCCGGTCCCAGGTCGTCTCCATAACTGGTGATGTCCCAGTCACCATTGGGGTCTTTCTGTAGGGTTAAGGTTAGCTTATACGTTTTCGAGAGCTTGCTACGTGAAACATCAAAGGCATACGTTTGGGTATTATTGTCTGCCGATGTTGTGGCACTACCGGCTTCTTCGTTAAAATCCGTCAGCTGGCCATAACAATGGTCATCCGCCAGTGCCATTTGTTTAAACGTGTCATTGGTAAGTGAGATAGTAATTTTAGCATCAAGGTCATTATAGGCCTGGTCGTAATTGGTGCTCTTTAGAGCCAGCAGAAAGTTAGTAGCTGTGTTCGCGGCTGCGGAGCTGCTTCCAATTCCTACAAAGTAGTTGGCGAGAGCGTAACCGATACCCCATGCTAACAAGCCACAAGCTAGAAGTATCAGGCCGAGTACAAGCAGGCGGCGTCGCCAACTTTTGGACGTTCGATTCTGGTGTTGAGGGCGGCTTACACGCGGCGTCTGAGGAGGCTGCTTTACCCTTGTCATGCCAGGAGGACGCTGGGGAATAACTCGTTGTTTTCCACTGCCATTAACGGAAGCGAGTGATTCGCCAGGAGATCGATCCCAGGAGTCATACCCCTGGCCTTGCCGTCCTTGCATAGTATAGTCTCCTCATGGATTTATCATAATAACGCCAGCGAGTTTCGCATGCGCTCGTACTAATTGCTCCTGCGCTTGTTTTGCTTGTTCGCGAGTCGTGCGGCCAACAATGATTGTCAGCAATGATTGTTCAGCTAATGTGCCAATCAGCGAGGCATCAGCGCCGACCAATACTGGTGGACTATGATAAATAACGACGCCTGGACTACTTTCTGGCTCGACCAGTACCTGGCGAATGCTGTGCATGCATTCTTCTAGCCTGGGTGAGAGTAAGAAAGGCGCTCCTTGAGCGGTTGAGGTACCAGCGCCAAGTAGTCGTAAGCCAGGAATGAACGTTGATTGCAGATGGCCGGCTACTTTCTGCGGCGTAATCGACGTTTCCTCTAACAAATTGCTTAATCCAGCGCTTCTGTTCAAGCCGAAGCGTTGTTGGAGGCTGGGAGTTCGCAGGTCGGCATCCACTAAAATTGTCGTAGTGCCACTCTGAGCCGCTACGATGGCCAGATTTGCTACTAAGGCTGCCTGTTCGACATAATCTGATGGGGTAGTGAGGAGAAGCGTGTGCACATGCGACAGTTCGGTGGTATCACTTTCCCAATTAAAGCGGATATTTGCAAAAAGGGTATGAAAAGCCTCGCTATAGGCAGTATTTGAATCATAGTCTGAAAGCAGCGTGTACTGCTCCTTTGAGCGATTGCCCACAATATATATACTCCTCCAGATTAACGACAAACTAAATAGGCGGAGATCACCGGGGACAATCTCCGCCTTGTGATTGCCCTTTCGTACTATACTCAACAAAGAAGAAACCTGTCAAGCAAAGTACATAAAAGTTCTACATCCTCGTTTTGAAATCGGATAATTAGGGACTTGAATATCACTGAGTTTTTAGTGATTGTGAATGCCCTGGTGCTGGTGCTGGTGGCACTTCTGCATAAACTGGCAGCCCAAGCAGTTGTGTCACCTCAGCTTTGCTTCTGATACGATCGTCCAGGTAATCAAGGAGAAAAGCCAATGCGATACTAATTACGAGCGCGACTATCAGTAGTAGAATTAACAGTGATAGCTTACTTGAGGATGATCCGGGTCCTTGAACTGGATTTATGGCGGCACTGATAACCCGCGCAGCAACCTGTGGCTGCACAAAGTTATTTGTCGAGGGGTGCGTTGCGTCGTTGGAGACCACGTAGTCGAGATAAGTTGCTATTTTTGCAACGCTCACCTCTCCGACTGCATTTGCTATGGCCCACGCTCCTGCCGGTGTACTCCATGTTGTATTTACAGTCACCAGACTATGCACGCGAGTGGCACTAAGCGCCTGTCCGATAGCGCCAGCACTCTGCCAGTTACCAAGATCAGCATTGGTAGGGAACCTCTGCGTAATCAGATTCCTATCCTGGTTGATTTGATTAGAGACGTCCCTGTCGAACTCATTAGATGTAAGAATAGGACCTGTTGCTAAAGTGTCAGCGAGCGCTTCGGAGACCGTAACGTAGTTAGCGTTGTTTTGATCTCCTTTACTAGTTGCCTGCAAACCAATCTGAATGGTGATGTTGGAGTTATATGCTGTCAAGGCACCAGGAGTTTTTCTCAGGTGATAATATTGATATCCGACGTATACAGCTACCACTCCTACCACCAGAGCCACTATCCAGATACGTCGCCAAATAATTGTCCAATAAGTCCTTAGTTCCACGCTATATTCTATCCTTTCCGTAACTCTTCAGGTCTCCCCGCTGCTTGACTCCTCACTGCCTACGGCAGTTCGCCAGGGGTAGGGAGTGGGTGTGGGCTGTGCAGCCCGCAGGCTGCACAGCCCACACCCACTCCCTACCTGGGTGAGCCGCCGCAGGCGGCGAGCAGTCCTGAAGAGTTACGATTATAGTACCAATTCGCTTGTAGGTGTGCGTAACTCCCTAGTAGTCCCCTCGCTCATCTTGGCTTCAATAAACTGAAGTATGCGACGGTGAAAGCGAGGCATATCAAATTCGAGCGCGTGGTTACGAATAATTTGTGGATCATATTTTCGCTCGTCAAATGAAGACAGCGCTACTGCCAGGCTCTCCACCGTCTGTTCATTGAAGAAAGATCCTGTTACATCGTCGATGACCGAAGCCAGTGCGCCACCTGCTCTGTAAGCGATCACCGGCCTTCCTGAGGCCTGTGCCTCTAATGGTGTGATGCCAAAATCCTCTTCGCCGGGCAGGATAAATGCGCGGCAATGTGCATAGTAGTACATTACTTCCGCGTCCGAGAGCCGCCCCATAAAACGAATCGTAGGTCCTGCTAAGCTCTTTAGCCGTTTTTCATCGCGCCCATTGCCAATAATTACCAGGGGTAGCCGCAACAGGTTGCACGCCGCAATTGCCAGGTCAATACGCTTGTAGGGCATGAAGCGGCTGACGATGAGGAAGTACGCTTCCGGCTGTATCGTTGGATCAAATGTGAAGCGATCGGCCTCCACAGGAGGAGGTATGACTACCGCATCTCGCCGGTAGTACTTCTGGATACGCTCGGCTACTGCGGGTGAATTGGCGATAAAGTGATCCACGCGCATTGCGCTTGTTTGATCCCATACGCGAAGTCCGGTGATTAAAAAAGGTAATACGCTCCTTGATATCTTGCCCAATTGCTCGCGTTTTACATATTCGTCGTAATTCCAGCACCAACGCATTGGAGTATGGCAGTAGCAGATGTGCATGGTTTCCGGGCGCGTTATCACCCCTTTACCAAAGGCGCTGGAACTACTGAGGACGAGGTCGTAGCCCCGGAGATCAAGGCGCTCCATGGCAAATGGATAGAAAGGAAGAAATGGCTGGTGGTGTTTTTTTACCAGAGGCAGCTTCTGCATGAAAGAGGTGCGGATATCCATTTTCTGAAAGGCGGCATCGACGCGCTCGGGGTCATAGATTGACGTGTAAATAGGCGCATCGGGAAATATTTCATGCAATGCTAAAACTACGCGCTCAGCGCCACCCATTTGATTTAAATAATCATGCACTAAAGCTACTTTCATCTAGTATGCTCCTCGGTGAAATAAGACAGCCGGAATGGTGCGTAGGAGTACCTGGAAATACAGGCGTAACGACCAGTTTTCGATATAATACAGGTCCATCAACACTCCCTCATCGAAACTGATATTGCTGCGGCCTCGCACCTGCCATAAGCCAGTCATGCCGGGTTTGATCGCCAGGCGTTCTTTTTGCCACTCTTCATATTGCGCTACTTCATGAGGGAGTGGTGGGCGAGGCCCCACCAGGCTCATCTCACCTTTGAGGACGTTGATGAGCTGGGGAATCTCGTCAAAGCTCGTGTGACGCAGGAATCTCCCTACGGGGGTGATGCGTGGGTCATCTTTTATCTTGAAAAGCGGTCCCTGGACTTCATTGTGAGGCAGCAAGTCGGCTAATCTTGTTTCCGCGTTTTTATACATCGAGCGGAATTTGTATACCTTGAATGGCCGGCCTTTTAAGCCGATGCGTATTTGTTTATAAAGAATCTCGCCAGACGAGCTGAGCCCAATCGCCAGGGCGATACAGAGCCATAATGGGAAACCTATGATGAGGATGAGAGCAGCTACAATAACATCGACCGCCCGCGTGACAAGGCGTTGCACTGAGTTGATGGACACCTGCTTGATACTAATCAGCGGGATACCCTCTACTGCCTCCATATCGATGCGAGACAGGCTCAACTCATACAAATCAGGAACGAGTTTGAATGAGGTGCCCAGGCGCTCACAAAGGCGTACACTGCGAATACTTTGTTGATGCAAATGCGAGGGCAGCGCAATGATAACTTCATCTATTTGCATAGAGCGAATCACCATTCCCAGGTCTTCCAAGGTGCCGAGCATTTTAAAACGTCCAAAGTCGCTTGGAGGCTCATTCATATCGTGCAGGAAGCCGACGATATTGTAGCCAAGGTTGGGGTTAGCTACCATATGTTGCATGATCATTTTGCCCAGGCGACCTGAGCCGACCACGAGCAAGCGCGTCTCACCCAGGCCAAGTCGATAGAGCATACCCATTATTAACGAGACGATCAGCCTTGCAGCGCACAGGACGATAATGGCGGTTGCCCACACGAATGGTACTAACAAGCGAGAACTTGATTGCGGTTGAAATATGAAATAATAGGTTATGAGAAAAGTCAGGCCAAGTGTAGTGGAACTGACGATTGTCCATCCCTGGCGAAACCAGCTTCCGGTCAAACGTATATTGTAGAGGGCCCTCAGCGCAAAAATTAAAATCAAACCAATCACAATACTGATTTCAAGCGACTGGAAACTACTGAATGTCGCAGGCACATCCTTTCCTATCTTAGGAATTATGTGCGCATTATTCTCAATACTAAGCAGCTTATTGCGAAATGACAAGATCAGGTCACTGTTGAAAAAAACTATATAACGCAAATAGTAGGCCAGCCGAAAAGCGACATCTACCAGTATCGCATCCAGGATTATCATGCCGATACATTCGAAGATGCGCCACTGGTGACGATGCGATCGCCGTTCGGAGATAGCCTTTGTGATAGGACCTGTTCCCCCACTTGACATATCGGTAGTTCTTAGCTGCTCTACTTCCGGGACGTGGTTAATCCGGCCCCTACTTGCGGTTGTCTGTGATACTTTGCTGCTGTTCAAATCTTTAGCCTCGTGGGCGCCATAAACCCGCCCTTATTTTACCAAATGCACGCTCCTAGTGCGATATTGCGATGCGTGCAACGACGTCGCTTGCTCATATACCGCAATAGTTTGTTCAAACATTGTTCGCGCCGAGAATTGCTGTGTCACAGATGCTGCCAGTTTACGGCATCGCTCACGCACAGATTCATCGATCAATGCTTTATAGATAGCCCTGGCCATTGCTTCCTTGTCATGTGGATCAACTGTCAATGCAATTGAAGTTCCTGCCTCGGGTAAGCTAGAAACGTTTGAAGTGACAACGGGAACTCCACATGCCAATGCCTCTGCCACAGGTATGCCAAATCCCTCATACAACGAGGGATACACAAAAGCTGATGCAGAGTGATACCACAACAATTGTTCAGAATCGGTTACAAAGCCAGGAAAAATAACCTCTGCTTCTAATCCGAGTTTTTGTATTTTTTCGAAGATTGAATCGTACAGCCAGCCTTTTCCCCCTGCAAGCACAAGTTTCTCTTCTCGCCTAAAAATAGCACGTACTTGGGCGTAGGCCTCGATGAGCGTGGCGATATTTTTACGTGGCTCCAGTGTACCCAGGTAAAGGATATAGCCTTGCGTTAATGCGTGCGCCTGGCGAAAAGCTTGTATATCGCTAGTATGTACCACGTTGGAAAAGCGCTCATCGATGCATGGATAGACCGTTTGTATGCGGCTTGCGGGTATACCCGCAAGTTCAATAGCATCTTGTTTGGTGCTATTCGAGTTTGCAATAATCATTGTTGCGTGCTGCAGGCTGCGCATCGTGAAAGTACGATGGTACAAGCGCTTTGAGCGAGTCAAAACGTGTGGATAGCGTAAGAATGCCAGGTCATGCAGCGTTACCACTCCTGCACAATTACGCGGCAACATCTCTGGAAGTACATTGGCGGGTGAATGTAAAACATCAATATGTTTTTCGCGTACCAGTGATGGGAGTTTCAATTGTTCCCAGGCGACCCTAGATATAGGTTTTGACTCGGGCCAGGATACCGGGATATAAGTAATTTGAGTTTGCGCTCTCCGCCCTTCGTGTCCATCCTCCTCCCTGGACGAGCCCACTGAGCCCTTCCCTGTACCCTCCTGTAAGCGTTCTGCCACTTCCCGCCCATTAACGAAAATCGTGTATTCATGCTGTCCTGGTCGTTTTGCCAATTCGGTTAGTAAGCAACGAATGTAACGGCTGATACCGCCGTTACGGTAGTTCTGGCTAAAAGATAGCAGTTGGGCATTGATACCGATGTGCATAGTGTAATTTCTCTGAAAGACATCACTTTAACGCAAACGAAGCTGTCGCGCCTGGCCTCACAGACCAGGAGTGATAAAGGTTGACCTCTCTTTAAAAAGACATCACTCTACTGGCACTTACGCGCCTGATCTACGAATTCAGGAAAGATGAGTTGAAGCCCTCATGGCTGTATAACGTGTCTGGAATTATTCAGGTAACAACCTTAGACAATTATGCACTCTTTGCCATAGGAGATAATTATCCTGGAAAGTTGTGTGAATCTCACCCTTCGTGTAGAGCGCGCTTAGTCCTGCGACTATATGCATAAACGACGTAGTTTATGTTTTCAGCATACTTAGTGGTGCGTTCGGGAAATTCGTGGATGAGAATCATAGCCGATACATCGGCGCTGTGCACGATACATCGGCACCTACGGTTTCCCCAGGAATGAGCGAATGTACCACTTAGAGTCGCAAGTCCTACCTGTCTATCCGTATAGAAAGGAAAGAATCCTGTTCTCAGCCAGAGGTACTAATTCTCTTATCCCTATTTTCCTAATAGTATTGAGGACAGTAGTTACATTTCTTGCGTGTTCAGATATGAAAGAGTATACTCATGCTTAATGATGCGAATGAACAATGCAAAAGGAGATCGCTATGCACAAAAATCCAGGGTGCGTTGCGTTTTTTTCTGCGTCGGTGTATTATAGCCTAAAGATTTAAAAGTATGCAATGGAGCATGGCGCGCGTTTTTATATGTGGCATATACTAGCCAGTATGGATTGGCGCCCCGCCGCGCTTCGTTAGAGGTTTCTGCTGTGCGTATTTCGCACGAACGAGAGGGCAACTTTGGTGGTCGCCCCACATTATGGGAGAGAAGTGTGTTGGCGAAACAACTCAGTCTTGATGTAGCACAGTTAACCGATGTTGGCCGAAAGCGCGAGCATAATGAGGATAACATGGCATATGTTATCCCTAAAGATCCACAAGTGCTGACAAACAAAGGTGCGTTGTTCATCGTGGCCGATGGTATGGGAGGGCATGCAGCTGGAGAGGTAGCGAGTGAAATTGCTGTTGACACTGTTAGCAATGTGTACTACCAGGATGACAGCGATGATGTGGCTGTTTCTCTGCTACATGCTATTCGACGTGCAAATGCATCAATTCATCAACGGGCAGCGGAGAACATGTTACGGAGTGGTATGGGAACAACGTGTGTTGCGGCCGTACTGCGTGGAAACATGGCATACATTGCCAATGTCGGCGACAGCCGGGCTTATTTCCTACGTGGAAGCCAGGTTAAACAGATATCCCGGGATCATTCATGGGTGGCTGAGCAAGTAAGGGCGGGTTTACTCACTGAGGATCAAGCACGTACACATGCGCAGCGCAATGTAATTACTCGTTGTCTCGGTACGCAGGCGGAAGTGGATATCGATGTCTTTCAAGAAGAATTGAAAGAGGGCGATTCACTTGTGCTTTGTTCTGATGGACTTTCGGGATTGGTCAGCGATGAGGAGCTACATCGCATCGTCGATCAATTTGTGCCACAAGAGAGTGTCTATCACCTTGTAGAACGAGCAAACGAGAATGGCGGCCCCGATAATATCACTGCCATTGTTGTGCGTGTGCACGAGGTTGGAGAAGAACCTGCAGGGGTGCGTCATCCTGTTCGGGTTGGTGGGCGTGAAATGGGCGAAGATACTGTAATCCTGGGAATACTCAACAGTGGACCATTAGGATTCGCTACTGTTAATAGCGAGGGACGTATTCCCAACGCACCTTTGTATATAAGCAGCGGCCCATTGACCTCTTCACCTGACAGTATTACCGCGCCGCAATTTGTCCTCGGGAAATCGAAGTTTAACCGAGGCCGTTTGTTTTATCCGACACTGTTCTTGATCGCCCTGCTCATTATAACAGCTATTGGCGGGGGAGCATACTACAATTTACGAATACATGAAAGTCAAATAGCAAGTCGAGACCTGACCATTGCACAAAGACTGATTCAGAATGTACAAAGCATCTCTGACCCGGTGGTCGCTCTTGAGACCCTTTCAATGGCTCAAAAAGCACTCAGCAATGTGCAGAAAAACCTTCTAGATGATGGACAGAAACGACTGGTGACCCAACTCCAAGGTGATCTCGTCAAGAAGGTCAAAGCCGCCATGTTGGCCTACAATAAAAACGCAGGAATCCTTGTGCTGTGCCCTACTAATACAGCTACAAATTCCATTCAGAACGCCAGTACGCAGAATCCTCAGAGCATTGCCTTGGTACAGCCTTCAAAAGGCGCATCGATTATCTACGCGTTGGCACAAGACAATGGTCTCTACCAGGTCAGACTGGTCAATGGTCAGTATAGCCTGGTAAGTCATCTTGCCAGCAATCCATCCATTTCCATTCTGAATATCTCGAGCAATGGCTCCCGTCTATACGTGCTGACTAAACAACTCAGGGGTGGTGTTCCGACAGGGTATACGCTTAATGTGTACCAACCTGACCAGGCAGGAAACCTCGGTACGCCAGTATCTGCACAGATTGGGGCCAATTTCTGGAGGGGTGGCTATTTGCCCACGCTGACTACTGCGTGGGGAGGTAATGTCTATGTAGTGCTTGCCCCGCCGCAGCCAACGACCAGTACCAATGCCCTTATTTTAAGTTACACTCTGGATCCCAATGGGCTTCTCAGCGGGCCGAAATCCATCCCTATTTCGATCTCGGCGCCTATTGTGAGTATCGCCGCTTTTCCTAACCAACTCTTCCTTGTGCTGTTTGGTGGCGAAGTACTGAGCTTGCCATTGTTCAATCGAGGTCAGCCCGTACCAGCGGGAGTGCTTGTGCAGCCTCCGATAGCACCACCATTGGCAACGAGTATGACGAACTTTAATGTAGGTACTCCTGTTCCAACTGTGACGCGGGTCGACCAAGGGAGCAATATCTTATCACTACCCGGTGCCTCGTCAATGTCAGCAGGCCAGGTTAATGGCGTACCACATCTTTACATTGGAGATCTGCTGAAGAACCATCGAGTCCTCGACTTGAATTTTCCTCCTGTGGGCGGACAAGTTACTCCAACGCCGGCTCCCAAGGGGACAAGCGGTGCTACGAGTAGCGTCGTGTTCCAGTTGAATCATCAATATGTGTCATCCTCGGATTTGAGCCAGGTGAAGAGTCTAGCGGTCGATTCCCAAGACCAGCAGCTTGATATCTTATCACAGAATAAACTAGTTACGATCCCTGTGGTACAACATACTGCTAATACGGGGCAACCAACTACGTGCTCCTCGTAGCAGGACGTGAAATAAAATATTCACCCGCGAGGACTGACAGATTTTTCTAGCCATCTTGTACAATAATAGGGGCGAGGATTTACCACAACGTGTTCACCCTCGCCCTGGTTTACTTGACAGATTCAGCAAGGAGTCATAAAAAAGTGGGCTTAGAGGTGTATTACCGTACACACACGAGTGGTGAGTTAAATTTAAGCAATGCCGGGCAGCAGGTTAAACTGGCTGGTTGGGTGAATCGACGGCGGGATCATGGTGGGCTTATCTTCCTGGATATCCGTGATCGTTATGGCATTACACAGGTGATTTGCGATCCGGAACGTTCCCCAGAGGCGCATCGGATTGCTTCCGAGCTGCGTTCGGAATATGTAATACAGGTCGGCGGAACAGTAGTCCCCCGTCTGCCGGGAACAGAAAATCCGAATTTGAGCACAGGAGCCATTGAAGTTGCTGCTGATGATATAGTGATCTTGAATCCTTCACGCACAACACCGTTTCCGATCAGCGACACTATACAGGTGGATGAGTCTCTCAGGCTCAAATATCGCTACCTTGACCTGCGCCGTCCGAGTATGCGAGAAAAAATGGTGCTGCGTCATCGTGTAGTCAAGGCTATACGTGATTACCTGGATGAGCGAGAATTTCTGGAGATTGAAACGCCTATCCTGATGAAGAGCACGCCAGAGGGTGCCCGTGACTATCTTGTCCCAAGCCGGCTCTATCCTGGCGAGTTCTACGCCTTACCCCAATCGCCACAGCAGCTTAAACAGTTGCTGATGGTGGCTGGCATGGATCGCTACTTCCAGATCGCGCGATGTTTCCGCGATGAAGATCAACGCTCGGACCGGCAGCCGGAGTTTACACAGTTGGACCTGGAGATGTCGTTTGTGTCGGAAGAAGATGTGATGTCTCTTATTGAAGGGTTATTGATCTTCCTGATCGGAAAAACAACCAATAAGCGTCTTAAAGAGCGTCCTTTCCCCCGCCTGAGTTATGCCTATGCCATGGATCGTTATGGCACGGATCATCCCGATTTGCGTTTTGATCTCCCGCTCGTCGAGATATCGGACCTGGCAGCAGTCGGGAATTTTGGCGTCTTCAAGAATGCGTTGGCGGCAAATGGTATAGTCAAGGGCATTCGCGTGACGGGGGCGGAGGGTTATAGTCGCAGAGAAATTGAGGAACTCACCGAGTTTGCGCGTCTGTTGGGAGCAAAAGGACTGGTATCGCTGTCGATAAGCCCTGCCAACGAGGTTAAATCGCCACTAACCAAATTCATGTCCCCAGACGAGGTGCGGGCTATTATCGATCGTCTTCAGGGTGGGCCGGGTGATCTACTGTTGTTTGTCGCTGATAACGCCAAGGTCTGCAACGATGTACTCTACCGTTTGCGTGGAAGGCTGGCCGAGCGGCTGAATTTGATTGATCCTAACGAACTGGCGCTATGCTGGGTCGTCGATTTTCCGCTCTTGCACTTCGATGAGGAGAACCAACGTTACGAGGCCGAGCACAATCCTTTCTCCGGTATGGATGAGGCGCATGTTGATCGGCTGGATATCGATCCTTTGCATATACGTGCGAAACAATATGACATCATCTGTAACGGCTACGAGATCGGTGGTGGAAGTGTGCGTATCAATGTTGCCGAGCTTCAGCAGAAGGTATTCTCTCTGATGAAGTTGAGCGGCGAAGAAATCAAAGAGCAGTTTGGGCATATGCTCGAGGCTTTCGAGTATGGTGCTCCTCCGCATGGTGGCATCGCTCTTGGCATAGACCGCATGGTCATGCTATTCGCCGATGAAGACAGTATCCGAGAGGTTATAGCATTTCCCAAGACACAGAGTGGCCTGGATCTGATGATGAATGCTCCATCTCCGGTTGATGAAAAGCAGTTGCGGGAATTGCATTTGCAGGTAAGGACAGAGGACAAGAAATAATGGTTGGTTGAAGAAATAGAGAAGACGCTCATTACGAGTGATGGAACCACCATCTTTGTTCGCGCATGGGTGCCAGTTTATCCTCGACAAGTACTTGTCTGTATTCAGGGTTTGGGAGGGCATGGTGGTTACTATGAAGAACTTGCATACCAGCTCACTTTAGATGGCACTATACTTGTAGCCCCTGATCTACGAGGACATGGACATTCTGATGGGAAGCGTGGGGATATCGATTATTTTGATCGCTATCTTGGGGATGTTGATGCTGCTATCAACTGGGCGAGGACTTCCTGGCCTGATAAACCCATCTTTGTGCTGGGTGAAAGCATGGGAGCATCGATTGCAATCCAGTATATTGCCAGCTTCGAATATCACATTACTTCAATCCCTATTGCCGGGCTAGTTCTGGTTTCACCGGTGCTAAGCCCGGCCATCCGTCCGACTGTTACTGAGGTGATCCGTTATATCAGTTCGCTGTTCCTTGCGCCATCGCGCCCCGCCATTGCAGTTACGGGACGCGAGGAATTGGGGTGCCGCGATCCTGTTTTCAACGAGCGATTACGAGCTGATCCTCTGTTTGTGCGTCATGTTAGTGCACGCTTCATGACAAGGCTGACATTTTGGCTCTGGCAAAGCAAGCGCAAAGCTTATCAGATCAACCTTCCGCTATTGGTTCTGCTTGGTGGGCGAGATTATGTCGCACGCCGCACAGGTACATCCGCGTTTCTTCGTCATGTGCCGGCCAGGGAACAACGCATTGTTACCTTTCCAGGAGCATATCACAGCCTGCTTCATGATCCTGATACTCCGTCCATCGTAAAGGTGCTGGCTTCGTGGCTTGCTGCTCATTCCAGGATGTAGATCAAAGCCATTCAAAGCTGATTGATAGAGAAAATGGGTGTTCCATAGTTACTGCAGTTTTCTGATTTCGTTCCCTATTATGTAACGGCATGCATACTGGATGAAATAATTATTTGGTCAGAAGTAGGGTATCTTATGCAATCAGGAAACCCAGATAATCAAGGTGATAATCCTATTAGGGCATCTAGCCTGGACCAGTTACAAATGCAATCAGGAAGCCCAGATAATCAAGGTGAAAATTCTTTTTGGGAATTTAGCCCGGACCAGTCACAAATGCAATCGGGAAACCCAGATAATCAAGGTGATAATCCTATTAAGGCATCTAGCCTGGACCAGTTTCAAAGCCAACAGCACTCAGACTATCGGCCTCCACTCACTCCAAGACAATTTCCGTATCCGCCACTCTACTATAAACCTCGGAGGAGGCAATCTGATTTGTGGCAGTGGTATCAGAAACAGACACCGAATAGGAAGATCGTTATTGGGTGGGGAGCGATCATGGCGGTTCTCCTGTTTTTCTCGTCTATTATTGTTGCTTCCGCAAGCATAACTGGTACATTCACGCCTCAATCAGCAGCAACACCAATTGGGGCAGGAGTATTCGAAAGTCCAACGGTGCCTCACCAAACACCTATTTCTATACCAACACAGGAATCTCGTTCCACTCCTACACAT
>WNFA01020619.1_pt1 | contig 13377 bp, 30 predicted proteins | sample 5400481 | NCBI WGS metagenome assembly WNFA01 (sample SAMN13153340, study PRJNA577476) | soil metagenome | isolation source: 120 cm saprolite under Douglas fir tree site 2 hole 1 replicate 2 | place: USA:California | collected 2015-04-18 | reverse complement strand
CCACTTCCCATCATTCGTCGCCAATTTCATGACCTATGTTGTCTGGCCCACCATTATAGAGGAAGCGGTCCGCAGCTATGCTACCCAGCGTAATGAATCCTGGCCTGCGTACCTTGCCAGTGCAGCCTCAGGTGGAATCTCATCCTCTGTCCTCTACGCCCGAGACCTCATCCACGGCCTAGTCACGGCCCACGATCCAGGTGTTGGACTACTCAGCTCATTCTCCCACGACGCTGCGAAGATGTACCGCGATGTCACAAACCCATCCCGCTCCATGACCCGTGAACACGCAGGCAAGACCGTTCAAGACACCATCACCGTCCTTGGCGAAGCCACTGGTATGTCTCCAAAGGTCATTGGCAACGCAGCCCGCTTCGGCCTAGACGTCTACAATCGCCAACAGAACCCGCGCAATCTCAACGAAGTCATCCGCGGGATTATCCACGGTGAGGCCCAAAGGAGAGTGGAACGATGATGAACGAATACGTCTTGGTCCTAGTAATCGGCGCGCTGTCTATCCAATCCTTAGCTCTCATCTACGTCCTAATCCGCATGATCGGGGTCACCGATCGCGCACTCGCTCGAGCGCAGGCTCCGGAGGCAGTTGGTTCCACTCCACCTCCACCTGTGCCGAGGCCGGGGAAGGTTGCGCCCCCCGTACCTTCCCCGGCACCGATTTCCACCCAACCGGTTGACATTGTCGATCAGGGTCTGGTGAACTATATCAAAAAGGAAGAAGGCTTCCGATCCAAGGCCTATTGGGACTACAAACAATACTCCATCGGTTATGGCACCAAGGCCACCTCCCCAACCGAAGTCATCACCGAGGTCGAAGCCTTGGCCCGCCTAACCGTGGAGGTCGATAAGGCCTGGAAACTCGCCGAGCAAGTGATCCCAGCTGACACCCCAATCGGCATCCAACAAGCCCTGACCGACCTGACCTACAACGCAGGCTCAGGCTGGGAACATGAGTCCCTCGGCGCAGCGGTCAAAGCCGCCAAATGGGATACAGTCAAAGCAGATATCCTCCAGTATAACCACGCTGGAGGTGCGGTGAACGTTGGGTTAACCGCCCGCCGTGAAGCTGAAGTATCGTGGTTTGACAAGCCTTTATAAGGAGAGTGGAAATGACTGATCTTAAAGCTATCGAGACTGAAACCGAGAAGGTGGTTGAGGGTGTGATGAAAGTTGAACCCACCATCGCGACTATCGTTGGGATGTTTGTTCCCGGCGCCGCGCCAATCATGGCTATGGTCCAACCCGCGGTGTTGGCCGCCGCGCCGTTCGTCGAGAAAGCCTTGAACGATCTCGCTGCAGGGAACAATGGCGATTTCATGGAATCGTTCATTCAGCTCTTGCAGCACCTTAGCCCTAACCATCCCAACTCGCCGATTCTCTCGGCGGCTAAACCTGCGATCACACCGTAACTCCAGAAAGGGCTGTCTCATGTCTTGGGATGTTATAATCGGTCTTGGTGTGCAGACAGCCCTTTTTGTCTTGGCTGGGTATGCGATGGTGTTGAAGAATGATTGGAGTAGCAAAGCTTTGGCTACGCAAATGAGTGAAATGGAAGATGAGATAAAGAAGCTGGCGATTGTTATCACACAGATTGCTGTTCAGGATATCCGGATTGACAATCTAACTAGCCTTGTGGCTAATCTTCAACACGAGTTGTACGATCTTCGTCGTGGAAGGGGAGTTATCACTGAGAAGGATTAGGGAGGTTAATCCGGAGGCTCGATGCCAAGGTCCTGCAGCATTTGGAATGTGTCATCTGTATAAGGGCGTCTGAGGATTAACAAACGGTATATTCTATCAAGCAAGCGATCTTGGAAAGGGATTAGAATTCTATTACGAAACACATTCAGCCTTTTATCACATTCTTGCTGCATCATTCGGATCTGAATCGCCGTGGTTGGCGTCGCCATCTCAGACCTCTCCATCCGTGGGTTTCTCAATATGTGGATTTGCGGCCCGCCATTTGCGTTGGCCGGTTTTGTAATCCGCAGCGGTTGTGGGGATCAGCAGGCCGGTGTTTTCCATATGCTTCATCAGTCGATCTAGCGTGTGTAGCGGCACCAACTGCCTAGCGTGGTCCATTATCTTCCGCTCGGGTATCCCGCCTTTGAACGTTGGCTGAACTCCCAACGTCAGCGCGAAGTGATAAATCTCATCCATTGCCCTCGCATCCGCATTCCCTGCACCGGCCTTGAATATATCCGGCATGGTTGCCTCCGCTTCCACAAGCCAAGTCAGCGCGCGGTTGAAGTCATCAACGGTAAGGAGAAGCACGTCGCTGCGGTCGATTGCGGAGACCATTGATAGTTTGTACAAATGCATGCGCCGCCGGGTGCAGTAGTGGAGCAACTTGGGATGGGTTGGGATGGGTGGCTCTCCCAAGGCTCGCCAATTGTTAACCGCGATTCGATATTCCGGAGTAATCCCGAACGCTCCAACCAGCCCAGATATACTAAGCAAATCATGAGTAAGGTCTGCATCAAGCGCAGTGTCCACTTGTTCAAAATCATCGCCGACGGTCCTTTCGTCTGAGAAAACGAATATTGTGCGTGAGCAAAACCCTTGCTCCCAGGCACGTTCCGGGAGGTAGTTCATGAGCATTGATGGTTGTGTACCGATGATGAGATTGAGCTGCGGGCGTTCGATTTTGATATCAATGTTATCCGTGACCCGGGTCCGGCGGTAGACACTGACGTCATACATATGCGACATCACCCCTGCGGCTTCCTCATCATATTTGTGCATGAAGGCCGTGAGCTCATCCGCAGTCACATACATCGTATTATACGTAAACGTTCCCTCGGGCATATGCATCACCGTCCGCGCACTTGCCTTCAACGCCTTGACCATGCTCGCCGCGGTCATTGTCGTCGGGGCCAACTTCGGCTCAGCCAGTTCCATATAATAATCCCTCGCTGTATGTATCGTCTTCGTCTTCCCAACCCCCGGGTGTGCAACTAGTCCGCAATACAAATTCGGGTAAACCTTCCTTCCCTGGCTAATCATCCAAACTCGTTGCTCCACCGCTGCGCCAATCACGCTAATCGCTGCCCAGAGTCGGAACACCCTTGGGCTCTCAAGTCTTGCGGTTGAGTCCACGAAGAAGTTTATCCAACTCGGATTCCGACGGAGTGCGTGTCCGTTGGTCCCCTCCTTTCCAATCCCTGAGCCCGTCGAGGTTTTGTTGTTTGTTACATCGGTCACACCCGGGTTGGGTTCGATCCCCACAGCAGTATTCTCCTTTGTTCCATCCCGTTTTGCAATCATATGGAATACGCATTACCCGACCGTTGTGAAGGGTAATATCTTCGCCTAGGGCCGAGTGGAGCGCAGGGATGACTTCGTCCTCACGCTCTTCGGGGTACATGAATGTCAATGCATCGTGGTCTTGGAAAACAATTACCACATCGGCTGTTCGGGCTCGCCAGATGCGGAGCATGGCACGATTCACGATGTCGGCAAGACTTCCTTGGGGATCGTAAGCATAAGCTTCCCGTTGGGTAGCAGGATCACTTCGCCTGCCAAAAAACCATCGTTTTCTTTCTGTAAGCGTCGTAAGGCATCCCAATCGACTAAGTTGAGTGTCGGTCCACCTAAGGCGTTCAAGGTGCCCAGGAAAAGCACCGAAGTATTTGGGCTGGAACTGCGAGACCACTCGCTCAGGGAGTTTGGTTTGCTCGGCGAGGGTGTGTGGTTGTCCACCGTAATTCGAACCATGTCCGAGCTTTTTACACATGAAGCGGTAATCGTAATGTCGGTAGAAGGGTTGTTCAGCGATTGCTCTGTCCGTTCTAAGATCATTCGTCCAACCAAGCTCCGGCCAGCACATTCTAGCAACAGCTGTATGCACGTCTCCAGACTCAACAGCATCGAGGTATCTCCAGTCATTGAAAAGGTTCCCTTCTATTGCTCCGACGACGTAGCTTTCACCAGACTTGGCATCGAACTTGGCGAATTTACATCTCTTATCGGCAATGAATATGCTTCTAAGACTTTCCTCCACGTTCTGAAAGTTTCCGCCAGTGCCAAATTCGCTAAAGCTTTGTACGATGTTCGCATTCGTCCGTCATTGTCTACTCCCATTTCGAGGGCTTCGATCTTCTTCGTCAATTCACGCAGCGCGATCAGATGCGCCACGATCGGCTTGGCTACGGTGAAGGCGCGGACCTTCTCCAATGCATCGCGATCAGCTGTTGGGCGGCCTTGCTTCTTGATCGTGGGGATTTGCAGATGATTATAAAACAACTCCATGACTTGAGGAGGGCTTCGCCAGCTGAAGTTGAGCATGCCCACACCGTCCAGCACGATACGAGAAAGACTGCGTTCGAGATAATCGATTTTATCGTGGAATTCATTTATGACCTCACGTTTGCGGTGGTTATCAATTAAGCTTCCTCGGCATCTCATCTCCAACACCGGACCTTGCAGAGCGCGGGAGAATGCATAGGTCTTGGCGGTGGTTGCGTCAAGCTGGCTATGGATTGCGTTGAAGACTTCGAGGGTGACGACGCAATCCAGGCCGTTGTAGATTTGGTCTCGCCCCCATTGGTTTTTGATGTCGGCTGGGGTGGTTGAGTTGGTGTGAATGATCTTCACGCATCCCTCTTCACTGTATCACTCCGCTTTCGTTCCGATTTCCACGGTCCATGGTTGGTGTAGATCGATCCCAGAAACCCCAAGCTCTTCAAACTCTCTGGCTGTAACGCGTGATGCAATAGCATCGTATCGTGGATCGCACCTAGCGTTTTGATTTTGTAACTCCTAAGCGTGAAGGCGATGTCATACATCCCATTCTGGAAGAGCTTCTTGATTGTGCTATCCTCAAGCACCTCACGAACAAGCTGCCAGCATTGTCGTTCAAGCTGCGGAGTAGCCCAATAGCTTCCCGACTCTGCGCGCTCGTCATCGAATGGAACAACGAGTGTAAGGTCTGGTCTGGGAGCGAATCCAATGCAGGTAATCCGGGTGCCAGTTGTTTCAATATCGATAGAAAGGAGAGGGCAACGTCCAAACAAAAGCTTATACCCGCTAACGCAATGAGTGCTAACAGCGGTTGTGCCCCGTAGTTTCCGTACCCCAGTAGTCCCCAACAAAGCCCATATAGCAGTATTCCCCAGAGCGACAATGAGGTTAGGATCATGAGAAAGGATTTCATCCCCCAGACGATCCAGTTCCTGGGCGAACTCAGATCTAACATTCCCGGCTTTGAGAAGCTTGGCGTAGTTTGGGAGGGCAGCTGCTTTCCCTCCGCAGAAGTATTCGAGTTTGTTCCCGGGCGGGTAGATGTTGAAGACGTTGGTGGCGATGAGTGTTTCACGATGGTTCTCCCAGATTTTATCGAGGGACCATGGGTCTCGGGTGGTCCAGAAGGTACGCAGGTGGGCAGAATCAAGGTTGGTGAGGGAGATCACACTGGCTTCGGCAAGCATGCGGAGGAGCTCCGCACCGGTAGCGCCTACAAAGGTTCGATTGATCCGGGCTTCCGCTTCACCGCGCTGCTCGCCGATGAGGAGGATGGGCTTAGTCATCGAGGAACTCGAGTCAGCCTCAATATCTCCCGTTCCAAATACCACTGTGCCTTGCGAAGGTTCTCCACTGGATCACCCTTATCCATATACCGCCAGATGTACTTCACCGCGTTGCCTGGGTTGAAGAGCATGTGTTCTGTGATATCAATGCATTCTATTCCGCTTGGGTGTCGTCGGTAGTGGCTTGGGTTGATTGGATCTTCTTCAACAACCTGCTGATCGTTCGATGGTCTCGGTGCATCGCTTTCGCTATGTAGTCGATCGATCTGCCTTCTGCGTAGCTTTGGCGCGAAAGCCCGCGCTCCAGTGGGGTCATGTGCTGCTTCATCCCCTTGGGGCGCGAGCGACGAGACTTCATTGGCAAGCTCCTGGGCCATTTCGTCGGTGAGGGTGAATGGTTTTTGCATCTCAGAACTCCATCGGTTCGAAGTTGTCGGCGAAGTATTGTGCGGCGACAAGCCATTGATCGGCGTGGTTCTTTGGGTTGCGCGCGATCATGTCGCCGAGCTTTGGCGATCCAGCTTCTTGATCTGGGACCGAAACGCTGACGTAGCACATATCGAAGTCGGGCGTCCAAGGCATCATCTCGGCGATTTGTGTGCGGCGGTATTGTTTGAACATGCTGGGCTCCAAAAAGACGGCCGTGGCATTTGCGCCCACGGCCAGTTGGGGAGGAACGGGTTAGGCCGCGGGTGCGGTGCGCTGGATCTTGGCGAAGGTGCGCTTGGTTTCGTCGCTGGTTTCATGCTTGATAAACGCAAGCACACTCGAGTTCGGCACGTTGTCGATGCACGCACTCAAGCTAGCGCCTTCCTCAAGCGCGCCGCAGTGTTCAACAAATTGCTTGAGCATGAATAGGCTATCTTCCGTTACCCATTGATCATGATTGACGATCTTTCCACCAACCCCGCCTTCGAAGGCGAGGAGTTCGGCTGGGTCGACATCTTCGAGGGGCTGGACGACTTGGAGCTTGAAGCGGAGTCCAGGGGTTTTCTTCTTGCTGGATTCGATTTGTTCCGGCAAGCCTTGGACCACGCAGAGGTAGGTACCCTCCGGTAACATCGGCGGCGGTTTGATGTCGTCAACGGATCGAGAGAGGATGTCTTCGAAGTTGGTGGCCATTGGGTTTATGCTCCAAATCTATCGTATTGGGTTGATTCAGTTTGGTTTTGGATGGGTTGTGAATGGGCTGGGTTGGTCTGGGTCGGGTGCCTTTCTTTTTGAATAACGCTAAGTATATGCTCCTCGATCTCGCGAAGGATTTCCTTGGCGGGTTCGGAGAGTGGGGGGATGAGGGAGATGAAGTAGGCGTGGAGGTTCATGATCTCCATAAGCTTCATCGGGCGGGTGGGTTTGGGCATTAGCGCCAAGTCACTGCTTTGACCGCCCACATCTGCGCGGTCTGGGCCTCACCGAATGTCTGTTCACGATCGTCCATCTCAAACTCTCCTTTTCAATACAACCGCTTTGGGTTTATCTGCACTGGCTGCGGTCGTTGGCCCGCGCAGGGTTTCGAAGAAGGTCGCCAAGCCGGTCTCGATGGGCAGTTCCGGCGACATCTCAAACGGCTTCGGGTTGGCGAGATCGACAAGCATTGTCGAATTTGTTTTAATCGTGCGCTTGTTGCGGATGTTGGTGTATAAAACCACACTGCTGAAATACTGTGGGATCTTCGGGCTCAGCTTCTGCCCAACTCCTTGCGGGAAGCCTTTTTTCGTGCCGTCGGGCTGGTCTTGATACGCAATGTGGGCGATGACGATGACGTTAGTTTGGAATGCATTGCTGGTGAGGTTTGAAAGTACCATCTCAACAGCATCTTGTGCAGCTCCATAGATTGCCCGAGTGTCAATTTCTCCTGACTTGCCAGGGCGCGCGATGCTTGCTTGGAAGTCATAGGCGGCGTCACAAAGCCGAGAGAGACTGTCGATGACAAGGATACATTCACTTCCCCATTCGGCTGGCGAACCCAGGTTAACATCGTCATAGCTCCATTTGTCTAGCATTTTCATTGCGTTGATGAATGCCATGGCTTTGCCGTCGAGGGCTGGGCCGAGGGGGGTTGGTTTGTAACGATCTCGGAGGGTACGGTATTCAACATTGCCGAGGAGGTCTGGGCACTCGCGAAGGACTTGATACTTGAGACTGTCGAGAAGGTTGTCCATGTCGAGGATGCGGAGTTTGTAGCCTGCCTTAACGAGGGAGACTAGTGATCCGGTCTTGCCAGTCTTGGCATCGCCGATTAGGAGGAGTTTGGTCAGGTCGTCGGATTGGTGATTGGCGAGGGAGGGCATCACTCCCACTCCAAGGTTAGCTTGATCGTAGATCGTCAACAAATCCCCATCGTGCAAATCATACATATCCATGTTGCACGTGATCTTGATCTGCGTTGGAGAGCCGTACTCCGGCCCAAAGCTGATTGTGAAATGAATTGGGCCGCGGTCAACCACGCGGGCTTTGAGCAATGGCAGGATTGCGCGGATGGGTTTGTTAGTCACGAACACACTTCCCTTCACGGAAATCCTGGGCCCATTGCGCTTCGGATCGGGCCCAACTTTCGGCTTGCCGATGAAGCATCTCAATTTTCTGTACGATTTTAGGGTCTAACATTTGTCACCTGGCTTTTAAGGGATTCCATTTATCCTTCTCCTCAAGCTGGGTGAAATCTGCGCTCAGATAATGCTTCCGCACTTCCGGGTTCTTGGAGCACACTCCCCTGAACTTACACCCGCCGTACATGCCACACGCGGTGTCATTCATCGGCCAATACTCCGCGCGTGCGTAGTCCTCAGCCATTTGGAGAACGGGTTCGAGGTCGCCAAGCCATTCGTGGATGAGCTGATCGGAGGTGTAGATTGGCCGCCGTGCAAAGCGGTTGGGGGTTTCGAGAAGGATCTGTGCAGCTTCGATGATCACTCCGCGCATTGGCGAGTCGAGGACGATTTGGCCTGCGAGGGAATAGAGCGTTACTTGGTTATTCGGACTGAACCCGGCGAAGTAGTAATCCGATGGAGTGGTTTGGGTTGTTTTGTGGTCGAGGACAAAGAGATCGTTGTTATACGTCACCACGCGATCGAGATGGCCGCAGAGGATGTAGGGTTGGGGATTGCTAGTTTCCGCGGCTTCCATGCCATTTGGCAAGGTTACTGTCTTGATCGTCTGCGGTCCCCAATCCAGCTCCCATCTAAAGCTCAACTCCACCGCTGGCTTCCCATTCGCCAAGATCAACGTCTCACACGGATCGCTTCGAAACTCATCGAGATAATCCACGACCAGTTGCCTAAGCGTGGTTGGATTCTTATACTGGCCTGCCTTCGTCGTTGGGTCGGGGTCAAAGTTGTGGCTACGCACCAGGAGATTACCCATAACCTCCCGCACCGCGTCATTGAAAGGAACCCCGGTAGCTCGAAGATTCTCGTAGTCTTGAATAGCTTCATGGTATTCAATCCCGAAGCGCAGGTGGATGGGTTCGTCTTTGGGAACGTAGCCGCAGATGATGGTGTAGAAGTAGTAACGTGGGCATTGTTTGATAGCGCCGATGGAGGTGGAATCCCAAGCGAATTGGATTTTGGTATTGGGGAGGAATGGAGATGGCGCAGGGTTGTTGGGCTGAGTGGGCATCGTTCATTCCACAGGTCTGGCAGTTGTCTCAAGGCGAATGGCAGCGTTCTCCCATTCACTCTTATAATTCTGTTTGGATTTGACTTCGATGTCTAGATCGTCCGGGTTTACGTGAACGCCGTAGTGAAGCGCTATATAATCAGCGATTGCTCGTCTGACCTCGATCTCGACCATGCTGATCTTGATCTGCATCAAACCCTCCGGTTCATCTTAAAAACAGGCTTGTTCAACAGTGAGTTGATATCCAACTTTGGCCCACTCCCGTCATCTTTCTTCGTTTTCACTCCGGCTTGGCGACGGGCTCGTTGCTGGCGCTGGTAGGCAACCACAGCATCAATATACTTCGGCGTGACAATGCCACTGCCAAACTCGATCTCTTCATCGATCCTGCGCATTAGTTCGTCGATATCGGTTGGGTCATCGGGCAAATATGGGGCCACAGATAATGGTTCGTCGGGTTCTTCGGTCATTCCTCCATCTCCGTTAGTTCTTTTTTCCTGATGAAAATCGTTCCCGGCGGATTCGGTTGGAGGATAATCATGTCCTCATACTCGCCAAACATCCTCCGCGCATCGTAGAGTATGTTCACAAACATCGCCTGATCGTTCGGATCGACTTTAATCTCAATCCCGATCTCCTGCATCTTCGCGGCTTCCCAATAGCGTAGGTAGGTTTCCGGCGGGGCTTTAGTTGCCATCGCGGAGCCTCAGCTCAATGTCTTGGGTTTCTTCATTTGAATACTCTAGAAAACGCCCATCGAGCCATTCAAAATCAGGACTCTTTGCAATAGCCACAACCAAGGCTTTAATTGCATGGGTCTTGCCACAGCCTTGTGGACCAAGGGCTCTAATCTCAATTCTAAACGGTTGGTTCATTGTTCTCAACCCTCCTCGATGATCATGACTTTAGTCTTTCCATTACGAACGTCGAGACGTACCAACGCAGTATCCTCGGCTTCGTGGATCAAATCAATCTGATCCTTGGTGAGACGATCTTTGTACGCCTCAATTGCCTCAGAATGTTCATGAGGTTCTATGAAGATTACTATGTTCATTGTTCCCGATCCTCACTTTGATCCTCAAGCAACAATCGATTCACAACCTCGATCTCCCGCAACGCTGGGTCTTCCGGCTCGACCTCGCTGAGCAATTCAATGCTGCGTGGCGCATTCCGCATCTGCACTGCATAGACCCAATACTCCCCCGTGGAATCTTCCTTAAGCTGGAGTTTTAGCGTGTCATACTCACTGCACCCGAACATTAACTCGCCGGGTTTATAAATCTTCTCATTGTTCTTCCGATGGAGCCGCCTAAACTGATGACACCGATGCCGAAACTCATGCGCGGCTTGAAATGTGCCTTTCCAGATCCGCCCACCCTGCGGATCATCCACAACTGCCTCGAAGAACTCGTGGCAGTCAGGGTAGGCTTGGATTGAGGAGCTTAGTGCCATTGATGGTACTTTCGTTCATGGGAGTAGCTTTCCTTGGGCCATGGTGATGATGAACCGCTCCATCATTTTGAAATTTTCGGAGATAACAAGCCAGCCATCTGCTAGCGCGTTGTCTTTCGCAGAGTCACCCTGCATGCGGACGAGATGCCCTTGCGTCGCGGTGGCTTCTTGCAGTTCGCGAAGGAGATCGAGCATTTTGGAGAAGTTCAGGCCTTGGGTGACTTGGCCACCGAGGGTTTCATAGTGCATCTGGGCCTCGCAGGGCGGGGAGATCGGAGTTGGTTTGGGCGCTGTAGGCTTTGATCAGCTCCGGTCGGAGGACTTCGCTGATTCGATCGCTCTCCGTTCGCTTGCGGGTGATCATGCCTTCGTTGAGGTGGGTGAAATGCGGACGCATGTCTTCCCAAGAACCCAACTGGCTCATTTTGAAAATCTGCTCATCGATGTCACGGATAGTGCGGACTAGGTATTCGATTTTGTTGCGTTGATCGCGCCATTCTTTCACGGCTAGCTCACGACCGCTATGAGCGACGATAAGCTCTTGCTTGAGATATGCGTTATCCTCACGCAGATCCGCGATCACACTCCAAGGCCAGATTTTCATAGCTCATATCCTCCGGTTCATTTTGAACGGCTTAGCCTTGACCAAGGCCGAAACATCAATCGTGCGCTTGGGTTCAGCGCGGGTTCGGTAGTGATCGGGAAGGGAATTGGGCATCGGGCCTGCGTCGCCGATGTCTTCCCAAGTGAAACCTTCAAATGCCAGCACGTCAGCAGTTAATCCAAACTTTGCTTGCATCAGATCTTGCGACCAATATGGATAAGCCCTATGCCCACTGGTTGGGATGATCCACCAATAGCCTAGATCGTCACATTCAAAGCACACATACGGCTCACGGCCTTTATCGGAATTGCTCCCGCACTCCACACACTCCACCTGCTCCGCGATGTCAAACGCAGGTTCGCCGCGGACCTTGTGGGCGATGAGGTAAAGGTCACTCATAAAGTTATCCTGGCCAGTATGTCAGCTTTAATCTCATCACAAACCAACGCGATATCCTCATTCACACTGGGCCTGCGAAACCTGTCCGGAGACCAATGGCGTAGATCTGGCTTAACCGCGATGCAGCCGCAGGTGAGGCACACTGGGCAGGCTGACAGGACAATGTAGGTCTTGCCTCTTTCAAGATCACAGGGTTCACCTAGCCAAGTTGGGCCGTTATCCACACAAATCACTTCCTCACCGATGTTGAAGCTCATTTCAGCCCTCCAATTCACATTTCTCAGCGATCTTGTGCAGGATTATCTTTAGCTCATCGTCATCCACGAACTCTTCAATGCGTTCCCACATGGTCAAACTAGCGCGCCGGGATTGCTCTATCTCAGCAGCGCGTTGCTCCGCCTCCCATGCTTGACGTTTCAATGCTCTCTTTTCATTCTTCCAGGTCATTTCAACACCCCAACCCTCCGCAACACCGCTTCTGCACTCGCCATGTCCTTCATCGTCACACCCGCGGCCATCAACTTCTTATTGAGCGCAGGTCGATGGATATACGGCTCACCATGGCCCTCAACCGAATGCCGCGCGCCGAGGATCGCCAAGCACTTCGCTAGGCCACCCTCTTGGATGGGGAACTTGAGCACACAGGGAGAGTTGATGGATGGAACCTCTGCATAGACATTGTTATCATCCATCCAGCATTTGATTGCGTAGGGTGGGGCGGCGGAGGGTGCGAGGGATGCTGTCATGATCGCTGGTTCCTTAGCCAAAGCTTGAGTGCAGCTCCGGCTTTCTTTGAATCGCCTTGGTGGATTTGCAGAAACCGATCGGCCCAAGCACGTTGGGCATCGGTGGCAACAGGCACACTGATCCCGGCTTCTTCGAGTGTGCCTTCGAGGTCGTAGTCTTGGAGTCGTTTGGTCATATTCTCCTCCATCTCGGGTAATGCGCAGGTGGGAGTGGTCGAGAGGGTACATCTGTATTCCCCGCGGGCACGTTCAGCCTCACACCTGTGATTGGCAATGGTGGCTCCTCGGTGGTGTAGGTGAAGGTGTGTGAAATGCTTTGTGACCTTAAGCGATCTTGAAGTTCCAATCGAGCCACGTCGCGAAAGTGAAGGTCTGCTGGCGTGGCCCATTCCTCGCTCATCTGGACCCAACCACCACGGTCGTAGTCGAACCACCAATTGCTATCGACGGTCTTGCGTTCAAGAAACTTCGGCAGCATCTCTCGATGGCGACAGATTGGGCGGACGCCTGCGGGGCAATCACACTCCGTTTCGGTGCACAAATAACTGCTCTGCACGTTCATGTCGTCATCGAACTTGCTGATGCGATATTGATCCCCGGAGTGTTTGCAGGAATAGAGTGTCATCGATACAGTCCTTCTCGCTCTTCCTCGCCATCAGCGTATCTCTCAGCGCAAGTACACCAATAGTCCCATGCCGAGACGATGCTCGACGAATGCATGGCGAGCCAAAGATACCAATCCACAACATGCATCGCGTGCTGTGGTTCAACGCAGGTCATTGGCAATCCCTCGGGTGCATGGCACAATACGCTCTGCGCTCGTATTCCTCACGACTAATCCCTTCCCGTTCCCGGCGACCTCTATACCGTTCCTCTGGCCCGCGATCATACGGATCATACCTTCGCTCGGGCAACCTCCGCCGTTGCTCCTCCGGACCCCAGTCCTCAGGCCGGGGAAATGGAAACGGTTGGGCCTGCACCTTCATTGGGCCACAAATAAGCGCCAACGCAA
>WNFA01006022.1_pt1 | contig 13379 bp, 13 predicted proteins | sample 5400481 | NCBI WGS metagenome assembly WNFA01 (sample SAMN13153340, study PRJNA577476) | soil metagenome | isolation source: 120 cm saprolite under Douglas fir tree site 2 hole 1 replicate 2 | place: USA:California | collected 2015-04-18 | reverse complement strand
CCGAACGTTGAACTTGTCCGAGCCGACCGGAGCGACGGCCCCGACTGGGGCCACGAGGATGACAACAAGCAACAATACCGGTGCGACCATCCACCAACGGTGCGTTCCCACTCCCCAATCCCCCCTTTAGTAGGTACTTGCCTCTAGTGTCGAGTACTGCACGATGCCACCAACGCCCCAGACTTCATCAGTGCTCGAAAAATGTGCCGACCGTAATCTCAGGGGAAGGCTCAAGTCCTCGCTGCTTCAACGGCAGGCCGCAGAGGTCCTTTACTCCACGTAGCGGTGCGGCAGGCCTTCCCTAAAGCCCACATATTGAGGAGTAACGAAGAGGGGCGCGCACCTCCTTGCCACTTGTGTTTTCCAGTGGCATATCGAGAATGTCCTGAGCAATCGTCCAATTTCTTCACCCACGTCGCGCGAGGAGGACCAGTGGAATCGGGGCGGCTGCGGGAACTCCGTGCTCAAGGGGCAAGGACTGTGACCCAACTGTAGCCAAGTCGATGGAGGTTGCCGGGCGTCCCGCGTCGGCGGAATTCGTAAAGTTAACGGGCCCGCATCGGTATTGGTCGGAAGACGTTAGTTGACGTTCGTGCAAGGTTCCCAAACCGCTCCCATCCGCCGACTGCGGAACAGAGAAGATGCACGTGCTCCCGTATGTGTGGGTGCAACTCACGTCAGTACCCGACGCTGAATTACCCCGATGATTACAGCAGGGAGGTTCGCAAAGAGGGCTCCTGGTTGGTCGGGAGTCCGCGTACGGCCCGACGCAGTGGCGGCATGGTGTTTCCTCCTGCCCACGCTGCTGTTGCTCCTGCTGGTAGCGGTCTACCCGCTTCTGTACTCCTTCTTTCTCAGCATGACCAATGCGCAGGTCAGTGGACCGGTACTCTTTATCGGCCTCCAGAATTTCGTGCGGCTCCTGCACACGGCAATCTTTACGCTGACGCTCTCCAACACGCTGTGGTACACGCTTGGTGCCGTCACCATCAAACTGGTACTGGGGCTAGCGCTCGCCCTGGTGCTGTCGCAGCAGGTACCAGGGATGCGGTGGATTCGCGGTGCGGTATTAATTCCCTGGGTCGTGCCCACATCAATGGCCATGCTGGCCTGGACCTGGATGTTTGACTCCACCTACAGCGTCGTCAACTGGGTTTTGATGCATCTCCGCGTTGTCAGTGAACCGATTGCGTGGCTGGGGACGCCGCGCTTGGCGCGCTTCGCTGTGACGCTGGTGAATGTCTGGTCGGGCTTACCCTTTTTCGGGATCAACTTCTTGGCCGGTCTGGTCAGCATCCCGCAGGAACTCTACGAGGCCGCCACCGTCGATGGTGCGGGACCCTTCGTCCGGTTCCGGCAGGTCACGCTGCCGCTGTTGCGGCCCGTGCTGGCGACGGTGGTGCTGTTCTCGGTCGTCATGACCAGTAGCGATTTCGCGACGATCTTCATCCTGACCAAAGGGGGGCCGCAGAACATGACCCAGATCCTGTCGACCCTGGCCTTCAAGCTGGGGCTGGCGACCGGCGACTTGGGCAACGCCGCGGCCATCTCCCTTTATCTCTTTCCGGTGCTGGCCGTCTCGACGTATGCGCAGGTGCGTCTCATGCGGAGGGTCTGGCAGTGGTGAGCTCAGCGCGGCGGCGAGTCCTGGTCACTTACCTGACCGCAACGCCGTTTGTGATCTTCGCCCTGTTCCCGTTGGTGTGGATGCTCATGACCTCCCTGAAGACGAACATCGAACTCTACGACCTGGCGCAGAATCCGTTCTTGGTCCGCGCGGGCGTGACGTGGGAGCACTACAGGTTCCTCTTCACCCAGACGGCATTCCCCCTGTGGCTCCGCAACTCGGCGGTGGTTGCAACGACGACCAGCATTCTCTCCGTGGTGCTGGCCGTCCTGGCCGCATACGCCCTGGCCCGCCTGCGGTTTCCACTGGCGGAGGCGGTGACGACCTTCGTGTTCATCGTGTACCTGGTGCCGACGACCTTGCTCTTCCTTCCGCTGGCGCGCTTGATGGCGCTGTTCCACCTGTCCAACACGTTGTGGTCCCTCATCGTCGCCTATCCGGCGTTCATGGTCCCGTTTGCGACGTGGATGCTCACTGCGTACTTCACGACGATTCCCCGTGATGTGGAAGAGAGCGCCCTGGTCGACGGATGCACACGCCTGAGCGCGTTGCGCCACGTGGTCCTGCCCCTGGCACGGCCGGGCATCATCACCGCCGCCCTCTTTGGGTTCACCTTGGCCTGGAGCGAATTCATCTACGCCCTGACTTTTATCTCCACCACCGAACTCAAGACCGTGACCACGGGCGTCGTCGTCGATCTCATCCGGGGCGATTTCTTCTACTGGGGCTCGCTGATGGGCGGGGCGCTGGTGGCCTCACTACCCGTGGTCTTGCTGTTCGCGCTCTTTTTCGATCAGTACGTGGCCGGTCTTACCGCCGGCGCAGTCAGAGGATGAGGAGGTGACATGCGCAACGGGGGCGTGCGCAGGCGTGTGGGACGTGGGACCAAACTGACGATGGAGGGGTGAGAATGAAGATCTCCCGCAGAAAATTCATCAAGGTTGCAGGGGGCGTCGGGCTCGCCGTGGCGGCCGGGTCGATCCGCTGGCCGCAACACGTGACTGCCGGATCGCCGACGACGCTCCGGGTGCTGGGGCACTCGGCGTTCAACGAAGACAGCGACAAAGCCATCATCACGATCGGAAATGACTTTGCCCGCCAGCACAACGCGACGTTTGCTGGCGATTTCATCGATCAGCCCGAGGTCGCCGCGAAGCTGACGGCCGAAGAGCAGGCGAAAGCAGGCCACGACATCGTGGACCTGCAGGACAACCTCCCCACAATCCACAAGGACTACCTCGTCCCCTTGGACGATGTGGTCGCTGACATCACGGGGAAGTTCGGGCCCTTCTACCAGGTGGCGAAGGATTCCGGGTACGTCGACGGGCACTGGTTGACGCTGCCCTGGATTGGCAACGGAACCCTCGGCGTCTACCGCGCCGATTACTTTGCCGCGGTGGGCGAGCAGCCGTCGGCCAGCTGGGACGATCTGCTCCGCGCAGCCACGAAACTCAAGAAGGCGGGGCACCCAGTCGGGCTGCCGATCAGCCAGTGTGAAGATGCGGACTCCATTTTCTTCCCGCTGCTGTGGTCGTTCGGCGGCTCCGTGGCCGATGCGAAGAACAAGCTCACACTCGACTCCCCGCAGACGCGTGCCGCTCTGAACTACATGCGGAAGCTCTTCGCCGAGATGGACGCCACCGTATTGTCCTGGGACGACTCCGGCAACAACAAGCACATGCTCTCCGGCCGCGGGTCGTACACGATTAACGCGCCCAGTATCTACCTGCGGGCGCAGCGAGATAAGATGGCCTTTGCCCCGTCCATGCGGCACACGCTGGCGCCATCAGGACCAAAGGGCCGCTTTTTCTACGCGGACATCCACGGGTGGGGCATCTTCAAGTTCAGCTCCAATGTCGATCTGGCCAAGCAGTTTCTGCGGTCCATGTTCACGGAGGCCAGCCAAAAGACCGCCCTCACCTTGGGCAGCGGCTATGATATGCCGGTGCTGCCCTACTTTGACAAGAACCCGCCGTACGCGTCGGATCCGAACCTCCGGCTGCTGGTGGGGTTCATGCGCGATGCGCACCTGGTCGCGTATCCCGCCCCCCCGAACGCCCTGGCGGAGAAGACCTATCAGACGTATGTGATTCCGAACATGTTCGCCAAGGCGGTGCAAGGTGCTTCCGATGACGCTGCGATCGCGTTCGCGATCAAAGCCCTGACCGATATCGGATACACAAAGTGAGCCGTGGGCCAGGGGGCGGAATGCCCCCTGGCCCCTCTCAGGGAGCAGATATGCAAATCACCAGCATCCGGACCCGCCAGGTCGACATCCCGCTGCCGGCTCCGTTCTATCCGGCGTGGGCGCCTGGGCGGGTCGAGACGCAGATTCGGGTCGCCTACATACGGATTGACACTGATGCCGGGATCCACGGCATCGCCGGCCACGAGTTCTACGGGGCCGAAGAACAGGCCGTGGCGCGGATCGCCGTGTACCTGTCGGGCGAAGATCCTCTGCGCATCGAGAAGCATGCGGGGACGCTCCGGTATCTGTGGCCCTACTTCGGTACCGCTGTCTGGTTCGTGGAGATCGCGCTGTGGGACATCCTGGGCAAGGTGGCAGGGCTCCCCCTCTATAAGCTGCTGGGGAACGTCAGCGACGCCGTGCCGGCCTATGCGTCCACAGGCCAAAATCGGACCCCGGCCCAACGTGCGGACGACGCTCGGCGGCTGCGCGACGAGGGCTTCCGCGCCATCAAACTCCGCATCCACAACCAGACCGTGGCAGACGATGCGGCGCAGGTCGCGGCGGTACGCCAGGCGGTGGGGAATGAGATGGCGATCATGGTCGACGCCAATCAGACCGACACCGCCGATGCGCCGTTAGAGGGACCGCATTGGACCTATCACCGGGCGCTCCAGACCGCGACCGCACTGGCGGACTATGGCGTAAGTTGGCTGGAAGAGCCGTTGCCGCGGCACGCTTACGCCGAACTCCGCCGGCTGCGTGAGGCCTCCCCGGTGCCCATCGCCGGCGGGGAAGTCAATCAGCGCTTCGACGAGCTGCAACGGCTGCTCCTCGACGGGTGTTACGATATCCTGCAGCCGGACGTGACGCTGTGTGAAGGTCTGCTGCGGACGAAGGCGTTGGCCACGATGGCGCACGCCGCCGGCGTGTTGCTCACCCCACACACGTGGGGCGACCCGCTGGGCATGGTAGCGAATCTCCACCTCGCCGCGGCAATCTCGAACACGACATTCTTTGAATTCCCGCATGACCCCCCAGCATTTCCGGCGTCGACGTACCAGCAGACGCTCAAGGAGCCGCTCGTGGTGGAGGATGGGATGGTGAGGCTCCCGCAGGCGCCCGGCCTGGGCGTCGAACTCCAGGACTGGATCTTCGGCTAGCGTTCCACGAGCGTCGACACGCCCGACGGGGCCAGAGGAGAACACGATGGGGTCAACGAGCGTGCGGGCCGCCACGCTGGTCGCGCCCGGGCAGTACCAGGTCCGTGAGTACCCCCTGCCAGACCCGGCGCCGGGGTGCGCCCTGGTGCGGATGCGCCTGTCAGGGATCTGCGGCACTGACAAACACACCTATCAAGGGTATACCGCCCAGTACGGGGGGACGGGAGCGCCCAGACAGATCCCCTTTCCGATCATTCAGGGGCATGAGAACGTCGGGGTTGTCGCCGCCATCGGCGGCGATGGGATGTACGCCGATTTCGAGGGCATCCCGCTGCGCGAGGGCGACCGCGTGGTCGTCGGCGCTAATGTCGTCTGCGGGGAGTGCTATTACTGCCGGCACGACTTCCCCTACTACTTCTGCGAGCGCATGGTCGATTACGGAAATAACATGAGCGCGGCCGAGCCGCCGCACCTGTTTGGCGGCTGGGCGCAATACCTGTACGTCGTGCCCGGCAGTTTCCTGGTGCGAGTTCCCGACGACCTCCCAGATGACGTGGCCGTGCTCACTGAGGTCATGGCCGTCACCGTGGGGCTAGATCGCGCCAAGCAGTTTTCTGCCGTCCCAAACGAGGCGTTCATGTTCGACGACACGGTGGTCGTGCTCGGGGTTGGGCCGCTGGGCATGTGCTTCCTCATGAAAGCCCGGATGCTTGGTGCTGGCACGATTGTTGCGGTTGATCTTTCCGCGTACCGGCTGGGTCTGGCGAAACGCCTGGGCGCCGACCACACCATTGACGCCGCGAGGACGACACCGGCAGAGCGGCTGGCGCAGATCCGGGACTTGACCCACGGCCGTGGGGCGGACGTGGTCGTCGAATGCGCGGGCGTGCCGCAGGTCGTTCCTGAGGCGCTCGAGATGCTCCGGGTCGGTGGGATGCTCGTGGAGGCGGGGAATTTCTCCGATCTGGGCGAGGTGCCCATCAACCCCCACCGGCATCTGTGCTCGAAGAACGTCCGGATCCTGGGCGTGGGCGGGGAAGAGGCCGCCGCCTATGGGCCGAGTATGCGCCAGCTCGCCCGGTACATGCGACAGTATCCGGTCCGCGAGTTCGTCTCGCACCGCTACCGCCTGAACGACACCGACGCCGCGGTTCAGAAGGCCATCGCGCCGGACTCCATGAAGGTGGTGATTGATCCCTGGGCGTGACGGTGCTTCCGATTGAAACCATCGAATTTCGTATGCGGGACGAAAGCTGAAGGCGAGAGGAAAGTAGCGCAAGGCGCACGAAGGCCCCCAACACATTGCAGGCGAAAGGGGCAGATCTATGAAGGTGAGGCATAGTATTGTTTTCGCGCTCGTCCTAAGCATCGCTTTGATGTTGCCCACCCTTGGGCGGGGTGGGGCGGCTCAAACCATCACCTTTATCACGGCCCCCTGGGGCGTGCCGCCCGATCAGGCATTGTTCAAAGGGTTCCAGGACCGCACCGGCATCACTGTGCAAGTGATCTCTGCGCCGTCGGCCGAGATGTACACGAAAGTTCAGGTGGCGTCGTCCAGCCGCCGCGCGCCCGCCGACGTCATCTTCCTGACCGAGGAGGCGCCGTCGTTCGTCGTGGCGCCAGGGTACATGGAACCGCTCGACGCCTTCGTCGCCAAGAGTCCTGATCTCAACGTGGGCGACATCGAGCGAATGGATTTTTGGACGATCGGGGGCAAGGTGCAGGGGATTACGACGTACGTGCAGCTGGTGATGATGGACTACAACGCCAAGCGGCTCCAGGCCGGAGGCTTCAACAAACCGGCAGCGACATGGGACGAACTGCGTCGGCAGTCCCTGGCGTTAAAGCAGAAGGGCGTGGATCCCTACCCACTCGCACTCGGGGCGATCGACTGGTCGTGGTTCTTGATGTCCCTCTCGGCCGGGGATCCGATGTTCGACGGCAGTTTGAATCCCGTGTTCAGCAACTCCGGGTCGCCGGCGCGGACCGCCATGACCAGGCTGATCGGGTTCTTCGCCAGTGACAAGGTCATCACGCCAGATCTACTGACGAAGGTCACGCCACATGACGTCTTCATGGGTGGGACCGGCGTCTACCACCAGGCCTGGCAGGGTTCCCTGGCGGTCATGAACAACGCCAAAATCTCCAAGCAGGCGCCGGATGTGCAGTACCTGCTGATGCCCGACCAGCACTACACCTGGAGCCTGGACGCCGCGATCGGCTTGTCGCGGTTCTCCGGCAAAAAGGATGCGGGCTGGGAGTTCATCAAGTGGTACGTCTCTCCCGAGAACCTGCGGGCGATCTACAAGGCCGTCGGCCTGGTCCCGTCCCGCAGCTCCCTGCAACGGGCGTTGAACTCGGAGGGCGCGATCCAGGGTTTTGACGTCATGGTGGAGCAGGCAAAGTATGTGCATCAACTGCCGCGGACGGCGAAGTGGTGGGGCCCGTGGACGCAGAGCGTCACGGAGGCGATCCGGAAAGCTACCCAGGGCCAGCTCACGTCTGATGCGGCGGTCGATGCGGTGGCCAAGCGCTGGAATGAACTGAAGGCCCAGTATAAGCAATAGGCTTTGTTACGGATTCGAAGCGAGGAGCGGACTGCTTACCTGGCCATCCTGCCGGTCGGTCTGCTCCTCGTCCTTTTTGTGTATTACCCCGCCATCTCCACGTTTCTCCTCGGCCTGACCGACGCTAACCCGCGGGTCCAGGGGCTGGAAGGCGTCGCGCACTTCATCGGCCTGCGCAACTACGCTCAGACTCTGGGATCGGGGGAGTTCTGGGCGAGCGTCTGGCGCACCGTGCTGATCGTCCTGATGGTCTTGCCCCTGGAACTGGCCATCGGTCTGGGCGCCGCGATGATCCTCAACGAGGAATTCCGCGGCCGGGCGGTCCTGCGTACCATCGCGATTGTCCCCTGGATGCTGCCCCCCCTGGTGAACGGCTTCATGTGGTCATGGATTCTGAACGGGGACTACGGCGCGCTGAATGGCCTGCTCTATCAGCTGCACCTCGTCACTGGCTACCACCACTGGCTGGCGTCGCCATCTGCGCAGCTCTTCTGGGTGGCCCTGGCCCAGGTGTGGACACGGTTCCCCTTCGCCATGGTGGTGCTGCTGGCCGGGCTGCAATCGATCCCCCAGGATGTGGTCGAGGCGGCCCGCGTCGACGGGGCAAGGCCGGCGCAGGTCTTCCGGTCGGTGACGTTCCCCATGCTCCTGCCCGCATTCACCGTTGTCCTGGCCGTGGAGTTCATCGTCACCTTCCAAATCTTCGACGTCATCTGGTCTTTGACGTCCGGCGGGGCAGCGGGTCAGATCATCAACCCCTTTACGAAGACCGTGATGATCCTGAATTACGAAGTCGTCTTTCGCAACCTGGATCTTGGACTGGGCTCCGCTCTGGCCTACCTGATTCTGCTCCTGTCGATGGGCGTGGGATACGTTTTTGTGCGGATGCTCTATGAGCGGGGCGCGTGAAGTGATGCTGCCTCGGGTGGTCAGACGCATCTTCTTCTGGGTGGCTGTCGCGCTACTGGCGCTGTGGAGCCTGGCCCCGATCTACTGGATCGTGGTCAGCAGCATCTCCACGCGGATCGAGCTGTACACCGTCCCCTACAAGCATTGGATCCCACAGTCGCCGACGCTGCAAAACTACATCGATGTCTTCACCACCGGCCCCAAGTACCGCGCGGGGGGATTCCTGCCATCGGCGACGCTGCTCTACTCCGGCGTGCGCAACAGCATCCTCGTGGCCTTGCTGGCCGCGGCGCTCCTCAGCCTGCTCGCCTCGCTCGCAGGGTACGCCTTTGCCCGGCTGAACTTTCGGGGGCGTTCTTTCTTGTTCTTCATGATGCTTCTGCTGGTGCCGCTGCCGATCTGGGTCTCGCTCATCGCGTTGTTTCAGCTGATGAGCGTGGTGGGATTGATCGACACGAAGCTCGGCCTGGTCTTGCTGTTCGTAGCCTATGGAGCCCCTCTGTACGTGTGGCTGATGCAGACGTACATTCGGGCTACGCCACGCGACATCGAGGAGGCGGCGCTGATCGACGGCGCGTCTCGTTTCAGGGCACTGCGCACCATCATCCTGCCCGTGGCATTCCCGGGACTCGTGTCGGTGTTCCTGGTGGCCTTTCTGACGGTCTGGAACGCGTTTCTCATCCCGCTCATTTTCACCAACTCCGAAAGCGCCCAACCCCTCACCGTGGTCCTGTCGCTTTTCATCGGCCAGTACGAGGTGGCGTGGGAAGCGATGTCTGCGGCTGCAGTGGTGACGATGATCCCACCGATCGTGATGGCGCTCTTCTTCCAACGCTATATCGTGCGAGGGCTGGCCCTGGGGGCGCTGCAGTAAACGATGCCGTCCCGTCCCGATGTGTCGGTCAGTGGCATGACCCTGGAGCAGAAAGTAGGGCAGATGTTCATGCTGGCGTTCGCCGGCTCCACGGCCAAGAATGCTGCCGCCCTTCTCCGTGATCATCATCTCGGGGCGTGCTACCTGAGCAACGACAACTTCATCGATCCCGGTCAATCGGCCGCGTTGATGGCAGAATTACAAGCGCTGGCCCGCGCGGGCTCCGGGATCCCGGCGCTACTGGCGGCGGATCAGGAAGGGGCGTGGGCAGTCCTCACCCCCCACAGCTGCGCCGGCCCCGGCAACATGGGCCTGGGGGCGACGTGGTCCCCCGAGGACACGCGTGCGATGTACGCCGTCTTCGGTCGGGAACTGCGCGCCGCTGGCCTCAATGCTGACCTCGCACCCGATGCCGATGTGAACAGCAACCCGCTCAACCCGATCATTGGGGTGCGCTCTTTTGGAGAGGATCCGGAGATGGTGGCGCGGCATGTGCGCGCGGGCGTGGAAGGGTTGCATGATGCCGGGGTGGTCGCGGCAGCCAAACATTTTCCCGGGCACGGGGATACCGCCACCGATACCCACCGTGGCCTGGCGCGCGCCTGTTCCCCGCGCTAGATCCGCAGCGGCCAGCGACGCTTTCACCCAAGATCCTGCACGACCTGCTCCGCGAAGCGATGGGATTTACTGGGGTCATCGTGACGGATTCGTTCAATATGGGGGCGGTGCGGCGGGTCTATGATCCGCTGGATGCCGTCATACAGACGGTGCAGGCCGGAGCCGATATGGTGCTCCTGGCTGAGGAACGCTATGGCGACGAGTCCGGGGACTACGTGGACCGGCAAGCGCGCTTGGTCACCGGGTTGGTGGCCGCCGTGAAAAAGGGACAGGTTCCCCTCTCGCGGATCGACGACGCAGTAGCGCGTATCCTTGCGCTCAAGATGCGCTACAGCCTTGGCGAACAGTCCGCCCCCGACGCGAGGACCACCGCAGACGCCGTTGGCTCACCGGCGCACAGGGAGATCGAGCGCAAGGTTGCCGCGGATGCGGTGGTCCTGGTGCAGAATCGGGGCGGCATCGTCCCTTTGAATGTCGGGCGGATCAAGCGTCTTGTGATGCTGTCCGCGACCGATCCGGATGGGTATCGACGGATGGCGGCCGGGCGTGGCATCGGGCCTAATGTCGTGGAGCACCCGTCAGACGTCGCATCCGCAGAGATCCGCAGGCGCCGTCCGGATGCAGTCAGCATGGCGCTACGCGACGGGGAGTGGGAAGGGCAGGCTGACACACTGGCCGGGGCGAGCGCCATTGTCGTCGTGACCGAAAAGTTTCCACTGGCGGGATTCGACTTTCCTGACGCGTCCCAACACCGCTTGATTCGGTGGCTGCTGTCAAGGCGCATTGCTCCCGTCATCGTCCTCGCCTGCCGCGACCCGTATGAACTGGCCCAGTTCCCCGAAGTGGACGCTTACATCTGTGCGGTAGGCTACAGACCAGCGTGTGTGCGGGCCGCCGTGAGCGTACTATTTGGCGAGACTGCACCGCACGGCCGCCTGCCGGTGTCCATTCCCGGGATCTACGCGGTCGGCGACAGCGCAGCGTCGTCGTGATTCCAGGCGAGTGATTTGGGCCGTCTCTAGCGTTTCGCAATCGCCGCCTTGTAGGCGACTCCGGTGAGTGTTACGTTACCGTCTCTTATCCCAGCAGCAGACGCTCTCGCCGATTCGGTCATCAGGTCCTGTTTGGACAGGCGGCCCACCTCATCGTAATCCAAGTATGCCCAGAAGAACTTGCTCCAGAACGGCGACAAGTACGACAGGCGCTTCCAATGAGCAAACTTGACAAGTGACATCAGGAACTTCTGGTCTAGCGGGCTCCAGAAGCTGAAGGTGTCGCGCGCGTAAATCGCGTTGTCGAAGACCGCATCGATTTGCGTGAATTCGGAATCGCGTTGCTTCTGAAGCCATGCCTCACTAATGGCCACGGGCTTGCCGCAGGCGTGTGCTTGGTCGGTGTAGGTAATCAACTTATCGAGCAGGTCACGGTTAACCGGGTAGACGTGAAGGTCGACGAAATCGATGCCTGTCCCGCACAGCGCTTTCAGGTACGTCTCCCCAAATCTCTGCCACGTGCCGATGCCGGCCCCCAGTTGTGTCTTTCCCACGCCGGCCGCACGAAGTTGCTCGACGAGATAGGCAGTCATGCGCGAGAAGCCGTCGGGCGTCGAGAGGTCGGGCCGTCCAGTGAGCTTGCCCTGGGTGTCGGGCTCGGAGCCGAGGTTGAGATAGTCGGGCTGCGCCTCGCGAATGATGGTCCGCGCTACCTCCACACGCGCCGCCACAATATCGGGCTCACTTAGCTTCTTGTAATACTCGACTACATTCAACCCCGAGCCTTGAGAATACACGCCCCCGAAGAGGATCGAGCTTTCGACGATCAGCTTCATGTTCCGCCGATGCACCTCAGCAGAGAGCTTTCGGTAGAAGTCGATGAACCGCTCGTAGTCATCGGGGTCGCCGTTGAATTCGAAGAACTTCGTACTCACGGGGGACACTCGAAGAATTCTGGGCTGAAGCAAGAGCTGTTGTCACTAGGACACAGGCAAGGGCAAGCGTTCTAGACTGCATCTGCACACCCTCCCGACCGTTCCCCAAGGCGCTGTTGCTGTTCGCAGTGGTTGTCCAAATACGAACCTCTTCTGGAGCTCCATCTTCCTTATGCCCCAGGGTCGGGCTCCTGGAGCCTGACAGACCCGCACGTTGCCCTCGTTAGGTCACCCTCCGGGCAGACCTCGGATTCGCGCGTTGGTTTTGGAACTGCCGGGCATCTCTACGGCGCAGGCATGGTTCGTTGTGCAGACGATCGAGATGTTGAACTGTATGCGCGAAGACGGCGCAGATGTCTCAGTGTCGGCCCGAAGCGACCGGCACCTGCTGGTGTGGCCGAAGAACGGCTAGGTAGCCAGTATATGGAATTCGGCTTTCGTGTACGTCGTCATGGCCCCGCAGGTTGGACACTTGAGTTCATAACCTTGCGAGAGGGGAATTTCGTAGATCCGGCCAGTGAGACCCACGCCTGTGGGAACGGGCCGGGCGCATGTCTTGCAGGTTACGTAGAGCGGTTCTGGGTCGTCCATGGGGCATCACCCCCATGGGGGTTCCTCCTGGCGTCACACGGGTCCTACTTGGAGTGACCCAGCCGTACTGTGTGCAGTGCAGAGGAGGAGATTTGGACTGTTTTCACTGCCGTGGGGTTGCGCCTTGATGAGGCATCAGTAATAGCGGGCATAGCTAGTTTCTTCGGTATTGAATTGAAGCTCAAGAAAGATTCCTTCGCTCTTCTCTGCAGCCGAAGAAATACAGCATCGGGTGGGCCTAGGGGCGATAAGCTTCACGACGATGACGGACGTATTGGACCTCCACCGTATCGTGGTTTGTGACTCGGTAGATGATCCGATAGTCACCGGCTCGGAGCTTCCAGTACCCCTTCCAGTCCCCGTGTAGGAGATCTCCCGCGAACGGATCGTCGATCAATGCATCGAGCGCGATCTCGATCCGACGTCGCACCTCCGGGGAAAGCTTCCGGATATCGCGCAGCGCGCGCCGGGTGAACCGGACGCGCGCCATTAACGCCTCTTCCGCATCTCTCGTAGAGGGGGGTGCCCGAAGACCTCTTCGTAGGTATAGAGTCGCCCAGCTTTCACGTCAGACTGTGCTTCCTGCAACGCCCGCAATGCGCCGGGGTCGGCCATCTCCTCCAGCGTGGCCATAAGACTGTTATACTCTCGGGCACCCAGGAGCACGGCAGATGGTGTTCCATGGCGGGTAATGACGATCTGTTCACCATCCTCGGCCGCGCGGATTAGTCTGGTCAGTTGCTGATGCGCTTCCTTAACTCCGACAACCTTCGCCATGATCCGGCCACCTCTCCCAGGAGTATATACTAAAGTGTCCACTTTGGTCAACACTAATGGAGTCGGCGAAGCCGAGGAGCGCTGCCCGCCGCCTAGTTTCTGGGATGGAGAGGCCGTAGCCGAATATCGACTGCGGTA
>WNFA01011420.1_pt1 | contig 13381 bp, 14 predicted proteins | sample 5400481 | NCBI WGS metagenome assembly WNFA01 (sample SAMN13153340, study PRJNA577476) | soil metagenome | isolation source: 120 cm saprolite under Douglas fir tree site 2 hole 1 replicate 2 | place: USA:California | collected 2015-04-18 | reverse complement strand
CGACGTTCAGCACGCCAGAGTGATGGCACAGCACGATTCGGGCTGGGCGCGCCCCGTCCTTCTTATATGCAGAGGGTGAAGCCGCCCTTGGCGGCGGTAGGCCTGGTGCGTGAAGATCACCGTCGCGACGGAGCCGTTCGGTCTCGAGCCCCGAGACTTAGCGGTGATGGAAACGCGATTTTTCGAAACCCCGGCCGAGTTTCGCGCCTGGCTCGCTGCGAACCACAGCACCGCGACCGAGATCGGTGTCGTGTTTCACAAGAAGGGCTCTGGCAAGCCGAGCATGACTTGGTCGGACGCGGTCGACCAGGCCCTCTGCTTCGGCTGGATCGACAGCGTCGCGCGCCGGCTTGACGACACCAGCCGGGTCCAGCGGTTCACGCCGCGAAAACCGAAAAGCAACTGGAGCGCGGTCAACATCAGGAAGGTGGAGGAGCTCACCTCGCGAGGGCTCATGGCGCCGGCCGGGCTCGCAGCGTTCGCGCGCAGAGAGGAGGCGCGCTCGATGGTGTACTCCTACGAGAACCGCCACCTGGCGGCGCTCGACGCGGAACGCGAGGCGAAGTTCAAGGCCCGAAAGAAGGCGTGGGAGTTCTTCGGCAAGCAGCCGCCGTCGTACAGGCAGACCGCGATCTACTGGGTCATGAATGCCAAGCGCGACGAAACCCGGTCGAAGCGGCTGGCGCGCCTGATCGAGGTCTCGGCCGACGGCCACCGGCTCTCATGAGCTATCGCGGTGGGTCGGGGAGGTAGGCCTCGATGACGTCGGCGGCTCGAAGGTCGCCGGGCTGGCCGCGTTCGCGCAGCCTGGCCGCGACGCGCAGCTTCGTCTCTGCGGTGCCCGCCGGGCCGGTCTTGAACTTGATGTGCCGGCGAACGATCCGCAGTTTCATCGTGGCCAGGCGCTGCAGGCGCGGGCCATAGAACTCGCCCATCTTCATGGGCTCGTACGAGGCGCCTGGCTCGTATGCGGCCAGCAGCCGGCTGAGGGCGCCGGCCACGTCATCCGGATCGGTCGACACTCGTTCCACCTCGCACTCGAAGGCAACGGCGCGGAAATGAAGAGTGGCGCGGCCGGCGTCCTGATCGCTGACCCAGCTGTGGGGCGACCAGGCGAGAAAGTCGGAGACGAAAAAAGTCACTCGCGGGTTGGCCCGGACGGCGTCGAAAGTCGGATCGGCCTGGACGCAATGGAGCTCGATGAGGTCGCCTGTCTTGACAAATGGAAGGATGCTGACCTGCGGATAGCCTTCGGCGGAGCAGGCGGTCAGCGTCCCATGCCGCATCTCGGCGACGAACCGGTCCGCGGCCGCCTGGTCGGGCGGGTAGTTGGAGCTGGCAAACACGTACCTAAGTCTGGCGCGCTTGGCGCGTCAGGTGTTCGCGGGCGGGCTCGGGTGCGGCGGCACGCAGTCGCGATCCGTCCCCGCCTGCATGACCTGGCCCTGCGGTCCGATTGGACAGACCGGCGGCGTCGACCAGTAGAAGTGTCCGATCAGCAGGCCGATCACCATCGCCAGCAAGAAGGCGAGAACCGGATACCGACGCGCCCACGCTTCGACCCAGCGGCCCACCGGCTGCTGGTATCTCCGGACGAAAACCGCGTCGGCAGCGACCAGACCGCCGAGCATCAATCCCAGGCCGACGAGCGCCACCAGCAACACCTGCCAATTCGGAGAGATCACGTCTAGTCCTTGAAGACCCACATCCAGCGGCCGATGATGTACGCGAAGGTGGCGACCCCGACGAGTGAGATCAATGGGCCGGCGTCGTTGGCGCAGCGGACGTAGTAGGTGATCGGCCACACTCCGTGACCGAGCGTCCAGGCTTCGATCAACATCAGGATGGTGACGAGGAACAGGAAGATGGCGACGCCGAGATTGACGGCGACCACTGCCCGCTGGCTCGCCCACTGCCCCTCCCCGAGCTCTTTCTGCACGCGGCCCTGGCGCCGGATTCCAACCGTCGCGGTCAATGACCCGAGGACGAAAGCCGCCATGGCGGCGAACACATAAACCCAGCTCGGGTAATCGCCTCGGCGCGCGGGGAAGTTCGTGTTGCAAACCGGGGCGTGAGACCTCACGAGGTACACGGCCGCGATCACGAGCAAAACGGCGAGACCGACCGCGGCCGCCACCAGCGCCCAGAACACCCAGGACGGCTGCGGCTGTTCGTCGTCTTTGGCCATCGTCTAGTGCCAGAAGTAGTGGGCGAAGATGAGCCCGAACACGAACGCCATCGGCGTCAGCCACTGAAGGTATTCCTCGAACTCCGCCAGCCACGGGGGCAACCGGAGGGCGTCCTTCGGCTTGGCGCCACGCGCCTGCACGAGGGCGGCGAACAGCGACATGCACCCGAGCACGAACGTCAGCAAGCCGACCGCCACGAAGAACGTCACCTCGAGGCGCCAGGCGCCGCTGATGGTGCCCACGAACAGGACCGCCCAGCCGACGACGACGACGATCACACCGATCGCGCCGACCGGCTGATTCTCCAGCCGTTCCAACCAGGCGGGCTCATTGCCCTCCTGGCGACGGCCGGAACCTGACTTAGAGCCACCCCCGCTGCGGCGTCTGGCCATGATCTCCCCTACAAGCTCTTGACCGCGCGCCAAAAATGTCGGCTACGCGGCGCTCAATGTCAAGCGGAGTCTTAAGTCATGGCTTGACGGACAGATCGACTCGCTGCCAGGTGGTGCCGGCGTCGGATGTGCGGAGGATTCCGTTCGTGTTGTCAGGTCCGGAGACATCGAGCGCATAGCCATGGGTCGGGTCGGCGAACGTCATAACCAGGATGCGCGGGGTGTTCCGGACTACCGTCCAGCTCAGTCCGCCGTCCGGACTACGCGCGATGGCAGGTTTGGCCTGAACGTTGTCACCCCCCGTGAGAGAGAGGCTGGTGAGCCAGATATGTTTGGAATCGAGAATCGAGGTCGAGACGATGTCGCCGACCGGGGCGAAGCCGGCGGGCGCCGGCCGGGGATCAATCCAGGTTGAGCCGCCGTCGCGCGACACGTAAAGGTAGATGCGGTTCGCGGTCGCGTTGTCTGGGCCGGTGGGATCGCGATATGCGATCGGAAGGATGCCCTCCTGGCCGCTGAACGCGGGCTGCGTAGGCGTCAAGGTCCAGCCGGCGACTGCGGCCGGCGCGCTTATCGAAACGGGTTGCCATGAGGAGCCATCGTCGATGCTTGTGTACAGCTTGGCGGCGCCTACATACCACCCTCTGACTGAACGATCGCTCTGACCGCTGAAAGTCACGCGGTAGGTGCCCACGCCATAGACGCGCCCCATCGGCGCCAGCTGCGGCAAGGTGCCTACTCGCATCCAGGTTGCGCCTCCGTCGGCTGTCCAATACAGGGGCTCCGATCCGAGTCCTGTTGGTGGTGGGCCGGACACGGCCCAGCCATGCCAGGCGTCGAGGAAGAAAACGTCGTCAACAGGAAAGGTGGGGGCGGGAAGCGCGGTCCAGCTCGACCCGCCGTCCGCGGTTCGGTACAGCATGAGGGCGTGGCTCGGCGGCGACCCGCATCTGAGCCCGCCGTTGGATACCTGAGCCGGTGTGCAGTCATGCGGCTCCATTTCGATTGCCCATATGAACCCATCCGTCCCGAAGACCTGCATACCGTCATAGACACCCACGAAGTGGAGCCGGTCGCTCCAGGTGCGGCCACCGTCGTTCGAGTGCAGCAACGCGTTGCCCCCTACCTGTCCAGATATGCCGCGCTCCACGACGAACACCGATTGACCGTTAACTGCTGCGAGCGAGTAGGCCGGTGCGTTAGGCCCGCCTGTGATTCCGGGGATCTGAACGTTGAGCCAGCTCAGAAAGGACGGAGCGACCAACGCCGCCACGATCAAGAGGGTCAAGGTCGCGGCGAATGCGCCGGCGAGCCGAGGCACGGACGCCGTGCGGTGTGGCGGCCCGTCCCACGGGATCGCCGAGACCACTTTGTTCTCGAGGCCCGGACTCGGCACGTGCCTGCTGTCGAAAGCGTCGCGAATCTCTACCGCCAGACGCTCATCCGTCATGGGACCACCTCCACAGAATCGAGACCAGGTCGCAGTCGCCGGGTCACGCGGTGAAGGCGTGACTTGGCGGCGCCGGCGCTGACGCCAAGGACCTGAGCGACCTCGGAGATCGGCAGGTCGAGCACGAAATACAGATGCAGGAGCAGGCGATCTCGATAGGGCAAGCGATCGATTGCTTGCCGGAGATCGAAGCGGGTGGCAAGGTCGCGCTCCGCAATCGCATGATCGGGCGGCTCGGCGAAGCGGAGCACCGACCACCAGCGCGCCCGCAGGGCCATCCGGCATTCGTTGGCGACGATCGCGAGCAACCACGGCCGCACTGTGCCGAGCTCAGGTCGGATCCGCCTGCGGTGACGCCAGCCTTTCAAGGCCATCTCCTGGACGGCATCCTCGGCAGCCTCACGCTCGCGAAGCATCGCCAGCGCGAGACGGTATGCGGGCTCGACCAGTGGTCGCAGGATGTCCTCGAAAGCCCGCCGGTCTCCAAGCCGAGCTTGGTCGAGCAGGCCTAGCTCATCCACACTGCCCTTTCAATGCGTCATCGCCACCTAAAGTTTCGACCAGGGCCGTCAGGTTCGATAATGGGGAGGGAATGGACGACAGAAGCGAAGAGCAGATCATCAGCCGTCTCTTCGATCTGGAGAACGACGGCCAGGCGGCGCAGCGAGCCGAGCTGACCGGCGAACGTTTCATCTCGCTGATCCAGGATCCCGTCAGTGGACTCGGTTACGTCTTTCAGCATGGTCTCGACGAGACGGAGGGCGCCGAGGTTCCCATCGGGACAGAGTTCTGGGAGTATCCGACGTGGGACGAGGCGGAGCGAGCCTACGCCCAGCTGGTCGCGGAAGACAGGCAGACGGGAGAGCTGGTCGAGACGGATTCGGAGGAAGGCCTTGGCGACTCGGATGCCTCCGGAGCCGAGGTGCGCGATCGCTACTCGGCGAGCGACGAAGATCCTCTGATTGGTGATGGTGGAGAGCTTGGCGAGGAGACGGACCAGGTCTCCTGACCTGAGCTTGCGACCGCCCCCCGAGGATGACGCCTAGGACTTCATCCCTTACGAATGACCAGAGGGCAATCGCGTATTGATTGTACGGGGCGCCTGGCCAAGCTGCCGTTTTGAAATCGGGTCGGTTGCCAGGCTACCGGCCGCTTGACTCCGGGCACTGCTGGCCAGCCAGGGGCGCCGTACGCTTGAGGGGATTTCATGTACCCATTCGAGCGGTTCACCGAGCGCGCCAAGAAAGTTCTGACACTCGCCCAAGAAGAGGCAGAACGTTCGCACCACAGCTACATCGGAACCGAGCACCTGCTCTTAGGGCTGCTACGCGAACGTGAGGGCCTGGCCGCCCATGTGCTCGACAACCTTGGCGTGGATATCGGCGTGGTTCGCCAGACGATCGAGGCAGTACTCGGTCGGAACGAGCGGATCATCATCCAGCTGATCATTCCGACTTCGCGGGTCAAGAAGGTCATCGAGCTCTCCTTCGAGGAAGCCCAGCGCTTGGGACACAACTACGTCGGCACCGAGCACCTGTTGCTCGGGCTGCTCCTCGAGGGCGAGGGCATCGCCGCTCACGTGCTCGAGGATCTGGGCGCCACCTTGCCAAAGGTGCGCGACGAGATTGAGCGACTGTTGGTGTCAACCGGTGCAGAGGAGCCCGGGCCGGCAACGGCGCTGCTGACCCACAGAGTCGGCGACCGCGTCCTCGTCCACGATCCCGAGCCTCCTTATCGGCTTTGGGAGGGTCGCGTGACCAAGGCGGACGGCGACCTGTATGAAATTTCAGTCGCCGGACGCGCTTCTGGAGAGCACGTGAAAGCCGAGGGGAAGCTCGTTCACCCGGTCCCCATGAGGTGGACTGGTGCGTGTCCGCTTTGCAGAGCCGGCTGAGGCGTCAGCGTCACCGATTCATTTGCTCGTTATGGCTGACTCGATTCGCTCCGCGGGCAGGAATGCGCTGACCTGCGCGCCGAAGGTCCTGGTGTCGATCGGCTTGGAGATGTATCCGCTGCAACCGGCGGCGAGCGCCTGCTCCTGATCGCCGGCCATCGCGTGGGCGGTCAGCGCGACGATGGGGATGGCGGTGGTCGTGGGGTCCGCCTTGAGCTGGCGTGTCAGTGAGAGGCCATCCTGACCGGGCAGCTGGACATCCATCAGGATCAGGTCCGGCCGGCGTGCCTTCAAGCGCTGAAGGACCTCCTCGGCGGAGCCGGCGGAGTCGACTCGAAAGCCGTCCAGCTGGAGCACCGCGCATGCGAGGAGCAGGCCGGCATCGTTGTCGTCAACTACGAGGATCAGTCGAGAGTTGCTCATCCGCCAACGGCCCGTTTGTTCAGGATCACGCGCAGCTGGTTGAGCAGGTCGACGGCTCCGGTCGATCCGCGCCGGATTATCGTCGACACGTGGCCATTGAGCTGGTCGATGTCGGCTTCGGTCAGATGCTTGGCGGTGAGGACCACGATCGGGATCGACCTGGTGGCTTCATGCTCGCCCAGCGCTTCGACCACGTCGAAGCCATTCACCTCCGGCATCAGGAGATCGAGCATCACGACATCCGGCTTGTGCGATCTGGCCAGATCGATGCCCTCCCTCCCACCGCCTGCCAGCGTGACCTTGAAGCCCGCCGGCTCCAGCACATGCTTCAGCCAGTCGCGGTTCTCGGCTTCGTCGTCCACTACCAGTACGCAGACCTGCCGTCCTCCGGCCTTGTGTTTGAAGTTGAAGTTGCTCAGCCGGTTGACGAGGTCCTTGGCGTCGACGGGCTTGACAAAGTAATCGAGCGCGCCCAGTGCAGTCCCAAGGTCGGGATTGTCGACGACACTGACCACGATGACCGGTATGTCACTGGTTGCCTCGTCGTGCTTGAGCTGCGTCAGGACCTCCCAGCCATCGACATCCGGCAGCAGGATGTCAAGGGTGATGGCGACAGGCTTGCGCTCTTTCGCCAGGGTCAACGCCTCGCCACCCGAGCGCGCGATTTCTGTGCGGAAACCCGCGCGACCAATCTGGCGCGATAGCAACTCGGCCGCCCCAGGGTCGTCCTCGACGACGATGACCAGTGGTCGAGCGAAATCGCCGGCTGCATTTTCGCTGCGGCTGGGTTCGCTGGGCAGGCGAAAGGAGCCGCGCGCTTCAATCGGGAGGTCGATCGTGAACCGGCTTCCCTTGCCAAGCTCACTCTGGACGCGGACGTCGCCACCGTGCAGGATCGCGAAGCTTCGCGTGAGCGCGAGCCCCAGGCCGGTGCCCTGCTGCTTGCGGTTGACGCCTGAGTCGACTTGCTGGAACTCTTTGAAGAGACGCTCAATGTTCTGCGGTGCGATTCCAATCCCGTTGTCGGAAACGACGATCTGCAGCCGCTCGACCACGCGCGCGGCTGTGATGGTCACGGTGCCGCCCTCGGGGGTGAACTTGATGGCGTTCGAGACCAGGTTCAGAATCATCTGCTTCAGCTTGCTTTCGTCGGCAAGAATCTGACCGGCGCTCGCAGCCTCGAACTCGAGGTGTATCTGTTTTTGCGCCGCCAGCGTTTCCACCGTGCTCGCCACCTCGGCCACGACGCCGGCGACTGCAACCATCTGCAGGCGCAGCTCCATCTGGCCGGCCTCGATCTTCGAGAGGTCGAGGATGTCGTTGATGAGCCCGAGCAGATGCTTGCCGCTCGAATGGATCTGCTCGAGGAATCTCTTCCTGGTCTCGTCAGGAAACTGACCGTTCGTAGCATCGATCAGTAGCTCGGAGAAGCCGAGGATCGCGTTGAGCGGCGTTCGCAGCTCGTGGCTCATGTTGGCCAGGAAGAGAGTCTTGTGGCGGTTGGCATCCAGCAATTCGGCGTTGGCCCCTTTGAGGCGCTCGAGGAGCCGCGCCCGATCCACGGCAGTGGCGACCGCGGTCATGAACTGCTGCACCCGGCTCAACTCGTCGCCGCCAAAGCTCGGCGTGAACGGTCCCGCGAGCACCACGAGGCGTCCCTCCGGGCCGGCGGCGGTAATCGGAAGCACGAACATCGTCCGGACAATTCCATCAATCGCAAATCGGCTGACGCCTTCGCTCAGCTCCGAGACGCGTTGTTCGAGGTCGCTCAGCTGCTTTGGATCGAGGCCCCGTGCCGCCAAACGCTCTCCTTTGCCGTCGAAGACAACCGCGGCGGCCCCACCGACCAGCCGCATGGCCCATTCGAGAGCTCGGTCGGCGAGCGCGACCGGATCTTCGCCCAGCAGCTGATCCTGCATGAACGCCCGAAGACCTTCCTCTTCTGAGGAGCGCCACTGGCGCCGAAGCCAGGACGGGGGCGAAAAGCTGACGTACAGGAGCGGGACGATGAGGAGGACGGCAAGCTGGATCAGGAACTGCACGACCAGATTGGAGGCGAAGGCGCCGGCGCCCACGGCAAACACGAGGATGGCCACCAGGCCGCCGAAGCCGAAGCTCAGGGACCGCAGGCGCCATGCCTGGACCGCCGGCAGGTGGCGAGCGACGAGCCAGAAGCGAACGATCGGCTCGATGATGGTTGCCGTCCAGACGACAAGGAGCACGATGACGGCCGCGGTCTGAATCCTTATCGGGGCCGCATTAACAGCCACCAAGGCCTGCGCCGCCATGTAGCCACCAGTTGCAACAACGATCGCGATGACGGCCACCGCGTGCCACACCTGCGTCAGAGGAATCAACGAACCTCGGAAACGCAGTAGTGCGTAGCCAGAGCCCATGAAGGCAATCAGGCTGATCTGCGGGATCAGGGGAGGTGCATAGCCGGGAGGAATGCGACCGAGCAGCGAAACCAGCGACAACAGCACGATCGCAAGGGCGAGGAATCCGAGCGACCGGTCCTTGCGTCTTGCCCAGCCCACCGCGGTGGCGACACCGAGGAGCACGAACGCGATCGCACCGGCGTTCTGCAGGTAGATCAAGGCGTCCTTCAAGGTCGCCGGTCCCGTTGGCTCCCATAGGTTGGCATCGAGGTCATTCCAGGGATCCCCAATCTTTCCGCTTTGGAGCCGGGAAATCGCCAGCAGCGCGAATGGCTCCGCAGCCCTCAACGCGCATGGGTATGATCCCCCGTGATCTGTATGCCCGGACGTAGCCGCCGCGAGGGCTACCCGGCTATTGAGTGCACTCGGCGCCGCTGAGACAGATGGTGGACCTAAGTTCCCACAATACGAACCCACGCGGCGTATTCGACGGGGAGGCCGTCCCGATCTCCGACGTGGCCGATGCAAGACTTGAGGAGGCTGTCGCCTCCGTTCGGGAGTTCGTCGACCAGAGTGGTCGTCTTCCGACCGCGGAGAGCTGGACCGAGGCCGCGATGCGACCCTCGGAGAAGACGATCCGCCGGCGGTTCGGCAGCTTCCGTGAGGCCATCCAACGGGCCGGCTTGTCCTTGGATTGACGTATGACTTGGCCTGCCAAGGATGCGGGTCCACGACCTGCGGCACTCGCGTCGAGATTGGCACTCACAAGCTCCTGGGGATCGAGAGCGCGTGCGCCGACGCGATGTTGGATCTCGGCCGCCGATAGCCACTCGAGCGCGGTCACACTCACCGAATCACCGCTCAAAGCCTATTGGCATCGAGCCCTCGGGTGATGGCAAGAATTTTCTTGACACGCTGCCCGGGCCGATCTAGGTTATTGCCCTGCTCGCAGGTCACCTTGGACACTGTGGGCCAGGGAGGGAGAGTTGATTCCGGTCGCTCGCCGGGTCCTGTTCTGGATCGTCCGGCTGGGTGTCGCGCTGGTGCTGGTCGCCGCGGTGCTGGCCGTAGGGAGGCATGCCGGCGGAGGCGCCCTTATTGTCACCGCCTCCGCGGCGACGCCCCTCTCCATAACCTGCCCCCCTCCCATCACGGCTGAAGCCGATCAGGTCGGCGGAGCCTTCGTGGTCCCCGGCACGGCCACCGCGACCGGCGATGGAGTGACGATCACAGGCCCCAGCGCGGCCGTATACCCGTTGGGGACCTCCACGCTCACCTACACGGCCTTTGACAACAGCGGCGCCAGTGTCAGCTGCCAGACCACGATCACAGTCGTGGACACCACGCCGCCTGTCATCACGTGCCCTGCGCTTGTCACCGCCGAGGCCACCGGCAACGAATCAGCATTCGTGGTGCCAGGCTCTGCAACCGCGTTCGACATTGCTGGACCGGTGACGATCACCGGTCCCCCCGCCGCTTCCTATCCCCTCGGGACGACAAACGTCATCTACTCCGCGACCGACCAGTCGGGAAACAGCAGCTCATGCTCATCAGCGATCAAGGTCGTCGATACCACACCACCCTCGATCGTGTGTCCGGCTCCCGTCACCGCGGAGGCCACATCGCCGGCCGGAGCATCGGTGGTGCCGGGCGCTGCAAGTGCGTCGGACATCGCCGGGCCGGTGACGGTCACGGGTCCGTCAGGGGCCGCCACGTATCCGTTGGGCACGACGCCACTCACGTACACGGCCACCGACTTTGTCGGCAACAAAAGCTCTTGCGTGACCACGATCACAGTCGTCGACACGACTCCACCTTCCATCACGTGTCCAGCGCCGATCACCGCGGAGGCCACATCGCCGCTCGGAGCATCGGTGGCGCCGGGCGCTGCAACTGCGTCGGACGTCGTCGGGCCGGTGACGGTCACCGGACCGTCGGGTGCCGCCACATATCCGTTGGGCATAAGCCCACTCACATACACGGCCACGGACGGTGCCGGCAACACAAGCTCGTGTGTAGCGACGATCACGGTTGTCGACACGACTCCACCCTCCATCGCTTGTCCGGCGCCGATCACCGCGGAGGCGACCTCGTTCGCCGGAGCGATGGTCAATCCAGGCAGTGCGGTCGCCTCCGACACCGCCGGCCTGGTCACGATCACCGGGCCTGCGGTGGGAACCTACAAGTTGGGGACGACCACCGTCACGTATACGGCCACGGACCAATCTGGAAACCAGAGCTCCTGCACGACGACGATCACGGTCGTCGACACGACTCCGCCTTCAATCACGTGTCCGGCCCCGATCACCGCGGAGGCCACCTCGCCCGCCGGAGCGATGGTCAATCCAGGCAGTGCGCTCGCCTCCGACACCGCCGGCCCGGTCACGATCACCGGTCCTGCGGTGGGAACCTACCCGTTGGGTACAACCACCGTCACGTATACGGCCACGGACCAATCTGGAAATCAGAGCTCCTGCAACTCGTCGATCACCGTGCACGACACGATTGCACCATCGATCACCATCACCACGCCGGCCCACACCGTCTACGCCATCGGCCAGGTGGTGAATGCGTCGTACAGCTGCAGCGACATTGGCTCGGGCGTGGCCACGTGCGCCGGAAACGTTGCCAGCGGTACTCCGATCGACACGTCGTCGGCGGGAACCAAGAGCTTCACCGTCACTGCCCTGGACAACGTCGGAAACACCTCGCATCAAACGGTCACCTACGACGTGGGGTACAACATCTGCACGCTCTACGACTCGACCAAAGCGGTCCAGTCGGGAGCGACGATCCCCATCAGGCTCGAGATCTGCGACGCCGCCGGCAACGATCTGTCCTCAGCCGGAATCACGCTGACGGCCATCGGCGTCACGCAGCTCTCGACCAGCATCTCAGGTCCTGTGATGGCGTCGGGCAACGCCAACCCGGACAACAACTTCCGCTTCGCCGGTCCTGGCTACATCTACAACCTGAGCACGAAGGGGCTGAGCACCGGCACTTACGCCCTGTCTTTCACGATCTCTGGTGACCCCACGATCCACACCGTGTACTTCCAGGTCAAGTAACCGCCCGAATCTGGATGGCCCGTGTTCATCGGGCCGCTATCTTGGGCGGCCTGGGGTACGAGGCCATCGACGCCTCAGGCGGGGCCCAGCTCCGGGTGATGGCGCCCCTCGCGCAGGCCTACGAGCGCTCGGTCCCGGAGCGCTTCGCAAGACGGCGGCCTGTTCGGGCCGGGCAGCATCGTCTGGCGGGTGCACCGCGACCGCACCTTCCCGCTCGCGGGCATGCGCTCGCTCATGGTCCAGGCGCTGCACCCACTGGCGATGGCCGGCGTTGCCCAGCACAGCGACTGGAAGCGGGACCCGTTCGGGCGCCTGGCGGCGACGTCGGGCTACGTCCTGACCGTCACGTACGGCGACACCGCCGCGGCGCGCGCCGCCGCCGCTCGCGTGCGCAGCGTCCACAAGCACGTTCGCGGCACCGACGACGTGACCCGACTCGACTACAGCGCGGAAGACCCAGACCTCCTGCTGTGGGTGCACGCGGCGATGGTCGATTCGATCGTCCACGTCGTACAGCGCTATGGCCGCGCGCTCGACGCCGCCGACGCCGACCGGTACGTGGCCGAGATGGTGCCGTTCGCCGAGATCGTCGGCGTCCCGGCGGCGCGGGTGCCCGCCAGCGTTGCGGCCCTCGACCGCTACATGAGCTCGGTCGACCTGCTGCAGGCGACCCCCGCGGCAAAGGACGCGATCGGTTTCGTCCTCGACCCGCCGGACCTGGACGAGGAGTTCCGCGACCTCTGGGCGGAGCTCGGCCAGGTCGCCATCGGCACACTGTCACCGGCGGCGCAGCAGATGTACGGATTCGCAGCGCCACCTCCCGAGGTGATGGAGCGCGAATCCGTCCGCCAGCTCATCGGCGCACTCGACCTCGCCTTTGAATCGCTTCCCGGTGTGATGGAGGCTCGCGAGCGCATCGAGCTCCGCATCCGCGCATGACCGCCGCGATGCGGCAGTCGCGCCTCGACCGCGGCGCCGCGCTGGCACGCCTCGCGCTTCGCATCGGCGGCCGCTACGCGGCGCGATCGCCCCAGCTTGTCTTCGCATCGGTGGACCGGCGCCAGAAGCTGCGCCACGAGCTCGCGCTGCGCTCGGCGGAGGAGGTGGCCGAAGAGCTGGGGTCCATGAAGGGCGCGCTCATGAAGCTCGGCCAGATGGCGAGCTATATCGACGAAGACCTGCCGCCGACGTTGAGAGCAGGTCTGAAGCAATTCGAAAAGGCCGATGGCATCAGGGAGGCTCTGCGCCGATCAGCCGAGAAGCGAGCCGCCGGCCAGCCGAAGGTTGCCCAGGAACTGGCTGTAGTGACCGCTGACATCACCCGGGCAGAGGGCGCGATCAAGCGCTATCAGCTGGCTTTCGAAGCCGGAGAAATGGAGGCCCAGGACTGCGGTGCGCGCCTTCAAGAACTCGGCATCCAGGTCCGCGATCTCCGCGCGCGTGAGGCTGAGCTAGACCTTGCGATGACCTACCAGACCGAGGTCGAAGTCACCGACGAGTTGATCGCGGCGTTCCACGACGAGATCCTTGAGACCATCGAGCATGGGACGCCGGCCCAGAAGAAAGCCATCAACAGGCGCATGTTCG
>WNFA01011936.1_pt1 | contig 13383 bp, 12 predicted proteins | sample 5400481 | NCBI WGS metagenome assembly WNFA01 (sample SAMN13153340, study PRJNA577476) | soil metagenome | isolation source: 120 cm saprolite under Douglas fir tree site 2 hole 1 replicate 2 | place: USA:California | collected 2015-04-18 | reverse complement strand
CCCTCTTTTTTCCAGCACCCGCGGCATTTCTACGAAATCCGTTCCGATCAAGCGCGCTGGGGCGTGATGTGCCTGGTTCTGCTCTTCAACGGGTGGCTACTGTACCGGCAACGGGTATTCCGGCGAGTGCGAAATCAGCTAACCGCGCCCAGCGCCGGCTCAGAAACGCAAGCGGCGCAAATCTCCGACCCCTCGGGCATTGATCCGGCCACGGGGTTGTACACGCGAGGCTTCATTGAGCAGCAGCTTGGGAAAGAAATTGCGCGCGCGAAGCGGCAAAACAGCGCGCTGAGCCTGGCGACAATTCACCTCGACGAATTCGATGAGATCAACAAGCGCTATGGGCTTTCGGCCACGGACCAGGCGCTGAAAGAGCTGGCGCGGCGACTGAAGAAAGCATGCCGCGGGTCCGATTTTGCGGTGCGGCTGTCCACCGACGATTTCCTGCTGGTGCTGCCCGACTGCAACTTGGGAGAAGTTAAGGTGGTCTTGAACCGTCTCGGTGCGCTCGAAATGGTCTGCTCGGGCCGGAAAATAAACCTGACTTACACGACGGGATGGGTGGACTACCAACCCGGTGACATGCCCTCAGATTTGCTGAAGCGGGCCGCGGAAATCCTTCACCTCTACGAGAACGCCGCCAAAGGCAGCTTCGCACCCACGCTTACACTCCGCTAACGCCGTTCCAACTTATTGGAGCGAATCCGCTCGGAACGACTGCCTCCACGCTTTCAAACCAGGTCTCGATCCTCCGTTCGGCTTAAATAGTTGGAACGGCACTAGGCGGTTGCTGGGTCTTTCGCGATGCGCTCGGCCCTGGCGTTACTGCTTCGGCTTTTCTGCCGTTGGCTTAACCTCGGCAGTCTTGGCGGATGCCGCCTTGGGTTTTGAAGCAGTGGCAGCCATGACCGCCTTTGGCCGCCAGAAGTCGCCCGCTACCTTGGCGATCTCCTCTGTAGGGCTGCTGAGCGCGGGGGAAAAGCGATAGAGCGCAGACTCCGTGCCCTCCACAGCTTCGGCATTGACTTGCGAATACTTCTTGTAGCCTTCCTCACCCAGCATCTCGCGCATGGTGGGATTCTTGTCGAATCCGCCTAAGGAACTGCGCAGGGCCGTAATATAAAAGATCGTGCCTTTCGTCCCTTCGACAGACTGGGAGATGAGCAAAGGCTGGGTGTTAGCCATCTGTTCGCTGGCAGCCTTGGCCTCTTTCAGCAGTGCTTCAAATTCCGCGACGTGGCCGGGGCGCACATGGACCGCAGTGGTGCGTAACACCCTGGATTCCCCGATGAGTTGGGCGTACGTGTCCATGTCCGTAGGTGGTTTGCGGCTGAGGTCTATGCGCCGGCGGCGCAATTCACTGCGCGACCATACCAGGCAGCTTTCCCAGTCCCGCAGAATCTTCTCAGTGGCTTCTTTGCCAAAGGCTTTGCTGACTGCTTGCATCGAAAGCTCGTTGGCTTTGTCGATCTCCGCGTAATCCTGACGCGGGCTGACAAATAGGTACACGCCGCCTTCGCCAAACATGGTTTCCATGGCCAGCCAATGGTCGCCGTTGAACCGGCGATTCGCATCGACCCATTTTTTTGAAAGTGCCTGGAAGTCCGCGAGTTTCTCCGGCTTCACCTTGACTGTATAGACGTCGAGATAATTTCCCTGCGCATGAACGGCTACGGGCGCTACTAGACACACCGCGGCCGCCAAGGCCCAAATGGCTCTTTTGAACATAACTGCCTCCTCGTGTTTAAGAAACTCCCGGATGGGGAATGAAGCGAACGCTACACCCGGGAATCGACGGTGTCAAGCCGGCGCGCGAAAATGAAAATGAACCGTCGCGCAAACGATTCGTACGGGGAGAGCAAGACTGAGGAGACGCCTTGGAGGCAAGCACCACGGGCAGGAACGGCGCAGGACAAGGCGTCCTCGGTTATGCTTGAGAGAATCCGCGCCGATGAAGAGAGCCATGAACGAAGAGATACACGTGAGAATCCGACGAGCGGTAACGGCCGATGTGCCGGTGCTGCGCGAACTGATTGAGGCGTCCGTGCGCGTGCTGCAGGCGGAAGATTACACCGCGGCACAGATGGAAGGCGCGCTCAAGACGGTATTCGGCGTGGATAGTCAGTTGATTGCGGACGGGACGTATTTGGTGGCGGAGGTTTTGCTTGGAGAAGGCGAACGTTCGACCCCAAAGGGGATGGAAGGGAATAGGGTCATCGCGGGATGTGGCGGTTGGAGTAAACGCAAGACGCTCTATGGCGGCGATGCGTGGACGGAACGCGAAGATGAATTGCTGGACCCGCATCGGGATGCTGCAAAGATACGGGCGTTCTTCATCCATCCGGGATGGGCGCGGCGAGGCATCGGGAGCATGATTCTGCAGGCGTGCGAAGAAGCTGCGAAGGCGGCGGGATTTACGCGGTTTGAAATGGGGGCGACGCTTACGGGAGCAAAACTCTTCCGAGCGAGGGGTTATGTTGCCGTGAGAGGCATCGATGTTCCAATCGGGAACGGCGAAGTGCTGCCGGTGATTCAGATGGAGAAGAAAACTGAGTAGGTCCCAGGGATCAAAGGGCGAAGACCGGCTGAGCCAACTGCCAATTGCCCGCGAGAAAGGCAGGGCGAATGCTCGTCTTCTCGGAGGCCGGCTGAGTACAACTCTTGTCCCGGGGAGAGCATCCCACCAGCAACCCGCCCGAAGTACGCCCTGTGAGGAGTGTGTCCGATGAACAGGTCACGTCTAGGTACGTTTGCCCTGATCGTTTTGGGTATGTTTGCCGTTTACAGTTGCAATGGTTCCAACATGACACAGCCGGTGGTACCGGGAAGCGCGCCAATGTCGTTCACAATGACGGACGCGCCTCCGGCCGGTGTTACGGTGCTTTCGTTCGAAGTGAACGTGACGGGAGCAACGCTGAACCCCGGCAATGTGGATTTGCTTTCAGGGAAACGGTCCATCGAGGTAGAAGTAAAGGAGCTCGAAACGGAGTCGGCGTTTCTGAATACTGCCAATGTGGCGCCGGGAACGTATACGAGCCTAAATCTTACGTTTTCCAACCCAGAACTGACTTTCAAGAACGATACGGGAGCAACGCTGGCAGGCTGCGCCGCGGGAGCGGTGTGTGAAATCAAGCCGGCCGGTACGCTGACATCCACATTCACTTTCCCATCGCCGGGAATCATGGTTGCCGCCAATACGCCTACGGGAATCAAGGTAGACGTCAACCTCAACACGCTTCTGAGCCCAGCGCTGGGCGTGGATTTCAGCCAGGCCGGAGCGGTCACGGCGCAGCAGCTTGCCGTCAGGCGGGACGAGGACCGGGAGGATCTGGAAGATCTGGATGAGCTGGATGACTTGCACGGCACAGTCCAGAATCTCGATGCCACGAACAAGAAATTTACACTGCACACGGCGAACGGTGATTTCACCATCACCACCGACGGCAACACGCGGTTTGAATTCGAATCGTGCCTGACGAACAATTTCTCCTGCCTGCAGAACGGCCAGGTGGTCCAAGTGGACGTGGCGATGATGGCCGGTGGAGTCTTCCTGGCAAAGAAAATCGAGTTCGAGGATCAGCTCGAGGACGATGAGCTGCAGGGCATAGTTTTCAAGGTTGACGATGCCATGCACTTCGAGATGGTGGTGCTCGACGAACTGCGGTCGGTCAACAATGTGTCCGTCGGCAATCCGATTATGGTTACGCTGAGCAGCCCGACGTTCCGCGTGGGCACGGACGGCTTGACGGTGCCAAGCGGCCTGCAAAGCGCGTTCGAGGGCGCAGTGGATACCTCGCAGCTCATGACTGGGCAGACGGTGGAAATAAGGCTGACCGGCGCTCCAAGTCCTGGGCCGCCCATCACGGCGACTGCGAACCGGGTGCGCCTGCGAATGACACAATTCACCGCCAACGTGAGCGGCGCGCCTGTTCCGCCGAATTTCACGGTGGGCAGCTTGCCCGCGCTCTTCACCAGCGCTGGGATTACAAGCATCCAAGTGCAGACCTCGAGTGCGACGCAGTTCGAGGGAGTCACAAGCGTCAGCGGCCTTGCCGACACCAACTCCGTTTCCCTGAGGGGGCTGCTCTTCAAAAACGGGGCAAACCCCCCGGTGCTTATCGCCAGGAAGGTGCGAAAGCGCTGACCAAAATCAGAGGATAGACAATGCCAAAGCCGGGGAGTCAACTCCCCGGCTTTTCCTTTTTACCGCTCTGGGCGCTTGCCGGTTCTCGCGACGTAAATCCCAGTCGAAATCTTATCTGCAACGAAATCAAGAGCCGCGACACTATTTACTAACGGAATGCGGGCGCCTGTCCGTAGTAGCATCGACCCGTGGAATTCTTCGTGTGCCCGTTTTCGCCATCGCAGCTTCGTTCAAGAATGCTCTGAGGAAGCTCAACAGGTATGACCTCGCCATCTATCAAAGAAGTTCTGGAACAAGAGCTGGAACAGGTGGAGACGTCGCGCGCGTTGCGGCTGGAGAAGGATCAGATGCGGCCGGCGGCGGAGAAGAGCTTAATCGGGTTGGCCTTTTCCGGCGGTGGAATCCGCAGCGCGACGTTTAATTTGGGTGTGCTGCAGGCACTGGCCAGAAGGGAGTTGTTGCGCAAGCTCGATTACCTGTCGACGGTTTCCGGAGGGGGCTATATCGGTGGCTGGCTGATGGCGTGGATGCACCATCAGCAAATCGGGATCGGAGACGTGGAAGAGCGCCTTTCGGCGCGGCCAGAGTCACCCGGCCAGTCAGCCGATCCGCCCGAGATTCACTTTCTGCGCGAATACAGCAACTACCTGACGCCGCGAAAAGGACTCATGGGCGCGGACTTCTGGGCCTTCGCGTCCAGCTACTTGAGGAACACGATTCTGAACCAAATCATTCTGGTCCTCGCGCTGCTTTCATTGCTCCTGGTGCCGCGCACGATAGTGTTCCTGCTGCATGCCCTCGAAGTCCTGGAGGAGGGTCTGCAGGGTCGGCTATTCGAAAGCATTCAACCATACATGCAGTCGCAGTACTTCGCGCTGGCGCTGGCGCTGTTGCTGGGGTTCGTTGCGGTGGCATTCATGGGACTGAATCTCGTGACCGTCGATCCTCACCGGAACAAGAGAGACTATTGGTTTGCGCGCCAGTGGGCGATTCATACGTTCATCGCGGTGCCGCTGTTTTTCTCGTCGGCGCTGCTTACGTATGGGGCCGGCCAATTCCTTACCCAGTGGGGAATTCTGCAATACCCGCGTTATCGGGCGCCGCTGGTGGGATTCTTTCTCTATTTCAGCATGTGGACGGGCGCGTGTGTCATTCGCCGGTTTGTGCGAGGAAGGATGGGAGCTTCGGGAAACGGCGGGCCCGTGGGGTGGCTGGTTGTGACGACAGCAGCGTTCGCGGGATTGATGATGGGCTATCTCTTCGTGCCGTTTTCGAAAATCCTGATTCCTGCTAGCGCCGCAGCGGGAGAAACGTTCAGCAAGTGGCACATCATGACCTTTGGGACGCCGGCATCTGTGCTCATCATGCTGATCGCCGGAGTGCTGCACATCGGGCTGATGGGGCGCGGTATGAGCGACGCGCATCGCGAGTGGTGGGGCCGGCTGGGCGGCTGGCTGCTGATCTATTCCTTTTGCTGGTTGTTTCTTTTTTTGATTGCGGGTTATTTCCCGGAATGCCTTGGGAAATTGCTGGCCTGGGAGAGGCAACGCAACAGTCACCCGGTCACGTTTTCAAGCGTCCTGATCTGGATTGTCTCAACGGCCTATGGAGTCTTGTTCGGAAAAAGCGAAAACACGAGCAAGTGGTTTCCCGACGCCTCCACGAAGGAAAAGCTGCTTGGCTATCTCGCAAAGTTGACGCCTTATGTGTTCATCCTCGGGCTCTTGATGGGGCTCTCGGTCCTGGCTGCGAAGATTGCCAACTGGGCGATCGGAACCGGTGACCCGACGCTGGCGCTGCCCAGTGACTATAGCTTCGATGTCAGGGTGATGGTGCTATTTGTGGTTTTGCTGGCGGGAGCTGTGATTCTTTCATGGCGCGTGGATATCAACGAATTCTCCACCCATTATCTCTACCGCAACCGTTTGGTCCGGTGCTACCTCGGCGCTTCCGTGCCCAAGCGCGCGGGCATTCGCTTTCACGCCGCTTTACGGCGGCTTCACGCGTCAGGCGCCAGGCACGAGAGATTTCGAGTCCTTCTATGCGCCAACGGAGAAGCTAGCCTCCAAGCTTCCCGGGTTCAAGGATGGCGTCACCATGGGGACGGCCATAGCTATCTCCGGCGCGGCGGCGAGCCCCAACATGGGCTCCTATTCCGAGCCGGCACTAGCTTTTCTGATGACGCTTTTCGACGTGCGGCTGGGCTGGTGGGTCGGTAATCCCGGAGGTACGTGCTGGGCGCAGGGCAGTCCGCGTGTGGGGTTTTACTGGCTGCTGCGAGAGCTGCTGGGCTCGACGACGGACGACAGCGAATTTGTTTATCTCTCCGACGGTGGGCATTTTGAAAACCTGGGGGTATACGAACTGGTGCGAAGAAGGTGCAAGTTGATCGTCGTGAGCGATGCTTCCTGCGATTCCGATTATGCCTTTGGCGACCTGCACAATGCCATCGAGCACTGCCGGACCGATTTCGGCGTGGAGATGGTGATCGAAAAATTGCACGAACTGGTTCCGAAGGCAGATCCGGAAGACGCGCAGGCAAAACGCGCTCAGGTCCATTTCGCAAGAGGCAGAATCCGCTACAACCCGGAGTCGAGCGAGGAAGACGGGACGATCATTTACCTGAAGCCGACGCTGCTGGAAAGCGACCCGGCGGATGTTCTAGCGTACGCCAAGACGAACAAGAGTTTCCCGCACGACACCACAGCAAACCAGTGGTTCGACGAAGCGCACTTCGAGAACTACCGCGCGCTGGGTCAAGCCGTGGGAGCAGCCGCCAGCAAGGCCATTGAGGACGACATTAACCGGCTGCTGAAATGAGCGATGGCTTGGACCAGAAGGGTCGCCGTCGCGAAGGTCAGTAGATACGTGAGTTGATCCACGCAAACAGATCCGCCTGGATGTCTATCCAAAGATTTGTCATGCTTGATCCCCGCCGCGCACTTCTCCAGCAAGGGCATGTGCATCTGCATCTGTTCAGCCTAAAGTCTCACGGGCGTATTTATATGATATGCCAACGGTTAAGGGATGACCGAGGGGCGTCTGTGGGTTTCTGCGCCCGCTAACGGGACTGAGCCGTTTCGCCAGCGGACACCAGCCGCGCCAAAATCCAAGGGCTGTCAGGCCGAATCGCAAGAACAATCGGGAAAACATCCTAGGAAGCGCTGAAAATCGGGCCAAGCGCGATAGAATACAAATGCCGCAGAGCGTAGATTGCAATGGCTTTGTAATTTTTTGCCTCCCGTATGCGTAAGCTAAGTCGTGGCTCTCTCTGCGGCAGAAAGAGAATGGATGGTAGCTCCAGCACGTAGTCCGGTGCCGGACCTCGGGTCTTTGCGCATCGACGAAGGACAACGCAAAGGTGGCAAGACGGGTAAGATCCTGGGCTTCGCGTCCGCAGCCCTGGGTCTTGCTGTGTTGATCGCGGGGGCGGCGTTTGCGCTGCGAAGCCAGAAGCCGGTTGTGGAAGTCGCGCAGGCGCAAAAAGCTGAAGCCGGAGGACGGGCAGCGCTCTTGAATGCCAGCGGTTACGTGACGCCGCGGCGGCGCGCGACGATCGCCGCGAAAATTACCGGGCGCGTCACCGGCGTGTTCTTCGACGAAGGAACGCACGTCCGCGAAGGGCAATTGCTGTCGACGCTGGACGATTCGGATGCCAAGCGCGCGCTGGATTCGGCCAGGGCCGACCGCGATTCCGCGCAGGCGGCCATCGCGGATTTCCAGGTACAGCTCCGAAACGCCGAGATTGTCCTGGGCCGCGCGGAGAAGCTGCAAAAGGCCGGCGTGCAGACCCAGGAAGCGCTGGACAATGCCAGTACGGCGGCGGACAGCCTCAAGGCAAAGATTGACCTGGCCAAGAGGCAGGTGGTTGGAGCGGAGGCACGCATCAGCGTGGCGCAACAGGCTGTTGACAATTGCACGATTCGCGCGCCGTTTGAAGGCACCGTGGTTTCGAAAGATGCGCAAGTCGGAGAGATGGTTTCTCCTATCTCCGCGGGCGGCGGATTTACGCGCACGGGCATCGCCACGATTGTGGACATGAATTCGAATGAGATCGAAGTAGACGTAAACGAGACCTACATCGCCCGCGTCGAGCCTGGGCAGCCGGTTACCGCGATCCTCGATGCTTACCCGGATTGGGAGATTCCCAGCCGTGTACGCACCATCATCCCCTCCGCGGACCGGCAAAAGGCCACGGTGAAGGTGCGCATTTCATTTGTGAAGCTGGACCCCAGAATACTGCCGGACATGGGGATCAAAGTAACTTTTCTCGGCAGGGAAGTGGAGACAAAGAAGGGCGAGCTGGCGCCTTCGGCCCTGGTTCCGAAGGACGCCGTCCGCGAGGAAAACGGGAAAAAGATTGTATTCCTGCTGAAGAACGATCACGTCGAGCGCCGCGCCGTGACGACCGGAGGAATGCGCGGGGATGTTGCCGAAATTCTTGCTGGACTTGCAGCAGGTGACACCGTGGTAGTGAAGGGGCCGGAAAATCTCCGGGATGGACAGGCAGTCGAAATCAAGAAATAGGAGCACTCAAAAATGGTTCGTGTGGACGGCAAGGGAAATGGAAACAGCCTAGTGCAGGCGCGCGGTCTGGACAAAACCTACCGGCGCGGCGGGGAAGAAATCCAGGTGCTGCAACGGCTGAATCTGGATGTGGACAAAGGCGACTTCGTCGCGTTCATGGGGCCGAGCGGTTCCGGCAAAACAACGCTGCTGAATCTGCTGGGCGGGCTTGACGTGCCGACGCATGGCAGCATCACCGTTGCGGGCGACGAAATTACGCACATGTCCGGCAGCAAGCTTACGGAATGGCGCGCGCGGCACGTGGGCTTCATCTTCCAGATGTACAACCTGATTCCCGTGCTGACGGCGTTTCAGAACGTGGAGCTGCCGCTGCTGCTGACCAAGCTTTCGAAATCGGATCGGCGCAAGCACGTAGAAACGGCACTCGCCGTGGTCGGCTTGGCAGACCGGATGAAACACTATCCGCGGCAGCTCTCCGGCGGGCAGGAGCAACGTGTGGCCATTGCGCGTGCGATCGTGGCCGACCCGAACTTCCTGCTGTGCGACGAGCCCACCGGCGACCTGGACCGCAAGAGCGCGGATGAAATCATGGACCTGATACAGCGGCTGGTAAAAGAGTACGGGAAAACGGTGTTGATGGTGACGCACGACCCGGTGGTGGCGCGCCGTGCGGATCTTACGCTTCATCTGGAAAAAGGCCTGCTCGTTGAGGCCGGCGAGCGGCAGGAAGTTGCTGCGGGAGGGGTGGCATGAAATTCCGCGGGTTGATCTTCGCCAATCTCTTTCGCAAGAAACTTCGCCTGGTCCTGACTATCGGCTCATTTGCGGTCGCGCTCTTTCTTTTTGCATTCCTTGCCGTCGTCAAGAGCGCCTTCAGCCGGGGCACCGAAGTGGCCGGCGCGGATCGCCTGGTAGTCATCAATCGCATCGGCCTCATTCAGACGCTCCCGATTTCCTATCGCGACAAAATCCTTACCATTCCGGGTGTAAAAGCCATTACCCACAACCACTGGTTTGGCGGCGTCTACCAGGACGAAAAAAACTTCTTCGTGCAATTTGTTATTGACCCCGAAAATATGCGCCAGGTCATGGCCGAATTCGTGGTCCCCGATGATCAGTGGGCTAACTTCCTGAAGGACCGCCAGGGCGCCATTGTCGGCGCAAGGACGGCCAAGCGCTTCGGCTGGAAAATCGGCGACCACATTCCTATCAAGAATGCCCTCTACGGTCCCACGAAAACCTGGGAGTTTAATATCGATGGCATTTATCACAATCAGCGGCCCGGTGGCGACGAAGCTCAATTTTGGCTCCAGTACAAATACTTCGACGAGAACGTCCCCCCGGTCATGAAGGCCACCGCCGGCTGGTACGTCCTCAAACTCAACAGCCCCGAAGACGCCGTCCGCGTCGCCAAAGCCATTGACAGTATGTTTGCCAACTCCTCTCAGGAGACCAAGACGGAAACCGAGTCGGCCTTCGCCGCGGGTTTCGTCAAGCAGTTCGGCAACATCGAGTTCCTTATCCTCACCATCGGCACGGTCGTCTTTTTTACCCTGCTTCTCGTCACTGGCAACACCATGGCCATTTCCGTTCGCGAGCGTATCGGCGAGCTTGCCGTTCTCAAGGCCATCGGGTTCAGCGATCGCTCGATTCTCTTTATGGTTCTCGGGGAGTCACTTGCCATCTCGCTTTTCGGAGGCGTTTTGGGTCTTGTTTTTGCCGGCCTGGTTATTCCCATCATCGGCGGTACGTTAGTCGGCTTCCTGCCCACCCTTATCCTATCTTCTTCGGTTATCTTTCTAGGGCTCGCTACTGCACTGCTCGTGGGCGCCATCAGCGGCCTTCTGCCGGGAATCGGCGCAATGCGCATGCGCGTCGTGAATGCGCTTGGGAGGGTCTGAACATGGCCATTCCCGTCGTCTACAACTTCCGCAGCGTAAGAGCCCGCTGGACCTCTGCTATCGTCGCTGTCCTGGGCATCGCGGGCACCGTCGGCGTATTCATCGCCATGCTCTCACTCGCCCGCGGCTTCAGAGCAACCCTTGTCTCCTCCGGCTCAGAGGACAACGCTCTCGTCATGCGCGCAGGCGCCACCTCGGAAATGACCGGCGGCGTCTACCTCGAGACCGTAAAGATCCTCAGGGACCTGCCAGGTGTTGCTCGTGCCGCCGATGGTCCTCTCATCACACCCGAGGTCGTTCTCGTGGCTCCGATTCCGCTGCGGTCCACGGGCACCGATGCCAACGTCCAGGTTCGCGGCGTTTCCGCGAACGTCTTGGCCATCCGCAACAACATTAAGATCGTCCAGGGCCGCATGTTTCAGCCGGGTCTTTCCGAGCTGGTCGTCGGCAAGAACGCTAACACCACCTATTCCGGCTTAACCCTCGGAAACACAATCAAGTTGGGTATTGAAAGTTGGCAAGTCGTCGGCGTCTTCGATGCCGGCGGCAGCGCCTTCGATTCAGAAATTTGGGCCGACGCTCATCTTCTCAGCGCGGCTTTCCCGCCACGCTCTGACAATTTCTTCCAGTCTGTGACCGTCCACCTCACCTCTCCTGACGCCTTGCAACAATTCAAGGATGCGGTGACTGCCGACCCGCGTCTGAACGTTGACGTTATTCGCGAAATTGACTACTACGCCAAGCAATCCACGCGAATGACCGCGCTCATCTATCGTCTCGGAGGCGTCGTTGCCATCATTATGGCCATGGGCGCCGTTTTTGGCGCGCTGAACACGATGTACTCCGCGGTAGCCGAGCGCGGCCGCGAAATTGCGACGATGCGCGCCCTGGGCTTTGGTGCTGCTGCCGTTGTTTTCTCGTTCCTGATCGAGGCATTTCTCATTTCTTTCGTGGGGGGCGCCATCGGTTGCGTCGCGGTCCTGCCGCTGAACGGACTCACCACTGGCGCGATGAACTGGCAGACCTTTTCGCACTTGGCGTTTGCTTTCAAGATCACCCCGCTATTACTTCTGGCCGGCATCATCTTTGCATTGGCCATGGGTCTCCTGGGCGGAATGCCACCGGCGATTCGCGCAGCGCGGCGGCCCGTGGCCATAGCTCTGCGGGAGTTGTAGGCCGCGCGGCTGCGAGCGATTTGCGCGTCCACTTCGGCATTGGGAAAGCGGAAAAAATCGACCTGCTGGAAATTCGCCGGCCCAGCGGGCACATCGATACGCTCAAAGACGTCAAGCCCAACCAACTCATTGTCGTCAAAGAAGGCAAAGGCATCGTGGACTCTGTGCAGTTTGGGCTGCAAAAGCGCACCCGGTCCGCGAAGTAAAGAGTCGCCAACCATGCATGTTCCAAGGCCAAGGATTCTTATCCAAGCGTTGGATACTCAGGCCATTACTCGGAGCTCCCTCCGAAGAGCCGCAAGACGATCCCGGTGGAAGCCCAATAGTTGTTCTGCTGAACATTAACGCCGAAGGAGGTCCTGTAGTAGTCGACGTCGAACAAACGGATCCTGAGGCGCCGGGATGGGTTGATGTCTAATCCTCCGCCCACCTTATACGATAAACTGGCATCCGAAGTCGTGTAACCGTAGCTCCCGCTCACGGTGGTGTCTGCGCGCGATCCTCCAACCAGGGCCTCAACAAATGGGGCTGCGCCCCATCTATTTCGCCCCCGGCGGAAGAAGCGAGGCCCGTAATGATTTCCATAGAGCACAGTCTTGACGCCATTGGCCGTTACGTAGCTGTAGCTAGTGTCCGCGACGATCTGCAACCAGGGTTTTACGTTCCAGCCAAAGGACCCCAGTGCGCCGTTTAAGTTGCTCCAAGTTCCCGCGCCGCCCAATCGTGCAAAGGCGTAGCCGCCATAGAGTTCGATCAAAGGCGTTCTGCGAACACTCGGCGGGTTGGGCTTCTCCCAGCTTGTGTTCACGTTTGCGGGCCTAACAGCTGGTGCTGCTGGTTGAGCCGGTGAGGCCTCAGGCTCTGCAGGCGCGGGCGGATTAGGCTGGACGACGGCCGCAGCCGTTTCCGGGGCATCGATTGTGGCTCCGCGCACTTGTGCCGGGGCCGGTTGAGCCGGTGCGGGTTGAGGCTGTGCAGGCGCAGGCGGATTAGGCTGCACAACGGCCGCAGCCGCTTCCGGGACATTCAATGTGGCCCCGGGCAATGTGGCTCCGGGCGCTTGTGCCGTGGCTGGTTGAGCCGGCGTGGGCTGAGGCTGTGTAGCCGTAGCCGGATTGGGCTGCACGACGACCGCAGCCGTACTCGGGGGATTCGATGTGGCCACGGGTACTCGTGCCGAGGCCGGCTGTAGCACGGTAGCTCCAGAATGATCCACCGCGATCAGATTCGAGTAGACGTAACCTACCTTACCGTCCTTAGTTTCAATTCGAGAGAAGATAAACCCAAACTGTAAGATCGTGAAGCGCTCCCCGCAAGATAAGGAAGCCACTGCGTCGGGAGTCCGCCTGGGCTTTCCGAAAACTTGTGTGTCTTCTGGATGGTTGCGGCAATCTACATACCCCACGTCGTCAGCCCAAGCAGCTGAGGCCGCAAGAAAACATCCGCCCAGCAGAATAAGCAACCGATTGCGTAGCATCTCCCCCTCCTCAGCCCGAGGACACCCCGAGCCCTTATGACCTTTATCGAGCCGGGAGACGTAATCGTCAAATTCCACGAGGGCCAGGAGGCCCCAAAGCGGTACTGGCCGAATGGCCAGTGCCATTGCCCGGGCCGACCCGGTCCGGAGCTTGAGAGA
>WNFA01003304.1_pt1 | contig 13390 bp, 13 predicted proteins | sample 5400481 | NCBI WGS metagenome assembly WNFA01 (sample SAMN13153340, study PRJNA577476) | soil metagenome | isolation source: 120 cm saprolite under Douglas fir tree site 2 hole 1 replicate 2 | place: USA:California | collected 2015-04-18 | reverse complement strand
TGCGAGAGGTACACATTGAAGTACTGCGCGCCCGGGTCGGCGGCTGTTACCGAAACCTTGATCACGCTGCTGGCGCCGAGGTCCACCGTCCTGCACATGCTGGGCGCGCTCTCTCGCAAATAACAGGTCGGCGTCGCGGGCCCGGTGCAGCTCGACACACCGTTGGGCTCCCATCGCACCGCGGTCAGCTCGACCGACCAGGTTCCAGAAGCGAGGTTGTTCGTGCTCGATCCGGTCGCGGTGGCCGTGAACGTGCTGCTGCAGTTGACACCGTTCGAATCCCAGAACTGTTTTGGCGACCTGGCCATCGTCGTGACCGTTGACCCGCTCGCGATCGTTCCGGTGACGGATTGGCTGTTTACCGGGATCGAGGTGGCGCCTGAAGGAGCGCCGGCGGACGTCACGGTGAAAGCCTGACCCGCGACCGTCACCGTCGAGCCGCCCGCCACGGCGGCGACCAACGCTGTGACTGGAATGGCGACGATGGTCCCGCTCTGCGATGACGTGGTGGCCGCCAGGGCCGGTTCATCCGGCGGCCTCAGCTCGTTGCTGATGAAGCCGCCATTCTGGGTGAACCCACCTGCGAAGTCGTAGACCCCGCCCGCCAGGAAGTAACAGCCGGCGTTGGCTGCAAGGCTTGGGTTGGCCGTATAAGTCCCTGGCTGCTCGACGCTGCCGCTCGTCGTGCTCCACGACTGCGATGTGGCGTTGAGCGTCGGCATCGGATAGTTGGGGTCGGGCATGGTCCAGCCGTTGGCCTGGGTTCCGGTCACGGTCCACGGTGTCGGCGTGGTCAGGGCCGGCGGCGGCCCGCAGATGTCGATCACATTGCCGTTGATGGAGCCTCCGGCAACGGCACTGTTGTCAAAGATGCTTCCGTTCGACCAGATGTCGCCGGTCACGAAGGTCTTGGAGTTGCCCTGGAACGTCATCGACGCCCCGGTGCCGTTGCAAGCACCTGGGCTCAGGGTCAGGATCGCGGCTCCGTTGGTGCCTGCCTTACGCGCCACCGCCGTCGCGGCGGCCGCGATGGTGATCGTCGGCCCGGAGCCCAGCACCTGCATGATCGCAACCGGTGTCGAATGACTGACTGTGACCGCAAAGCTGACGCCTGCGATTGCCTTGTTCGTGACGTTGATGTTCAGAACCTGGCCCCACGGGTCCCCGAAGGTGCAACTGGCGGCGAGAGTGCCCAGCCCGGAGCAAGATATCGGGCCGTACAGTGCCTCGTTGCCGGCATACGTCTGCGCGGCTGTCTGCTCAGCCTGCGAGTAATCGGTTGTATTCATGTAGTTGTATGCGGCCGCGAGTGCCGCCGCGTCGGCTGCAGCCTGAAGATGGCGGCGATCGAGGTAAGCCCTCCCGCTGTCGATGGCCAGGCCGACGAATCCAAAGAGAACGAGGATCATCAATGCCACGAGAACAATCGCTTGACCGCGCTGCACCTGTCTCGAACCAGTGGCCATCTCAGTATTCCGTGCGGTAGACGGCCGCGGCCGCGATGACCAGGTTGTTGGTGATGAACTGACTGATGAGCGGGGTGATCGGCACGAAGTTGTAGCGAATGGTCACCTGCAGTGGAGCGTGGTCGTGGGCGGGATTCGTCGCGCTGCACCCGGGATTGGACTGATGGCCAGAGGGACCGGTTGGACTTAGCCACGTCTGGCCGCCCGGCGCGTTCTGGAGCGTGGACGACAACGATTCAACGGTCGATGGCGGGTTTTGCTCCGTGATGTAAATCCAACCCTGATTCGCCGGTGGCGTCGCGGCGGTGATCGGCCCGTTCGGACATGGATTGGCAAGATTGACGTCGACCGCGTGGATCTTCGCGGCACTCTCGACGTCGCCGTTGGTAGGTAGCAGCGCGGAATCGCGGATTGCCACCCTGACGGCCTCGTTCACAGCCTGGTTGAGGGTGATGTACGTATAGATCACGCGCCCGAAGTCGACCATCACGAAGATGAGCAGCAGCAGCAGCGGCGCCACGATAGCGAACTCGACCATCGACTGAGAGCGCTGGCCGCGCACGTGCGCCCTGACCTTTGAGGCCACCTCAGAAGCCGCCGATCAGCATGTGAGTGTTGACCGCGAGATGGACCGAGTTGCCCAGGACCCCTTGCATGAACCCCGTTGCGAATCCGAAGTTCATGACCAGGATCACGTTGACATCCTGGCCCTTGAGGCTGTTGTCAGTCGGAGCGGCTGTCAGGTCCAAGCCGGGCGTGCCGTTGTAGCAGATGTACAGCAACGGCTGATTGATGGCTCCGGCTGCGTATGCGCTGTCGACGTACGGCGGGTTGTACTGAGAGTTGCCGTCAGACGTGGCCGGGCAGGTCGTGCCGGAGGAGTTCTGAAGTGCGGACGCGGGCAACCCGGAGTTGGTGAGCATTCCGTCGACCGCGGTCTTGATCGCGCCGTCAGACAGGTAACAGTTCGGTACTGGGCATTGGCTGTTGGTAGGGCCGGCGTTGGGATCGAACCAGGTCGCCTGCCGCGCCCCTTCCCGGGTCGCGCCCGCCAGTCCGACGTCGAAATAGAAAACTCGTCCCAGGTCCGTGAGGCCCAGCGCCAGTAACAGCAGCACGACCGCCGCGAGGCCGAATTCGACCGACGATTGGCCGCGCTGCTCGACATCGCGCATCATCGGATCACGCCGCTGTGCATGAGCAGGACCAGCGCGGGACCGAGAAGGATCACCCACAGGGTCGGAAAAATGCACCCGACCATGGGGATCAGCATCTTGAGGGAGGCCCGAGCGCCTCGCTCTTGTGCGGTCACCAGGCGCTTCTGCCTGATCTCATCGGCCTGTATTCCGAGCACCTTCACGAGCCCAGAACCAAGCTGCTCGGATTGGATCACCGCCTGAACGAAACTGTTCAGCTCTTCGACTCCGCAGCGCTGAGCCATGTCATTCAGCGCTTCGAGGCGTTGTTTGCCGATCCGCACTTCCTGCAGTACCCGCGCAAATTCCTCTGCCAGCGGGTGCTCGTACTTCTGTGCCACCTTTTCCATCGCGGCCTCGAAGGTCAGACCCGCTTCCCCGCACACGACGAGCACGTCGATCACATCGGGCAAGACGAACTGGATTTCATTGCGGCGGCTCTTCACCTTGCGGCGAAGCCAGAGCGTGGGCAAGTAGAGCCCGGCGATCGCGCCCACCGCCGCCCCCAGGGCGATGATCACACGCGACCCCGCGAGCAGGCCAATGCCTATGCCGAGAGCGCAGAGGAGACCAGTGACTACGTAGCGGACTGCGATGAAGTCGCTGGTGCTCATGGCGCCGGGCCGGCCGGCGAGATACAGGTCGAGATTGATGCGTTGTCGAGCCTTCTCGGGCATCGTCTGCTCGAGGAGACGCCCCAGACGCTGAATCGCGGGCCGCACGACCCGCTCGCCGAAGGGGGCCTGGAGCTCCATCTCGACCAGCGAAAGAGGCAGCCCGGTCTCGTAGGCACGCAAGCGGCCTTCAACCAAGTCTGCGTTGCTAGGCGGCGCCGGCGTCAGGCTCCACGTAGCGATGAAGGCGCCACATGCCGCAATCGCGCCCAGAGCCAGAGCTAAATACAGGATCGTCATGGTCTAAACCCGGAAATTGACGATGCGTCTGATGAATACGTTTCCGACAGCGACTGATACCGCCGCGACGACGAGAAGCTCGATTCCGGCCCGGTCCGTGAACATGGGACGGAAGTAAGTCGGCGTAATGAAGTACAGGATCGCGGCCACGATGACGGGCAAGAGGGTGATCACCCACCCCGAAGCCCGAGCCTGGGCGGTCATGGCTGAGATCTGGCCCTTGATCTGGACCCGCTGGCGAATCGTGTGCGAGATACCGTCCAGGATCCGCGCGAGGTTGCCGCCGACAGAGGCCTGGATGTTGATCGCGGTGACGATCAGGTCCAGGTCCTCGCTACCGGCGCGGCGCACCATATTCGCCAGAGCGCGTTCGGTGCCGCTGCCGATGTTCATCTCCCGAATGACACGCCCCAGCTCATCGCCGATTGGTGCGGTTGTATTGCGCGCCACGGTTTCCATCGCCTGGGGCAGGGATAGGCCCGCTTTGAGGGCGTTCGCCAGCAGACTCAACGTATCCGGCAGCTGACGGTTGAGCGCCTTTAGGCGCTTGCCTTGGCGATACTTCAGGTAACGCATCGGCAAGAGATACGCAGCGACAGCTGAGATCACGAACTGGGGTCCGAAGCCGAAACGGAGCAGCGAGATCAGGGCGCCCCCGATGAGAAACCCGACCTGGATCATGACGAACTCAGATGGACGCAGCTTTAGATTCGCTCGCACCAAGTGTTCCCCCAGGGTCAGCCCGCCATTGAGGCGGCGGCGCTGGTTTGACCTGTGCGCCAGCGCTTCGAATGGTTGATTGACGCGCTCACGAAGCGTCGCCGGCCGCACGCCGGCGGAGGCGGCGGCAACGTTCCTGAGCTCGTCCCCCTCGTGGACTCTTGGCGGGAGGGCAAGTGCGATGCATGTAATGAGGACGCCTATGGCCGCAAGTGCTGAGAAGAGGACGATGTTCGACATTTCAGCCGGTCGCTCCCGCCATTGGGAGCGGCTCGAAGATCGTGGGCGCCAATGTCTCGCCACGCTCGGCGAAATGGTCCATGTGCACCGAGCGATTCCCGGTCGCAGTGTGGAAACCCCGGACGTTGCCTTCTTCGTCTACGCCTGTCTGGCGAAACTGGAACAGCTCATGTGTCTGCGTCTCGCCGTTCGTGAGCCCAGTCACTTCGCAAACGCTGACGATCTTCCGCGCCCCACCACGTACTCGTTGGGTCTGGATGATCACGTCGATGGCGGACCCGATCTGTTTCTGAATGGCGCGTGAGGGAAGGTCCGTGCCGGCCATCAAGACCATCGCTTCCAGGCGGCTGATCGCGTCATGAGGACTGTTGGCGTGGACCGTGCTCATCGAACCTTCGTGACCGGTGTTCATCGCTTGAAGCATGTCGAGGGCCTCGCCGCCTCGGCATTCGCCCACCACGATCCGGTCGGGCCGCATCCGCAGCGCGTTGCGGACAAGATCCCTGATCTCGACCGAACCCTTGCCCTCGATGTTGGGCGGTCTGGCTTCCAGGCGGATCACGTGCGTCTGGCGCAGCTGAAGCTCCGCTGCATCCTCGATCGTGACGATGCGCTCGTCGGATGGGATGTAGCCCGAGATGATGTTGAGGAGCGTCGTCTTGCCAGACGACGTCCCTCCGGAGACAAGAACGCTCAGCCGGCTCCGCACAGCAGCTTCGAGGAAGAGCATCATGTCGGCGGTTGCGGACCCCATCGCCAGCAAGTCCGAGGGGCGCAGCTTTTCCCGCGAGAACTTCCGGATCGTCATGCATGGACCCTCGAGAGCGAGCGGCGGCAAGACCACATTGACTCGGGAGCCGTCACGAAGCCGCGCATCGCACATCGGCGAACTCTCGTCGACGCGGCGGCCCACAGTGCTTACGACTCGATCGATCACCTGTCGAAGCTGCGCGTCGCTCTCGAAAACAACAGAGCTGAGCATCACGCGCCCGCTTCGCTCCACAAACACCTGGCGCGAGTGATTGATCATGACCTCTGAGATGGCTGGGTCCTCGAGCAGCGGTTGAAGCGGGCCCAAGCCGAGCACCTCGTCGAGAAGCGCATCAACCAGGTGTCCGTAATCGAGCCGGTTGAGTGCGACGGACGCAGTGCGGATGTACTCCTCCGCCAGGCTCCCGATCAGCCTGCGGACCCCTTCTCGGTCCCCGATGTCGATTTCATCAGCATGGCGTTCGACGAGGAGGGCATGGATGGCCGCCTTGCTGGTGGCGAACGGGCTTGCCGGACGGCCGAGCTTTTGCGCGGACTGGTCAAGAGTCGGAGTCGGCGCGCCAACAGCCTCGGGTTGCCGCCCCGGTATGACGCTCAAGCCCCGGTCGGATAAGCCTGCGGGGGCCGCATCAGGGCGCTTGAGAGAGTCGAGCCTATCTTTGAGCGCCAATCAACCTACCTCCAGACTGCGCTTCATCGCCGGCCGAGTCTTCGAATGGCGTCCTGAGCGCTCCGGCGGACTCGGGGGTTGCGATCCGCGAGGCAGGCCCGAAGCGATGGCCCGGGTTGATACGCCGGAATCGCCCCTAGCGCTTTGGCGGCGGACATTCGGACCCACCAGTCCCGCTGCTCCAGCGCGATCGTCAACTCAGCGATGCCGGCGGGGGCTCCCAGCCAGCCCAGCGCGCGGCTGCTCGCCTTGCGCGCTCGACGCGATCCCGTCCTGAGCTGCAGAATCAAAGCGGCAATGGCCGTGCGCCGGCCACGCAGACCTGCTGCGGTTGCAACCGCTGGATGCGCGGCTCGCAGTTGAGACCCGCCAAGCACAGCCTCCAGATAGAGGTCGGGAGCGGCACGTGCGAGCGCCACTATCAGCGACGGCCTCGGGCCGATCCTCTGGATCGCCATCAGCAGCGCATCGGCGCTGCGCACGCCTCCGATCTTGGACAGCGCGCGGGTCGCCGAGTCCCGCACCCTAGGCCACCTCGACCACAAGAGTGGGGTGAGCCATGGAACCACCTGCTCCATTCGCATGGCACCCGCTATCCGGGCGCTCCTCGCCGCCACGATGGGGTCACGCGACCCCAACCCGTCGATCACGGTGTCGGCCGAGCCCGAGCGCTTAATAGCGGAAGCGATGTGCCGGAACGAAATGCTTTCGGGATCCAGGGGCGCGATCAGGTCGACGAGCAGTGCGGCGCTGTTGACCTCGCCGTCATGCAGATCGATTTTCAAGTTGTCGCTCTTGCCCGCGACTGCAGCGTGGAGGTGCCGACGTACAAGCGCTCGGCGAATGGCGAGGCGGGGCTCGAGCGGGTGAGGTCTTGGTGCGCCCATCAGCAATCGCGCTCCACCGCCCGTGATAGTCCAGCCTCGATTTGCAGGAAGCTGCGGCGGCCGTTTCCATGCTTTCCGTCAAGGATTTCCGCCAGCGCGCGCGCCCCCCGCGTGATCTCGCTGCGAGGGTCAGTGAGGCTCAGGATCGTCCCCGTCAGCGCTGCCTCATCCGGCTTCGAGCCATCGAAAGCAACCTCGACGTCGACACTGCGCCTCAGCGTTCGCTCGACTGCGGTTTTCATCACTGCAGGCTTGGCAGATCGGTTGTTCAACACGACAGTCAAGCGGTCGTCGGGCGTGCCCAGCTTTCGCAAGATGTCTATCGCATCGGCGGCGCTCTTGACTGCCGACAGCTCTGGCGCCGTGACCACGATGAGGTGCTGGGTTAGATCGAGCACCGCCAGCGTCGAGTCATCGATCGCGATGCCCAGGTCTACAACGACATATCGGAAGGTCTTGCGAAGGACGGTGACCGCGCGGGCGATGAGATCCGGCGTGACCTCGTCGGATTCCTCCGGGCGAAGGGCGCCAGGTAGGATCATCGGGCCGCCAGAGTGGTAGAGGATGGTGCTCAAGAGTGATTCCTCGAACGCCTCCGTGGGCGTTGCCGCCATGCGCGCGAGGCAGCTCGTCGGTACCAGCCCCGCAAGCAGGGCGGCGTGGCTGTACGGAAAATCCAGGTCGAGCAAAACGACCTGACCGGGGTTGCTTCGCGACAGGCATCCGACGAGGTTGAGCGCCAAACACGTGCCACCGGACCCACCTTTTGGCGAGTACAGGCCGACGACTGTCGCTTCGCCGAGAAGCATTCCCCACGCCGCTTGCACAGCGGTGTCCGCGAAGGTTCGATACCGCTGGTTCGCCAGCCGGCGTAGCTCGTCAAGGAACGCGGTGTCGCGGCCGATCACCGAGGTCATGCTCTGCTTGTCGAGCGCGACCAGCCTGCAGTCCGTTTCGGCGATCACCGACGCTTGCTGGTCGTGGCCAAGCATGCAGGCCGTTTCTCCGAAGAAATCGCCGGGTCCGAGAACCGCAACTGTGACTGCGTTGGGTGGCCTCTCGACGATCACCCTGCAGCGCCCGGTCTCGATGAAGAAGATGGTGTCGCCCGGCTCGCCCTGGTAGACGATCGCTCCGCCGGCCGCAATCATGATCTGCCGAACACGACGAGCAAGGTTCCTGATAGTGCTTTCGGGGAGTGTGAAGAAGACTGGGGCCCGCTCGAGAACCTCGACCCGCTCGAGCATGGCGTGATACGGGGGCCAGCTGCTGTCAGCCTGCTCGCGGGTCCGGTTGAACGGGCGGCCGAGACGTTGACCGTTGAGGACCGGTGGTGGATTCCCCGGCCCGATCGCACGGGAGCCAGGCATAGGGACGCCTGTTCTCATCGCCACTCATCCCACATCGGCGAGGCCGGTCATGCCTTCGTGAACGCCCACCGCGCATCCATCTGTATCGGTCCCACAACCGTCGGCGCGGAGGTCGATGGGCAGGATGGGTCCGGCGACGCAGGCTTGGGGTCATAGTCCTGGAAAGCAAGAAGGACATATTTCAGCGTGACGTTGGCGACCAGCCAATCCAGGTACTGGGCGTCACATTGCGTCAACACCACCGTGATGCTGCTCGCGACTCCGATGGATTGTCCCTCCTTCGGGCTTGCGGACGCTGGGCCGACACGGATCACATGCAGATTGGTGAAGACGGTCTTCGTCGCCATATGCGGATTCAGCGGAGAGAAGACAGACGTGTTGACGGTGGCGATGATGTTTATGTAGTCGCCAGGCGTTATGTATCCGGCGACACCTTGCAGCTCGCCAGAGGACAAGGTCATGGCGACGTAACCCCGTGGAATTGGCAGGAATGGGTTGGTGCCGCTTTGGATCTGGTCAGGATTGGCGGCAACGATGTTGGGCGTGATTGCCTGGCCTTTGTATATCGGCACCACGGCGGAGTAGCCAGTCACGTCCTGCAGTCGGGTAAAGGCATGTGGTTGCAGCGATGACGCCGAGACCTGAACAACCGACAGCATGGCGATGTTGATCGGCTGTCGCGCCTGGATGTCGGCCGCGGCAACGACCACGGGCACCGCCCCCCCCGTCAGTCCGCGGTTCGCGAACACGATCCCGAAGGCGAACATGCCTACGAACGCCAGTAGAGCCATTCCCACGCCAAGCAGAAATAGCGGGGTGCGAATCGCGGCCTTGGGCCGCGCCGGCGGAGAAAGTGGTAGCGGCAATGCCATGACTAACCTCCAGCTGGTGGCAGCGTTGACGCGTTAACCCAGCGCTTCCCGTCCCAGTACTCATCGAGATTGATATCTGCCGGGTCCGATGTCGGCACGATCCTCTGCTCACGACTGAACACGAGCGTGCCCGCGATCAAGTCGTGAAGCGCCTGCTTTCGAGGCGTGAAGGCGGCCATAAGCCACCCCACCATCAGGGTCAGGCTCGAGAAAAGCTTCAGCCAGTAGCGGGCGGTCGCACGCCAGAAACCGATCGGGTCACCATGCCGGTCGGTGACATATATCCCCAAGGCGTACTTGCCCACCGTGCCCTGCATGGGAGAGCTCTCGAACAGAGCGAAGTAAGCCCACGCGAGAGCAGCCGACACCAGTTGGAAATTGATGACGCCGTAGAGGATGCCCACGACATTGATTTCGCGGGGGCTCATCATCACGACCCCGACGGCCAGGACGCCCTCGACGATGTACAGCAGAATGAAGTCGATGAGATAGGCCGCAAATCGCTTCCAGAAGCCCGCGTAGCGGCGCTCGCTCACAACAAAGCCAAGCGTCCCCGCGGGCAATGCTTGGCTCATCTTGGCTCGCTCAGCTCCTACCATCGGTCCCCAGAACGGGTTCACGGTAGTGACTGCCGGACCCCGAGACAACGGGACTTATGTCCTTGCGCAGCGCAACAAAGTCCTGAATCTTCAGCATGTCTTAGGCTTTTGCCGAGGCCAGATGGCTACGAAAAGCGATATCAGGCGAGGGCCGCGACTACGTTCGAAAAGACGTTTGCGATCTGGTTGCCCATGGTGAGGAGAACGACTATCACCACGATCGATACGAGCACCAGGATGAGGGCGTACTCGACCATCCCCTGACCGCCTTGAGTGCCAGCGGCTCGGCGCCTTATCGTTTTCACAAGGTTTCTCGCGAGCAACCCGAAGACGTAGAGCCAGAAAACCGCCACTACCAGAGCCAACGCGAGTGCCAACCACCAATCCTCGTCCGGGTCAGGCAATCGCTGAGGCGCGATCAAGACGCCCGTCGGAATTTGCGCGAGCACGGTGCTTTTGGCAGCGGTGTTTTCCTCTCCGGCGCCGGCTCCTCCGCCACCTTGTGTTCCGGGCTGGACCTGGGTCACCGGCGGCGGTAAAACGGCAGGCGGTGTCGGAGTCGCTGCAGGGCGAGGTGAAGGCGGCGGCGTAGGCGATGGCTGATGCTTATACCAGCCGTAGTGATGGCCATGGTTGTCGGGATTGGCGTCGGCATAAACACTCAAACTCGACAGCGGGACAAGCGTCAGCGACACAAGAAATGCCAAACCGGTTGCGCTTACAGCCAGACGGATTGTTCTCACCTTCATACTCCGGGCCCACACCGTACGCGAGGGGTCCTTCCGTCGCACTAGGTCAAATGTCCCGTCGGGCGGGCGCGCCGTACGTCAACGCCAGATCCGCGTCTGGGTCATATGTCCTAGGGCAGCGGATACAGAACTCTCCAGCAGCGGCTTGCGAATTCGACGATGTACACCGCTTCCTCTGCGAGGTTCGCAACGCTTCCATTAAGAGGACGCGCGCGCGGCGCCGGTGCGATGAGATCAGCCGGAGCAACAGAGGCTTGGCTCGGCGGATCTCCAGTATCCCCCTTGCCACGGAGGGTCAAGAATCAGTCGAAGTAGGTGTAAAGCATCACCCCAACTAGTAACAACCGTCAGCCGTAGGCCTTTTGTCATCCAGCCGAACTTCTACAGCGGTTGCTGAGGACGGCTCAATCCTGCGCGAACTGACCCTTGACCCAAGCCGCGATTACCAACGGGTCGCGCAAGCCGGCGGTTCTACGATGACGTGACCCAGAGTCCACGACGTCGTGAGACACCAGATTGGTGGACCCAGCCTAGCCCGGTGGAACTGGACCCGGTGAGACTGCGATAACGGCACTAGAGCTGAAGCTCGTTCCGTCGAATTGAATCCCGTAACAGCCCGGCGCGCTCGGGGTCAACATGCCAACCCACATCCCCCAGTAGGGCGGAGATGACGTCTCCGCCAGACCAATGGCGCCAGCAGCCAGAGTCGTTGCGTCCTGACCGCTGATAGTCAACGAGCCGGTGCCATCGAGCCGCATGCTTCGCACGAGCACGGGACCCGTGTAACTGGGGTCAGTGAGGAAGAGGATGGCCTGAGTGCCGGCGTACCACATGATCTGGCCGCTCACGTAGACAGGTCCTTGCCCGAACCCATAGTTCGGCCCACCTTTTTTTGGTCCGTTTGTCGTGACCACGAGGTCGACCTGCCGTGATACCGGGCAGGGCGTCCCCGAGGACAGCTGCTGAAGGGTCACTGGTTTCGCAGTGAGCGGCGCCCAGTCGACCTGTGGTGGGGAGGGGGATGGCGTTGGAGTCGTGGCGGGCGGCAATCCTGGTGCTGCCACGCCGGCGAAGGTGCCAGGCACGCACGCTCCGGCGGGAATGAAGGCGAAGCTGGTGAACGCATATCCCGACGGCGACGGGGGAAGGCCTGTGACCGGGAAGCTGCGAAGACCGGAGGACTGAGACCACAGCCAGATGCGCGAGCCGCCAAAGTTTCCAAGCCACAGGCCGTGCCCATCGGAGTACACGCCCACGGGGTCGAAGTCCATCGAGTCGCCGGCTGTTCCCGTGTACAGCGTCGTGACCTTGCCCGACGCGACCACGACGATGCTGTACTTCGTGCCCTTATCCCGTGAACCGAGCCGGTGGGCGTCTTGACCGTGGCCGTCCGATCCCAGATAGCTGGAGCTGCCGCCGCCAGGCAGTGCCGATAACGGCAGACGGCTTGGATCGGCGTCCATGGGTGCTTGCGAGAGGGCGCCAGTCGCGGGATCGATGCGCCACAGCAGCACGGCGCCGCCTCGAAACGGCACCACGGAAACAAGGATCCCGGCACTATCCCAGCTGACCAATTGCACGGAGGACGAACTGCTCCAAACCTTGCGATCCCTGTTCTTCATGACGTCAAAGACGTGCACCTCGGAGGAGGCGGCGTTGGAATACGTCGCGCCGGCCGGCAGCAGCTTTACGTATGTGTAGGAAAGACCATCTGGCGAGATCCTCTGGGTCGAGGCCGGCACCCAGCGTTTCAGTGCGGCGGAATAGAAGTTCTGTCCGGTGATAGCGCCCACAGGTAGCCCGACGAGTGTCGCAGCCGGATCGACCTGGAACCCTCCGCCCGGAATGTTCACGAATCCCAGGCTCACGCTGGTGACCGGCTCCTGGCCCGGGTTCTGAGCAGTGCTGATCGCTTCCACAGCCAGCGAGCACGGAAAAGCGTCAGCGGGCATGGCCACGCCGCCCTTTGCACCTGGCTGGGTCATACCCGTTGGTCGCAGCGCAACGCGCGACGCGACGAGGGCGAGGACCACCACGACGGCCAGGCCGACAGCGACCAGTGCCATCCCGCGGGGATAACCGCGTGAAACGCCGGCGTCTGATGGCGTGAGCCGTGGGGCAGGGAGGGGCGGTGGCTCGCCCAGCGCGTCTCGAAGGCGGTCACGGAACTCGTTCTCACGCATCGTTCAACATCTCCCCAGCGTCAACTCGAAGCCTTATCAGCGCTCGGTGGACGCGGGCCTTCGCCGCTTTGTGGCTGACTCCAAGCACGCGACCGATGTCCTCAAATTCCAGGTCCAGGTAGTACCGCAGCACGATGGCGAGCTTCATGTCGGCCGGCAGGCGGGCCACGGCTCGTCGCAGATCCATAGACGTGCCGTCCAGTCCTTGCGGAGCCGGATCTTGGTGGTCAGGCGCGGCCAGCTTGAGAATCGACCACCATCGATTCCGCCGCCGCTGCTTGCACTCGTTCGCGACGATTGTGAGGAACCACGCGCGATGATTCGATCCTTCGCGCAAGCGCGGAAAGGCGCGCCAGGCTTTGAATGTAGCCTCCTGTACCGCGTCTTCACTGTCTTGTGCGTTCTGCAACATTCCATAGGCAAGGCGCTGGGCGGCCGGAACCAACGGCGTCACCAAGTCGGCGAACGGCCGGTCCTGATTGGCCTCGGTTAGCGCGTCCAGCGCCATCGATCCATAACGTTTAATGCGCCGGCCACGCATTTCGTTGCGCTGGACCGCCCTGCCTCAGGACCTCATGCGTAGTGGAGATGAACCACGCCGCTGCCGAACTGGCGTTAGACGGTTGCGCAAGCCTGCGTGGTGCGAATCTGCATTATGCAAAGCGGGCAATTGGTGGAGCCGAGGGGATTCGAACCCCTGACCTTCTGACTGCCAGTCAGACGCGCTCCCAGCTGCGCCACGGCCCCACATAG
>WNFA01014590.1_pt1 | contig 13394 bp, 10 predicted proteins | sample 5400481 | NCBI WGS metagenome assembly WNFA01 (sample SAMN13153340, study PRJNA577476) | soil metagenome | isolation source: 120 cm saprolite under Douglas fir tree site 2 hole 1 replicate 2 | place: USA:California | collected 2015-04-18 | reverse complement strand
CGCGACCGGAGACCGGCGGCATGGAGCCGCAGCCGCAGGCGTGAGGTTTCACGAGGAACTCGGACTTGTCGTGGCCCGCGTCCTTCGAGGCGGCCGTCATCCTGAAGGTGGCCGCGCGCTCGGCATGGTGATGCAGCTGCCCGAACGCGACAAGCTGTCGATGAGTCTCGAGCAGATGACGTCGCGGCTCGCGATCATGATGGGCGGGCGCGTCGCCGAGGAACTGGTGTTCGGGCGAGAGAAGGTGACGTCGGGGGCCGCGTCCGACATCGAGCAGGCGACCCGGCTCGCCCGCATGATGGTGACGCGCTGGGGCCTGTCCGAGGCACTCGGCACCGTCGCCTATGGCGAGAACCAGGAAGAGGTTTTTCTCGGCTATTCGGTGTCGCGGCAGCAGAACATTTCGGAAGCCACCGTCCAAAAAATCGACGCCGAGATCAAGCGTCTGGTCGAGGCCGGTTACGACGAATCCATGCACATCCTGACCGAGAAGCGCGCCGATCTCGAAGTGCTCGCCAGGGGCCTGCTCGAATACGAGACGCTGTCGGGCGACGAGATCAAGGATCTGCTCGCCGGCAGGCCGCCCGTGCGCGAAGGCGTCAGCGAGCCGCCGCCCCCGCGCTCGTCCGCGGTCCCGACCGCCGGCAAAGGCAGGCCGCGACCGGAGACCGGCGGCATGGAGCCGCAGCCGCAGGCGTGAGGTTTCACGAGGAACTCGGACTTGTCGTGGCCCGCGTCCTTCGAGGCGGCCGTCATCCTGAAGGTGGCCGCGCGCAGCGCGGTTCTCGAAGGACGGCCGCCGCCTCAGGACGATGCGGGCCACCCAGTAACCGCCGACTTCAATGATGCGCGCGGTGGCACAAGCGCCCTTCGAGGTTACTGGGTCGCCCGGTCACGGGATCCCCATCGCGCAAGCGCGATGGGGTGCCCCAGCCGGGCGATGACAAGGCAGAGGGTGCCGTAACCTTCCGCGCAATTTTTTCAGGTTTCCGGCCCAAATCGCTCTAAGATGGTTTCGCGCCTCATGCGCAATGAAACCGGCGGCGGGACAGGATAAGCCATGGTCCGCAAATATTTCGGCACCGACGGCGTCCGCGGCAGGGCCAATGCGACCATCACGCCGGAGCTTGCCCTGAAGGTGGGGCAGGCCGCGGGGCTGTTGTTCCTGCGCGGCGAGCATCGTCACCGCGTCGTCATCGGCAAGGACACCCGGCTCTCCGGTTACATGATCGAGACGGCGATGATCGCCGGGTTCACTTCCGTGGGCATGGACGTGCTGCAGCTCGGCCCGATGCCGACCCCGGCGGTCGCCATGCTGGCGCGCTCGATGCGGGCCGATCTCGGCGTGATGATCTCCGCCTCGCACAACCCATACGACGACAACGGCATCAAGCTGTTCGGGCCGGACGGCTACAAGCTCTCCGACGAGATGGAGCGGGAGATCGAACGGCTGGTCGATGCCGACCTATCCAAGCGCCTGGCCAAGGGCGCCCAGCTCGGGCGGGCCAAGCGCATCGACGGCGTGCACGATCGCTACATCGAAGCCGCCAAGCGCACGCTGCCGCGGAACCTCGATATCGGCGGGCTGCGCGTGGTGGTCGATTGCGCCAACGGCGCCACATACCGGGTCGCACCCGCGGCGCTGTGGGAGCTCGGCGCCGAGGTGATCGCGATCGGGGTCGAGCCCGACGGCTTCAACATCAACAAGGAATGCGGATCGGTCGCCCCCGAGGCGCTGTGCCAAAAGGTGCGAGAAGTGCGCGCAGATATCGGCATCGCGCTCGACGGCGACGGCGACCGCGTCATCATCGCCGACGAGAAAGGCCATCTGATCGACGGCGACCAGTTGATGGCGGTCGTCGCCGAAAGCTGGCTGCGCGACGGCCGGCTGAGCAAGCCCGGGATCGTCTCCACCGTCATGGCCAATCTCGGGCTGGAGCGCCACCTCGCCGGCCTGGGGCTTGCGCTGGCGCGCACGCCGGTCGGCGACCGCTACGTGCTCGAATATATGCGCGAGCACGGCTTCAACGTCGGCGGCGAGCCCTCGGGACACGTGATCCTGTCGGATTACACCACCACCGGCGACGGATTGGTCACGGCCCTGCAGGTGCTCGCGGTGGTGAAGAACCAGAGCCGGCCGGTATCCCAGGTTTGCCACCGCTTCGAGCCGCTGCCGCAAGTGATGAAGAACGTCCGCTACAAGGCCGGCAAGCCGCTCGAGCATGCACACGTTCGCTCCGCGATCGCCGCGGCGGAACGGCGCCTCGACGGACAGGGCCGGCTCGTGGTGCGCCCCTCGGGCACCGAGCCGGTCATCCGCGTCATGGGCGAGGGCGACGACCGGGTGCTGATCGAGGAGATCGTCGACGGCCTCGTCGAAGTGCTCACCGAAGTGGCGGCCTGATCGGGCGCGGGCCGCGCCGCTTCCCTCATCATCCCTCGATCGTAGCCCGGATGGAGTGCCGCGAGGCGGCGCGCAATCCGGGGATGCGGGCCCCGGATTTCGCTTCGCTCCATCCGGGCTACAACAGCACGTTTAAGGAAAACGTAACCATTCGGGCTACGCCGGCCGCAGCCGATCGACCGGCGTCAAGCATCGCAGCGATCGTTAGGTTTTACGGTTAAAAGGTAAGGTTAGGCCGCGCTTAAGAAATTGCTGCCATCGTCCGGCATCGGTTGATCGATGCCCGTCCGGCAGGCCTGTCGGAGTGGAAGGACGAAGTGATGCGCGGCGTGGGAATTGCGGCGCTGGCGGGAGCGGCACTCGTCATCGGGGCGCAGGCGGCGGGCGCCGCCGATCTTCCGCCGATCATTCAGGAGGCGCCGCCGGTCCCGGTCGCGGAGTTCGGCGGCTGGTATCTGCGCGGCGACATCGGGTTCAGCAATCAGAGAGTGCGGGACGTCATATTCGTGGATTCCGGCGGCACCGTTCCGGCCGAGCAGAACCTGACGAAGAGCTTCGAAAGGGCGGGGATCTTCGACCTCGGCGTCGGCTATCGATTCAATTCCTGGCTCAGGGCGGATGTCACCGGTCAGTTCCGCGGCAAGGCGCATTTCCAGGCGCTCGACGTCGTCACATCGGGTGGCAGCACGTTCACGGAGCAGACGTTCGCGAGCAAGTCGGAATGGGTGTTTCTCGCCAACGTCTATGCCGATCTCGGCACCTGGTGGTGCGTGACTCCGTTCGTCGGCGCCGGTGTTGGATTCGACAACGTACGGATCACCAATTGGGAAGACGTCGGCGTCGCTTCCGCGCTCCCCGCAGCCAACAATTTCGCGGATGCGGGATCGAAATGGAATTTCGCCTGGGCAGCGCACGCGGGTCTCGGCTACAGGGTCAGCTCCAACCTGACCTTGGAGCTCGCCTATCATTTTCTCAGCCTGGGCAACGGGGTGACCGGGCAGGTGCACGGCTTGGACGGCAGCTTCCAGGGCGCCGGCGATCATCTCAACCGCATCTATTCGCATGACCTGACACTCGGTCTGCGCTGGATGTTCGTGGCGCCGCTGCCGCCGGCCGAGCCGCTCGTTCCGCTGGTGCGCAAGAGCTGATAAATCTCGGCCAAACGCTTCGACGCAAACGGCGCGGGTCCCCCGCGCCGTTTGGTTTGGGTGCGACCCGATGTCTGGGCAAACGGGCGAGAGTCCCCGTTCTTCGTCCGCCGCCATAACGCTCCGTTAAGGTTAATGATTCATGGTGTCTCGGCGCGTGCGGTCGAGGCGGGGATAGCCAGTGCGTAGCATGGTTGTCGTGGCTTTTGGTATTTTGGGCGTGGCTCAGGCTGCAGCAGCCGATCTCCCCGCCGTCTTGCGCGGTCCGATCGTGGGAGAGCTCGTCCCGGCGTATCGCTGGTCGGGCGTCTACGGCGGCGCCCAAGCTGGATTCTCGACCGCAAGCGTGAATTTCAACCAGAACGTAGGCGCGCTCGTCGCCGACATGCTGCGCCTGACCACGATCGAGCAGGATTTCAACATTTCAAGTTGGCCGGTGCTCGGAAAACCCAATCCGGTCGGCGGAAGCTACGGCGGCTTCGTCGGGTATAATTGGCAGTGGGAAGATGCGGTCACCGGCTTCGAGATCAATTACAATCGCACCTCGCTGTCGGGGTCAGCTTCAAATTCCCTCTCTCGATCGTTCGTGGATAGCAACCCCAGCATTCCGACTGGTCACCATTATTTCTACAATCCGGCCACCGTTACCGGCACGGCGGCGGCGCGCATAACCGATTGGGGAACGTTCCGTTTCCGCGGCGGCTGGGCGGCAGGGATGTTCCTGCCTTACGGTTTTGTGGCGTTTGCGGTCGGACGCGCCGACATCTCGCGCTCGGCAAGCGTGACGTGGACAGTGACGGATCTGCCCGACACGGGGATTACGCCCTTTCCGCCGTCGGCTCTGCCGGTACCGCCTAGCCCCGAAGCAGATGCCCGAAATGGTGTCTTCGCCTACGGCGCTGCGGCGGGGCTTGGAGTGGATGTCGCGCTCTTGCCCAATGTGTTTTTGCGCGGCGAGTGGGAATTCGTGCAATTCGCTCCGCTTCAGGGCGACCACATCCATATCAATACGGTTCGCACGGCGCTCGGATTGAAATTCTGATTGGGACGAGAGACGACAGACGCGCGTCTTCGCGCTGTTGATCCCGGCCGCGTCGTTCCGCGCAACGTTTGTCTCGGTTGATAGCATCCGCCCTCCGTCCTCCTCTGTCATCCTTCATGGTCCTCCACTTCCGCGCTTGACGAAATAGCTTCCTTTCCGTATTGCCGCGCGCGGGACACCCCTCCCCAACGAGGGGCGCCTATCTGCAAGGGTAGATCATGACCATCGCCAAGCCCGGCGTGCGGCCGCTCGTCCCGCACTTCTCCTCCGGCCCATGCGCCAAGCGCCCCGGCTGGAACCTGCAAGCCCTCACCGACGCGCTCATCAGCCGCTCGCACCGGTCCAAGTCCGGCCGCGCCAAGCTCAGACGCGCCATCGAGCTGACCCGCGAAATCCTCGAAGTTCCGGCCGGACACCGCGTCGGCATCGTGCCGGCTTCCGACACCGGGGCGGTCGAGATGGCGCTGTGGTCGATGCTCGGCGCGCGGCCGGTCACGGTGCTGGCGTGGGAATCCTTCGGCGAAGGCTGGGTCACCGATGTCGTCAAGCAGCTGAAACTCAAGGACGTCACGCTGATCAAAGCCGATTACGGCGAGCTGCCGGATCTCGACCAGATCGATTCGGCAACCGACGTGGTCTTCACCTGGAACGGCACCACCTCGGGCGTGCGGGTGCCGGACGCGCACTGGATCGCCGCCGACCGCCGGGGGCTCGCCATTTGCGACGCCACCTCCGCCGCGTTCGCACAGCCGCTCGATTGGGCCAAGCTCGATGTCGTCACCTTCTCCTGGCAGAAGGTGCTCGGCGGCGAGGCCGCCCACGGCATGCTGATCCTCTCCCCGCGCGCGGTCGAGCGGCTCGAAACCTATCAGCCGCCGTGGCCGCTGCCGAAGATTTTCCGCATGACCAAGGGCGGCAAGCTCAACGAGGCGATCTTCGCGGGCGAGACCATCAACACGCCCTCGATGCTCTGCGTCGAGGATTATCTCGACGCGCTGCAATGGGCGAAGTCGATCGGCGGGCTTCCCGCGCTGATCGCCAGGGCCGATGCCAATGCCCGGGCGATCGCCGACTGGACCGGCCGCACCGCCTGGGTGGATTTCCTCGCCAAGAATCCGCGCACGCGCTCGAACACCTCGGTCTGCCTCAAAGTCGTGGATCCGGCGGTTGCCGCGCTCCCCCACGACGAGCAGACGGCGTTCGTCAAGAGCATGGCGGCCGTGCTGGAGAAGGAGGGCGTCGCCTACGACATCGCCTCTCATCGCGATGCGCCGCCGGGATTGCGCATCTGGTGCGGCTCGACCGTGGAGGCGTCGGACCTCGAGGCGCTCACCCCCTGGCTCGATTGGGCGTTCGCGCAAACCAGAGCCGCGATGCCCAAGGCGGCCTGACCGATTCCTCGCCCTGCCGAAGCGATTGCCCGTTCATTCCGGAGCCCCCGACATGGCCCCCAAGGTACTAATTTCCGACAAGCTTTCCGCGGCCGCGGTGCAGATCTTCCAGGAACGCGGCGTCGAAGCCGACATCAAGCTCGGGCTCGACAAGGAAGAGCTGGCGCGCACGATCGAGAACTACGACGGGCTGGCGATCCGGTCCGCCACCAAAGTGACCGAAAAAGTCCTCGACCGCGCCAAGAAGCTCCGGGTGATCGGACGCGCCGGCATCGGCGTCGACAACGTCGATCTCGCGGCGGCGACCGCCAGGGGCATCATCGTGATGAACACGCCGTTCGGCAATTCGATCACGACCGCCGAACATACGATCACCCTGATGCTGGCGCTGGCGCGGCAAATCCCCGCGGCCGATGCTTCCACCCAGGCCGGGAAATGGGAGAAGAACCGGTTTCTGGGCGTGGAGATCATTTCTGGGCGTGGAGATCACCGGCAAGACGCTCGGCATCATCGGCTGCGGCAACATCGGCTCGATCGTCGCCGACCGCGCGCTCGCGCTGAAGATGAAGGTGATCGCCTATGATCCCTATCTCTCGCCCGAGCACGCCGTCGACATCGGGGTGGAGAAGGTCGAGCTCGAGGAGCTGCTGCGCCGCGCCGATTTCATCTCGCTGCACACGCCGCTCACCGAAAAGACCCGGAACATCATCGATGCCCGCGCGCTCGCCGCCGCCAAGCGCGGCGTGCGCATCGTCAATTGCGCGCGCGGCGGTCTGGCCGATGAGGTCGCGTTGCGGGCCGCGCTGGATTCGGAGCAGGTGGCCGGGGCGGCGTTCGACGTCTTTTCCGTCGAACCGGCGGTGGACAATCCGCTGTTCGGCCATCCCAACGTGGTGTGCACCCCGCATCTGGGCGCCTCGACCATGGAGGCGCAGGAGAACGTGGCGCTGCAGATCGCCGAGCAGATGTCGGATTATCTGCTGCGCGGCGCCATCTCCAATGCGGTCAACTTCCCCTCGATCACCGCCGAGGAAGCGCCGCGGCTCAAACCCTTCATCAAGCTCGCCGAGCAGCTCGGCTCCTTCGCCGGCCAGGTCACCGAGAGCAGCCTGAAATCCGTGAAGCTGCTCTACGAGGGCCACGTCGCGGCGATGAACACCAGGGCGCTGACCTCGGCGGCGATTGCCGGGCTGCTCAAGCCGCTGCTCCAGGACGTCAACATGGTGTCCGCCCCGATCGTCGCCCGCGAGCGCGGCATCTCGGTCGAGGAGACCAAACGCGACGCGGAAAGCGATTATGAAAGCCTGGTGACCCTGACGGTGGTCACCGAGCGCCAGGAGCGCTCGATCCAGGGCACGGTGTTCGCCGACGGCCGGCCGCGCGTGGTGTCCATTAAGGGCATCAAGATGGACGCCGAGTTCGGGCCTTCCATGCTCTACGTCACCAACGTGGACAAGCCGGGCTTCATCGGGCATTTCGCCGGCATTCTCGGCGACGCCGGAATCAATATCGCGACGTTCCATCTCGGACGCCAATCGGCTGGCGGCGACGCGATCTCGCTGGTCGAGGTCGACGGTTCGGTGCCGCGCGAGGTCATCGACCGAGTTCGAAAGCTGCCGCACGTCCAGCACGTGCGCGCATTGACCTTCTGAGGCCCGGTGTCTCTGATAGGCGCCGGGTTCGGCTGATTCCGCCGCCGGAACGGTCGGAATCGCAAGAATGCCCGGGCGCCCGTCGCGGCATAAAGGATCCTCATGGCCAACGTGGTGGTGGTCGGTTCCCAATGGGGCGATGAAGGCAAGGGGAAAATCGTCGACTGGCTCTCCGAGCAGGCCGACATCGTCGTGCGCTTTCAGGGCGGCCACAACGCCGGCCACACCTTGGTGGTCGACGGCAAGACCTTCAAGCTCTCGTTATGGCGTGGTGCTCGATCCGTCGGCGCTCACCGAAGAGATCGAGCGGGTGCGATCGCAAGGCATCGCCGTCTCTCCCGACAATCTGCGAATCGCGGAGAACGCCACGCTGATCCTGTCGCTCCACCGCGAGCTCGACGGCATTCGCGAAAGCTCGAATCCGGCCACGCGCATCGGCACCACCAAGCGCGGCATCGGGCCGGCCTATGAGGACAAGGTGGGGCGGCGCGCCATCCGTCTCATGGATCTCGCCGACCTGCCGGGCTTGGATGCCAAGATCGCGCGGCTGCTGGTCCACCACAACGCGCTGCGGTGCGGGCTGGGGCTCGAGCCGATCGCGGCAAAGGCCGTATTCGAGGAGCTCGCGGCAGTCGCCCCGCGGGTGCTGCCCTATATGGACCGGGTGTGGGCGCTGCTCGACGATCGCAGGCGCGAGGGCAAGCGCATCCTGTTCGAAGGCGCGCAGGGCGCGCTGCTCGACATCGATCACGGCACCTATCCGTTCGTCACGTCGTCCAATACGGTTGCGGCCCAGGCGGCGACCGGCTGCGGGCTCGGGCCCGGCGCGATCGGCTACGTGCTCGGGATCTGCAAGGCCTATACGACCCGGGTCGGCGAGGGCCCGTTCCCGACCGAGCAGCAGAACGAGATCGGACTTCGGCTGGGGGAGCGCGGACGCGAATTCGGCACCGTGACCGGCCGCGCGCGCCGCTGCGGCTGGTTCGATGCCGTGCTGGTGCGGCAAACCGTGCGAACCAGTGGAATCAACGGCTTGGCGCTGACCAAGCTGGATATTCTCGATGGGTTCGACGAGATCAAGGTCTGCATCGGCTACCGCCTGGACGGCGTCGAATTCGATTATCTTCCGGCCGGCGAGCGGGCCCAGGCCCGGCTCGAACCGATCTACGAGACGATCGAGGGTTGGAGGGAATCCACTGCCGGCGCCCGCTCCTGGGCGGATCTGCCCGCCCAGGCCATCAAATATGTGCGCCGCATCGAAGAGCTGATCGGCTGCACCGTGGCGCTGCTCTCGACGAGCCCGGAACGCGAGGACACGATTCTTGTACAGAACCCGTTCGAAGCGTAGTGGTCCGGCCGAGGGGTGGTTTTCCGCGCTCGGATGCCGGCCGGGATGGAGCCGTCGCCCGGTCCCGGCGGCTGCCAGCGCCCATAATCGAGCCGCATTCCCCCGGGCATGTGGCCCGCCTGATCGCCGATGACCGATTATTACCCGTTGATCGCCCGTGCCGTTGCCGGGCTCGCCAAGAGCACCGGTGAGAACAGGCGCGCGCTTTATGAGCGCGCCCGCTCGGCGCTCCTCGCGCAGCTACGCAACCTCGACCCGCCGCTCGCCGAAAGCGAAATCACCCGCGAGCGCCTCTTGCTGGAGGAGGCCGTTCGCAAGGTCGAGGCCGACGCGGCGCGCCAGCAGCGGGCCGAATCGCCGCGCTCTGGTCCAACCGTGAAGGATCGGCCCGTGGAACCGGCGGCGCGGGAAGCCGAGCCGGGCGCGACGGAGCCGGACGAACCGGCCGCGGGGCCGCAGACCGCGCTCGATCCGGGCGCGGCAAAACCGGCCTCGGCCCCCGGGGAAAAACGGGACGACCCGAGGGCTTCCGCCGGCAGCGCGCAATGGGCCGGCCAATTCCGGAGCAAGGACCGCGAGCGTTCGGAGCACGCCGCCGCCCAGGCGCTCAAAGGCTTCCGCGATCTCGTCGCGGAGGTGCGGGGCGAAGCTGCCCCGTCGCCCGAAAATCCGACCGGCGAGTCCATTGTCGAGCCCGAGAACCACGCGCCGAGATTTCCCAAGCCGACGCACGAGCCGTTCGAGGACCTGGAACCCGCGCCAGACGCGCCAGAATCGCCCAAACCGCGACGGCAGTCTTGGGGCGGATCTCCCGCGGGCGATCCTGAGATCGATTGGTTCGAGCCGCGTGGGTCGGAACCGCGTGGGTCGAGCCCATCGAGGCGGGGGGGCTTGCCTGCACCGGACGAGCCGCACCCGCGAATGGGGCTGCCCCCATCTCCGCAGCGATCGATGCGACAACCCCCCGAGCCGCGGTTCGAGCGCGAAGGCGGCGGCTCGGCGAGGGCGCTGATCGCTGCGTTTTTCGGCGTGTTCATCGTGGTCGGGATCGCGCTGGCGCTGTATTGGCAGCGCGACCGCTTGCGGTCCGTGTTGGTTCGCAACCCGGCCACCCAGGCGCAACGCGAGGCTGCCCCGTCGCGGCCGAAAATCTCGGACCGGGTCGGCCAAGCCGGGCAGCAGGGCCCGTCGACCAATGCGCCCGGGAGCAAAGAGGGCGAGCCCGCCGCGACGGTCGCCCAGCGGGTGGTGCTCTATGAGGACGATCCGGCCGACGCGCAGGGCAAGCCATACGTGGGCTCGGTGGTCTGGCGCACCGAGACGGTGCCGTCGGGCGCCGGCCAGGCGCCCGAGCTCGCGGTCAAGGGCGAACTGGAGATTCCCGACCGCCGCGTCAATATGACGATGCGGGTGCGCCGCAATTCCGACAAGGCGCTGCCGGCGAGCCACACCATCGAGATCATGTTCAACCTGCCGGCCGATATTCCGTTCGGCGGCATCTCCAATGTTCCGGGCATCCTGATGAAGCAGTCGGAACAGACGCGCGGATCACCGCTGGCCGGCCTCGCCGTCAAGGTGACGTCCGGGTTCTTCCTGATCGGACTCTCGGCGGCGGAGGGCGACATGCAGCGCAATCTGCAGCTGCTGAAGGAGCGCTCCTGGTTCGACATTCCGCTCGTCTACAACAACGGCCGCCGCGCGATTCTCGCCATCGAAAAGGGTACGCCGGGCGAACGGGCGTTCAAGGAAGCCTTCGCCGCCTGGGGCGAGTGAAACGCGAGCGCGGCATGCGGCGAAATAAAATCCGGGTCGCGACCTTCGCCGGTCCAGGCGCCGAGCCCGAGATCCGCTCGGTGCCGTGGCCGGACATCCCCAAGAAGGCGGCGCTCATTCAGATCGGCGCCTGCGGGGTGTGCGGCACCGACCTGCACATCCTGAAAGGACATTGGCCGAAACCGCTGCCGTGGCCGTTCACGCTCGGCCATGAGCTCGGCGGCGTGATCGTCGAGGCGGGGCCGGAATTCACCGAGGATTTCATGGGCCGGCAGCTCGCGGTCGGCGCCAAGGTGATGATCCCGCCGCTGATGCCGTGCGGACGCTGCTATTACTGCGTCCATTATCCCGAAACCGCCAACAAGTGCCTGAGCCCGGTTTATTACGGCCGCTATCTCGGGTTCGACAAGGCGCCGCACCTTTGGGGCGGATGGGCCGAATACGTCTACGTCGACCTCGACATGCTGCCGGGGACCAAGGTCTACAAGCTGCCCGACGACATGTCGCTGCGCCTCGGCGCCTTGTCCGAGCCGCTGACTTCGTGCATCCGCGCGTTGAACCGCGCCGCCCGCGCCGGCGGCTTCAAATGGGGCGACAGTGTCGTGATCCAGGGCTCGGGCCCGATCGGCATCCTGGCGGTGGCGGCCGCGCAGGAGATGGGCGCGGGCCGCGTGATCTGCGTCGGCGCGCCGGAAGAGCCGCGCCTTGCGCTCGCCAGGAAATTCGGCGCGGAAGCAACCGTGAACATCGAGGAGCTGAAGACGCCGCAGCAGCGGATCGTGAGGGTGCGCGAGATCGTCGGCGGCTTCGGCGCCGACCTGGTGATGGATTGCTCCGGCCATCCGAGTGCCGGGCCGGAGGGAATCGAGTTTTTGCGCGACGGCGGCACCTATGTGGAGATGGGGCAGTTCACCGACGCGGGCTCGATCGACACGTCGTGGCACCGCATCTGCGCCAAGGATATCAACGTGCTCGGGTCGTGGGGTTTCACCGGCAACGATCTGCCGCTCGGCGTCGACATGCTCTACCGCGGCCGGAACAAATATCCCTGGCTCGACATGCAGACGCTCTATCCGTTCGACGAGGCGGGCATCAGCCGGGCCGTCAAGGACGCGATGGCGATGCGGACCGTCAAGTCCACCATCGTGCCCTGGCCGGAGCTGGTGTGAGCCATCCCTCCCCGGAGGGGAGGGTCGGCGAGCGAAGCGAGCCGGGGTCCACCCGCTCCTCGCTGCGCGAGGAGCGGCCCTCCCCAAGGGGAGGGAGAGCTAAGCCGGCGCAGGTGCGCGCGCCGGATAGTACTGCGGCGCCTCGCGGCGCTCGGACATGCCGTAATCGCGGATGATGCGGATTGTCCGATGCCGCAGCGGGCTCGATGCCGCCGGCTTCCAGCTGTGCGCTGCCGCCGCATCGCGCCAGGACGCGAGCAGAACGACCTTGCCGGGGGTGTAGATGCTGGTGAAGATCTCCTGGTCGACCAGCCCGGCGGTCCCGTGACCAAGCTCGAGCCCTGAGAATACCGGGCCCGGCGCCGCAACGCTCTTCGGATCGGGCATCATTTCCGTGATCGTCACCGCCTTGGCGGTGCCGATCTGCGTCTCGTCGAGACGCGTTTGCTCGACAGAAATTCCTGCAGGCGGCCGGGTGTCGGCCGTGACCTCACCGACGCGCAACCGGTAATCCGCGAACACCCGGGTGCGTCCCGTCGCCTGCACCCGATGATGCTCGGCGTGGGTCCGCCAGCGCACCAGTGCTTTCTCGTCAAGCCAGGTGGAGAGCGAGAGCAGGCGTCCCTCGGTGCGCCGGCTGGCGAAGCGCTCGACGTCGAGGAAGCCGTCGATCTGGTCCAGCATGGGCTTGAGATGCAGGGCGAGCTTGAGGTACTCGTCGGTCAGGTCGGGCTTGGGTTGAACCTCGAAGATGACGACGAACATGGTTTCGCCTTCGGGGGACTGCGCATTGCGACTCGCATTGATATGTCATGGCCCGCGAAGGCGGGCCGCCCGGTATCCACCGCACTGACGGTCAAAAATCGATAATCCGCGGCTAGGGGTCGCCCGGACAAGCCGGGCGATGACACGGAGAGGGGCGCTAATGCGCGGGGACCGCCGCCGGGGTTTCCATCGCGGCGATGCGATGCTTCACCGCGTTCTGCACCTTCTCGAACGCGCGCACCTCGATCTGGCGCACGCGCTCGCGCGAGACGCCGAATTCTTCGGCGAGCTGCTCGAGCGTGATCGGATCCTCGGAGAGCCGGCGCGCCTCGAAGATGCGTCGCTCGCGGTCGTTGAGCACGCTCAGCGCCTCGCCGAGCGCCTTGCGGCGGTTGTCGAGTTCCTCGTTCTCGGCCAGCACTCGTTCCTGGCTGGGCGCATCGCTGACCAGCCAATCCTGCCACTCGCCGGAATCGCCGTCCTCGCGAATGGGCGTATTGAGCGAAGCATCGCCCCCGAGCCGCCGGTTCATGTCGATCACGTCCTGCTCGCCGACCCCGAGCCGCTTGGCGATCAGCTTCACCTGGTCCGGCCGCATGTCGCCCTCCTCGAGGGCGGAGATCTTGCTCTTGGCCTTGCGCAGGTTGAAGAACAGCTTCTTCTGGTTGGCGGTGGTGCCCATCTTCACCAGCGACCAGGAGC
>WNFA01003298.1_pt1 | contig 13396 bp, 17 predicted proteins | sample 5400481 | NCBI WGS metagenome assembly WNFA01 (sample SAMN13153340, study PRJNA577476) | soil metagenome | isolation source: 120 cm saprolite under Douglas fir tree site 2 hole 1 replicate 2 | place: USA:California | collected 2015-04-18 | reverse complement strand
GATGTTGGATTGGAGGGCGGCGCTTAGGAAGGCCGCGCTCGAGGAAGGTCGTCACTTCGATCGCCTGACCGGGATTGCAGCATCGAGCAACGCAACCACCCCGGAGCCGGTCGCGATCGCAGCGCTACGGCGATCCTCGTCCATTCGTGCGGCGACCGCGGCGCCGTCGTAAAGCAGCAACAGCTGTCTGGCAAGCTGCTTGGCGTTCCGTGCGCCGGCGGCCTCGGCGAGATCAGCAAAGATTGAGAGCAGCCATCCGCGATATTCCTCGGATGCGACTTCGCTCGCATCCCCCGGTCGCGCCTCGGCGGCGGCGTTGATGAACCGGCACCCACGAAACTGCGACTCCGCCAACAAGCCTTCGACCTCGGCGAATATGCCGAGGATGCGCTTCCTTGGTGTGTCGTTTGCCTCCAGAATGCGCGCGATGCGCCTTTGCCTTCGGCGCATGTGCTGCTCGAGGTACGCGCCTACGAGCTCCTCTTTGCTGCCGAATGTGTTGTAGAGCGTCGCCTTGGTGACGCCGGCCCGTTCGACGATCCGGTCTACGCCGACGACGTGCACGCCTTCCGAGTAAAAGAGATCGTCAGCAGCGGCGAGCAACCGGTCCCTCGCCGAAAGCCGGGGCGAGGACTTCGACTCAACGCTTGCAGCAGATTCTTTCGTCTTCATAGGAATGAATTGCCTCGATCACTTATTGTACAGACCGTTCTGTTTATTGTCCTTGACCGAAGGAGCCTGCCTGATGCCGATGATCGACGTTTACGCCGCCGAGGGAACTTTCACCGATAGGCATGCGCTGGCGAAGGATCTTGCCGCCGCTGTGATGCGATGGGAGAAGGTTCCCGACATTGCGATGTTCAGGAACAACACGGCCGCGTTCATTCACGACCTGCCGGCCGAAGCCGTGTCCAACGTCGCTGGTGACAGCAACTATGTGCGCGTGCAGGTCCTGACGCCGATCGGCGTCCTTGACCGCGACAAGCAGCTGGGCGTGGTGCGCGAACTGACCGATATCGTCGCGGCGGCAGCCGGTGATCCGAAGTTGACCGAGCGCACCTGGGTGCTGATCACCGAGTCGCCCGAGGGCGGCTGGGGCATCAATGGCCACGCAAACACGGGCGCCGACATCGTGGCGGAAGCTCGACGCGTGCTAGCGGGCAAGTAGTCATCGAAGCGATAGCCGTCCAGCACGAACCCGCTTTGGCGAGGGAAGGCCGGCCCGGCCGCCTTTCGCGCCCGATCGCCTTTGCCGCGATCGCGGCCATCTTCGTGATCTTTGCGGCGGCGGCGAGTGCGCCGACCCCGCTGTACGTCGTCTACCAGAAGGAGTGGGGTTTCCCAACTTCGACGCTGACCCTCGTCTTCGCCGTTTACGTCTTCGGCCTGATCGGCTCGCTGCTGGTACTCGGCGGTCTTTCCGATCACGTCGGTCGCCGCCCCGTACTCGGCGCGGCGATTGCGCTGGAAGCGGTGGCCTTCGTGCTGTTCTTCGTCGCGGGTGGTGTCACTGTCCTTCTCGTCGCTCGCGTCGCGCAGGGGATCGCCACCGGCATGGCCTTCTCGACGCTCGGAGCCACGCTCGTCGACCTGAATCCGGCACACTCGCCCGGCCGCGCGGGCCTGGTCAATGGTGTCGCGCCCATAAGCGGCCTCGCGATCGGAGCGCTGGGATGCGGCGCGCTCGTCCAGTACGCACCTGCCCCGACACATCTCGTCTTCGCGGTGCTGTTCGTTGGAATGGTCTTCGCGGGCGTGGCCATCGCCCGCACGCCCGAGACCTCGCGACGACGCCCGGGCGCCATCGCCTCGCTGACACCCTTACTCGGCATTCCCGCCCGCCTGCGGCCCGACGTTTTCGCGCTGCTCCCGATCATCGTGGCCAGCTGGGCGCTTGGCGGCCTATACCTCTCGCTCGGGCCCTCGGTCGCGGCCGGCCTTTTTGGCTTGAAGAACCACCTGATCGGCGGCCTGGTCGTGTCGCTGCTGTGCGGCGCCGGCGCCCTGACCGCGTTCCTCCTCCGGACGTGGCCGACCAGCAGGGTTTTGGCAATCGCCGCCACCCTGCTTTCTGGCGGGACTGGTTTGACGCTCGCCGGCGTCGAAGGCCATGTCGTGGCTCTGGCCGCGGTCGGCACCATCATCGCCGGCGTGGGTTTCGGTGCGTCCGCTCTGGCCTCCTTCGGGACGCTGGCCCGCATCGCAGCGCCCGGCGAACGCAGTGAGCTCCTGGCCGTCGCCCTCGTCATGGCCTACCTGGCCTTCAGCCTCCCGGCAATTGCCGCCGGGTTCGCCACCACATTATTTGGTCTGCATGTCACGACTGTGGTGTACAGCCTTGGCATCGTCGCCCTCGGCCTGATCGCGCTGGCAGCCCAGCGCAGGCGCGCTGCCAGGTTGGCTGACCCACAGCTTGGATAAGCAGCTGCGGACACTTGCGGACGGAAACCAGATCCCGCTGCTTGGCCTGGGCGTGTGGCAGATTCCAAACGGACCGACGACCGTCAACGCGGTGCGATGGGCTCTCGAGCTCGGGTACCGCCACATCGACACCGCCCAGGCGTACGGCAACGAGGAAAGCGTTGGCCTCGCGTTGAAGGAAAGCGGCGTGCCACGAGATGAAGTCTTCATCACCACGAAGTTCTGGCCCGGCGCACAAGACCCTGTTGTCGAGGCTGAGCGGAGTCTCCGACGGCTCGGCGTCGACTTCGTCGACCTCTACTTGATTCACTGGCCGCAAGGTGGTCCAACGTGGGCCTGGAAAGGAATGGAACAAGCTCGCGAGAAGGGATACGCGCGCTCTATCGGCGTGTCGAACTTTGACGTTAGAGAGCTGGACCAGGTCATAGCGATGGCCACAGTTGCGCCGGCGGTGGATCAGGTGCAGTTCAGCCCGTTCGAGTACCGCCGAAAGCTTCTCGACGCTGCAGGACAGCGGCGCGTCGCCCTCGAAGCCTACAGCCCGCTCGGTACCGGTCGCCACCTCGGCAACGAGACCGTGAAACGGTTCGCCTCGCGCATTGGACGCACGCCGGCGCAGGTGCTGCTGAGATGGTGTATTCAGCGCAATCTCATCGTGATTCCCAAATCGACGCACCGGAATCGGATCGAAGAGAACTCGCGCGTCTTCGACTTCACCCTCTCGGATGGAGACATGGGGGAGCTCGATGGGCTCGACGAAACAGGGGGCACCGATCGCGCCCTTGAAGACAAGTGGTGGTGACCAACAGGGCAGGCGCCGAGTCGCCTACCCCATACTCACGTCGCCGGGCGAAACCTCGCCTTGAGGCCGCTGCGTCCAAAGGCAAACAGGATGTACCAGAGCGGCCGAACGGTTTGCAGAGCCTTTCCGCTTTGCAAGGCTTCCAGGATCTTGGCCGCCGGCACGCTGGGATCGTCGAAGACCGGCATGCCGACGCCGGACTCGGGGCGGAACGGGTTGTGCTGCGTCTTCAGCGCGCTGCCTTCGAGGTTCGTGCTTGTCAAGAAAGGCGAAACGACGCTGACCACAATGTTGTCTTTGGATAGCTCCTTGCGGGCAGTGAGAGACAAAGCTGTCAGCGCGGCTTTGGTGGAGGCGTATGCGCCGATGTTGGGAACCACGTAACCCGCTCGGGGGGCGCTCACATTGACGATGCTCCCGCCACCCTGCGCTCGCATTATGGGAATGACCTCCTGCATCGCGACAAATGGACCGAGCGTGTTGAGCCTGAAAACATCGGCGTAGTTCTCGGCGTCGACCTCTTCGACCGGCCCGAGATACGACCGGCCCGCGTTGTTGACGAGGCCGTCGATTCTTCCGTAGTGGTCGTGAACATCGCTGACCATCTTCCGTACATCCGCCAGCTCGGACATATCGGTCGGCCTGGAGAATGAACCCGGGAGCTCCGAGGCGACACTCGCGAGCTTTTCCTTGGAACGGGCGACGAGGGCGACCTTGGCTCGATTCTGTGCGAGGAGCCGGGCGGTGGCGAGTCCGATGCCAGACGAAGCGCCTGTGACGATGACCACGCTTTCCGCGATTTTCATCCCAGTCTCCTTACATACCGGTTAATTACCATTGCGGTAATTTACCATAAAGGTTTAGAACTGGGAAGCGGCTAGGTCACAACTGAGACCGTTCCCTCTTGATGCGGAAGGTCGCGATCGCCGCCTGGCGGTAGCGCTCGGCCATGTCGAAATATCGGGCCGCATCGTCCGCAAGGTCGGGGTCATGCTTCGCGTGCCGGCGACCGAGCGCTTGGGCGGCGAACTTGGCGCCCCTCATGTACGGCTCCAGCTGCTCGAACGGCAAGGGACGGTCGCCACGCGCCATGTCACGCACCTCCACGGAGTGAGTTGAAGAGCTCGTCGTCAGTCGGCCGGTCGGCGTAATCGCCGCCTATGTACTCCCAGGCGATCGAACTGTCGCCCTTGATCGCGAAGATCGACGGCCTGGCGATCCCGCCTTCACCGTCGGTCCAGACGCCCCACTCCTTGATCACCCGGCCTTCCGGGTCACTGAGCAGAGGAAACGGGAGCAACAGCTTGTCGACCATCGCCACGTTGTTCTCGATGGGATCGACCGAGATTCCGGCCAGGCTCACGCCCTCCTGAGCGAATCGGTCCCAGCTCCTTGCGTACGAGGCCAACTGCCCGTTGCAGTAGGGTCACCAATCGCCGCGGTAGAAGACGAGCACGACCGGCCCGCGCGCCAGATGGTCGGCGAGGCGCCAGGCCTTGCCTTCCTGGTCGGGCAGCTCGAAATCGATCGCTTTGTCCATAGCCTTAACCTACCGATCCTCCGTGCATGCGTATTCCTCCTCCTGCCGATGTGCGAATCGCAGGCACCACGACCAGGCTCGCGATGGCGAGCAGTGCGGCTGCAACAGCGGCGACAAGCATGCTCTGCCGGTAACCGGCCGCGAGCCCAGTCTGTATTGCTACCGCGGTGGCTACTGCAGATAGCGACGCGATGCCAAGTGAGATGCCGATCTGGTGAGCGGCGTTTCGTCACTACCGGCGGCATCGATATGTGAGTGTCGATCCGGAGACGCCACTGAGAGGGTCGAGTACATGCGCGTTCCAGCTCTTGGGCCTGGCTCCGACCAATCACCACGTCACCGTCTTCGAAACCCAGCCGACATGGAACTACGACACGCCATTACTGCTCGATCGGATGCCGGTCAAAGTTCGAGATGGATCCAGCCCGGTACACGGCTCAGGTGGCGCAGCTCGAATACGCTGGCCAGCCGGTGCATTCACGCGTTGTGGCTACAACGCCAGGAGGAGAAATGGAACGACATGAATCGGCGATCGATCCGGTCTGCGGAATGAGCGTCGACCCCGACCAAGCGGAGTATCGCTCGTTTCAGAAGGGCGAGACGTATTACATCTGCTCGGCAGGCTGCAAGGAGACGTTCGATAAAGACCCCCGCAAGTACGTCGGTCACTCAAACGGTTCGCGCGGCGCCTAGCCAGTCCCGTTACTCGATCGTGTTTCCGAGCGTTCGGTCAGACGAATGGCCCCGAAGCTCATGGTTGCGCTTGCTGTCCTGCTCACAGCTGCCTGCCAGGTGCCCGGCACACCTACGACCTGCAATGCACAGATCGACTGGGTCAACTTCATCCAGGTCGGCTCGATGCAGTACGTCGCCGGGCAGCAATCTCCCACACCCCTACAGGAGAGCGATTTGGGCGCTGTCTACGCCCATGTCAAATTCAAGGTGAGCGGCAATGTCTGTGACCCCAACTACAGGCTGAAAGACGGGGATGCCGCGTTCCTGGATGGCGGGACGCCCGTCTACCAGATCAACGGAGAACCAGCCATCGAGCGGCTGGCGGCCCGTTTCGATGGACGGATTCTCGTTTACGAGGCTAGAGCGCCGGCGTCCTGACCAGTGCGCGCTTTCTGCCATATTCGCGATACGTGAGCCAAACCACGACGAGGTCGAAGATCGTCAACCCTAGAAGACCGATCGAAAAAGCGAAAGTCATCCGGTAGACCTGGTAGACGATGAAGACGATCAGGAACGCGATCATCCACGGGTAGGCCCAGATCTTGTCCCTGAGCAGCGCGGCCACCAGCACGATCTTGACGACGCCATGCAGGAGCAAGTAGGCGGCACCGAACTGCAAGGACGATCCGGTAAGGCTGCCGGCGGCATGCAGAAGGTGCGTGGCGAGGTAGTCGTGAGGATCCTCCGATAGCTCGTGCTGGGTGAGGGCTCTGCTCACCTGGTCTATGGTCGTCGGGCTGACGACGAGCAACAGGACGCCACCGACGACTTCGAGGATGCCGTCGAGGCCCTTGAGGATGATTGCGACCGCGAAGGCTCGGTCGAGCCGGTCACTGCTCTTGAACCAGTTCACCGAGTCAGGACCTGGCGCGGTAGTGGAACAGCTTCGCCATCGGACGGATCATGCCATCGGGTAACCCAGCGCAAGCGATTCCCGTTGATGGAGCATGGCCAGGGCGGGGCGCCCGACTCGATGAGAGTCAAGATGATCCTGCCCGCCCTGACCGAGGCCACGAGTCCGCTCTTCCGGCCCATCAAATATTCGCTCTTCCCGCCGCTGGGCCTCGCCACCTTGGCCGCCTACGTCGATGATGGCGATGAAGTCACGATCTGCGACGAGCACGTCGAAAAGCTCCGCCTGGATGACGAGCCCGACCTGGTCGTGATCCAGGTCTACATCACGTCGGCGAGACGTTCGTACGAAATCGCCGACCACTATCGCCGGCGTGGAGCTCGAGTCGTCCTTGGCGGACTTCATGTCACATCCCTTCCCGACGAAGCCGCGGCGCACGCCGATCACATCTTCATGGGTCCCGGCGAGGACACGTGGCCTCAATTCCTCGATGACCTGAGGCGTGGTATTCCGATGCCGCGCTACGTTTCACGCGACAGAACGCTGGCGGCGCTCCCGCCGATCCGCCGCGACTTGATCAAACGCCACCTGTACCTGGTCCCGAATTCAATCGTCGTTTCACGCGGCTGCCCCCACGTGTGCGACTTCTGCTACAAGGTCGCCTTCTTCCAGGGAGGAAAGCAGTTCTACACGATGGAAGTCGACAGCGCGCTCGCGGAGATCGATCGACTCCCCGGCAGGCATCTCTATTTCCTCGACGACCATCTCTTCGGCAACCCGAACTTTGCAGCAGCGCTGTTCGACGGAATGGCGGGGATGGGGCGGCTCTGGCAGGCTGCGGGAACCGTCAAATCGGTGCTCGAGCAGCCGGTCGTCTTGGAGAAGGCGGTGCGGTCGGGCCTCCGCAGCCTCTTCGTCGGATTTGAGACGGTCAACTCCGCCAACCTGCAAGACCAGCGCAAATACCAGAACATCGGCCGCGATTACTCGCAGGCGATCCGCCGGCTCCACGACCTGGGAGTGATGGTCAACGGCAGCTTCGTTTTCGGCATGGACCACGACGGGCCCGACGTGTTCGATCGCACTGTGGACTGGGCCGTCGAGCAGGGCATCGAAACCGCGACGTATCACATCCTCACGCCCTATCCAGACACAGCTTTATACCGGCGGATGGACGCGGAGAATCGGGTACTCCACCACGACTGGGATCTATTCGACACGCGTCATGTGGTTTTCAAGCCGCAAAAACTCACCGCGTCTGAGTTGGAGGCCGGCTACTGGCGCGCTTACCGCGACTTCTATCGATGGGGATCGATATGGAGGGGCGCGTCATCCAAGGCGGGTCTAAGACCGCGCCTCCGTCATCTGGCGTATGCCGGAGGATGGAAGAAATTCGAACCGCTGTGGGACCTGCTGATCAGGTCGAAGCAAGTGCTGCACGCGCTGCCCGTTCTCGAAACCATTCTCACGGGCTTCGGCAGCCGGCCGGCCGTGGCACAAACTGCCGCTAGACTCGCGCCCAATGTCGAGCGCGCACTTTCGGAGGCTTCCGTCCGGGTTGACGAGGAGCTTCAAGTGGCTGGCCTGGTTGGCGACAGCCGCCGCCCTGGGGGTGCACCTATCGAGCTACGGTCCTGATCAGTTAGGACCGTCTCTGATCAACTTCGCTTTTGCGCTTTTCCCGATCGTCTTCCTCATCTTCGGTCCGGCCGTCGTGGTGGTTGGTCTGGCTCGAATTCCTCTCGACAAGCTCTTCACCGGTTTGCCCGCCTACGTCTACGTCGTGGGATTCGCAATTCTCGTCTACGTGTTCGTCGACTTCTTCGCGATGATCCAGCTGCTTCCGGGCCAACCGGAACAGGATGGCTCGAACTTCTACTTCAACAACAAGGGCAGTCTGATCCCAGTCAGCGCCGACACCTATCGCATGGGGCTCATACACTCCGCCCGCCTGTTCAGCGGCCACGAGCTCATCTTCTTTGGCATCTCAGCGCTGATCGCTCGCCAGGTCGACGCTATCCGGAGCGGTCGGATCACCATCGACCTGGCCCCGCATGACGATGCAATGGAACGCTCTCGGCTCCCTTATCCACTCCAGAGACTCGTCACGCTGCGGACGGTGCAGTCGCCCGAAACCTGCGCACAGAACCTGCTGACCCCAACGCTGCCCAGGTCGTTCTTCGATACGGTGCGAGGACTCCGGGGCGAATCCTCGGCGGCCGGATTTCGGGTCGAGCTGGAAAGCGTGCAGTCCCAGATGGTTTACGCGGTCGGGCAATTTCAAGCCGACCGAGCCGGCACGTCGATGCAGGTACTCCTGACCTTCAAGAGATGGCCGCTCATCGTTGTGGCCGCCTCGGCGGTTCTCATTCCGCTTGCCTGGGCGGTGATGGGCTTATTCGGATTTCAAATTCCGTGGTTCGTCGTCGCCTTTGTTGTGCTCGTTGGAGTTGTAGGTAACCTTCTATTCGGCCTCGACCAGCGACGCCGAGTGTTGGCTCAGATCAAGCGAGCCACCGACGCCCACGAGATTTCAACCTCGTAGCTTGATGACCGACTCGGACGGGAACGCGTGTCAGCTTTCGCGTTCGAGCCGCACCACGGGAATCAGGCGATCGGTCCTCCTCTGGTAGTCGGCGAACGACGGCCAGATCTTCGTCATCTCCGCGTATAAACGGTCGTGCTCGGCGCGGTCATCAACAACATGGGCGCGTGCTTTGAACTTCTCGGTTCCACCATCCGTCGGCAGCTCCAGCTCTACCTCAGGATTGGCCTTGATGTTTCCGAACCATGTCGGGTCTGTCGGCGCGCCACCCTTCGACGCCACGACGATGCAGTCCTTGCCATCGCGGCCACAAACCAGTGGAGTGGTGATGAGGTCGCCGCTCTTGGCGCCTTTCGCGGTCATGAGCACGACGTGGTCGCCCCACATCCCGACTCCGCGCCCCTTCTTGGCATGAAACTCTTCAATCGTCTTCTGGTTCCAGGCAGTTGCTTTCATCGTTTGAAATCTACCGCGGAACCACTGGGAATATTCTTCAGGGATGGACATCTTCAGCAAGGTCCCTCCGGCGGTGCGCCCCACGGTGCAGGCGGCGCGCCGAACCGTGACAGCCATTGCCCCGAAAGCGGAAGAGATCGGTTATCGAGGCGGACCGCCGCGATCCCGCAGCTCCATGTGGAAGCTCGTCCGTTATACGTTCGACGGCGCCAACGTGCTGGGCATCGGCACATTCCCGACGCATTCGACCATCTTCTTTTACCGCGGCCGCGAGCTCGATGATGCGAGCGGCCTGCTAAAAGGCAGCGGCAAGGACTCCCGATTCATCACTTTGCGGGAGCCGGCCGAGGCCCAGAGTCCGGCGGTCAAACGGCTGATTCGGCAGGCTTTCAAACTGGGCGGAATCATCAAGTAAGCCGGCTACAAATCGTGGCCTGGCGACAATCTAGCCATTGACAGCGCCGAGCCTGGTGCCATGATCGCTTGTGGCCCCGGTGAATTCGAAAGGCGCAAGCCAGAAGGGTTCGCTGGGGTCACTCCTTTTCTGGCGATAAGGGGCCCAACCGAGCCCCGAACCCGGTTTGGAAACCGCCCCAACCTGGCAGGATGAATGCCCCATGGAAGAGCCTGTCCAGGACCCGCGGCCGCCCCTCGCAGCCCAGCGCCCGACGCTGCTCACCAAGCATGGCGACAGCCGGAGCGACTCCTACTTCTGGCTGCGCCAGAAAGCCAACCCAGAAGTCATTGCCTACCTGCAGGCGGAGAATGCCTACGCCGACGCCGTCATGGCGCCCGTGGCCGCCCTCCAGGAGCGGCTGTATCAGGAAATCGTCAGCCGGGTGCAGCAGACAGACACATCAGCCCCTGCGTTTTTCAAAGGCTACTGGCACTACGTACGCACCGTGGAGGGGCTCGATTACGAGATCTACTGCCGGCGCAAAGGCTCGATGGAAGCCAGTGAGGAGGTCGAGCTCGACGGCAACGAGCTAGCCGGCGGGCACGACTACTTCGAGCTCGGGTTCGTCGAGCGCAGCCCGGATGAAAACATCCTCGCCTATGCCGTCGACCTGACGGGCGACGAGCTGCACGAAGTTCGTTTCCGAGACCTGTCTAGCGGACACGACCTCGAGGACGTCCTGAGCGACGTGTATTACGGATCCGCCTGGTCCGCGGACAGCCGCACCTTCTTCTATGTGCGGCCCGACAAAGCGATGCGTCCGTACCAGGTGTGGCGTCACGCCCTGGGCACGCCCGTCGACAAGGACGTCGTGGTCCTCCAGGAAGACGACGAGCGCTTCGAGCTCAGCGTCGAGCTGACAAAGAGCGAGCGCTACATCATCTTCACTAGCTCGAGCCAGGTCACGAGCGAGAGCCGCTACATGCGCAGCGACGAACCCGAAAGCACTCCGCTGCTGATCGAAGCGAGGCGCCACGGAATCGAGTATTCAGTCGACCACCAGGAGGACCACTTCCTGATCCTCACCAATGACGGCGCCCGCAACTTCAGGCTCGTCGCCGCGCCGGTCCAGCGGCCTGGGCGCGAGGCCTGGGAGGATGTCGTTGCTGAACGCGACGGCGTGCGGATGAACGCAATGGACGTTCACATCGGCCACGTCGTCCTCGGCCAGCGGTCGGACGGACTGCAGCGCCTGGAGGTTCTCAACCGCGCGAGCGCAGAGCTGTACGTAGTCGATCAGCCCGATTCGGCTTACACAGCCTTCGCCGGCTCGAACCCTGTTTACGAGAGCTCGGTGATGCGCTTCTTCTACACGTCGCTGAACGCGCCGTGGTCAACCGTCGACTTCGACATGAACACGCGCGAGCGAACGATCGTCAAGGAACAGCCGGTTCCTGGCGGTTACGACCGCGCGGACTATGTCACCGATCGGCTCTGGGCGACATCGGCGGACGGCACGCGCGTGCCGATGTCGATCGTGTACCGGCGCGACCTCAAAGCGCACGGATCAAATCCGGCTTTGCTGTACGGCTACGGCGCGTACGAGCTGCCCAGCGATCCCATGTTCGACGCTGCGCGGCTCAGCTTGCTCGACCGCGGTTTCGTTTTCGCGATCGCCCACGTGAGAGGCGGGGGAGAGATGGGCCGGCAGTGGTACGAGGACGGCAAGTTCCTATGCAAGACGAACACGTTCGATGACTTCATCGCTTGTGCGGTCGAGCTCATCGAGCGTGGCTATACGAATCCGCGGCAGCTGGCAATCCGCGGCCGCAGCGCGGGAGGCCTGCTCATCGGCGCGGTCGTTAATGCACGCCCGGACCTTTTCGCCTGCGCGGTGGCGCAGGTTCCTTTTGTCGACGTCCTCACCACCATGCTCGACGAATCGATACCGCTCACCGTCAATGAGTACGAGGAGTGGGGCGACCCCAACGATCCCGAGTTCTACGAGTACATGAAGAGCTACTCGCCATACGACAACGTTCATCGGGCCGCGTACCCGGCGATGCTTGTGACCGCGGGCCTCAACGACCCCCGGGTGCCGTTCTGGGAGCCGGCCAAGTGGGTCGCGAAGCTTCGCTCGATGACACTCTCCGCGCGCCCGATCATTCTCAAGACCGACCTCGGCTCCGGGCACTCGGGACCATCTGGCCGGTACCAGTCGTGGCGAGAAGAGGCGTTCGTCTCGGCTTTCGTGGTCGACCAGCTCCAGGCTTCTTGACTTCGGGACTGGGCGAGGCTAATCTAGCCCGGAACGCACACCCACCCGGGTGTGTCCATGCATAGAGGAGTTTGAGCATTGCGCGGCATCACGGAGGAGACCTTCGCCATCGAGGGCGGAGCCTGCCTTGTGACGACCGCACACCATTGATCCACATCTCGTAACCACTCTCTCTTAGACACCAAAAGGACCGTGCGGTTGTTGGGCACCGCCTCGGTCCTTTTTCTTTTCCTGGCCTCCCCACTTGTGGGGAGGTCGGCCCCGGTCGCAAAGCGGCCGCGGCCGGGTGGGGGCAGAGGGAGCACGGAAATTTCGCAGGAGAGAAGCAAATGACAGCGATCGAGATCCAGGGAGTCAGGAAAGCCTTCCGGCGCCGCGAGCGCGAAACCGGCGCGCCGTGGTGGCGGCGCGAGTGGAAGGACAAGGTCGCCCTCCACGAAATGGACTTGATCATCGAGACCGGCGGCGTGACGGGGATACTCGGGCCCAACGGCAGCGGCAAGTCGACGTTGATCCGAATCCTCGGCACGCTGCTGACGCCGGATGCCGGCCGCGCCTCCGTGTTCGGCTGGGACGTCGTCGCCGAGCCGCTCGCGGTCCGCAAACACGTCAACCGCGTGTCGGTCGAAGCGGCCTTCTTCAAAGAACTGAGCCCATGGGAGAACATGCTGTACGCCGCCCGCCTCTACGGACGCGGCGCCGGTGGCACGCGCGAGAAGGTCGTCGAGATACTGGATCGCCTCGGCCTGCCCCTCGACACCCTCGACCAACCGATGAAACAGCTTTCGCGCGGCCAGCAGCAGAAGGTCGCGATCGCGCGCAGCTTCTTGACCGCGCCATCGCTGCTGCTCATGGACGAGCCCACCACCGGTCTCGACCCGCGCTCGAAGAAAGAGGTGCAGGCGCTTCTCCAGATGCTGAGAGCCGAGCGCGAGGTGACTGTCCTGCTCTGCACGCACGACATGGATGAGGCTGCGCAGCTTTGCGATCGCGTGCTGATGATGGACGCCGGTCGCGTGCTCGCCGACGGCACCCCTGAAGAGCTGTGCCGCCGCTACTCCGTCGATGGCAGCACGGCCACCCTCGAGGACGTCTTCATGCGCCTGTCCGGAAAGAGCCTGGAGCTCGATGGGGAGGAGGGGCTGTGATCGAGGTAAGGCACGCCGAGCTCAATGCGCTGTTCGGCTTCGCCGAGCGGCAGATGCACGTCATCAAGCGCTACTGGGTGTGGGAGGTGGTGTGGCTCTTCTACAGCCTGGTCAGCGTGCTTTCGATCGGCTACCTCGCCTCTGGTCTAGGCACGCTGGGCGTGGGCGGTGCCTCGTTCGACCTGCACCGGGCACAGCTCTACCTGCTCGTGGGCGCGCTG